>Ga0209235_1002333_pt1 | contig 10538 bp, 8 predicted proteins | sample GraSoi013_1_20cm_4_FD_185817 | JGI IMG/M metagenome (GOLD analysis project Ga0209235, IMG submission 185817) | Grasslands soil microbial communities from the Angelo Coastal Reserve, California, USA - Sample 09_25_2013_1_20cm (SPAdes) (version 2) | ecosystem: Environmental > Terrestrial > Soil >...
TAACCCGCAATGCGTCGGCCGATTCCCACTCTCGGATTTGATCACCATGGGTGCCCCGCGGAGATGGGGGAGTTCTGAGAGCTCATCGAAAAGGAAGTCCTGATGCGCCGGCGCGCAGCAGTCATCTCAGAAAAGCCGCATAAACTGCGCGTTTTCCCTGGTGCTAGAGGACCAGGGCGCGCCGGCAAATCGCTCTACGCGTTCGGCAATGCGAAATTTTCACGCCGCGCGCGGCACGTTGACCAAGGAGCGCAGAGATGAGAGCGGCCCTCTACGCTCGGGTGTCCACGGCGAGGTCGAGCCAAGATCCTGAGATGCAGTTGCTCGAATTGCGCGAGTACTGCCGCAGGCGAGGCTGGGAGATCTTGGGCGAATACGTTGATGCCGGCGTCAGCGGCGCGAAAGAGCGCCGGCCGGAGCTCGATCGTCTGCTCGCCGATTCCCGGAAGCGGCTGGTCGATGCGGTTGTGGTGTATCGCTACGATCGCTTTGCCCGAAGCCTGCGCCAGCTCGTCAATGCGCTCGAGGAGTTCCGTGCCCTGGGGATCGACTTTGTCTCGCTCCATGAAGCGGTTGACACTACGACGCCGAACGGCCGCCTGGTCTTCGGGATCTTCGCGACGATCGCGGAATTCGAACGCGAACTGATCCGCGATCGCGTGCGCTCGGGCCTGGCAGGGGCCCGGGCCCGCGGCAAGAAGCTCGGCCGACCGGCGAAAGTCGTGGATGCTCCCAGGATTGGGGCGCTGCGCGCGGCAGGGGCGCCCTGGCGCACGATTGCAGACCAGCTAGGGCTGTCAGTCAGGACCGTGCGGAGGGCAGCGCTGGCATGTGGCAAAAACCTACCCGCAGCGGCGGTGCTAACTGCTTGAGATTGCCAGGTCGTTTATGGCCGCTTCCGCTGTGGCAAAAACACTTGTTTTTTGAAGACGAGACCGCCGGCGAGACCACGTGGCACTGGGGGTCATGAAAATGGAGGGCTGAGGGTCCAATTGTCTGAGAAAGAGCGCCAGGGCACCACTGGCGCGTCGTGGCGGCCATTCTAGAAAGGATCTCCGATGAGCGTCGAACCAAAAAGGCGTTGCGGCTTCCGAAAGATCGGCGGCCTCTATCTGGTTTCCGATCGCGGCGCCCTGCCCTGCGATCGGCTTCCGATTGCGCTTGAGCGTTGCCCGACGTGCGGCCACGGGATCAAACAGACGCGCGGCTGGACCTGGATCGACGTCGCGGCCCTGGTCGAAGGCGTGCATCCGGCGTGTCTCGACCAGTTCCCTTGCCCGTTGTGTATGGCGCCGCCGGATCGAGCCGGCTTGCTCTGGATCGGCGAGCAATTCTACAAAACGCCGTGGCAGTTCCAGTACGAGGCCGACCAGCTCGGCGTGTGCCGCCGGATCACGGCGATCCCGCGCGGCTTTCGGATCGGCGAAACATGGATCTGTCTTGCGCATCCGAAAGCGATCGAGATCCCCCTACGCATCTGGGATGAGTCCATTCCGCCTCCGTGGAAACCGGGAATTTTCAAGGTCTGGCGGCCGCAGCGAATCGAGAAGATCCTTCCAGAATCCGAGCGCGGATCTGCGGAGGCCTCGGAGCTCGAGAGCAGAGGGATTACGCCGGTTTTCGTTCCCGACAATGATCCCGATCATCGCGGCACTGTGTACGAGGATGAAAGGGCCGCGAACGTGGAACCTATTGCTGAGGGCGGATGAAAGCCGAACCACCGGTGAGAAGGAAGCAACAAAATTCGCTGCTGAGCCACGGACCATCCGGGCGATTTCCACAGCTTTCTGTGAGTTTTGCACAGCCCAAGGCGGATTCCGCTTCCCACAGCGCCGCTCCTTCTTTCATCCTCGCCGATGCAGAAACAACGCGGGCCATGGAGAAGGGAGACTCTGTGGCTCGACCAAGGCATCAGCAAGGCTGTCTCCGGAAGAGGGGCACGAGAAATCCTGTGTGGGAGGGCTGCTACCGCGAGGACGTGATTACGGAGGATGGCCGGCGAATTCGCCGACAACGCTCCGTAATCCTCGGTCTGGTCGCCGAGCTGAGCAAGCGGCAGGCTCAGCAACGGCTTTCGGAACGGCTGGCGGCCATCAATCAGGGGAAGCAAAAACCGGAATGCCTCATTACGTTCGGGAGGTTTGTCTTGGAGCGTTGGGAGCCAAACATCTGCCCGACGCTGCGGCACTCCACCCAGAGAAACTATCGCTGGTACGTCCGGCGTCACTTGAATCCTTTCTTCGGCGCCATGCGTTTGCCGGAGATCGGAGCGGCGGACGTGCAGGTGTTCATCGCCCAAAAGTCGCGGCAGGTAGCTCCGAAGACTGTCGTTTGCCTTCGGAACCTGCTGTCGAAAATCTTCAACACAGCGCAACGCTGGGGGTATCTCAACGGGAATCCGGCGCAGGGCGCGCAGGTGCCTGCGTTGGTGGATACCCGCGAGAGGCGCACGCTCACCCCGCAGCAGGTTCGCGCGTTGCTCGCGGAGCTTGCGGAGCCGTACCGCACGATGGTGCTTCTGGCTGTTCTTTCCGGTTTGCGGCGTGGGGAAATATTCGGTCTGCGGTGGCGCTATGTGGACTTCGCGGGGCATTCAGTGACCGTGGCTGAGTGTTCCTATCAGGGCCACAGTTCTCCACCAAAGACGCGCGCCTCACGTCGCAAGGTCTTTCTCTCTCCTGTCGTGCTCGAGGCCCTGGCGCGTTTGCGCCCAGCGCATTTTCAGCCGGACGATTTGCTTTTTCGTTCGAAAGTCGAGACTCCGCTTAACCCGGAGCACGTCCGCAATCGAGTCCTGCATCCGGCGTGTGAGCGGGCGAAGATTCCGTGCGTCGGGTGGCACACGTTCCGATACACCTATGCGACCTGGGTGGAGCCGACCGGAGAAAGCATCAAGGCGTTGCAGGCACAGTTGGGCCACACAGATTCGCGCGTTACTCTGGATGTGTACACGCAGCCGATGCCGGAGGCGCAGCGGCGGATCGCGGCCAAAGTAGCGCGGGTATTGCTGCCAATTGCTGCCGAGTCAGTGGACGAGGAGGCCATTCCGGCGCCGCAAACCGTTTTGATTCAATAGGAGGTTGGTGGACGGCATGGGATTCGAACCCACGGCCTCCTCGTTGCGAACGAGGCGCTCTCCCAGCTGAGCTAGCCGCCCACCGAATAACCGAATTTTAGCAGACCGCTATCCCGGCTGCCAACGCTGGCACCCAACTGAGTTTCTGCGCTACTGATAAGAGCTTTCTCTTCTCACGGGCTTACTGAGCTGAGGGTTTGGCAAACTTGGCGTCGTCCACCGGCACGTTGTGCCGGACCTCAGTCGCTTTGATCACCCAGCTTATGTTCGGGTTCACCTGGCGCACGGTGAAGGGCACCTTGACCCCATCCACTTCTTTATAGTCGTCGAAGTAGACTTCGATCTTCATGCGGCCCTGCGTGGCTGTATCGAGCTCAGTATCGTTCCGCACTAGCAGTCCCGTCTCAACATCGAGGTACATGCGCCGCAGGCTGCCGTCTCCCGGATCAGCTTCAACCACGTAGCTCTCGCGCTGGCCGACTTTCTCGGTGCCCTTGAGAGTCATCTTCGGGTAAAGCTGGCGCAGCTTCAGAGACTGGTAGAAATCGGAGCTGCGCTTGGTATTCGCGAGTTCTTGGCCGCTCAGCTCCCGAAAGCCGGCCATCGGATTGTCGGCCCAGGCGAGGGTGCCATCGAAGCCCTGGCGGAATTGCCCGACGCCGGTGATCTCCACGACTGAGGCTGTCTTGTTAGGAGCCTTGGCGTAGGCGTCGAGCGACCCGGTCAGGCCTTGGTCCGGGACCTCGAATTTGCCCTTGGTGACGCGGCTGTTCAGTTTCTCGATGGCTGCCTTGCCACCGAGCGCTTGAACGTACTTGTCGAGGATTTGATCCACGCTGGGCAGCGCGGGAGCCGGTTTGGGTGCCGGCGCCTTGGTCTCCTGGGCAGTCGCGCTGCCGCTGGCTGCCGCGACCAGCACCAGACCGAGCAGGACCAGCTTAGCTTTTCGCCTCATCGCTTGCTCCTTTGGACTCCATTCTATGCGTATTACGCAGCACCGGGGTAGGCAGTTACAACCCATTTTGCTTTAAACCTGCGAGGCGACGGCGCCAGGTCAACCGCTGGCCGCTCCGACTGATCCTCGGTTTATTCTGTAAAGTACTCCTCGGGCGCGGGGAGCTTGTCGGCAGGGCGGGCAAACCAGACGTACAGGGTTGGGAGCAGGAAGATGCTCATCACCAGGTCCGCAATCAAGCCGCCGACAATGACAATGGCGAAGGGTCGTTGGGAATCCGAGCCGATGTCGTGGGAAACCGCAGCCGGTAGCAGGCCCAACGTGGCCACGAGCATAGTCATCATGATGGGACGGAGACGCAGGATCGCTCCTTCTGTTGCGGCCTCCAGCACCGTGTGGCCGCGAGTGCGCAACTGATTGATGTATTCGACCATGATGACGCCGATCTGCACAGAGACTCCGAACAGCGCCAGAAATCCGACGCCGGAGGAGACGCTGAAGTGTGTCCCGGTGATGAGCAACGCAAAGATGCCGCCGACAGGGGCCAGCACCACCGTCAGGAGGATCAATAAGCACCACTTGTACGAGCCAAATGCAGTGTACAAGATGAGAAAAATCAAGAGAATTGTAATCGGAACGATGACCAGCAGGCGCTGCTCCGAGCGCTTCTGGCTTTCATACTCTCCCGCCCAGTTTAGGCGATAACCTTCGGGCAGCTTCACTTTCTGAGTGACTTCCCTGATCGCCTCTTCCACTGTGCTGCCCAGATCCCGGCCGCGCACACTATACTTGATGGCGATGTAACGCGAATTGCTCTCGCGATAGATCATCGAGGCGCCATCTTCCAATTTGACGTCGCACAACTGCTCTAACGCCACGCGTTCTCCCGACGGAGCCAGCAAGCGAATGCTCTTGATATCCTCGAGCGTGCGCCGGTACGGCTCCTGATAGCGCACCACGAGGTCGTAGCGCCGCTCGCCCTGCAGGACTTGACTGACGGCCTTGCCGCCGACGGCGGTCTCGATGGCGTCCTGCACATCGGCAACATTGATGCCGAAGCGGTCCGCTTTCGCGCGATTCACGACGAGGTTCAGGTTCGGCTGGCCGACCACGCGAAACAGGCCGAGGTCTTCGACCCCGCGGATGCGCTTCATAACCTTGACGATCTCTTCGCCCTTCTGCTCCAGTGCTTTGAGATCGTCGCCATACAATTTGACCGCGAGTTCTCCCTTCACGCCGCTGACGGCTTCTTCGACGTTATCGGCAATGGGTTGGGAGAAATTCCAGATGACCCCGGGGATCTTTTCGAGCTGGGTATCCATGGCGGCGATCAAGTCTTCTTTGGTTCGGAACTGCCTGCGCCACTCCGCCCTGGGTTTCAAGTCCACGAAGTATTCGGTGTTGAAGAAACCCGTGCTGTCCGTGCCGTCGTCCGGCCGGCCCACTTGGGAGACCACCTGGGTCACTTCGGGGAAACGGGCGAGCACAAGCCGCGCCTCGTTAGCGATGCGCTGGCCCTCGCTGGGACCCGTACTAGGCGCGAGGGTTCCTCTCGCCCAGATAGCGCCTTCATCGAGATGGGGTAGAAATTCCGACCCGATCACCCCGCTGAACGCAAGACACATGGTGCCCACAAAAATCAGAACCGAAGCGCCCACGGTGATTCCCCGATGCGCAATCGCCCAACTCAGCGCTGACCGGTAGTGGTCCGTGAGCCACACGAGAAGCGGGTTTTCCCACTCGTGCGCGCCCTTGCGAAACGAAAGTCTTGCCAAGACGGGGGCCAGCAACAGGGAGAAGAGCAAGGCCCCGAGAAGCGCAAATGCCACCGTCCATGCCATCGGCCGGAAAAGCCGCCCCTCGACGCTCTGCAGAGTGAAGATGGGCAGATACGCCGTGATGATAATGGCGATGGCGTAGAAAACGGGCCGCTGCACCTCGTGCGCGGCGTGGCGGATTTTGGCTCCCACCGTCCGCCTTTTCTCGTTCTCCCGGCCGATGTGTCGCACGATGTTTTCAATCATCACGACCGCGCCATCCACCACCATCCCGAAATCAAGAGCGCCTAAGGAAAGCAAGTTGGCGGGAATTTGGCGGAGGTCCAGCAGAATGGAAGCAAACAGCAGTGAAAACGGAATCGTGATCGCCACGATGAGAGCGGAGCGTACGTTCCCCAGAAACACGACCAGGACGACCACCACCAGCACAAAGCCTTCCGTCAGATTGCGCAACACCGTGTGCGTCGTGTAACGCACCAGATCGTCCCGGTCGATGTGCGGGACAATTTTCACCCCGGCCGGCAAGACATGTGCGTTCAAATCCTCGACTTTCCTATCCAGCGCGGCCAGCGTGGTTTCCGCCACGGCCCCTTTGCGCAGCAGCACAATGCCATGGACAACGTCGTCATAGTCGATCACCCGGTCTCCCAGGCGAACCGCCTTGGCGACTCGGCCCAGGCGGATTTTCGGGCCCTGGGTGGCAAAGGCCACATCCCGAACACGCACCGGTGTGCCATTCACAGTTTTTAAGAATGTGGCACCGATGTCGTCCGTGTTTTTCATCAAGCCGACGGCCCGAATGTTCACTGCCTGTTGGCCCCGCTCAATGAAGCTGCCCCCGGCGTTGACATTGTTCGCGGCCAGGGCTTGTTCGACTTGCCCGATGCTCAGACCGTAGGAGATCAGCTTGTTCGGATCGACCCGGACCTGATACTCGCGCGTGATCCCTCCGAAACTCACGACATCAACCACATTCGGTACCGACTTGAACTGCTTTTCCAGCACCCAATCTTGCAAGGACTTGAGCTCCATCAAGTCGTACCGGGGGTTCCTGCTCTTGAGGGTGTAAGAGTAAATCTGCCCCGTAGGGCTCGCGTCCGGGGCAAGTTGCGGATTCACGTTTTGTGGCAAAGTGACGAGTGAGAGCCTTTCCAACACTTGCTGCCGGTTTGTCAAGTCGACGGAATCGTCGTCGAAAACCACCGTGACGACGGAAAGACCGAAGAGCGAGGTCGAGCGCAAATGGGTGAGGTGTGCGATCCCGTTCATCTGCACCTCGATCGGAATGGTGACCTGCTGTTCGACTTCCTCGGCGGCCCGTCCGGGCCACTGTGAGATTACCTGTACCCAGTTGTTGGCCACATCCGGGTAAGCCTCAACCGGAAGCGTGTGGAAAGAGATGACACCCCAGACGACAAGGATTACGCCCAGGCTCAAGACCAGGATTTTGTTCCGCAGGGCAAACTCAACCAGGTACCTAATCATGCGCTACTCCTGCTGCACCGAGCTGGAGAACTGGAGGGCGTTGGCCACCACGCGGTCCCCCGCCTTCAGCCCTTCGACGACCTCCTGGTAGCCATCAGTCATGACCGGCCCGGCCTGAATTTCCGTGCGCCGGAAACGCTTGCCACTTACTGGCACAAATACCCAGTCGCGGTCGTGCATGCGCATGACCGCTGTGGCGGGTACGACCGAGCGGTCGACCGTGCCCTGAGAAATGAACGTCACCGTGGCAAACATGCCCGGCCGCATCAAACCGCCCGCGTTGTCGAGTTCCAGTCGCACCTTGGCCGTGCGCGTCGCGGGATCCAGGACGCGCCCGATGTTGCTCACGCGGCCCTTCAAGACGCGGTGGGGGTAGGCGTAGAGCTGCACTTCCGCCAAGTCTCCCAGGCGCACGTGCGAGAGGTTGTTTTCGTACACGTCGCACAATACCCACACCCGCGAGAGATCGGCGATGGTGAAGAGGTTAGGGGAGTTGTCCAGGGATTTCACCCCCGCGGCCTGCGTGGTGTTCTGCTCGATGATGGTGCCAGAGACGGGCGCCCGCAGTTCGATGATCGAGGAGGGATGGGCGGGGTCACCCCCGAGGATCTTGACGCGATCCAGCGCGGTTTGCACGTCCACCTTTGCCTTTTCCCCAGCGTCTTCAGCTGCTTGCAGATCTTTCTCGGCGATGGCGCCCTTGGAATAGAGGATCTGCGCGCGCTCGAGCGATTTCCGCATGAGCACCTCGTCGGCGCGAAACTTCTGCAAGTCGGAGAAAGCCATGGCCACGTCCGGCGTGTGGAGCTTGAGCAACATCTGGCCCTTTTGAACGAAGTCGCCGAGGCGCGCGTGAATCTCGACCACGCGGCCGGCGCTGAGCGAATTCACTGGAACCGCCCGGCTCACGTCAGGCGCAATGGCCCCGTTGACCTTCAGCTCCTCCCGCGCTTTGCGCACCGCAACGGTGGCAAGCGGAAATTGCTCTGGGCGGACCACGCTGACCAGGTTAAGATCGGCCGCTTCCTCGACCGGCGGGTCGCTGAGCGCGGCCCCCGGTTTGGAATTCTTTGAGCAACCTGTGCCCAGCCCTCCCAGCGCGGCCAGGGCCAGCCAGAGGCCAGCGTGCGAAATCCGGCGCTTCATGGGATCACCTCCCGCCCCACCGCGAGATTCAGTTGACTCGCCGCGATTAAGTAAGAGCCGATCAGGCTCAGATAATTCCGTTCAACACTCCGGTACTCACTCTGGGCGTTCAAAAAATCAAGTAGTGAAGCGCCGCCATGTTGATAGGAAAACGTAATCGTGTCTCGAACTCTGACGGCTTGCTGCAGGTATTTCGCCTTATATGGACCCAGAAGAATCACGTTGCTGCTCAGCGTCGCATACGCGGAGTCAACGTCGCTGAACACCTGCGCTTGAATGGCGTCCCGCACCCTCTCGTTCCTGGTAATGTCCAGCTGCGTGCGCAGCTTTTCCCCCTGGTTTCGGTCGAAGATACGCAATGGAATACTCACACCGACGCCGAAGTATTGATCTATGGGAGGGTTGCGGCCGACATCGAAGCCGAAGATCGGGTCAGTCGACCCGTTGGCGGTGGCAAGTCTGTGGTCAGTCTTGGCCTTATTGACTGCTTGCGTCGCAGCTCTCAGGTCGGGCCTGGTATCCAAAGCGACCTTGCGGAATTCTTCCAATGTCTGAAGTTGGTCTGTGAAGTCGAAGGTCCCCGTTACGTCAAATTGCTCGACAGGTATCCGCTCATTCAAAAGCGTCAGGAGCTGAATCTTCGCCGTCCGTAGGTTCACCTGTGCGGTCTGCACGTCGGATTCGTACTGGACGCGCTGCAACTCCAGCCGATCCAAGTCCACCTGCGCGATGTCCCCTGCCTTGTACCTCTCTCTGCTCACTTTGAGCACATCGTCGTAATAGGAAAGGTTGTCCTGCGCGAGCCGCAAAACAGCCTTGGCTTGCAGCGTTTGTACAAATGCGTTGCGCAAGCTAAACAGAAGGTTTCTTTCCAGATCGGCTTGCCCTGACGTCGCAATCCCAGTTGCTTCTCGCGCGCTCTCCAACCGCAATTCGCGCTTGTGTCGCCTTTCGTGCAAGTAGCTGACGGTTGCCACTGACAATACAGTGCCGAATGTGCTGTGCGGAGGCCCTCCTGAAAACGGATTGATCTGATCAGCCGTCAGTGACAGCGCGGGATTCGGACGAAGGTAGGCCGTAACCTCCTGCGCCTTCGATTCATCAATGGTCAATTTGCTCGCTAGCAGTATCGGATTGTTCTGTTCAAAGCGTTGGCGCACCTGCTCCCAGGTTAGGGGAGGTTGGGGAGCCCGGGCCTGTGCAAAGGCCCGTCCGCTCAGCCCCGTTCCTAGCAAAAGGAACACCAACGCTTGGGAACTCAAGCGTTTCATTGCTCCTCCAAATAAGAATTTGTAAGGAATCGCTAGTTCAGGAAAAACACCGAGGGAGGGGCGCGGCCTTGCGTGGGCCGTGCGGGCGCTGATTGGAATGGCGGCGCATCGATGATTGCCAACCGATTGAGAACCACGGCGACAGCAAAAAACAACATCGACGGAACAGTCTGGGCGAAGTGCGGGGCTTGTTTTTCCGGGTCGGGCTCAGCCGAGGTGCCCTTTAAGGTTTGCAGCGACCGGCGCGAAGATCTGGATTCCTCGGCGATGGCTGGGACGGCGTGCAGGTCGTCGGTGAGAGATATGGCGAAAAACAACAGTACCAGCACGCAGCCAAGGCTGACCGCCTCGCGCAGCAGTTGCCGTGGCTCCACGCGGTTCTGACTCGCGCGGCTCCGGCGTGCCCACCACAAGCCAATGCTCAGGAGGGCCAGCAGGAACCAAAAAACGTTTAACAGCAGTTCCATCAATTAGCTCAATACTCGGTTTGGCGATGCCGTCACTCGCGCTGTGCCGCGAGCCAGCACCTGGTACTCCCCGAGATTGTATCGGATGCGCCAGCATTTCCGCAATCTCTCCAGTTAAGCGCGGAGGCGTTCCAGTGCACACTTCAGCGCGGCTTCAAGAGCTGCGGGGTCTCGAACACTTCCCTGTGCGAAGTCCTTCGAGCCGCCGCCCTTGCCGCCCGCTACCCCCAGGCAGTCGCGCAGCAGGGCGTTCATATCCACGCTCAGCCCGGCCGACTGCGCAAAAACCACGTGGCCGCCAGCATGTGTCCCCAGGAGGGCTTGTACTGCTGGCACGGCCGCCAGCTTCGTGGCCAGCAG
>Ga0209235_1002334_pt1 | contig 10538 bp, 10 predicted proteins | sample GraSoi013_1_20cm_4_FD_185817 | JGI IMG/M metagenome (GOLD analysis project Ga0209235, IMG submission 185817) | Grasslands soil microbial communities from the Angelo Coastal Reserve, California, USA - Sample 09_25_2013_1_20cm (SPAdes) (version 2) | ecosystem: Environmental > Terrestrial > Soil >...
CGCACGAAAACTTCTGCGATGGCTCTTCCGATGCCGCGGCTGGCTCCCGTAACGATTGCGACTTTATCTTTGAGGACGCTCATTGCCGCCACTCTCACCTTTCTTGAGATTCTCAAACCTTCGAGACTTTTACGAGGCGGTGTTTCATTGCTCCCCGGCGCGCCATTATATAGAATGCCGCGCCATGCCAGCCGAATTAACGTCAGGCACCTATATCGGCAGGAGAGCCCTAAAATGAGATTCCGGGGAATTCCATAGGCATCTATCCGTGACGAAGATTCAAACGGTCCGCGGCCCCATCGACTCTTCCCAGTTAGGCGCCACACTGATGCACGAGCACGTGTTCGTGCTCGACACGGAGATCCTGCAGAACTACCCCGAGGAGTGGGGCCAAGAGGAAAAACGCATCGCCGACGCGGTGGCGCGGCTCAACGAGCTGAAGGCCCGTGGTGTGGATGCGATTGTGGATCTCACCGTGATCGGCCTGGGCCGCTACATTCCCCGGATTCAGCGGATTGCGGAACAGACGCAAATTCACATCGTCGTGGCCACCGGCATCTACACGTATTGCGACCTGCCGTTTTATTTCCACTTCCGCGGCCCCGGAACCGTGCTGGGAGGGCCGGAGCTGATTACCGAGATGTTCGTCCGGGACATCAACGAAGGCATCGCCAACACAAGCGTGAAAGCGGGAATCCTCAAATGCGCCACCGATGAGCCGGGAGTTACGAAAGACGTGGAGCGCGTCCTGCGGGCCATTGCGCAAGCGCATCGGCAAACAGGGGTGCCGATTTCAACGCACACGCACGCGCGGAAGCGCGTCGGCCTGGAGCAGCAGCGCATCTTCCGCGAAGAGGGCGTGGACCTTTCCCGCGTAGTCATCGGACATTCGGGGGACACCACGGATCTCGCGTACCTCGAGGAACTCATCGGCAACGGTTCGTATATCGGAATGGACAGGTTCGGGATCGACACGATCTTGTCGTTCGAAGACCGCGTCAACACGGTGGCCGCGATGTGCAAGCTCGGGCACGCTGGGAAATTGGTGCTGTCGCACGATGCTGCGTGCTACAACCATTGGCTGCCGGAGCGGCCTCTGCCGGTCATCCTTCCCCGGTGGCACTACCTGCACATCCACGATGACGTCATTCCCGCGTTGAAACAAAAGGGCGTCACGGATGCGCACTTGCGCGCCATGCTGGTGGAGAACCCGCGCCAGATCTTCGAGAAGCAGGGCTCCTATTGAAAATGCTGCCCCGCAATCCGAGTGGCACGGTTCTGAAGGGGCAATTGCGCAAGATTGAGGAGTGGGGAAAGCCGCTGTTCTAGCCTTCGACGGACTGGAAGCACCAATGCCCTTCGTTGAGAATCAGGAAGCGAAGATTTATTGGGACAAGCAGGGTCACGGCCCCCCGGTTTTGCTGATTATGGGGCTGGGCTATCCTTCCGTGATGTGGTACCGCACGCGGCCTGTCTTGGCGCCGCGATACCGAACCCTTGTGCTCGATAACCGCGGCGTGGGCCGGAGCAGCATGCCGCCTGGGCCGTATCCGATCGCGCTGATGGCCTCCGATGCCGCCGCGGTGCTCGATGCTGCCGGCGTCGAGAGCGCCCACGTATTCGGAATCTCCATGGGCGGCATGATCGCGCAGGAGTTTGCGCTGCAATACCCGAAGCGCGTGCGCTCGCTGATCCTCGGGTGCACGGCGTCAGGCGGGCCCCGCGCCGTCCGCGCCGAAGCGGACGCCACGCAGATGATTATGGCGCGCGGCCAGATGGCTCCTGAAGAAGCCGCGCAAGCCGCCGGGCCGTTTATCTACGATTCCGGCACTCCGCGCGCGCGGATTGACGAGGACCTGGCGATGCGCAGGCCATGGTTTCCGCGCGCGGAAGCTTACCAGGCACAATTGCAGGGAATCCTCGCGTGGGAGGCCTACAGCCGCTTGCCTCAGATCACAGCGCCCACGCTGGTCATCCACGGCGAGAGCGACCGGCTGGTCCCGTCGGGCAACGGCAAATTGATCGCCGAGCGAATTCCCGGCGCAAAGTTCGTCCTGATTCCGAACGCCAGCCATATTTTTCCGACCGACCAACCCGAAGCAGCTCATCAAGCGGTCTTGGAATTCCTCGACGCACAGGCTCGACCTGACCGGCAAGAGCAACCCGAAACGCCGACGGCCTATAAGACGGAGAAACGCGTTTACTAATCCCCGCCCTTCCTGGGAGCTTTGTTTTCGGAGGAATCCGCACGAGGAGTCATGGAGACGACGAAATACTCGCGCTCCCTGCCGTCTGCATACAACTCCTGCGCCGGCCCGGTTGCTGAAATCATACGGCTGTGGACAGGCGAAGAAGGTTTTCGGCGCCGCGGGTCTTCATACCGTACAACTGGCGGTCTGCTGTTTGCAGGAGGGTTTCGATGGTTTCGCCGTCCTGCGGATAGGCGACCACACCCACGCTCACGGAAAGCGGCGGCGGCTCTCTATCCGCCGCTAGCGCCTTGCGAATGCGAGACGCGAGAAGCCCCGCAGCTTCGACAGTTGTCTCGGGGAGGATGACGCTAAACTCGTCGCCGCCATATCGGGCGACAGTATCGATCGCGCGGCAACACGCGCGGAGCACATCGCCGAGCCGGCAAAGTGCCCGATTGCCGACCAAGTGGCCGTAGCGGTCATTGATCTCCTTCAACCCGTCCAGGTCGAGCAGCAGCAACGCAAACGATCGTGCGGTGCGCCCGGATCGTTCGATCTCCGCGTTGAGAACCTCGAGGATCCGGCGGTAATTGCCCAGGCCGGTAAGCGGATCGGTCATGGCCAAGAGTTGCGCCTGCTGTTCCGCCCGCTTGCGTTCGGTGATGTCGAAGGCTGAAATCAGCGTGGCCGACGCGCCATCAAACTCAATCGTTGCCGCCGTGACGTCAAGGCAACGCTCCGCACCGCTCTTAGTAAGAATCTTGAACTCTCCTTGCGAGGCGAATTCGGCGTCCTCCAGGTGCATGGGCCGCCGGCTGATTACCAGTTCCCGGGAACCAGGACAGACAAGATCCCTAAAATTCATGGATTGAAGCTCTTCCCGTGTGTACTGGGTGATAGCCTCAGCAGCGCGGTTTACATAGCGTATTTGCTCCCCCTCGACGATGAATATGGCAGATCCAATGGCCTCCGCTAATCTGTGGAATGCTGCCGCACTCTCCCGTCGTGTTGCCTCTCGCGCCAGCGCCTCCTGCCCAGGTTCTGTCATTTTCATATGCATAACCATTACCTGTAATATCCCCTGCCGTTATTCGAGTTGTTGACTCTGGCAACCCCTTGCATTCAGATGGCCTCAACCCTACAAATAGCAATTGCTCCTTATCTACCGTAATGGCAAGGACTTATTGCGACGAGGTGTTCAAAACAGCAACTCGGCTATTCGAGCAGGATGTTCAAATTTGACTACCACTCTTAGGCTGCGGTGGACCGCGACTGGATTTTGCGGCAGCACGCGAGTAACTCCGCGAGGCAGTCTGTAGGCTCGCCACGGATACAAAGAAGGGCTCTCCTTCGATCCTCAAGATTTTAGTTGACTGCAACTGGGTTTTCTGCTAACAAAAGAGCTAGGCCGCAATAGGGCAGTCCGGTGAATTCACTACCGAATTCGACTAACAAAAAAAAGGCAGGGCTTTCTTTCGATCCCCAAGTCTTTCTTGCAACGGTGGGCATGGCAAGGACTATTACGCAGTGCCCAAAAGACTACAAAATCTTCTCTCAAGGTGATCCCGCCGAGAGTGTTTTCTATATTCAGGAAGGCAGGGTGAAGCTCAAGGTCAAATCCAAACAGGGCAAAGAAGCGGTCATCGCAATCCTAGGCCCGGGTGAATTCCTGGGCGAGGGATGCTTAATAGGTCAGACTGTCTGCCTGGCGACGGCTGCGACGATTGTACCTACCTCTATACTTCGAATTGACAAGAAAGAGATGCAGCGGGTCCTTCACGAGGAGCGCACGTTTTCAGACCTTTTCGTACCGTACGCGCTTTCGCGCTACTTACGCACCCAGGAGGACTTGGTCGATCAACTTTTCAACTCCAGCGAGCAACGGCTGGCCCGGACTCTTTTGTTGCTGGCGCACTATGGTAAGGAAGGTACACCCGAAACTGTAGTTCCGGAGATAAACCAGGAAACTCTGGCAGGAATGGTTGGCACAACCCGGTCACGCGTCAGTTTTTTCATGAATAAGTTCAAGAAGTTGGGCTTTATCGATTACAAGCACGGATTGCGAGTGCACAGTTCACTTCTCCAGGTTGTCCTGCACGACAAGCATCCTCATAGCCCGTAGGCGATGTAGGGCAGTCGCAGAATACAATTGGCTTCCCGAGGGATGCCTCGATTGTGGGCAGTTTTGCACAGCTTCATTTCGTACCTCCGTATATTATTGTACTTGAACAGACTCGTTCAAATTTCTCACAAGGATGCGGCTGCCTGAGAATGTGAGCGTGGAGCATCGTGTCATTCTGAGCCCATCCGATGAGGATGGGCGAAGAATCTCAACGTTAGCTTCAAGCACGCTGTGTGGATTGAGATCCTTCGGCGAACCTCGTCGGTTCGCCTCAGGATGACAGCTTCCGGGTTGGCTTCTGCAGGATTGCCAACGCGTAAGTCGTGAGAAATCCGGGCTAGTACATCTACTCAAGCAGTCTTCTCAAATTTCAAAAATGGAAAGCAAGAGTCGTATTCCCTCCGCAAATGTCTGCTCGCGGGTGATCAGGCTGACAATCAGATGCCCCTCGGAAGGGAAGTCGTAGAAGTGGCCGGGATGGACGTAGACATTTTTCTTCTCCAGCAGCTCGATCGCAAGCTCTTCGTCGGAACGCGTCGCAGGAACGCGAAGCACAGCATACCAGCCTCCTTCCACTTCTAAACGAGTGCAGGGATGTTGCGCCGCTAATTCACGGTCAAGCCGCTCCAGGTTTTTCCTCACGCGCGCCATCAGCTGCTTCTGAAAGCCGCGCCGCTGCTCCAAAAACACGGGGGTCGCCAGTTGCACCGGAGCATTCACGGAAAGATAGGTATCGGCGATGACCTCGAGCCGCGCGAGGGCCTGCGCTTTCCATTGCTCCGGGCCGCTGGTAACCAGCCAGGCCGATTTCATCTGTGGCAGACCGGAGATTTTCGACAGCCCGCTCAGGGTGAAGGTAAGTGCGGCGGCGTTTGCAGCGAAGCTGGCCGGCGATTTCTCAGCAAGCGCAAAATCCAAGAATACCTCGTCGGCGATCAAGGCCATCTGGCGTGATGAACAAATCTCATTCAGCCGTGCCGCCTCGTCCGGCCGTGTGAAATGCCCTGTCGGGTTATTGGGCTGAACCACAACGACACCGCGCGTGCGAGGCGTAATGGCTTGTTCGAGAGCGTGAAAGTCAATCTGCCAGCCATGATCGTAAATCAAGGGATATCGCACGAGCTTTACGTCTTGAATCTCGGCGAGGAAACTGAAGAGCGGGTAACTGGGGACGGGAATTAGAAGCTCGTCGCCCGGATTGCAGAGTATGCGAAACGCAAATGTATAGGCCTCGCTGGTGCTCGTGGTGAGAACAATGTCTTCCACCGAAACCGCGATGCCTCGTTCGCGATAGTACGCGGCCACTGACCGGCGAGCGTCCTCGAGACCTTTCGGATTCGGTTCGTACGTAAGGGCGGATGGGTTGCAGAGCGCGCCCAAGATCTCCCGGCTCTCGTAGGTGAAGCCGCAGTCGGTTGGGTTCGAGACGCTCAGATCAAACAAGGGGAGCCCGGCAGCGCGGTGCCGGGCGAGGGCTTCGCTCAGGCGATTGACTTCAAAGTTCCAGTTGGTGCGGTTGGCAAACTTGTGGTTCACAGTTGACAGTCTATAGGTGAGAGTCGCGAGTTGAAAGCGCCGGTCGGCTCGACAACCCAGCCGCCGGAAGGCGCGCAGGAACTGCTTGCCTTTGAAGGCGAATTTCTATATATCCCGTGGCACGAGGCTGAGGCTTATCCCGTCTCGGCATTAGCGAAGGAGGATTGACAATGGCAGCTCTCGGTTTAAGAGTGCTTAAAATGGCGCTCGATTGCGAAACCGCAGGTAGAGACGTAGAATAACGCGCAACTCGGAATAAAACCCGAATCGTGGGAAAAAATTCAAGCGTGATTCAAAGGAGGGATAAAGCCATGGCGAGGAAAAATCGGGGCGGAGTTTCTCGTAGAGATTTCGTCAAAGTCACCGGCGCTGGAGCACTGGCTGCCGGACTGGGTCCGGCGTTCCTGTTTCCGGAATGGGCCCAGGCGCAGCAGAAAACGCTGAAGATTCTCCAGTGGAGCCATTTCGTTCCCGCTTGGGACACGTGGTTCAACGGGACTTTTACCAAGCAATGGGGGGAGAAGAACAATACCAACGTAATCGTTGACAACATCAACTTGGTCGACCTTCCTGCCAGGGCAGCGTCTGAGGCGCAGGCCCAAAAAGGCCACGACCTCTTTATGTTTCTCTCGCCACCAGCGGCCTATGAGAAGCAGACCCTGGACATGACCCACGTTTACCAAGAGGTGGAGAAGAAGCATGGCAAGAAGATTGATCTGGCGCACAAGTCCACCTACAACCCGAAGACCAAGAGGTATTTCGCGTTTTCTGATGCCTACACCTGCGATCCGGGCAACTGGCACAAGGATTGGTGGACCGAGGCCGGCTATCCGAACGGGCCCGATACCTACGACGATCTGCGCGCCGGCGCCAAGAAAATCCGCGACAAGACCGGCCATCCTTGCGGTCTAGGACTGGGGCAGGAACTCGATACCAGCATGGCCATGCGCGCTATATTGTGGTCGTTTGGAGGCGCGGAGCAGGACGAGCTCGGCAATGTGACCATCAATTCCAAAAACACCATCGAAGCGCTCAAGTTCATGAAGGCGCTGTACCAGGAGTCGGAAACGCCGGAGGTATTTACCTGGACGCCCCCGTCCAACAACCAGGCCATGCTCGCCGGCAGAGTTTCCTTCGTGATGAATGCCATTTCCATCACGCGCCAGTCGGAGAGAGAGCACTTGCCCATCGACGCCAAGATCATGATCAGTCCAGCGTTGAAAGGACCGGTGCGCCGGATTGCTGCCGAACACGTGATGAACTGCTACGTCGTCTGGAACTTTGCGGAAAACAAGGAAGGCGCGCAGCAATTCCTGATCGACTACATGGACAGCTTCCATGACGGTTTTGTCGCCGGACAGTTTTACAACTTCCCCTGTTTCCCCACCACCGTGCCGAATCTGAAGGCTGAGATCTCCAACGATCCCAGGGCCAATCCCCCGGACAAATACAAAGTCCTGGGCAACGTGCTGGAGTGGGCCACCAACGTGGGCTATCCGGGATACGCCACCGCGGCCATTGACGAGTCCTTCAAGACTTGGGTCATCCCCACCATGTTCGCCAAAGTGGCGCGTGGCGACGAAACCCCGGAAAACGCAGCCGCGGCGGCCGAACAAGAGTACAAGCGCATCTTCGACAGATGGAAATAATGCGGGGGCTCGATGGCCGTCGTTGAAACACGCGACCTGACCAAAGTATTCAAAGAAGGAGAACTCGGAGCGGTAAACAACGTGAACCTGGAAACTCGCGAAGGCGAGTTTCTGGTCTTCCTCGGGCCCTCGGGTTCCGGCAAAACCACTCTCCTGCGCATGATCGCCGGCCTGGAACAACCCACGGCCGGCGAAATTCTGATTGGCGGCCGGGTGGTGAACGACCTCAGCCCTCGGGAACGCCGGATTGCCATGGTGTTCCAAAGCTACGCTCTGTATCCCCATCTCTCCGTCTATAACAACATCGCGTTTCCCCTGAAAGCCCAAAACGTAAAAAAAGAACTCCGCAAAGGTAAGGTGGAATGGGCGGCCTCGCTGCTCGGCATCAGCTCGCTGCTTCAGCGCAAGCCGCGGGAGCTTTCCGGGGGTGAGCGGCAAAGGGTCGCCCTGGCCCGGGCTATTGTCCGCGAGCCCTCGGTCTTCCTGTTGGACGAGCCTCTCTCCAACCTCGACGCCAAGCTCCGCCTTTCGGCCCGCGAGGAGTTGGAGCGCTTTCACCGGCGTATCGGCACCACCACCATCTACGTCACTCACGATCAGGTGGAAGCCATGGCCATGGGCGACCGCATCGTTGTGTTGAATCAGGGCCACGTGCGGCAGATCGGCACGCCCACAGAGGTCTATGACAATCCCGCGGACACCTTCGTCGCTACGTTCCTTGGGTCTCCGCCCATGAACTTGATTGAAAACGGCGATGTCATCGTCGGCTTCCGGCCGGAGCATTTCAGGCTTGCGCAAGCGGTCGGCGATGCTCAAAAAGTCGCTTTTAACTTCCGCGTTGAAAACGTGGAGTACCTGGGCGCAGAGTACATTCTTTCCGGATCTCTTGCGGACGGCCGCCTCGAGGGCAAGAAGGTGATCGCGCGGCTCCTTCTGGGGCACTCCATCGAAGCGGGAACCACGTATCCATTCGCCGTGCCCGAACACCACTTGAAGTTCTTTGATCGCGCCACGGAGAAGCGGCTGGAGCCAAGGGTTGACGCGAGGGCTCTGTTGTGGCAGTGAGCCGCGCCAAGGACAAGTCCGTCGGGGCGGCGCAAAGCCCCATGCTGGGCGCGGCCATGTTTGCCCCTGCGGCGTTTTACATTCTGCTTCTCATTGGCGCGCCGTTTGTACTGGCCATCTTTTACGCCTTCAGCGATGCCCGCATCGGCAACACCGAACTCCATTTTGCCGGGCTGGAAAACTTTCGCAGCATCCTGCAAAGCCCCAGTTTCCACAAAGCGGTGCAGAACTCGATTATTTTCACCGTCGTCGCCCAGATCCTTGTCCTGGTCTGCTCCAACATCCTTTCCATTGCGCTGGAGAAACCCTTTCGCGGCCGCGGGCTGGTGCGCTTCCTCATCCTGCTGCCCTGGGTGGCCCCGGTATCGCTGGGAACGATCGGCTGGAAGTGGATCCTGGATTCGATCTACAGCGTGATTACCTGGGTGCTGGTGTGGCTGCGAATCGTCAACCCGTACGACACTCCCATGTGGCTGGGAGAACCGAAGCTGGCCATGGCATCGGTGATTCTGGTCCATTGCTGGCGTCTGATTCCGTTCTCGACCGTCATCCTGCTGGCCGGGCGGAGTGCTATGCCCAAAGAAATCCCGGAGGCGGCAGCCATTGACGGCGCGGGCTTCTGGCGCACGCTTTTCCAGATCAACCTGCCCATGATGACGCCCATCCTCAGCGTTGCCGTGCTGTTCGGCACCATCTTCACTTTTACCGATATGACCGTGGTCTATATTCTGACCAACGGTGGGCCGTATGATTCCACGCAAACCTTGCCCATGCTGGCTTTCACTCAGGGAATTCAGGCGAGCGACCTGGCGGCTGGCGCGGCCATCTCGGTTTTCCTGGTGCCGGTACTGGTGCTGATTGCCTATTTGATGCTTAGAGTGGCGCATCGCGCGGAGGTGTCGTGATGAGCGCGCCGCAAGGGAAGAGACCGCTTGGCATCTCCCTGCTCGGCATTCTGCTGCTCATTGCCGCGGTTGCCCTTCTCGTGCGCACTATTTTGTTGCACGCCGGGTGGATGACCGGGGTGGGCCGGCTTCTTGCGGTGTTAATTTTTACCGTGCTCGCGATTGGCCTGTGGAGGCTCAGGAATGGCGCGCGCATCTTTCTGTTTTTCTTGATTGCGCTGGACGCTCTCACCAGCCTGGTAGCACTGCTGGTGTACGCGCTCCCCCAGTCGCAGCACCGGCTTGCCATCGAGTTGATCGTCCAGTTTTGCATTGCCGCTTTGCTGATCTGGTACCTGCAGAGACCCGCAGTTCGGCGCGCGTTTGGCGGTTTGAGCGCCTGGCCCAAGACGGTGCAGATGCTGGTGCTGACGATCTTTACCGCGCTGCTGGCCTTCCCGTTTTATTGGATGGGCATCGCCACGTTCAAGCAGAATATTGACCTCTACGCAACGGACAACAATCCATTCATTTTCAACCTGCCGCCGACGCTGAACCATCTGCGTTATCTGTTTGGCGAAACGCAGTTCGTTCGCTGGTTGGGCAATACCGCGCTGGTTGGAGTCATCGTGGTGGCCATCACGCTTGTTCTGGCCTTGCCGGCTGCGTACGCGCTGGCGCGGCTTACCGGGCGGTGGGGAGAGCGGCTGGGGATCGCTATTTTTCTCACCTACCTGGTCCCTCCGACTCTGTTGTTCATTCCCTTGTCGCGGGTGGTGGCTGTGCTGGGACTCCAGGACACCATCTGGTCGCTGGTGCTGGTGTATCCCAGCGTAACTGTGCCATTTTCCATCTGGCTGCTGATGGGTTTCTTCAAGTCCATTCCCAGAGAGCTGGAAGACGCCGCCATGGTGGATGGGCTTACGCGATTCGGTGCCTTCGTTAAGCTCGTGGTTCCTATTTCCCTGTCCGGCATTCTTACCGTGGTGATTTTCGCGTTTACGCTGGTGACTCAGGAATTTGTTTACGCTCTCACCTTCATCTCGCCTGAATCCAAACAGATGGTGGGTGTGGGTGTAAACAAATTCCT
>Ga0209235_1002335_pt1 | contig 10537 bp, 10 predicted proteins | sample GraSoi013_1_20cm_4_FD_185817 | JGI IMG/M metagenome (GOLD analysis project Ga0209235, IMG submission 185817) | Grasslands soil microbial communities from the Angelo Coastal Reserve, California, USA - Sample 09_25_2013_1_20cm (SPAdes) (version 2) | ecosystem: Environmental > Terrestrial > Soil >...
TCGGCGGCCGAGATGCGCCGGCCCGTCAGCATGAGCAGCTTCGCGCGCGTCATCCCCACGAGCCGCAGCGTGCGCTGCGTGCCGCCGCTCCCCGGGATCATGCCGAGCCTCACCTCGGGAAATGAAAACTCCGACCGCCGCGTGGCGATACGAAAATCGCACGCGACCGCCAGCTCGAGGCCGGCCCCCATCGTATACCCGTCGATGGCCGCGATCACCGGCTTGCGACAGCGCTCCGCCGAGGTCAGCGTGTCTCCCCACAGCTCGAGATCGGCCGGCGCCAGCGTGAGGAATTCGGATACGTCGCCGCCCGCACTGAAGGCCTTGCCGCCCGCGCCGCGGACGACAACGGCGCGCACCGCCGCGTCGGCGTCGAGGCCGGCGAAGATCCCGGGGAACTCGTTGCGCATGGCGACCGTCATCGTGTTCATCTTCGCCTGGCGGTCGATCCAGATCGTGGCCACAGCGCCTGTCCGCTCCACTCTCAGAAAGCCGCTCATGGCTGAGCCTCCGTCACGGGACCAGCAGCACCTTGCCCTTGTTCTTCCGGTCGAGCACGTACTGCACGGCCGCGCGCGCGTTCTCAAGGGGGAACGCGCGATCGATCACCGGTTTGAGACGGCCCTCCGTGACGTAGTCGAGGATCGTGCGGAGCTCGAGGATCGAGCCCAGGTTGGTCCCCACGACCCTGAGGTTCTTCGAGTAGACGTGACGGAGGTCCAGGCGCCCCCAGTGGGTGTCGTGCGAGCCGATCGTCACGAGCGTGCCGAGACGGGTGAGTGCCAGGATCGATTTCTCGAAGGTCTCGCCGCCGATGTGCTCGACGACGACATCCACGCCGCGTTTGTTCGTCCACGTCCTGACTGCTTCGACGAAGTCGTGAGTGCGGTAGTTGACCACGCGCTCGGCGCCGAGCGACCTCGCGAACTCGGTCTTGTCGTCGCTGCCGACGGTGGTGATGATCCGCGCGCCCACGAGGCGGGCGATCTGAATCGCGGCGCTCCCGACGCCGCTCCCCGCCGCCTGGACCAGCACCGTCTGGCCGGGCCTGAGCTCCGCCTTCGCAACCAGCGCGTGCCACGCGGTGAGCATCGCCATCGGCAGCGCGGCGCCCGCCTCGAAGGAGATCGCGTCGGGCAGCGGGAGGATGTTCGCGGCGGGCGCCTTCACCAGCTCGGCGTAGCCGCCGTCCCTGTGCGCGCCGAGGTAGCCGTACTTCACGCAGACAGTCCGCTCGCCACGCACGCAGTATTCGCACCTCCCGCAGGCGAAGCCGGGGAAGATGATCGCGCGCTGGCCCCGCGCGAGCCCCCGCACCGCCGCGCCCACGGTCTCGATCGTGCCGGTCACCTCGCAGCCGTTGACGTGGGGCAAGCCCTCGGGCGGCGGGAAGCGCCCGTCGAGCAGGAGAATGTCCACGTGGTTGAGCCCGCACGCCCCGACGCGCACGACGACGTCGTCGGGCCCGGGGCGGGGATCGCGGTAGTCGTCGTAGAGGACCTTCTCCGCGCCGCCGTGCTCCTTGAAAAACGCCGCCTTCACCGAAGCCTCCTTAAGCCGATTGGCGCCCTCCTTGTAACACGACTTGAGCGAGGTTGGACAGGCGCGGTAACCGATGAATGAATGAAGGATTACGTTGTATGTCGCCTAGTCGCCCGGATCACGGTGCATCCGGAGGGCCCGGCGCTCCGGCGCGTAACGCTGGAAGTGCGCTAACCCCCTTGCTACAGCGGCTGAAGCTCCTTGCCGCGAAGCCCAGTGAGAAGCAGTTCCCCGTCCGGCGCGACCCGGAATTCTCCGTAGCGCGCTCCCTCGTAGCGCTTGGCGGTGCCTTCCTGGAAAAAGAAAGCGTTGGTCGCGAACTTGACTTGGCCTCCGCGCACCCGGTAGCGAAGCAGGACTTCGTTCGGGGCAAGCGGCGTTCCGTCGTCCAGGCGACGATACGTCGCGACGGAAGCCGGGTCCAGTGCGGCCACAATACGCCCGTCCGCGGTCGTGAGATCACCCTGGAAACGGCGGCCGGCGGACGACTCCGAGCGATCCATCGCCGGCCGCGCGTCGTTCGCGATCTTGAAGCGAAGGGCCATGTAATCCCCTTGCATGAGCGAGCGCGGATCCACGGGAGCGAGCTCGAGAAAGACGACTTTGCCGCTTTCCAGTTGGCGTTCCTTCCCGACGATCGAGAAGTTGAGCAGCGCGAGAACCATTGCGCAGGAAATGAACGCGACCGCGCTACGCATGGGCGCCCTCTTCCGGCATGACGACGTAAAGCACCAGCCAGCGCGCGGCGAGCAGCACGACACCCGTCGCTGCCAGCACGCCGGATTTCACGAGCAGCGTCGCATCGAGCACGTAGTAATAGCTGGACACATAGAACAGAAGCGTCGCAATTCCCAGGGGCGGCGACGGTCATTGCCGTCGCCCTGACCAGTCAAGAACCACGCGCTGGCTTTCGCTCGCATCGGAGAGTAGCGCCTCGGGCCTACCGAAGCGATCGTGGGTTAGGATCAGTCAGATCCGGACTCTCTCCGTGGAGCGGATCGGGCGGCGTCTGGCGCGCGCTTCCGAGGAGGAAGTTGATCGCGTCGTTGAAGGCCTCAACGAGATAATCGGGTAAGATTCATCCCTCGTCGCCTAAACAGTTAAGCGTGTGAATGGACCGCGCTTTGCTTCGTCTGTACGAGTGTAGGAGGTCCCCATGAAGAAGCTCATTGCGGCCCTTGCCGTCGTCGCCTTTCATCGGTCCGGCCATGATCGGCGCCGGCGGCATCCTGGCGCCGTCATCATGCGGATGGCCCGGACAATATTGGATGCAGCGGCCCCACTGCGATCAGTGCGGTCGGGTCATCTATCAGCCGGTGTGAGGCGCAGCGAACCGGGTTTGTGGCTGAGCCGGGAAGGCTCCGTGAAGGATAGGTCCAAGAGACTCGCGATCGCCACGCTAGCCTGGGTTCTGCTCCTACCCGGGGTGGCACTGGCCTGGCACGACGGCCGGTCACATGATCGGGGGGTGCTGCCGCCGGCCCTCGCACACCCGTCGAGCGGCGCACACCCGCAGACCGCTCAAGGGCCGGTGCGGTTTAAGTTCCTCCGTTTCGGTCCGTCCGTCGTTCAAACGCCTCCACCGGTGGTCTACGTGCAGTCACCGCCGGTCGTGTACGTGCAGTCACCACCGGTCGTCTACGTCATCCCTCCTGTGGGCTACTCACCAGAACCAAACCTGAGCTACGACGTGCCGACGCCACGGGTGGAACCGGCGCCCGAGATCGTGCTGCCGACCGGCCGCTGGGAGTTGCACGGTGATGGCGTGACATGGCCGCATGTGTGGGTCTGGGTGCCCACCTACCAACCGCTCCAGTCGACGCCGCGGGTCGAGCCGCCAGCGCCTCCGTCGCCGCGCTCGAGCTAGCGCTTTAGAGATCAATCCGGGACCGAAAAGGCCTTAGGCCGCGAATGAAAGGCCCATCTGCGGCCAGCTACCGCCGCGGTCCACGTTCCCGGCGGAGAAGCCGAGCCGTGTCCTCGTAGATCGTGCGGCGGGGGCCGAGGGCAACCAGTTCGATCAGCCGCTTCGGGGCAATCCGGTAGATGATCCTGAACCGTCCAACTCGAAGACTGTGCAGCCCCGCGAGATCGTCGCGAAGCTCCTTTCCCGCAGCGGGATTCTCACGGATGACATCGAGGCCCGCCCGAACCTTGCGCTTGAGGCCAGGATGAAGACCCCTGATGAGATTCTCGACGGATTGTGGAACGCGAAGGCGGTAGACGATCGCGTCAGTCGTCGGGGATCAGTTCTTCGAGGGTATAGATCCGTCCACCCCTCCTGAGTGCGCGCAATCCTCGTCGGATCTCCTGCATCAGCTCGCGGTCCGACTGCACCGCTCGGGTCTCCTTCCACGATTCGTACTCGTCGGGGCTGACAAGAACGGCCGCGGGGCGGCCATTCCGCGTGATGAGGATCTCCTCGTCAGTCTCCGCGACGCGATCCACCAGGCGACTGAGCTTGGCCTTGGCTTCGGCCAGGGGGAGTGTTTTCATTGGTCTGAATCCTGACCAAATCTACCCTTCCCCGGTGGGCCGGTCAAGCACGTATAAACAGCCGCTTCGGATGGGCGCCGCGGTGGGAAGGGCCCGATCCGGCTAGAACGGCACTTCGGTGCGCTCGTCCTTCACGCGCTTGGCCTTGTGATCCCACCGGGGCAGTGACCCCGGCTCGCCGATCTCGACCGTCACGCGAATCCCGAGTCCGGTCCGCAGGTCCTCCGCGAGCCTCGCCCTGAGCCGGTCGCGCTCGGCGCCCGACAGCGATGGCGAGGGGTCGATGCGGATCAGGACGTCGTCGAGCCCCTCGTGCCGCCGGAAGACGATCTGGAACTCGTCCACGCTCGCGTGGGGGCGCACCAGCTCTTCGATGCGCCGCGGGTAGACGATGATTCCACGGATCTTCCTCATGTCGTCGAGGCGCGCGAGAACGCCGCCCTCCAGGGCGATCAGGGTGCGACCGCACGGGCACGTGCGGTCGGCAACCTGGACGATGTCACGCGTGCGGTACCGGATGAGCGGCATCGCCTTCCGGTAGAGGCTCGTGAAGACCAGCTCGCCGCGCCCGCCCGGGCCGACGGGCCGGTCCTGCTCGTCGAGGATCTCGGGATAGCAGTAGTCCTCGTGCACGTGCGTCAGGCCGGCGCGCGCGTCGCACTCGAACCCCCACGCGGCGATCTCGGTGAGCCCGGGGAGGTCGAACGCCTTCGCGCCGAACGCCGCCTCGATCTTCGCCTTGGTCGCGGGGATCGAGGCGCCCGGCTCGCCCGTGTGCCACGTGATGCGGACCTTCCCCTGCTTGGCGAGGTCGATCCCCTTCTTCCCCGCGGCGTCGGCGAGGAAGAGCGCGTAGGAGGGCGTGCAGCCGAGCACCGTGATCGGGTAGCTCAGCAGCGCGTCGATCCGCTGGTCGGTCGTGAGCCCGCCGACGGGGAAGACGAGGCAGCCCAGGTCCTGCGCCGCGTAGAAGCCCGACCAGTAGCCGATCCACGGCCCGTACGAGAACGCGGCCATGACGACGTCGGGCCTGCGGATGCCGTACGCGTAGAGCGAGCGCGCGTACGAATGGTAGAAGCCGTGCCAGTCCTCCCGCGTGTCGAGAAACGCGAGCGGGCGTCCCGTCGTCGCCGACGGCATGTGGACGCGGAGCACGTCGGCGAATGGCACGGCGAGCACGTCGCCCCATGGGGGCTTCACCGCCTGATTCTCCTTCAGCTCGTCCTTCGTCGTGAACGGGAGCTTCCGAAGATCGTCGAGCGTGCGGACGGCCGCGGGCGTGACGCCCGCCGCCCTCAGCTTGCGACGGTAGAACGGGCTGTGTGTGTACGCGTGCCGGAGTTGCTCCCTGAGCCGCCGCGTCTGCAGCCGCGTCATCTCGGCGCGCGAGGACCGCTCCAGGCGTGGCTCGAGGTAGCGGGCGGCCATGGGGCGCGCGGTCAGGCGGACTGCAACAATTCGCTCATGCGGTTGAAGAACTGATCGGCCATCATCTTCGACACGCCGCCGATCATCCGCTGGCCAACGCCGGCGATCAGCCCACCCACCTGTACGTCGGCGCTGTAGGAGACGCGCGTGCCGCCGTCGGTCTCGGTGAACGTGATCACCGTGTCGGCCTTGACGAAGCCCGGGCCGCCACTGCCCTCGGCCGCGAGGCGGTACGACTCGGGCGGCTTCTTGTCCGACAGACGCACCTTGCCCTCGAAGGTCCCCTTCACCGCCGCCACGCCGATCTTCAGCGTCGCCTTGTACTCGTCGTTCCCGAGCGCCTCGAGCTTTTCGCAGCCGGGGATCGCCTTGCGGAGCTGCTTGGGGTCGAGGAACGCATCCCAGACCTTCTGGCGTGGCGCCGACACGACGTACGAGCCTTCGAGCTTCATCGGTTCTCCTCCGAGGGGCCCTAGGAGCCTGTCGGTTTAATGGTCATTTCGAGTTGGAGCAGGCAGCTGAGCGTAAGCGAGCACATGGGGCGGCCGGCTGCGAGCCCGCGCGCCGCCGCGACGACGAGTCGAGGCGTGGCGACGCCGATCACGAGGCTACGCCGGTTGCGGGCACGTCCGCACTCGGAAGAGCTTGAGGAGGTTGTGGGTCAGACAGATCAGCGCCCACTCGGCGGCGACTTTGTCATAGCCGCGGAGGGAGAAGCGCCGAAAGGCGCGGCCCTCCTTCGCTTGACCAAAGACCGGCTCGACGATCGCCTTGCGGCGCGCGTAGACCCGCCGGCCCGCCGGCGCACGCAGCTTCTCGCGCATCCGGTCCGCGATCGCGCTCCGCGCCCGCGCTGTCGGCGCCGGGGCGCGGCCATGCGTGTGTCGGTCCGGCGGGACGTAACAGTCCAGGCCCTCGAGCGCCGTCGCAGTCAGATTCGCCTCGCTGAAATAGCCGGCGTCGGCCGTCACGACCGTGGGCTGCTGGCCGGTGTTCGTCTGCACCTGGCTCAGCAGCGGCACGAACTGCTGGACGTCGATGGCCTCCTGCGTGACGGCGCAGGCCACGACGATTTGCGCCTGGTCATCCACCGCGGCCTGCGCGTTATAGGCCTGCACCCAACTCTTGCTCGCCCCATCCAGCATGATGCGCGAGGCCGGGTCCGTGAAGTTGTACTGCGCCCCGGGCTCGGGCTGCGCCTGCGCGGGGTCCGGGACTTTCGGCACCCCGCCCTTGGCCGAGCCCACGCGCTGCGCGCGCGCCGCCAGCTTCGCGCGCCCCGCGTCGGCGGCGCGCGCGGCGTCGTCGCGCGCCTGCTGCTCCAACACGGCCTTGGCCGCCCGGATCTTGGCCAGTCGGCTCGCGCGGCGCGCCAGTTCGGCCGGCAGGTCATCGCCGCGCTGCCCCGGCCCGTACTGCGCGTCCTCGGCCGCGTCGGCCTGCTCCGCCTGATCCAGCAGCGCCCGCACTTCCCGCTCGAGCTGGTGCTCTGTTTCGCTCATCCGCGCATAGCTCATCGCCTTGTGCTTGGAGGCGTTGGCCTGCACCTTGGTCCCGTCCAGCGCCACGTGGCCCAGTTTCACCAACCCCGCGGCCTGGCACAGCCGCAAGCCCTGGACGAACAGCCCGGCCAGCGCCGGCAGGTGGCGCTTGCGGAACTCGGCAATGCTGTCGTGGTCAGGATGCTGGTCCCCGGCCAACACCCGGATGGCGACGTCGCGGTAGGTGGCCTGCTCGATCTTCCGCGACGACCGCAGGCCCGTGCAGTACGCGTAGAGCAGCACCTTCACCATCATCGCCGGCTCATACGGCGGCTGGCCCCGCCCGTCGCCCGTCTCGTACGAGCGGTAGATGGCCGCTAGATCCAGCTCGTCCACCACGTCGCTGATGAACAGCGCCAGGTCGCCTTCCGGCAGCCACTGCCGCATGTCGGGCGGCAGCAGCAACTGCTGGTCCAGCGTGTACGGCCGGTACGCTTTCGTCATGGCCAGCACGTTAACGACTGCGAGCCCCGTGGTCACTAACTTTTCTCCGACAGGCTCCTAGAAGGACCCGAACTTCTCGTACGCGTCGAGCGGCGTCATCCCCCGCCGCACCGCGGCGCGCACCTTGTTCTCGATCCCGACGAGCTTCTCGCAGCGCACGAGGACCTCGTGGGCGACGCGACGCGGGACGACCACGACCCCGTCCCAGTCGCCGACGACGATGTCGCCGAGCGCCACGCGCACGCCGCCGATCGTCACCGGCTGCCCCCAGTCACGCACCCGCCAGCGGCCCACCGAGTCCTGCGGCGTACGGTATCGGACGAACGTGGGGAAGCGGAGGCGGGCGATGGACGCGGCGTCGCGCGTCGAGCCGTCGATCACGGCGCCGCGGACCCGGCGCGCGCGGAACCACGCGGCGGAGAGCTCGCCGAAGTGGGCCGCGGCGTTGTCGCTCGCGGCGAGCACCAGGACCGAGTCGGCGGGGACCGCGCCGAGCATCTGGAGGAAGAGGCGTAACGTCGCGTCACGCTCGCGCGGCGTACCGCGGTGCGGCCGTCCCCGCGCGGTGAAGGCGTAGCCAGCCAGCCGCATGTCGACGGTGAGGGGCTGGATCGCCCAGGGCAGCGTCTGGCGCTGGAGCCCCAGCTCGTCCAAGACATCGGTGATCGCGGGGGTATAGATCCGCGCGAAGCGGCGCGGCAGGTTGTCCGATCGACTCGTCATCCCTCGCCCTCCCGGGCAGGGATTCTAGCGCACGAGGCCAGTCACGAGTGCCTTGGGCGGGACGAAGTCGCCGATCACCCCGAGGAGGACATCCAGAAGGCCCGGTCGCTGCGCGAGGACATGGGCGGTGAGGTTCGCGAGACCGCGGTGCGAGATGACGAACTGGAGCGCGCGCGTCACCCGTGCCTTGCCGCCGAAGGCCAGGCGCCGGGCGCGGCGATAGGCGGCGAGGGCTTGCCGCGAGCAGTCGCCGCTGCGGAGCGCTCCGACCGCCGTCTCCACCGCGAGCTCGGCGCCGCGGAGCGCGGCATAGATCCCCTCGCCCGTGAATGGGTCGACGAACCCCGCGGCGTCGCCTACGAGGAGGACACCACCCACGCGCGGCACGTCCACCTCGTATGCGAGCGGGCCCATTGCGCCGACCGGCGCCACGATCCGCGCGCCGGCGAGCCGCCGGGCGAGGTGCTGGAGGTGCTTGGCCCGCGCCGTGAAAAACGTTTCGAGGCGCCCGCTCCAGGGCGCCGCATGCGCGAGCGGCACGACGATCGAGAGGTTCGCCCGGTCGGCCGCGACCGGATTGATGATCGCGTAGTCGGGGGGGTCCACGAAGACCTCACCGTAGTCGCGACAGCCGTCGAGACCCGACACGTAGGTCACGAGCGCCATACGCTTCAGACGATGACCGTGCCGGAGCCCGAGCCGCTGGGCGACGACGGAGGCGCGGCCGTCGGCGGCAATCACGAGCCGCGCGCGCAGCCGCGCGGCGCGCCCATCGCCGTCGACCGCCACCACGCCCCTGACCTCCCCGCGCTCCACGAGGACGTCGGTGACGCGCACGTGTTCCCTGAAGTCGATCGGGAGGGCCCGCACGCGCTCCACGAGCGCCTCGTCGAGCCGCGCGCGCTCGATCGCCATCGCGTGCTCGCGGTACGGCCGCCAGTCGCCGACCGTCCGATACGTGCCGATGACGACCGTGCCGTCAGGCGCGGTGATCCGCATCCCGGCGAGCGGCGTGGCCAATCCATCCACCGTCTTCAACACGCCCAGGCGGTCGAGAACGCGCGGCGCTTCCGGGCTCAGGTACTCGCCGCAGATCTTCGGGCGCGGGAAGCGCGCGCGGTCCAGGAGCTGCACCGCGACGCCGTGCTCGGCGAGCAGGATCGCCGTCGCGGCGCCCGCGGGCCCCGCGCCAACGACGATGACGTCGGCCGCCCCGGTCGTCACGCCGCGACCGCCACGAGCCTGCCGTAGAGGGGATAGGCGCGGACCGTGAGCGTCGAGATCCCCGCCTTCTGCGCGAGCGCGGCGAGCTCAGCCGCCGAATACGCGCGCCGCACGGAGAGCGGCCCGTCATGGCGCGAGATCGGGTGGCATCGGAGGAGCCGCGTCGCAAGCCACACGAGCCCGAGCGCCAGGCGCGTGCGCAGGAGGTCGTTCACGATGACTGCGCGCCGCGCCGCCGCCGCCATCTCCCGCAGGCTGGCCACGGCCGCGTCCGGCTCGAGGTGGTGCAGCGTGAGCGCGCTCGTCACGACGTCCGCGGCGCCCTCTCGGAGGGGCAGCGCCGTCGCGTCGGCGACGACGAGCCGGATCTCCGGATAGGCGGCGCACGCGCGGCGCGCCAGCGCCAGGGTCTCCACATCCCGATCGACCACGACCACGCGAATCGCCCGGCGCGCGCCACGCGCCCATTCGACCAGGCGCACGGCGAATGCAGCGTGGCCGCCCCCCACGTCCACGGCGACGAGCGCGTCGCCCCCGGGGACCGCGGCGACGACGCGGCGGATCTCACGCAATGTGAGCGCGTAGCCGCCGAACCAGACGTTGAGCCGGTCGATATCGGCGAGCGACGCGACCCGGTCCGCCAGCGCCACCGGGCGGTCGAGGAGCTCCAGCGCCCCCTCGGCCCTGTCCATCACTTGTAGCGAGGTCCGCGGGGCCGGTGACACTCCCGGGTGGCCTGAGCCAGGTGCGAGCGGCTCCGTACACCATTCACCATCGCTCTCACCATCTGAGCAGCGCTCCTTCGGCCGCGAAGCCGGGACCGAGACCGATCATGAGCCCCCATTCGCCGTCGAGCGGCGACTGGTTCCGGAGCGTCTCCTCGAGCACGAAGAGGATCGTCGCGGAGGACATGTTGCCGTAGCGACGGAGCACCGCGCGCGAGTGCGCCACCTGGGCCTCGCTCAGCTCGAGGAGCGTCCGCGCCCGATCGATCACGCGACGTCCCGCCGAGTGGAGCACCCAGTAGCGGATGTGCTCGCGCTTGAGCCCCTGCGTCGTCAGGAGGGCCTCCGCCATCTCGCCCATCATCTGGGCGCCGATCTTGCGGACGTCCTTCGACAGGACGACGCGCGGCCGCC
>Ga0209235_1002337_pt1 | contig 10535 bp, 9 predicted proteins | sample GraSoi013_1_20cm_4_FD_185817 | JGI IMG/M metagenome (GOLD analysis project Ga0209235, IMG submission 185817) | Grasslands soil microbial communities from the Angelo Coastal Reserve, California, USA - Sample 09_25_2013_1_20cm (SPAdes) (version 2) | ecosystem: Environmental > Terrestrial > Soil >...
TCCTCCACGCGCGCCCGGGGGCGCCCATTTGCCGCGCGGCCGATAGGCGCACTCCGGCAGCCAGCATCCCGCCGGCGCCGCGCCGAACAGGCGACGGTGCTCCTCGCGGCCCACCACGAGCTGCAGCCGGATGCTTTCGTCGCGGGCGAGGAGCGGCAGGTAGCCGTGCGTGGCCGCCGATCCGATGATCTCGAGGCGGCCCCGCTCCTGGAGGCGCCGGAAGGCGGAGACCAGGTCCGCGTCGATCGTCCGGAACAGCGCCTGCAGGCGGTTGAGCCGCGACTTCCAGAACGCGACCAGCGGCACGACGCCCGACTCGCCGGTCGCGGCCAGCTCCGCCGAGGCCTCGTCGCAGGCGGCAAGGCGCTGGGCGAAGAAGGCGTCCATCTCGCGCGCGAAGGCCGGGCTCGCCAGCTGGTTCGCCAGCACCGGCGTGAATCCGATTGTCACCGGCGCCGGGGTTCCCTCGGCGGAGAGCTCCTCGAGCCGCTCCAGGAGCGGGAGATACGTGTCCAGCGCGGCCTCGCACAGCCAGTCGCTGCCGTGCGGCCAGCGCCCGTGATTCAGGACGTAGGGGAGATGACTATGGAGGGCGAGGACGAAGTCCATCACAGCAGCGCGAGCGCCCGGCGATACAGGGCCAGGTACTGCTCGGCGGAGCGGTCCCAGCCGAACTGCCGACTCATCGCCTCACGCACCAGTTTCCGCCACGCGGGGCGGTCGGCATAGCACTCCACCGCCCGGCGGATCGCCGCGGCGAGGGCAGCCGGCTCGTATTGATCGAACAGGAACCCCGTCACACCGTCCTCGATGCTGTCTCTGAGGCCGCCCACGCGGCGGGCGACCGGTACCGCGCCGTAGTGCTGCGCGCGCATCTGCGTGAGCCCGCACGGCTCGTACAGGGACGGCATGAGCAGCGCATCGGCTCCGGCCAGCAGACGGTGCTCGATGTGATCGGTGAACATGAACTCGACCGCCACTCGATCGGGGGCGGCTGCGGCGAGGTTCGCCAACGCCTCGTGATAGCGGTGCTCGCCGGCCCCCAGGAAAATGAACTGCGCGTCCGACGTCGCCAGCAGATCGGCGCCGAGCACCAGGTCCAGGCCCTTCTGCGACACCATGCGCGCGCTCATGCCGAACAGCGGCGTGTGCGCTCGCGGGGCCAGGCCGTACGACCGCTGCAGCGCCGCTTTGCAGCGCCGTTTCCCGGCGAGATCGTCGCGCGAGTAATTCCCGGTAATCTCGGGATCCGTCTCGGGATTCCAGAGGACGGGATCGATGCCGTTCAGGATCCCGGTCAGGCGGTCGCCCATGGCGGTGAACGTCTCCTGCAAGCCGAATCCTCCCTCCGGCGTGCGCAGCTCCTGCGCATGCGTCGGGCTCACCGTCACGGCGACGTCGGAGAAGGCCAGCCCCCCTTGGAGCGCGTTCATGCGACCGTACCACTCGAACACGCCGGCGTTGTACAGCTCCGGGGGAAGTCCAAGCAGTGGCAGCGTCTCGGGGGGGAAATGCCCCTGGAACCCGGCGTTGTGCACCGACAGCACCGTCGCTAGGCGGTCGTGGAACGGCTGCCCGCGGAACGCCGTGCGCAGGTACACCGGCGCGAGCGCCGTATGCCAGTCATGCGCGTGCAGCACCTTCGCCTCCGGCGCGATCTCCGGGAGCGCCGTGAGCGCGGCGAGACAGAAGAAGGCGAAGCGCCGGGCGTTGTCCGGGTAGTCCGCGCCGTTGTCGCCGTAGATGCCCGCCCGGTCGAAGAAGTCGGGATGCTCGATAAAGAACACCTGCGGACCAGCGGCGGTGGGGGGGTGCGGTAGAGCCAGGCGTGCTCAATGTGCCCACCGAACGTGACAGTCAGCGGCTGCCCCGTGCGCTCCAGGGACGGCGTGGTCTCGCGCACCAACTGGTACAGCGGCATGACGACTGTAGTGGGATGGCCGGCGGCCGCCTGCACGGTTGCCAGGCCGCTCACCGCCTCACCCAGCCCGCCGGTGCGGGCGAAGGGCCAGTACTCGGCCGTCAGGTGGGCGACGCCGACCCGCTCAGCCGCGGCGACCTGCGGCCGCGGCGCCGCTGCAGCGGCGGCCCGCCGCGGATAAGCGGAGCGGCGGCGACGGGACTTCGGCGCTCCCGGTATTGCGACCATATGCGCTTCCCTCAGGCGGTCGGCGGGTCGTCCGGGGGCGACTCACCCCGCAACGCCGGCGCGTAATACTCCATGAAATACTGCCGCATCATGCGCTGGGCGGTGAACCGCGCGCCCGCGGTGCGCAGCGCGTGCTTCATCTTCTCGACCCAGCCGCGCGGGACACCCTGGGCGTCGCGGTCATAAAACAGCGGCACGACTTGCGCTTCGAGCAGGCCGTACAACGCTCGGGCATCGGCCGCATCGACGTCCTCGCCAACCTTCGCCGCGGGAATCGCCCAGCCGTTCAGCCCATCGTAACCCTCGCTCCACCAGCCGTCCAGCGTGCTGAGTTGCGGCACACCGTTCAAACCCGCCTTCATGCCGCTGGTACCGCACGCCTCGAGCGGGGCGCGCGGGACGTTGAGCCAGAGGTCCACGCCCTGCACCAGGCGGTGGGCGACGTGCAGCTCGTAGTCCTCGATGAACGCGATACGGCCCTCGAAGCGGGCTTCCCGCGTGTGGGCGTACACCCGCTGGAGGACCTGCTTCCCCGGCTCGTCGCCCGGATGCGCCTTCCCCGCGAACACGATTTGCACCGGGCGCCACGGGTTGACGAGCAGGCGCTGCAGGCGGTCGGGATCGCGGAAGATCAGGTCGGCCCGCTTGTAGGTGGCGAAGCGGCGGCCAAATCCGATGGTCAGGGCATCCTGATCGAGCAGGGTTCCGGCGCCCACCAGGTGCAGCGCCTCCTTCCACTGGTCCGCCCAGCGCCGCCGCGCCTGCTCCCGGACGCTCCGCATCAACTGGGCCTTCAGCGTGGTGTGCACCGCCCACAGGGCGGCGGCGTCCAGCTCGAGCACGCGGTCCCAGAGGGTCGGGTCGTCCGAGCGCTGCAGCCAGTCCGGCCCGAGATGGGTGTCGAGGAAGGACACCAAGCCGTAGGCCATCCACGTGGCGAGGTGGACGCCGTTGGTCACGTACCCGATCGGCACTCGCGCAGCCTCGCGGTCGGGCCAGAGCGGGGCCCAGATGCGGCGGGATTCCTCGCCGTGACGGCGCGACACGCCGTTGACGCGCGCCGAGAGCCGGATGGCCGCGACCGGCATGTGGAAGCGGTCATGGTCGAGCGCCGGATGAGCTCCGAGGCGCAGGAACTGTTCGCGGCTGACGCCCATCTCTTGCCAGACCGGAGGGGGGCCCATGCACTGCTCGACCTGCTCGGGGGAGAACGTATCGTGTCCCGCCGGCACGGGGGTGTGAGTCGTGAACACGCTGGTCGAGCGCACGCGGCGGACTGCTTCCGCGAACGGGGTGCCGCGCGTCACGAGCTCGCGCACGCGCTCGACCAGCATGAAGGCGGCGTGTCCTTCGTTGGCGTGCCACGCGGCCGGGTCGTACCCCAGGACGCGCAGCACCCGCACGCCGCCCACGCCCAGGATCCATTCCTGTCGCAGCCGCAAGTCCGGCCCGCCGGCGTAGAGCCGGTACGACAGGCCCCGGTCGGCCGGGTCGTTCTGGTCGAGGTCGGTGTCCAAGAGGAAGACCGGCACGCGGCCGACCATGACGCGCCAGGCCCCGACGCTCACTGCCCGCCCCGACATGCGCACCGTGGCGAGACACGGATCGCCCTGGGCCCCTAGCACCTGTTGCAACGGCGTCGCCGCCACGTCGAAGCGCTCGTCGGCGTCCTCCTGCCACCCGTCGAGGCGCAACCGCTGGTCGGAGTATCCCTTGGTGTAGAACAAGCCGACGCCGACGAGCGGCACGCCGAGGTCCGACGCGGCCTTACAGTGGTCGCCGGCGAGGACGCCAAGGCCTCCGGAATAGATCGGCACCGAGGTGTGCAACCCGAACTCGGCGCAGAAGTACGCGATCTTGCGCTGCGCCAAGTTCGGGTAGGACGTTTCGAACCACGTATCGTGCGTGGTAGCCACCCACGCGTTCCACTCGATGACCGCGTCATAAGCTCGCAGAAAGGCGGGGTCCTGCGCGCAGGCGGCGAGCCGTGCCGGTTCCACCCGACGCAGCAGCTCGATGGGATTGTGCCGGGTGAGGTGCCAGAGCGGCTGATCGATGAAGCGGAACAGCGCCCGGGCGTCGCGGTTCCAGCTCCAGGACAGATTCGCGACGACTCCCGCGAGCCCCTTGATCCGCTCGGGGAGCTCGGGGAAGGAGGGGCGTGGCGTCGTGGCTGCGGGTTGTGTCATGGCGCCCGGAAAGCTAACGAAGATGCTCCTCGGCACACTTGCACGATGAGCCGCGACATCGTACTCTCTCCACGGCGAGATGTCACCGGTAACGCGCTACATCATCCAGGTGGACCGACCCGGCGAGCGGGTCGACATGGCAGCGATCCGAGCCTTGCTCGACGGGGCGGGGGTCGCGTTGGACCCCGACTACGGGCCGGTCCCTATCAATCCCAAGCTCGGCCGCTACGTGGTCCGCGGTGTGGCCTCCCCCGACGCCCGCGAGCGGGCCGAACAGATCCCCGGGGTGCGCTTCTTCGCCGACACCATTCAGGAGCCTGCTTCCTGAGGCGCGGCTACACCGCCGTTTTCACTCGCTTCCTCGCCTTCGGCTTCACGCCCACTGCCCGCACCGCCGCCGCGGCATCGATCACGCCGTAGCCGAGGTCGTAGTCCCACCCGTCGCCCTGCAGGTCGCGCGCGGTCCGCTGCAACAGGCCCTTGAGCTGCGCCGGCGCCAGTCGGTCCGTGGCGAAGCGCTGGCGAAGCGCGGCCGCTACGCCGGCGGCGACCGGACTCGCGGCCGAGGTTCCCCCGTCTGCGGGGTAGATGCCCGACCCCGCGAAGTGGCTCAAGCCGGCGAGGTCGGGTTTGCGCGAGTAGAGCGCGCCCGGCCCCTGCGACGAGTAGCCCAGGCGCCGGTCCGTGACCGTGACGGCGGCGACGGTGAAGATATCGGGATGGGAGTTCGCGCCATGGATCGAGGCCCCGGGGCCCGTATCGCCGGCACCGCACCTCCCGTCGGGGCATTCGGCGCCGCAGTTGCCCGCTGCAAAGAACACGTCCGCACCCGCCGCGACGAGGGCGCCGGTGACCTGGTTGAACGGATGGTCGGGATTGGCGCTGTAGTTCTCCGGCGAGCCGATCGGTGCGTCGTTCGCGCGGTCGAACAGCCCCCAGCTGTTGTTGACCACCCATCGCCCCGGCGCGGCGTGCACCCGCTCCACCAAGTCCGCGAACGCGGCGATGCCGTCCGAGAGAAACGCGGCCCAGGTCCCCGCCTGGGACTTAAGGAGCGCGTAGTCGAAGATCTGCGCGTCGGGGGCCGCGATGCGGACGTCGTACGCCACCATGGTGCCGTGGTTCGGCGCGCTCGAGCCCGGGACGTAGCCGGGAGTCGGGGCCCAGCCGCCGGCGACCGGAATGCGCGAGCCGTCGATCCCTGTGTCGACCACGGCGACATGGACGCCGTCGCCCGTCAGCCCCGCCCGGCGCAGCGCCGGAACGCCGAGCCGCCGCGCCACGTCCGCGGTGGCACCGACGGGTGCGTCGCCGCAGTAGGCGGAGGGGAACGGGGACACGGCAGGGTCGGCGAACACACCCACGATCTCGGGGTGGCGGTCGCGCCGCAGGCGTTCGATGGCGTCCTCGTCGTCGAATTCCACTCGCACGACGTAGGTGTCCGCCGGTCCGACGCCGCCGTAATTGAAGCCGCTCGCGGCGGGAGGGTCGTCACCGCCACCGCTGCGGCGCCACACCTGGACCGGGTGGTAGGTCTCGTCGAACCTGACGCCGGCGACTCTGACCCGGTCATCGAGGAGCGGCCCGGCCGGTCCGAACGAGCGCTGGCGCCATCCCTGTTGCAAGCGCTCGTGGCTGCGGATCAAGACGATGCGACGCGGCACGGGCGCCACTCCCTAGGCCAGACTAGCCTAATTCGGCGGCTCATTTGGCCTCCTGAAAGGAAGTCCGGGCGCACCTGTTTGTACCCCTGGGGCCGTGGGCCGGTGCATGTTGAGCACGGTTTTGAAGGCGAGCTCACCCGAACCGCGTGGCGCGCCACAGCGCCACGCTGCCCGCGGCGACGAAGGCGAGCAGGGCGAAGGTGAGCCCCGCTACCCAGCCCCAGTCGAGCGCGAGCGCGGGCACCCGGGCGATCGCGGCGGCCCCCACGAAGAGCGCTGTCGCGCCCCCGACGAGCAGCCAGTCGAGCGGGCCGCGGCGGGCGCGGGCGCCGCTGGCGGCAGCCGCGTCTTCGCCCGCCATGCCCGCCGCCACGTAGGCCGGATCCACGCCGTAGCGCTCGCTCTCGCGCGCCGCCGCCTCCTGCCAGCGCCGGTGCTCGCGGCCGGGTGCCGAGGCGAGCGCGATCGCCCCCGCGCCGAGCGCCATGAGCAGCGAGCCCGCGATCACCGCGCCCCGACCTCCGCCCGCCCCCCCCAGCTCGCCGAAGACCAGGATCCCCCAGAGCAGCCCCCAGAGCTGGTTCGTGTTCGAGAGCGGGATGCCGCGGCTGATGCCCACGTATTTCGCCGCATACTGCTGAAACAGGTCACCCACGACCCAGACGAACCCGGCGAGGAGTAGCCAGAACAGGGCCGCCCGGCTGTCGGCGAGCGCGTGCCAGAGCGGACCCGGCCCGCCCGAGAAGCTCAGGGCGAGCCCCGTCATCATGCCGAGCTCGCCGATGGTGAAGAACGCGACGAAGGAGAGCGGATGCATGCCGGTGAGGTACGCCTTGCGGTAGGGGATGTACATCGTGCCCCAGAGAGCGCCGGCGGTGAGCGCGGCCGCGATGCCGCGGAGCGCGTTGCCCCCGGCAGCGTGAGCAGACGAGGCAACCGTGAGGAGTGTCGCGCCGGCGAACATCGCGGCGGCGCCGCCTAAGACGGCGAGCCAGCGCGCCCGACCGGCGTCACGCAGCTCGTTGAAGAGCAGCGTGCCCCAGAGGATGCCGAGCAGGCTGTTGGCGTTCCAAAGGGGGAACGCGATGGCGAGCCCGATGTCCTTGATCGCGAAGATGGTGAGCGTGTTGGCGACGGCCCAGAGGCAGCCCGCGAGTGCGGCCCAGATCACGAGGTGGGGGGCGTGGCGGACGTCGTCCCTCACGGCGGCGGTGCCGCGGACCAGGGCGGGCAGGCTCCAGCGCGCGAGGAACACGCCGAGGACCATCATGAAAGAGATGATGACGGGCGGGACGCCGAGGGTGACGACCTTGGTGGGCGCTTCGGCGGCGCCAAGCCAGGCGCCCGCGGCGAACCCGGAGAGAACGCCCACGCGCTGCAGGCGGCGCAGGCGCGCCGGGTCGAGCTCGGTCAGGCGATCCATCGGAGGACGAGGAGCCCGGCGAGGAGCACGGCGAGCGGGATCCAGAAATGGAGGTCGCCGAGCAGCGCGCGCCAGCGGGAGTGGGGTGGGGATGGTCGATGCACGGCGGGGGAAACAATGGCCGATTCACGCCGCGTCGGCTAGCCGTGACCCCGTGCGGAGGTGTTCCGCCGCTTCCCACTCCTTGACTTGCTGGGCGAGCAGTCGTAAGGAAGCGTGGGATGAGGGAGCGTGCGCTCAGGGAGCGTGCGCTCAGGGATAGAAGGAGGTCACATGGCTGGCACCAGCGAGAACAACCGAGTGGTTGACGCTTGCGAAAAGTACTGGGAAGACTACAAGGATGATTGTAGCGGGTTCGTGAAGGCGGTTGCGGCCGACGTCGGCGTGAGGTTGATGGGTCTTCAGGCCAATGACATTGTGGACGAGATGCTGAGCTCCATCTGGTGGCGCAAGCTCGAGGACGGCTCTGACGCCAACCGTTGGGCAGGGGACGGATTCTTTGTCCTTGCCGGACTGAAGAAGGACCCGAATGGGCATGTTGTGGTCATTGTCCCAGGGGCTCTGAGTGGTGGGAAGTACCCCACGGGTTACTGGGGCAGTCTAGGCGGCGTTGGCAAGAAGGCGCAAACCATCAATTGGTCGTGGAATACCACGGACCGCGACAAGGTTAAGTATGCATGTGCTCTTGTGCCTCCTTCGATCACCATCACTCTTGAACGTGGATAAGCTCCCTTCACGAGGACCGCTGTCCCTCGGGATAGCCGCTCTCTTGCCGGCGTTGCCCCTCGGGCTCGTCGCCCTGGCGTGCAACCGACCCGTGCGGCAACCATCGAGCACGCCGCCCGATCTCCAAAGAATAGTCTTCGCGCCGGCTGCTGGCACCTCGTTTCAAGAATTCGAGGGGCGTTCGGGAAATCAGAGGTTCATCCTCGCGGGCCCAGATGAGCCCCGCCGCCCGACGGCGTGGCTAGGTCCGCTGCAGATCCAAGACCTGCAGACGGGGACATCGTGTCAGTCAAATGTTTCTCTCGTCACCGCCGTGTATGCCGGAGCAGGAGGTGACGTCTCCGTCGTCATTTCCCACAGCGGTTCACTCACCTACACGCACCTCTTAGATCCCAGGTCTTGCAAGCAAAAACACCCTCCTATCGAAGCCTTCACCGAAGGTGTACAGATCGCGGGACGGCGGATTCGAGTCCTGCCAGGGTGTGAGTGCCCGGGCCGAGGAGCTCCGTGTGATTGTTCTGCTGGCCAGGTCTTTGAGCTGGACCAAGAATCTGAGCCCGTATTGCAGGCACGGGAGTCCCTGTCTCTGACCAAACAGGTCTTGGGTGTCGCCTTCCAAGGACGGAAGCGAGTGGCCAATCCCAAGACGCCTAACGCAAGAGTGGTCGAGGATTGATCCAGAGCGCCGGCCCCAGGGCAACAAGAACAGACAAGCTGACCCGTTAGTGGCGTCCCCCAGGGGCGTCAGTCCTGATTCGACCCGCCTTGGGGCGCGCTCGGCGCACCTCGTACGAACGACGACCAGATGGCCGCGCCGGCCACGATCACGTTGGCCACGACGACCGGTCGCGAGTGAATCAGGATGCCGTAGACCCCCCACACCAGAGCGGCGAGCCCTTGCATGCGGCGCAGGGGTACGGGCTGCCGGAAGCAGTACGAGCTCGCGAACAGGGCCGTCGCGAGCCACCCGATCCAGTCGACCACCGTCACGCCCTCCGGCTTACGCGACCGGGGACGGCGCGGCGTCGGTGTGGCGGATCGTGAGGAGGTCCGTCCGGACCTTGTCCCACTCCTGCAGGACGAGCCCGGAGGACTCGAACAGCGCGTGAATCCCCGTGGCGTCCATGCCGACGATCTCTTCCAGGATGGGGACCAGCACGCTTACCGCATCGTCGGAGAGAACGGTGCGCTTGGCGATCTGCGTCAGGTACTTGTTCTCCGACACCGCGATCGTCAGGCCGTTCAGGCGGTTCACGTGCAGCATCACGTGCACATCCGAACCGCCGTCGCCGAGGTAGATGACGCGGTCGTGGCTCACCGGCAGCGTCGCGCGGAGCTCCTCGAGCAGGGCCACCTTGCCGTAGCCGGCGGTGACACGCTCGATCGACTCGATCTCGCCCGATGCCGGATCGTACCGGAACCGCGTGCCGTAGATGTGCTGCGGAGGCACGATGCCTTCCAGCGCCGACTGGATCACCTCTTCGGGAGCGGCTGAAATGACGTAGAAGGCGAAGTCGTAGCCCTCCAGCTCGCCGAGCAGGCCCGGCAGCAGGCGCAGGTTCTGCTTGAGGCGGACCCGCTTCCCCACCTCGACCAGGTGCTCTTTCCGCACCCGACGGTATTCCGGATCGTGGAGCAGCAGGTACGCCAACTCCGCCCCTTGCTGGACGAGATGGATGCGAGACAAGCCCGCGCTCTTCTCACGGAAGTCGGAGATTCCGAGCAGCTCGCTCAGCACGATGCCCGAATCGTTGAAGCTCAGCGTTTGATCGAAATCGCTCGCCAGCAGATATCGCTTCATCGGTCTTTCCTTCTCGTTGCGTTCCGGATAGTTCAACGCCCCCACCGGAGCAGCTCCGGAGGGGGCGTCGGCACACCATCGTGCCACCCGGCGGGCTGGCTGGTCAGGGACTTCCCCAGCGGCAATTGCAGTGAAACAGCGGGCAATGCATCGTCGGTTCCAGGCTCATGAGGTTCCGGCGCAGTCTAGAAAGGTGCGGATGACCTGTCAAGGAGTGACCCGGGCCGCCGCCGCGACTGCGGCCAGGTCTAGGGCCAACAACCTCCAGTGCTTGGGTCTGAGCTCGGCGCGCAGCCGCGCTTGAGCCCGCTGCCACGCGGGCCGCGCGCGGGCGAGCTGTCGCCGGCCCGCGGGCGTAAGGGTCCAGCACACCTCGCGGCGGTCGCTCCCGGCGGCGGCGCGGATCCAGCCCGCGCGCTCGAGCGGACGGAGCGAGCGACTGAGCGTCGTGGCGTCGAGCGCCAGCAACTCACCCAGCGCCCCTTGGGAGGGGGGGTGGGGGCTCGTTCCCATCCGTTGAAGCGCTTGCAGCAGCGTGAACTGCGTGGCTCGCAGTCCCGTGCCATGGAGCTCGGCCTCGTAC
>Ga0209235_1002338_pt1 | contig 10530 bp, 5 predicted proteins | sample GraSoi013_1_20cm_4_FD_185817 | JGI IMG/M metagenome (GOLD analysis project Ga0209235, IMG submission 185817) | Grasslands soil microbial communities from the Angelo Coastal Reserve, California, USA - Sample 09_25_2013_1_20cm (SPAdes) (version 2) | ecosystem: Environmental > Terrestrial > Soil >...
GGTCCATTCGACCTCGCGCCGGGTGCCTCCACGACGATCGTCGTGGCCTACATCAACGCCGCGCCCGTCAAGGTGCCGGGCATCAACCCGGGCGGTGACTATCCACCGGGCATTCCGTTCACGGGCGACTCGATCTTCAAGGACACGACGAAGGTCCGGCCGATCGATCGCGTGGCTGGTTGGGTGACGCAGAGCGACGTGAACCACGATTCGATCATCGAGCAGAACGAGGTCGTGACCACGCCGCGCTCGCTGCTCAACAAGGCGTTGGTGGCGCAGGCCGTGTTCGACGCGAAGTTCCTGCTGCCCAACGCGCCCACGGCGCCGCCATTCTTCCTCGTGCCGGGCAACAATCAGGTCACGGTCGTGTGGCAGAAGAGCGAGACGGAGACCGAGGGGGATTTGTACTTCAACATCGCGAGCCAGCCGTTCGATTCCATCGGCAACCGGAACGCGCTCTACGATCCGAACTTCCGACAGTTCGACGTCGAGGGTTACCGCATCTATCGTGGGCGGACCGCCAGTGAACTGACGTTGCTGGCGCAATTCGATTACACGGGCACGCAGTTTGTGGATTACACCGGGGCGATCCAGTATGGAGACCTGAACGGCGACGGAATTGTTCAGTGCGCTCCAGAGCTCGGGCTGCAGGCGGACTGCCCCGTGACGTTCGACACCGCGTGGGTGAAGACCGCGAACTCCCGGACGGAGCTCGTCGGCCAGATCATCCAGGTGAAGCCTGGTGAGCGCACTGAACTGCGTGGACTCGCCGACAGTGTCGTCACCGATTCGACGGGCAAACCAGTCATCGTCGACGGCGACACGCTGAAGATCCCGCGGCGCGGGAACGTCGCCCCGATCTTCGCTGACACGGCTGTCACAGGTCACGCGAGCGGATTTCCCGCGCTCGTGAACAATGGGGTGTCGTTCGCATTTACAGACAACACCGTCCGCAACGGCTTCACCTATGCCTACGCGGTCACGGCGTTCGACGTGAACTCGGTGAAGTCGGGTCCGAGCTCGCTCGAATCCACGCGCATCACGAAGAACGTGACGCCGCGCGCGCCCTCGCGCCAGGAAGTGACCGGCGTGCTCTCGCCGCAGGCGTTGCTGGCCGCGAACGGCTCGACGCTGAACACGGCCGCCCAGGAACCAAAGGTCGATGCAGCGACCGGTGAGTTTACGGCCGCGATGCCGCCCACGAACGGGATTCAGGTGGGTCTGGCGGCGTTCCTCCCCGAAGTGCTGGGGAATGGCAGTCTCACGGTCAAAATCGACTCCGAGAAGATCGGAATGGCCGAGCTCGACGTCCTCGCGGGCTCCGGTCGCGATGCGATTTACTACGTGACCGGGCAGGGAGCGGGAGCGCCGGTGCATTTCACGGTGCCCTTGATGGTCGACAAGTTCAGCGGCGACGTGACGAACTCGGTGCCGTTCGAAGCGACGGCCGTTGACTCAGCGAAGGCCGCGCGGTTTGGCGGCAACTCGTCCTTCTCTCTCTTCGGTACGGCAACATTGACCACGCCGGGAACATGGCGTCTGACGTCCTTCGGACGGGGCGAAGCGAACGGCGATCCGGCCAACTCCGCGCATAACGGGCCGCGGTGGTGGACCGGCGGCAACAATGAAAACACGCCGGACCCGAACGGCGGCACCTGCTCGCCGTCCACGGGCGCGTGCGCCAATACCGTGCAGGTGCCGAACATCGCACAAACGGCGGGGGCAATCGCCGGCGTGACGATCGCGAATATCCAGTCCTACAACACGGTGCCGAACTCGCCGGGACGCATCATTGAGGGGGCCCTGTCGAGCGTGGTACGCGCTGCGGACTTCCATATTGTCTGGGGCGCTGCAGGGGCGATCGATACCGTGTTCGATGACACGCACGGGGTCGCGGTAGCGTTCAGCCCAAGGGTCGGCCCGACCTGGGGCGTCTTGAATCAGGCCTCGTTCGCCGCTGTGCCGGCGGGTGCTCCACGCGATGGGAAACCCGGCCTGCTGACGTGGTCGGACATCTTCTGCGTTGCACCGATCCCCCGCTACGCGACGGTGGGCGCGACGGTAACATGCGGCGGGATCGCCGATAGCGTGGCCGCGCCGCTCCAGAATACGGCTGCGCTGAGCCCGATCGCTATCCGCGACATCGCGTCCAGCTACGCGGGAACCGCGGCGGCGGGGTACACCGCCACCGGCAACGGATTCATCTTCTACCTGGACGGTCACTTCTTCCTGATGCAGATGGCCGCGTTGCCGGCTGCGGGGACCGTATGGCATGCCCGCGTCTATGCCGGCACGGTAACCGGAACCACGGGAAGCTATGCCTTCTCGTCTTCGGTTCGGCCGCCCAACGTACCGGGCCTGCGCGTACAGGTGGCGTACACGGGCTCGACGCTCAATGCGGGGACCACGACCGTGGCCAATCTGGCCAGGGTCCATACCGTCCCCGATCCCTACTACGTCACCAACGCGCTCGAGACGACCGCGAACAACAAGGTTCTGAACTTCGTGAACCTGCCCGCGCAGTGCATCGTGCGGATCTACTCGGTGAGCGGCGTGCTCGTGAACGTGTTGACGCACAATGATCCGACCGGCGGAGGCTTGCTGACATGGAACCTCCGCAATCGCAACAACCAGTTCGTCGCGTCGGGCGTGTACTTCTATCACGTCGAGGCGCCGGACGGGAAGACGAAGGTCGGCCGGTTCACCGTCGTCAACTTCGCGCCTTGAGGAGATACAACATGACCAAACACTTGTGGCGGGCCTGCGGCGCGATGGTTCTCGCGGCATCATTGACGACGCCAGGCAGGGCATTTGCGCAGGGGACGCAAGACAACACGTCCTACGGTGGCGCCTCGGGAGAGTTCCTGCTCCTCGGGGCGGGCGCCCGCGGCCAGGCGCTGGGCGGCGCGTACGCCGCCCTCGCCACTGACGTCACCGCGATGTACTACAATCCGGCTGGCCTGGCGCAGTTGGCCCGGCCGGGCGTGCAGGTGACCAGCAACTCCTACATCGCCGGCACGAAATACACGTGGGCGGGCATCGCCTTCCCGATGTCGGGCGGCGTGCGTTCCATCGGGCTCAGTCTCGGCTCGTTCGGATTCGGCGATCAGCCGGTGTACACGGTCGCCGATCCTGAGGGCGACGGGCGGACCTACTCGGTTCGCCAGACGTTCATCTCAGGGACGTACGCCCAGAATTTCTCCGATCGGTTCGCTGCGGGCTTCTCGCTGAAGTTCATCGCCGATCGCCTCGGCACGGCCAAGGGGAACGCCTTCGCCGTGGACTTCGGCACGAACTTCCATGCCTCGGTCGGGCCGCGGCCCATCCGGGCGTCGTTCGTCATTCAGAACCTGGGATCGAACCTGAAGCACTCCGGACAGGACCTCATCGTCGGCGTCACGCGGCAGCCGCCCCTCGGGACGGTCGACGTGCCGCAGGAGCCGCAGTCCGCCCAGCTGTCATCGACCTCCTGGACGCTGCCGATCGTGTTCCGCGTGGGCGTGGCACTGGACCTGGTGCAGCGGGGCTCGAATCGGGTCACCGTCTTGTCGGAGTTCAATCAGCCGAACAACAGCAAGCCGAGCGCGGGCGCGGGGCTCGAGTTCGGGATGCAGAACATCGGCCAGCGAGGCTTCTCGATCGCCGGCCGGGGGAGTTACTCGATTCAGCCCGACAAGCAGACGAATGACATTGCGATCGGGATGCCGACGAAGGAGAGCAGCGGCAACTTCACCTCCGCCGGTCTGGCGCTGGGTGGCGGCGTCGAGTATGCCCGTGGCTCGACACGGCTGGGCTTTGATTACGCCTGGCGTAGCCTCGGCACGCTCGGCTCAGTGAACTATTTGAGCTTCAGCATTGGCTGGTAGCGAGACGCACGAAAATCGCCGTACATGAAGGAGATGCTGGTACAGTCGATGGGGATGGCGGCGCTGGTGACGTGTTGCGGCGCACGCGCCGCCGCCCAGACTCCGCAGCAGCCCGCCGCGTCGCTGGAGTTGGACGCGGTTCGGTTCTACCGGAGTGCGAGTACGCAGACGGTCGTCGACGGATTTGGGCGGGTGCCATTCACGCTGCTGGACCCGCTCACGCGCGGTCCGGACGGCATGGCGGCGTACCGGGTAACGATCTCCGTGCGGGACAGCGCGAATCTCGAGCTGGTCACCCAGTCGTGGACGCGCACGGTGCCAGCGCGGGTACTGTCGATGGCGCGGGGGTCGACACTCGAGCACTTCACGTTCGCCGCGAAGCCCGGCACGTACGCGGTGGAGTTGACAGTTCGGGATTCGGCGAGCGAACGGGTGGCGCGACAGCGCGTGAGCTTGACGACATACGCGGCGTCGCCGCCGGTGTCGGACTTACTGCTGGCGACGGGAATGCGAGCGGCTGGCTCGGGCTCCGACTCGGCACTTTCGAGTAATGAGTTGCGCAAAGGGGGCGTCGTCATCGAAGCGGCGGATCGCCCGCTGCTGACGCCGCAGCAAGCGCAGCTCGGATACTACGTCGAGCGGTATTCGCAGACGCCTGAGACGGCCACGGTAAGCGTGCGCATCGTGCGCGGCGATACTGCCACAGTCGTGAAGACCGCGCCCCAGCTGGTGCCGTTCGGGGCCGGAGGCGGCATCACGCGCGGCATGGTGGATTTGGCCGGACTGCCGCCCGGCGAGTATGGGTTCGAGGTGATCGTGAAGGGCCACGATACGACGGTCACGCGGCGGGCGCCGTTCCGGATGGGTGGCATGGAGACGGTGGCGATGACGGCACCCGTGGCGCCACCCGACATCTTCACGCAGCTGTCGGAGGCCCAGTTAGACACGTTGTACGGGCCGCTCGTTTATCTGATGACGTCGGACGAAATGGGGATCTACAGCACGCTGACGGTCCAGGGCAAACGCGATTTCCTGCGCCGATTCTGGGCCAAGCGCGATCCCACGCCGGGCACGGCCGTCAACGAGTTGCAGGTCGATTTCTACTCGCGGATCAAGGAAGCCAACCGGCGCTTCCGCGAGGGGGGAGCGGCGGAGATCCCCGGCTGGCGCACCGACCGCGGGCGGATCTTCATCAAGTATGGGCCGCCGCAGGAAGTGATGCAGCGGCCGCAGGCGGGCAACACGCTGCCCTATGAAGTCTGGAAGTACACGCGCAACCGGGCGCTGAAGTACGTGTTCTTGGATCAAACGCAGTTCGGCAATTACGCGTTGATCTGGACCGACGACCGCCGCGAGCCCAGCCGGCCCAACTGGCAGTCGCTGCTGGGCCCCGAAGCGGTCCAGGACGTCGAGCGGTTCTAAAGAAACCTTGGTATTCCTCAAGTGAGGTCAGCATGAATCGTCGCATTTTCGGAGCCCTCGGCGTGATCGGAGCCATCACTCTCGCGTTCGGAAGTTGCAAAAACGATCCGCTTTCGAACTTGGGTCCGCAGCCGGCGTCGTTGGTGGTCGATTTCAACCATCTCCAACTCATCGTAGGGGGTGCCTCCGGCCACCTCACCGCGAGCGTGTTGGATGCGCGCGCAACGCCGACCGAGACACCGGTGACGTTCACGGCGTGCGATAACAATCTCACTGTGGTCAAGGACACCAGCTATCATCCGGTGCCTGTCACATCGACGCGTGCCGTCGTGACTTCGACGGTTACAGCGCCCTCCTGCGTCGTGGTAAAGGGCGGTGGATTCACGGATACGGTCACCGTTTTCGGATTGCCAGGATCGTTCACGGGCCAGGTGTCGAGCGCGACGCCGAAGGGTGGTGATACGCTCACGATCGCATCGACGCCGCTATTGAAGTTCAATCCAGACTCCGTTGCGGTAACGTTCCCGGGCGGGACTGCCGCCATCGTCGTTTCCGTAACCGCTGACACGGTCAAGGTGTTGGTACCCTTCGCGGCCTCAGGTGCCACGACAATCAATGGCGTTCTGGTCACGACGTACACACCGCCAATTCTTCTGAAGCTGCCCCTCCCGGTTGCGCAAACCGGTGACCGCTGGGCTCCCGGCGATACGGGGTACGCGTCGGCGCCGACCTTCCCACTTCCCACGGCAACTGGGAACAGTGTGATGTACATAACTCAGGTGCCCTTGGTTTCGAACGACGCGAACTGCGCCGAGGGCATCGCCGGCGGTGCCACGGGGAAGTGCACGATATTTACGTACAATGCGAATGGCACCGATTCGCTGCAGTTCACGGTGAATTGGACCCCGGCGACGGTCGGCGCCACTGGCGCATCGGATATCGACATCTACAGTTGCGGCAGCGCAGGGGTGGCTGCGTGCTTCGAGGATGGCGGCGGAGGGGCCACAGCCAAGACCCCGGAATCGTTCACCTTCAAGCCGAGCGCGGGGGTGCATTACCTTGTTATCGAGCAGTTCACGACACCAGAGGACCCGAGCGTGTACGTGACGATCACCAAGAGGAACTGACCGGCTTCTCTCGCGAATCAGCATGAGGCTCCGGGGACGCCAATCCCGGGGCCTCGTTGTTTTGTGGGGCGAGAGAGAAAAGCGATGCGAGCACGACGCTCGCCCACACCGCCGCGCCGACGGCGACGTGCACCGCCTGGAGGGCTCGCGGCAAGCCGTGCAGCACCATCGTCGCCCCGACGATGATCTGCAGCACAATCATGAGGAGCACGACTGCCGGGCCGGTCCGGCGCGATCGCGCCGCCCAAATCGCTGCAACAATCGTCAACGAGTACGCGAGCAGCCGGTGCGTCCAATGGACGACGGCGAGCGGACCGGCGCTGGTCCACACCTGTCCGTTGCAGAGCGGAAATCCGCCGCACGCGGACGCCGCGCCGAGATTCGCGGTGAGCGCGCCGAAGAGCACGGTCACGAAGGCAAGGAGTAGGAGCGCGGCTGACCCCGGGCGCAAACCCGATGATCCGGTGGAAATGGTGAGCAGCGTCGCCAGCAACAGCATCGCGGTGCCGAGATGTAAGACCACGGTCCACGGCGGCAACGCGAGCTTCACCGTGACGGCGCCCAAAGCTATTTGAAGCGCGAGCAGACCCGTCGCGACATAGGGAAGTTTGCTCGGTACGCGATACCACCAAGTGTAGACCGCCAGGGCTACAACGAGGCCCGTTACCAATGCCGCGGCCAACCGATGACTCCATTCGATCACGGTGCCGATGTCGTCGAGTGGCGGAAAGAGATGGCCATTGCACAGCGGCCAGTGTTCCCCGCAGCCGAGTCCGGATCCCGTGATTCGCACGACGGCGCCGAGCACGATGAGTAGATAGGTACAGACGGCTGCGGCCCAGGCGAGTGTCAGAAAACGTCGCGGCATAGGTCGCGAAATGTATATTCCCGAACCTCATGTCTGTACCTCTGATGTCCGCCGACCGCTGGGGCGAGCGGTTGATCCGGCGGCTCGGCCTGTGGAGTGCGGTAGCGGTGCTGGTGGGCTCCACGATCGGCAGCGGCATTTTTCGCACGCCGGCGAGCGTTGCGCAACGCATCGACGACGTACCGCTGTTTCTGTTCGCGTGGGTGCTCGGCGCGATCGTCGTCTTGTGCGGCGCGCTCACCTACTCCGAGCTCGCCGCGGCGTTCCCGCGCTCGGGCGGCGTCTACGTCTTCGTGCGCGAGTCCTTCGGCCGCTTACCTGCCTTCCTCTTTTCCTGGGCGGAGCTGTGGGTCATCCGGCCGGGAGCGTTCGGCGCAATAGGGATCACTGCCTCTGCGTACACGCTGCGCACGCTGGGACTCTCGCCCGCCGCCATCGTCGCGCATATCGGGTCGGCTTCCGCGCCGGCGTCACCGTGGCCTTCTCTGCTCCCACTGGACATTCGCGCCGAGCAGCTGCTGGGCGCGGGCTATATCCTGCTCGTGGGGACGGTGAACTTCTTCGGGATTCACCGCGGCGCCGTGCTGCAGAACGTGAGCACCGCGTTCAAGGTCGGCGCGCTCGGATTACTCGTGTTGGTGGGATTCTCGCTGGGACATCCTGCTCAGGAAATTTCTGGGGGCATCTTGTCACAGCGCGCCGCCGTGGGGCTGTCGCCGTTCCTGCTGGCGATGGTCTCGATTCTCTGGGCTTACGACGGCTGGGCCGATCTGGCGTTCGTCGGCGGTGAGGTGCTCCAGCCGCAGAAGACGCTGCCGCGCGCATTGTTGATCGGGACGTCGATCGTCGTCGTTCTCTATTTGAGCGCGAACCTCGTCTACCTCTACCTCATTCCCATTCAGCAAATGAAGGGTGCCGAGCTGGTCGCGGCGGACGTCGCGCGCCTGGTGATCGGTCCCGCCGGCGTGGTCGTCGTGTCCGCCGCCATTGCGGTCAGCACGTTCGGCACGCTCAACGGCTCGATGATGACCGCCCCGCGCATCTTCTTCGCGGCCGCGGAGGACGCGCTGTTTCCGCGGGTGATCGCGCGCGTGGATCCGAAGAATCACGCCCCCACCGGCGCGATCGTCCTGATGACGGTGATGGGGATGATTTTCATCTTGATCCGCACGTTCACGGCTCTCGCCGATCAGTTCGTCATCGGCATCTGGCCGTTCTACGCGCTCGCGGTTGCGGGAGTCTTCGTGCTGCGCCGCACGCGGCCGGGGCTCGAGCGGCCATACAAAACGTGGGGGTATCCGTTTGTCCCGCTCGTGTTTCTCGCCGGCGCGCTGTTCCTGCTCGGCAATTACCTCGTGTCCGAGCCGAAGTCGTTCGCGATCGACATCGGCATCATCCTGACGGGCATGCCGGCGTATGTGATTTGGCAGCGCGCGCACCGAGTGCCGCGTCCCGTTGTGATGCCTTAAGAGAACAAGGGACGCGGTTCCCCGCGTCCCTTGTCCCCAACCCCCAGCCCCCAGTTACCAGTTGAACATGTAGCGCACGCCCAGCTGCATCCGCCAGACATCGAGCGTGCTCACGTTCTTCTGGAACGAACGAGAAATCAAACTATGACCAACGTTGGCCAGTGTGTACGTTGGTGCGCCGAAGGCGTCGACCCCGGTCGAGTTCAGCGGCCGCGTTGTCACAAACCCTTGTGAGACACCCCAGTCGCTCTTGAGCAAGTTGCTGAAGTTGAAAATGTCCAAACGAATCTGAAGACTGTTCCCCTTGCCGCCGATGTTCCGGCTCACATCCTGTGACACACTGAGATCCGCGCGAGCCACCATCGGCAGGAATATCGCGTTCCGCCGCGCGTACTCGCCGCGATGGTTCTTGAGGTAGGGGTCTTGGTTAATGAACGCGTCCCACGCGGTAACCTGCTCCGCGGGCGTCCAGACCATGGTGTCCGCCGGCACTGAGCTGAAGCGCACGAACTTCCTGACAAAGTTCATCTCGCTCGTGTTGCGCGGGATGTAAATCAAGTCATTGCCCGATGCTCCATCCCCATTCATGTCGCCGTTGTAGGCGTAGCTGCCGTTGCCGGGCCTGCGGTCCTCGAAGTACAGGCTGATGCTCGTCGGCCCGATACGGAGGAAATCGCGCGAGTAGCTCACGGCGCCGAAGACCCGGTGGCCCGGGGAGAATTGCGAGTACCCGGCGACCGGATTGTTGGGGTCGATCGCGATCGGGTTACCGAACCATGAGCCCGACGCAATCGATCCGGCATCGACGGTGTTCTTGCTCTCGCCATAGCTATACCCGACCTTGGCGAACAGCCCATCCTGGAATGCGCGCTCGAGCGAAGCAGCGACGTTCCACGAGTGTCCGATTCCCTGGTTGGTCAATACAGTTGCGTCGCTGACATTCGGATAGATGCGGTTGGAGTTGGGGAGCCAGCGTGGGCGGCCGTCGGGACCCGTGAATGACGTCTGCGGAGCCGGCAGGTTTGCGTTGATGTAGGCAATCCCGTTCACGTCCTTGGAGTAGAGATACTCGGCTGTCGCCGTCAGATCCCACGGCAGGCGCTGATCGATTGCGAGATTACTGCGCCAGAGCTGCGGGAACTTGAACTTGGGATCGGTGAGCGCGAGCTGGAAGTTGGCGGCGGGTGCTCCCGTCACGGTCGCCGGCTTATAGGCGTCCGGATTGGGATTGAACGGATACGCCGTGGTATTGGTCGCCGAGATGAAACCGGTGAGCACCCCCGTGTTCCCGATCTGGTTCGAGATCCACACATATGCGGGACGTCCGGTGAATATGCCCGTGCCGCCGCGAATCTGCGTGTTGTGCTGGCCACGCACATCGTAGTTGAAACCTAAACGCGGCGAGAACAGCGGGTTGACTCCCGGAAGTGCGCCGCTGTTGTAATGGATCGGCGCACCGCTCGCATCACGGAAGGTCATCGTGTCCGCTACGCGGTTGTCATACGCGGTGTTCTTGAATTTCGGCGCATCCACGCGCAATCCGCCGGTGATCGTGAGATTGGGACCGGGCTTCCATTCATCCTGCACGTACGCGCCGGCATACAGAACATCGAGCGGCTGGACCGGCTCCGTCTGCCCTGCGATGTTCGAGTAGCGATACTGAAACTGTCGCAGCGTGACCGGCGACGTCGTGCGTGCCGGATTCGCGAGGAAGCTGTCGGCGGCGGTGTAGAAGTCCGTCAGCGAATTGAAGACGTAAATGCTTTGCGCGCCAGGGA
>Ga0209235_1002339_pt1 | contig 10522 bp, 9 predicted proteins | sample GraSoi013_1_20cm_4_FD_185817 | JGI IMG/M metagenome (GOLD analysis project Ga0209235, IMG submission 185817) | Grasslands soil microbial communities from the Angelo Coastal Reserve, California, USA - Sample 09_25_2013_1_20cm (SPAdes) (version 2) | ecosystem: Environmental > Terrestrial > Soil >...
CAACATCGTCAGGAACGACCGCAGCTTGTTGGCGCGAATCGCCTGAAGCGCGACCTGGAAGATCTCGCCGAGGAGCATGCTAGGGCCTGGTCGGCGCAGCCTGCGGCCGCGCCGGTGTGGTCGGCTGCTGCTGCTGGACGCCGGGCAAGCCGCCGCCAGTGACGTTGCGCATGCGTTGCTGCATGTCGCGCTGCGCATTGAGCAGCGACGCGCTCGGCAGCACGAGCACGGTATCCTGCTCGGTCAGGCCGCTCACGACCTCGATGTAGTCGAGATCGGTGAGCCCGGTGCGGATCTGCACTGGAGTCGGCTTGCCGTTCTTGAGCGTGAAGACGATGTAGCTCGACGGCTCGCCCGTGTTGCGACGGAGGCCGCTGCCGGCAGCACCGCCACCTCCGCCGGCGCGCTGCATCATGGCCCGCATGGCGGTCATCGCGTTCTGCTCCGCCGGGGTCAGCTCCTGACCCGACATCCGCTTCTGGAAGGCCGACCTGATCTGCGCTTCCGTTACGCCGGGAGGAAGCTGAATCGTCCGCCCGTCGGGCATGGTCATCGTGTTGCCGCCGCCGGCCGGAGCGGTGGAGTCGTGCTTGACCGTCGAGTCGCGGCGTGCAGTGCCTCCACCCAGCGATGCGCTGTCGCGGTTGGTCGGCGTTTGCGGCTGCTGGCGCGCGGCCGCGAGCTGCTGCTGGACGTCATTCGGATCGAGCCCCAGCACCTGCGCCGCCGAGGCGACGTCGCGCTGCGTCCGCAGCGCCGCGTTCGGCACCGCGAGCACATTGTCTCGGCGTCCGACGTGAATCTCGACCTCGGTGTTCATGCCCGGCTTGAGCAGATGATTCGGGTTGGGGATTCGCACCAGGACGTTGAACATCGTGACGTTCTGCTGCACGGTCGCCTGCGGCTCGACCTTCAAGACGGCCCCTTCGAATGGCCGGTTGGGATACGCGTCGACCGTGATCGTCGTGAGCAGGCCCGGCGACACCTTGCCGATATCCGTCTCATCGACGAGTGCGCGGATCTGCACCGTGTCGAGGTTCGCCATCCTGAACAGCACGGTACCGCCGCCCACGTCCGTCGTCGGCGACGAGATCACGGTGCCGAGCTCGACGTTCTTGGCGATGATGGTGCCCGCCAGCGGTGCCCGCAGCTTCGTGTCGTTCATGCGGTCGCGCGAGTTCTCGAGGTCCGACTGCGCGCGGATCACCGACGCGTAGGCGTTCGCGTAGTCCAGCTTGGCGCCGTCGTATTCGGTCTGGGTGATCGCCTGCGCCTTGAACAGCGTGTCGGACCGGGCCAGCTGCGCCTTGGCATTGTTGAGCTGCGCCTGGGCGACCTGTAGGTTCGCCTGCGACTGCGCCAGGTTGTTGCGCGGGATGCGCGGGTCGATCGAGGCGAGCAGCTGATCTTGCTTCACATCGTCGCCCGTCTGAACATTCATCCCGATAATTTCGCCCGACGCCTTGGACTTCACGTCCACGGTGAGCACGGGCTCGATGGCCCCGGATGCCGAAGCCGACACCACCAGGTTACGGCGTTCCACCGGAACGGCCTCGTAGGACTGCGTGGTCTGCTTCTTGGAACAACCGGCCAGGCCGGCGAGCAGCAATGCCGCCGCGGCGCTTCCCCAAAGTTTTGTGTTCACGTGTGAACTTCCGTCCTCTCATCGCGCGCAATCTTGCCGTCGAGCAGGTGAATCTGGCGGTGCGCGTGTACCGCAATGTCGTGTTCGTGCGTCACCAGCACGATGGTCTGGCCCGAGTCGTGGAGCTCGTGAAACAGCGCCATGATCTCGTTGCCCGTCGCCGAGTCGAGGTTTCCGGTCGGCTCGTCGGCGAGCAGGATGCTCGGTTCGTTCACCAGCGCCCGCGCGATAGCGACGCGCTGCCGCTGTCCGCCCGACAGCTCGTTGGGCCGGTGATCCATACGGTCACCCAGTCCCACCTGTTGAAGCGAGCGCGCGGCGCGCTCGCGCCGCTCTTTGGATCCCATGCCGGCGTAAATGAGCGGCAGCTCGACGTTGTGGAGCGCATCGGCGCGCGGCAGCAGATTGAACGTTTGGAACACGAATCCGATTTCCTTGTTGCGGATCCGCGCCAGCTCGTCGTCGCTGAGGTCGCTCACCTTCTGCCCGTTGAGCCAATACTCGCCGTTCGTCGGCGTGTCGAGGCAGCCGATCAGATTCATGAGCGTCGATTTGCCCGACCCCGACGGCCCCATGCACGCGACGAACTCGTTCTTCTTGATCTGGATGTCCACCCCGCGCAGCGCGTGCACGACCTCCGCGCCCATCACGTACTCGCGCGTCAGGTGATGCGTCAGGATGACGGTGTCGGGCGTCGGCGTGTCGCCGGTACGGAACAGCATGGCGTCGGTCGATGTCATAGTGTCCGTCCGAGCACCGCTTCGACCTGCGCGCGGGCGATGAGGTAGTTGTAGCGGGTCTGCACGAGGTTGACTTGGGCCTGTGTGAGCGCGGCTTGCGAGGTCAGCAGGTCGAGAATTGTCGCCGCTCCCACGCGATACCGCTCGTTCTGCACCCGCAAATCCTCAGTGGCCGCGGCCAGGTTGGCCCGTGCGATGTCGATTTGCTCGAACGCCGTCGCGGCCGCCGCGAGTTGCTGTGTCAGCGCGGCGTTTACCTGACGGCGCGTGTCTTCCATACGAGCGTTCGCGACGTCACGCTGCACCGCCGCCGAAGTGAGCTGCTGCTCGCGTGCGAAACCGTTGAAAATGGTCCAGCTGAGACCAAAGCGAAGCTGATTCAGGTTTCGATTCGGAGGAGTGAATCCCTGCCACGGTTGGGTCAGACCCTGACTAGACGTGCTGTAGGTCACACTCAGCGTCGGCAGATACTGCGACCGCTGGTCCCACACCGACGCGGCGAGCGCTGACGCCTGTGCCTGTGCCTGAATGACTTGCGGTGAATTCTCGAGTGCCGCCGCCCTCAACCCGGTGGAATCCGGGAGCGCCGGAAGTGTGCTATCGGGCACCGCCCGCACCAGGCTGTCGATTCCTATTTGACGACCGAGATTCGCCTGCGCACTAGCAAGATTGGCCTGCGCCTGGAGCAGCGCAATGCGGGCGTTCCCATAATCGACCGTCGATCGGAGCGAGTCGGAGCGCGTAGCGGAGCCGGCGTGCAGTTTCTCCACAGAGATCTGCAGCTGTTGCCGAGCGCGAACCACTTGCGATTCTGCTACACGAACGAGCTCCTCAGTGGCAAGAGCATTGTAGAAGGCTTGCTTCGTCTGGAGCGTGACCTGAAAGGTCTGGTTCGTGTAGCCGGCATTCGCGGCTTCTGCCGTAGCAGCAGCGTTGCGATACCGCTGTATGCGCCGAAGTCCATCGAACAGATCGACATTCAAGGTCAGGCCAGTGTTGTACTGGTACGTCCCGGCCTGGGCGGGCAGGCCGTTTACAATCGACGCCTGGCTTTGCCGGAACGCGGATGAGTTGACGGTGACGGTCGGAATGAACGCGCCAACGGCCGCGAGCCGCTGGGCACTGGCGTTCGATTGGTCGCCACGAGCCTGCACCATCGCAGGTTGGACCTGAAACGCGCGTTGAATCGCTTCCTGAAGGGTGACCTGCACCTGTTGCGCCGCGGCAGGTGCCGCGAGCAGCGTGCCAAGGAGAATCCCCACCACCAAACTCCGCCGCATTAGTGGCCCCCCGCCTTGCCCTTGGTGGAGTCTTCCCGCTCCCTACGGTGATGCTCAGCCTGATCGATCAGTTGCTGGTGGCGAGTCCGCTGCTCCGGCGTGAGCTGAGCATCGATCTCGGCCCGCATGCGGGCCTTGATGGAATCGAACCGCGGCCGGACGCGGGCCCAGAGGGAATCGGTCTCGGGGCGGTGCCGCGCGAAGATCGCGCGCACGGAGTCCCGCTGCGCGGTGCTGAGGCCCAGCTCCCGACTCAGAAGGGCGATCATGGCCTCGGGTCCGCGTCCGGGGCCTCGTCCGTCGTGTTCGACCGCCTCGCGGCCGCCCCATCCGGCAAGTCCGCCCGCCACGAACACGGCGGCCAGGAGGCCGACGGCGGCGAGTTTCGATCTATTCAGCATGGTTCCTCATTTCTCGTTCCTAGCGTTGATCAACCAATGACGCAAACACGACGCTGGCGTCCGGTGGATCCTGCGCGGTCACGAGGGCCGCAAGACCTTGTCCCTCGAGCGGTGCCATCGCGGCGTCGATCGATGCCGGCGCCGGCGTCAGCACGGTTCGCCCGAACAGGAATCCGATGATCAGGGCCGCGACCGCTGCAGCGATGCCCGGCCGGAACCACGACGCCAGCACGTCGAGCGTCGGGACCGTAGAACGGTCCAACGCCCCCTCGTACAGCGCCATGACCCGCGCGACGAACGCCTTCTGATCGTCCTTCGGCTCGAGCGCGGCGCGCAACGCCGCGCTCAGCTCGGGATCCGGGCGATGATCGAACGGCTGTGTGTCTCTCATCGTGCCTGCTCCTTCCAGTCTGCCAGCAGCGTGCGTAGACGGCGACGCGCGTGAAACACTTCCGATCGCACGGTTCCTTCCGGGATTCCCAGAATCCCGGCGATTTCGGCGTGCGAGTAACCTTCGACATCGAACAAGACGACTGCCATCCGCCGGCGCTCCGACAGCTCGCCGAGCGCGGTTTGCAAACGCGCACCCAACTCGTTGCGAATCGCCACCGCGTCCGGTCGTGGACCTCCGCCCACCAACGCCGGGTCGAGCGGCTCAGCCTGCCGTACGTTACGGCGCCGCCGCCGGTCCGTGGCAGCGTTGGCGACGATCCGCATCAACCAGGGGCCGAAGGGGCGGCGTGTATCGTACTGCGCGAGCTTCACCAGGGCAGACAGAAATCCGTCCTGCGCAGCATCATCCGCATCGTCGGGATCGCCCAACACCGCCCGGGCGACCCGCCGCGCCTGCTGTGCATATCGCTCCACGAGCACGCCGAATGCGTCGCGATCACCCGCTAAACTCTTAGCAACTAAGCCCTTGTCCTCTTCGCTGCTTCCCATACGCGCAGCGCCGGTCGGAGGTTGAGCCCCCCCCGCCCCCCCGGCCCCCCCGGCCCCCCCGGCCCCCCCGCCTAGCCCACCAGCTCCGCCCTCGCGCTCAGCGAACATCGCTCTCACGGCGGCGCCGCCGCCGGGCGAGGGCCCAGCCGGCGAGCCAGACGGAGGTCACCAACGCGCCCGCCGCCAGAACCGCGCTCGCAACCAGCGGAAAGAGGATGAGCGACACGCCCACTAGGAGGAAGGCCACCGCCGCAGTACCAGCTACCATGCGACGCGCCCCACCGGCGACTTGAATGAGGGCGACAGCGGCGACGGCCTGGCGTTCGCGCAGCGTGCGCTTGTATGGCGGAGCCGGAGCTTGCGACGGGGCGACCGCGTGGGAAGGGTGCACCGCGGCGGCAGCGACGAGCCGCGGCGGCAGCGGGAGCCGGCGCCGCGCCATCAGCACGATCTCGCGGCTCTGCGCCATGTCGTGCAAAAACTGCGTCGCGAGCGTGGCGGTCAAGCCATCATGCTCGGCGACGAGGTCGAGCTCGTAATTGCCCAGCAGGCTCGAGACGTTGAGGTTGCTCGATCCCACGCGCCCCCACTCGTGATCGCCCACGAGCGTCTTGGCGTGCAGCATCGGGCCGCGATACTCGAAGATGCGGGCGCCCGCGTGGAGCAGCTCGCGATACCCCGAGCGCGTGAAGATGCGGACGATGGGGATGTCGGAGGTGCCGGGAAGCAGGAAGCGAACGTCCACGCCGCTGCGGGCTGCATCCACGAAGCTCGCATGCAGCGGCGGCGGCGCGACGAGGTAGGCGTCGGAGATCCACAGCCGTTCCGTCACCGCGGCCGCCAGCAGCTGGACTGCGCGATAGATGCGCGACTGTCCGGGGAAGCCTTCCACCACGCGCACGGCCGTCGGCCCACATTCTTCGGGCGTCGCTGTGGTTTCGTCTACGGGCAGGGCGCGGCCGGCACGGGCCCACATCCGGGCGAACGCCGCTTCGAGGGCCACAACCGCCGGGCCGCACACCATCAACATCGTATCGCGCCAACACGGCGCTCCGTTCGTGGGATTACCGGCCCATTCGTTGCCGATGCACAGCCCACCCGTCATCGCCCGCTCGCCGTCGACGACGAGGAGTTTGCGGTGGTCGCGGCTGAACGCTGCGATCAGACCGCTCGTCCAGATCGGACGAAACGGGCGGACGTCCACGCCGTGGCTGCGCAGCTCACGCCAGTAGCGGCTGCCGGTGCCGTGGCAACCGAACGCGTCGTAGAGCACGCGCACGCGCACGCCGGCACGCGCGCGCTCGGCCCACGCCGTGGCGAAGCGCCTCCCGGTGTCGTCGTCGTGAATGATGTAGTTCTCGAAATGGATCGTGCGCTGTGCACCGGCGATCATTTCCACCATCGTCTGAAGCGCATCACTGCTGATCGAGATGTGGCGGACGATGTTGCCGGGGATGGGCCGTGCTCCCGTCGCCCTATCCAACGCCCGCGAAAACGGATTCACCCTCCCCCCCCGACCCCCCCGACCCCCCCGAGGCCCAACGAGGGCTCCACCGGGCGGAGCGCCTGAATGCAGAATGCGATGTGCTCGTCGAGCGGCACGCCGAGCTCCTCAGCGCCCTGACGCACCTCAGCGCGGTTCACGCCGCGAGCAAACGCCTTGTCCTTGAGCTTTTTCTTGACCGACGAGACCTCGAGGTCAGCGAAGCTCTTCGAAGGCCGCACCAGCGCGCACGCGACGAGGAAGCCGCACAGCTCGTCGACCGCGAAGAGCGTCTTCGCCATCGGCGTATCGCGGGGCACCCCGGAATAGGTCGCGTGTCCCAACACCGCCCGCAGCAGCGGCTCGGCGACGCCTTTGGAGCGCAGGAGATCGACGCCCCACGCCGGATGGCCGTCGCTGGGGGAGTGCTCCTGATTGGGGAATTTCTCGTAATCGAAGTCGTGCAACAGGCCGACGAGCCCCCACGCCTCGGGATCCTCGCCGTATTTGGCGGCATACGCGCGCATCGCGGCCTCGACCGCGAGCATGTGCTGGCGCAGCGACGGCGATTGGGTGTGCTCCTGCATGAGCGCAAGGGCTTCGGCTCTGTTCACGTGATCTCCACCCCCCACCGTTCACTCCACAACGCGAGCATGAGCTGCGGCCACAATCTCCGCGCATGATTCCGGCGACCGGTTCGGTGCTCTGCCAGGAGCGGCGTGTCGAGCAGGCGGTCGGCCAGGGGAGCGAGTCCTGTGTTCAGCCAGCGGGCCACCGGCACGGAGAGACCGCGTTTGCGGCGATGAATGACCGCGTCCGGCACCAGCCCGCGCGCTGCTTCCTTTAATATCGCCTTGGTGGTGAGGCCCCGCACCTTGAGACGCGAAGGGGCGGGAAGCACGAGCTCCATCACTTCGCGATCGAGGAACGGCGCCCGCGCCTCCACCGAAGCCAGCATCGTGGCGCGATCGACCTTGACCAGCAGATCGTCCGGCAGATAGGTCAAGAAATCGAGCCACATGACGCGATTCAGCGGATCGTCGTGCGGGAAGCGGTCCAGTTTGCAGGCCAGCTCTGCAATGACGCCGTCCTCGATCGCCATCGCGCCGAGCCAGGTGAGGTGGCGATCGAGCCAAGGTTTTTCGCTGGCGGCGAGGAACTGCTTGACCATGTACTCGAGCGTCATTTTGCCGGTCGACGACGGCCAGCGATCCGCCGCCCAGCGCGCGCCGCGCCGCAGCGGGCCCGGGACCCGCTGCCAGCGCTCCGCGAATCTGTGGCCGAGGTAGGTGGGATAGCCGCCGAACAGCTCGTCGGCACCTTCACCGGACAAAATGACTTTCACGTCCTCGCGGGCGGCTTCCGCCAGCAGGAACGTGGGAAGCACCGCGGGGTCCCCGAGCGGCTCGGCGAGTGCGCGCGACACCACCTCGAGCGCGCGACCGAGCGATGTATCGTCGGCCGTGACGACGTGATGGACGCTGGCGATCGCATGCGTCACCGCTTCCGCATACGGGCTCTCGTCGTACCCGCTCTCCGTGAACCGCACCGCGTAGGTGTGAATGCGCTCGCCCGGGATGCCGCGGGCAGCGGCGGCGACGAGAAGCGACGAATCGAGGCCACCGCTCGTGAAGATGCCGAGCGGTACGTCGGACATCAGCTCGCGCTTCACGGCACGCAGCAGCGTGTCACGCACTGTCGCGGCGTCGCCGAGTGTCGACCGGCTGCCGGCCGCCGCCGCGGCGCTCCAGAACGAGCGAACCTCGGTTCGCTCGCCTTCCGCGATGAGCAGTGATGCGGGTGGCAGCTTGTGGATGCCGTCGAACATCGTGTAGGGCGCCGGGACGTAGCCCAGCGCATGGTATAGCGACAGCGCCTTGCGATTCAGCCGGCGAGGCTGGTCGGGGAACTCGAGCAGCGCCTGGATCTCGGATGCGAATCGCAGCTCGCCTTCCACTTCCGTCCAGAACAGCGGTTTCTCGCCCGCGCGATCGCGTGCGAGCACGAGCCGGCGCCGCGTCTCATCCCAGATCGCGAGGCCGAACATCCCCTCGAGCCGCGCGACCGCGTCCGCGCCGAACCGCTGGTAGAAGGGAACGATCGTTTCGATGTCACCGTGGGAGCGGAAGGGGTAGCCCCATGTGGACGCCTCGCGCCGCAGCTCCGGCGCATTGTAGATCTCGCCGTTGCACACCATCCAGATCTTGCCGTCCGGGCTCTGGAACGGCTGATCGCCGGTCGTGAGATCCATGATCGCGAGCCGGCGCGCGCCGATGCGCGCGCGCTCGTGACCGACGATGCATTCGCCGTCGGGCCCGCGGTGGCGCAATGCCGCGGCCATCCTCGGGAGCGCGTCCGGATGGCGCAGCGGTGCTTCGCCGCGCGCCCCCCCCGGCCCCCCTATCGCGCCGAAGATGCCGCACATGGTCCATAGGCCGCGTATTTACCCTCCACGGCGAGCAGCGGGAGCACGGAATCGAGCTGCGCGCGGACGCGCGCGTCGGTGGCACGCGCGACGAACACGGCCGGTGTGCGGCAGTCGCGCGCGCGACCGCGCCAGTAATCGGCCGGCCGGAGCGGTGACGTGCTGTCACGGCGGAACGGTTCCTGGTAATCGAGCACGAAGGTGCTCGTCAGCTCGCGCGCGGTGACCGTCGCGAGGAGAACCTGATGCCGCAGATAGAACGGCAAGGACGTCGGGAACGCGGCCACCCCTACGACCTCCATGGGTGCACTCATCGGCCCAGCATTCTGAATCACCTGAGCAATGGTCGCGGACGACCGATCCTCGCCGACCGCGGCGAGCAGCCGGCCGGAGACGATCGGCATCGCCAACACGGTGAGCGCGTACCCCATCACCGTGAGTGCCGGGCGCGGGTGCTCGCCTCGGCCGGCGTACCAGACCAATACCGCCGAGATCAGCAGCGCGATGCCCAGCGCCAGCGCAGTCTGAGGGATCGCGGCCCGCTCGCCCGGGGTCAGGCTGATGGGCACGGGCAGCCAGATGGTCAACGATACGAGGGCGAGCCCGAGCAGCGCGGCGATCGCGGCATACGTACGCCTACCCACCCCGATTCCGGCGTCGAGCCCTCGTGCCGCGGCGAGTGCGAAAGGCGGCATCAGCGGCAAGACGTACTGGGGGAGCTTCGACTGATTCAACGTGAAGAACAGCAAGGGTCCAAGAGCCCAGCACGCCAGAAGCATCGACTCCTGCGCCAGCGGATTTACGTGCCGGGCCAACCAGGCCCAGCGCCAGTTTTTCAGACCTGCGAGTGCGGGCACGATCCAGGGGAACGCGGCGACGGGAACGATCGGCAGATAGTACCAGAACGGCGCGGTCCGGTGAAAGCTCTTCGTGGTTACGCGCTCGAATGTCTCGCGCACGAAGACGTAATGCGGAAATTCGGGGACGCGATGCGACACTGCGAGGAACCAGGGCAGGGCGACGACCGCGAACACGGCGAGCCCCGCGAGCGGGAACAGCCTCCGCATGGTCCTGCCGGTAATCAGCGAGTAGGGGATCAGCGTGACCAGCGGCACCAGGATCGCGATTGGTCCCTTGGTAATCGCTCCGAGCCCGATCGCCGCCCACGCCAGCACGGGTCGCTCATCCCAGAACGCGAGGATCGCGAGGGTGGTGCAGAACGCGAGCGCGCTGTCCATGATGGTCGTGCGCGCGTATGCGAGCACCAGCGGCATCGTGGCGAGCGCCAGCGCCGCGAGCCATCCCGCGTCCATGCCCCAACGTCGTTTGACGAACCATATGACAGCGACGAGTGTCGCGAGCGTGAACAGATAGGCCGGCAGACGGGCGGCCGTCTCGGTTGGTCCCAGTACCTCCATCACCACGGCGGCCGACGCGAAGTACACGATCGGCTTGTCGAGGTAAGGCAGCCCGTCGAAACGCGGCAGCACGTAGTCGTTCGTCGCCGCCATCTCGCGCGCGACCTCGGCGTTGCGTCCCTCGTCGGGATCGAACAGCGGATACCCGCCGACGTCGAACCCCAGCGCCAGCGCGGCGGCAAGGAGCA
>Ga0209235_1002340_pt1 | contig 10521 bp, 8 predicted proteins | sample GraSoi013_1_20cm_4_FD_185817 | JGI IMG/M metagenome (GOLD analysis project Ga0209235, IMG submission 185817) | Grasslands soil microbial communities from the Angelo Coastal Reserve, California, USA - Sample 09_25_2013_1_20cm (SPAdes) (version 2) | ecosystem: Environmental > Terrestrial > Soil >...
GAGCGGTGGTTCGGACCGCTGAAGCGGTGGTTGCAGGACTTCTTCTGATCGGTCACCCGAGGGAGCCATGATCTTCGAGCTCGAAGAGACGGTATCGCAGAACGCCCGGATGAAAGTCGTCGGCGTCGGCGGCGGCGGCGGGAACGCCCTGAACCGCATGGTCGACGAAGGTCTCCAGGGCGTCGAGTTCATCTCCGTGAACACCGACGCGCAGGCCCTGCTCAACAACAAGGCCGACGTAAAGGTGCAGATCGGGAAGAAGCTCACGCGCGGCCTGGGCGCGGGCGCGCGCCCGGAGATCGGCCGCCAGGCCATCGAGGAGAACCGCGACGAAGTCCTGCATGGTCTGCAGGGGGCGGATCTTGTGTTCGTCACGTGCGGCATGGGCGGTGGCACGGGGACGGGCGCGGCGCCTATCATCTCGCAAATCGCGCGCGACCTGGGCGCCCTCACGATCGGCATCGTCACCAAGCCGTTCCTGTTCGAGGGCCGCAAGCGGATGCGCCAGGCGGAAATGGGGATCGCCGAGATGCGCAAGCACGTCGACACCATGGTCGTGGTGCCGAACGAGCGGCTGCTCGCCGTCGTGGGCAAGGGAATCCCGTTCCAGGACGCGCTCAAGAAGGCCGACGAGGTCTTGCTCCACGCCACCCAGGGCATCTCCTCCCTCATCACGGTGACCGGCATCGTGAATGTAGATTTCGCCGACGTGCGCACGGTGATGCAGAACGGCGGCGCAGCGATCATGGGGACGGGCATGGGGCGGGGCGAGAACCGGGCCATGGAGGCGGTGCAGCAGGCGATCTCGTCGCCGTTGCTCGACAACATCTCCATCACCGGCGCCACCGGCGTGCTCATCAACATCACGGGCGGCGAAGACCTGACGCTGGGCGAGGTCACCCAGATCTCGGACGTCGTGAAAGACGCGGCCGGCGAGGACGCGGAGATCATCTTCGGGACGGTGAACGATCCAGCGATGCACGGCGAGATCCGCGTGACCGTGATCGCGACCGGGTTCGACCGACCGGCCGCGGGGGCGGAGGCGGCTTCCCGGGCCGCGCCGGGCGTGCTGCCGTTCCGCGAGCGCGGCGCGCGGCCTACGCCCGTCCCGCCCGCGGGGTACGTGAAGACCGGGGAGCAGCTCGCCCGGCGCCCCACGCCACCGCCCCCGTCCGAGCTCAACGAGCTCGAGATCCCCACCTTCATCCGGCGGCAGATGGACTGATGGCCTGGCGGACCAGCCACTTCGCCACCGCCGGCGCCCTCGTCGCCGGCGGTCTGCTCTGGGCGTCACGCGACGCGTGGCCCTGGCGGCGGCCGCTCACCGCGTCCCCTATCGTGGTGGATGCGGCTTACGCCGATGTCACCGAGACGCTCGGCCGTCGCGAGACGCTCTCCGACGTGCTGGCACGCGGAGGCGTCACGGGGCGCGACTACGCGGCCTTCCTCGCGGCCGCGAAGAGCCTGCCCGTGCGCCGCCTCCGGCCCGGGCTCAAGTTCGACCTGCGCCGCCTGAAGACGGACCGCATTGCGAGCCGCGTGACGGTGCGGCTTTCGCCCGAGCGGCGCCTCACCGTCGCCCGCGGAGAGGGTGACGGGGGCTGGGTCGAGACAATCGAGACCATTCCGTGGACCATCACGCGGCTGCGGGTGACGGGCGCGATCGAGTCCTCGCTGTACGACGCGCTCGACAAGGCGATGGCCGATTCCTTCCTGCCGGCCGGCGAGCGGCGCCAGCTCGCCTGGGCGATCGCCGACGTGTACGACTGGGAAGTGGACTTCACGCGCGACCCCCGCCCGGGCGACCGCTTCACCGTGCTGCTCGAGCGCCTCGAGTCGTCCGAGGGAGAGCGGCGCTTCGGCCGGATCCTGGCCGCGCGCGTCGACGTGGCGCGCACCCCTCAGTACGCGTTCTACTTCGAAGACACCGACGCGGGAGTGACGGGCTTCTACGACGAGCGGGGGCGGTCGCTGCGGCGTGCGTTCCTGCGGGCGCCGCTTCAATTCCGGCGCGTCTCGAGCGGGTTCGGTTCCCGCTATCATCCGCTGCTGCACGCGTGGCGGCATCACGAGGGCGTGGACTTCGCGGCACCGTACGGTACGCCCGTGCGCGCCACGGCGGACGGGATCGTCACGCGGGTGGGGCGCGAGGACGGCGGCTACGGCAACGTGATCGACGTGCGACACGCGAACGGCATTCGCACGCGCTACGGCCACCTGTCGGGGTTCGCCCGCGGGCTGCGCACCGGCGAGCGGGTGGAGCAGGGGGAGACGATCGGCTACGTCGGGTCGACCGGCCTCTCGACCGGCCCGCATTTGCACTACGAGTTTCTCGTGAACGGTCGCCCCACCAACCCGCGGCGGAAGGACATGGGCGCCGGCACTCCGGTGCCGAAGCCGCTGGCGTCCGCCTACGATACCCAGCGCGAGAGTCTGCTCCTCCAGCTCGAGCCGCACCCGTCTCCCGCATCGGCTCCCGCCGTCGCCAACGCCGCGCGCGATTAGTTTCCTTTTCATCCGTGGAGCTCTTTCCCGCCGTTGACGTTCAGGGCGGGCGCGTCGCGCGTTCCGCCGCTCGAGACCCGCTCGCCGTGGCGCGCCAGTTCGCGCGCGCCGGGGCCCGCTGGGTGCACTTCGTCGATCTCGATCGCGCCCTCGGGACGGGCGATAACCGCGATCTGGCGCGGCGCTTCCTCGCCGGTGCGGGGGAAGGGCTCTGCGTCCAGGTCGGCGGCGCCCTCGCGACCGAAGCGACGATCGCCGAGATGCTCGCGTGGGGAGCGACGCGGGTGGTGATCGGCACCGCGGCGGCGATCGACGCTCCATTGGTCGCGCGGCTCCTCGCGCGGCACGGCGCCGATCGGCTCGCCGTCGGGATCGATGCCCGGGACGGCCGCGTGGCCCCCCGCGGGGGGACGACGGTGGCGGACCTGACGCCGCTCGAGCTCGCGCGACGGGTGCAGGCGCTCGGCGCGCGCACCGCGATCTACACCGACGCCGCACGCGACGGGACGCTCATCGGGCCCGATCTCGACGGCGCGCGGGCCATCGCGGCGCTCGGCCTCGAGGTGATCGTGTCGGGCGGAGTCGCGTCGCTCGACGACCTGCGAGGCGCGGCGGATGCGGGGCTCGCCGGCGCGATCGTGGGCCGCGCGCTCCACGAGGGCCGGTTCACGCTGGCGGAGGCGCTCGCATGCGTCGCCGCGTGACGCTCGGGTTCGCCGCGCTGCGCGCGGCCGCGCTCGGCGCGCTCGTGCTCCTCGTGTGGAATCCAACCGCCGCGCGCGTGGAGGCGGGAGGCGCACCCCCCCTCGTCCTGCTCGATGCCTCCCTCAGCATGGCGGGCCACGGCGGTCGCTGGCACGATGCCCTCGACACGGCGCGGGCGCTCGCGCAGGGAGGCGTCATCTGGCGGTTCGGCGAACGCGTCGCGGGGTTCGACACGCTGCCGCCGACGGACGGTGCGAGCCGGCTCGCGCCGGCGCTCGACGCGGCCGCCGCGCGCAGCGGGCCGGTCACGGTAGTGTCGGACGGCGCCATCGCCGATCTCGCCGACATCCCGCCCGATCTCGCGCGCCGGGCGCGCATCGTCGTTGTCCCGCGGACACCGTTCTTCGATGCCTTCGTTTCCGCCATCGATGGCCCACGGCGCGTCAGCTCGGGGGATACGCTCCGGCTCAGGGTGACCTACGGTGTGGGCGGGATGCGGGATGCGAGAGGCGGGATGCGAAAGGCCACACTCGCGGTGACCCTCGAGGGTCGCCGCCTCGTATCGAGCGTCGCGCCCCTGCCGGATAGCGGTATCGTTTCAACGGAGCTCACGCTTCCCGCTTCCCGCATCCCGCATCCCGGATGGACTGTGCTGGACGTGCGTCTGGAGGGCGTTTCGGATTCCGAGCCCCGCGACGACGCCCGACTGTTCGTACTCGAGGTGAGCCCCCAGCCGTCCGTGGTGCTGCTGGCCTCGCCGCCGGACTGGGAAACGCGGTTCCTGGCGCGCACGCTCGAAGACGTGGCCCGCGTGCCCGTGCGGACGTTCGTCGAAGCGGAGCCCGGTCGCAGCCGCTGGCGCGACGGGGCCACGCTCGAGGGCCGGGCGCCGAGCGAGGTGGCGCGCGCGGTGGCCGGCGCCGCACTGGTCATCGAGGCCGGCGACCCCGCGCTGGTCGGCCGGTTCAGCCCCAAGGGAGCAGTGCTGCTGTGGCTCAGCTCGCGGCGGCTCGATGGAGACTGGTACGCGCAACCGCCTCCCTCCGGGCTCTCCCCCCTCGCCGGCGCGCTCGCCGGAGTGGCGTGGGACTCGCTCCCGCCCGCGACATCCCTTGCGGAGCTCGCGCCCGATAGCCCCACCAGCGTGGCGCTGGTGGCGCGCCTGGCCCGGCGCGGCCCGCCGCGTCCGATGGTCACGCTGTCCGAGCACGCCGGAGCGCGCCACGCCGCGATCGCCGCCGGGGGGCTCTACCGGTGGGCGTTTCGCGGCGGTGCGAGCGGCGAGGCATATCGGGCGCTGGTGGCGGGATTGGTGGACTGGCTGCTGACGCAGGGAGCAGGGAGCAGGCAGCTGGTGCTTCCGGTGACCTACGAGGTTCCGAACGGCATGCCCTTGCTGTGGCGCTGGACCGGCTCGGGCGCACCGCGGGACGTGGTACTGTCACTAGCCCTCGAGCACACGCCGCGCGTCGACACACTGCGGTTTGACGCCGGCGGCCGGGCGGAGCTGCGCCTGCCGCCGGGGGTGTACCGGTACGGCGCGAGCGGGGGCGAGGGTGCCGACCGCGGCGTCGTGGCGGTGGACGCGTATTCGGGCGGCTGGCTCACCGGCGTGGCCCTGCGGGACCGATGGTGGTTGTTCGCGGTGGCGATCGCCGCGTTCACCGCCGAGTGGGCGTGGCGGCGGCGCGAGGGCCTGCCCTGATGGCTCTGTGGGAGCGGCTGGCGCGCGTGTTCGGGCGCGGCGCGCGCGAGCGACGCGAGGCCGAGCGGATCCTGCTCGAGGCGGATTTCGGCATGGCGGCAACGGAGGAAATTCTCGATCGAGTCGCCGGAGGGGAGGACGGCGATGTCGATTTCCAGGCTGCGCTCGAGCGCGCGGTGATGCGGGCGCTGGCGCCCGCATCGCCGGGCGTCGATCCGGGCGCGCTCGCCCGGGCGCCGGCGCCGCCGACGGTTATGCTGGTTTTCGGGGTGAACGGCGTGGGGAAGACGACGGCCGTCGCGAAGCTCGGCGCCCGGCTCGCGCGCGCCGGGCGGTCGGTGCTGCTCGCCGCGGCCGATACGTTTCGCGCCGGGGCGGCCGAGCAGCTGCTGGTCTGGGCCGACCGGCTGGGTGTCCCGTGCGTCACGGGGACGAATGATCCGGCCGCGGTGGCGTTCGATGCGATCGCGGCGGCCCGCGCCCGCGGCGTCGACACGGTGCTGGTGGATACTGCCGGGCGGCTCCACACCGAAGCGCGGCTGCTCGCGGAGCTGAAGAAGGTGGTGCGCGTCGTCGCGAAGCAGCAGCCCGGCGCGCCGCACGAGTCGCTGCTCGTGCTCGACGCCACGGTGGGACAGAACGCGGTGCATCAGGCGCGTGCCTTCGCCGCGGCGGTTCCGCTCAGCGGGCTGATCGTGACCAAGCTCGACGGCACCGCGAAGGGCGGGAGCGTGGTCGCGCTCGAGCGCGCGGTGCGCGTCCCGGTCCGGTTCCTCGGGACCGGCGAGGGACTCGACGATCTTGAGGTGTTCGACGCCCAGTCCTACGCCAAGCGCTTGGTGAGCCGGTGAACGGTCGGCGAAGGGGGAAAGGGGAAAGGGCGTGTCGTTGTCGCTGACGACCTCGGTGAAATACTTGAAGGGCGTCGGCCCGAAGCGCGCAGAGGCGCTCGCGCGGCTGGGCATCCGCAGCGTCGGCGACCTGCTGTACCACGCGCCCCATCGCTATATCGACGCCACGACCGTCACGCCTCTGGCCAAGGTGCAGGTCGGTCAGGAAGTGACCTGCGTCGGGCGGGTGGTGAGCACGGGAGTACTCCCCACCCGCAAGGGTCTGCGCGTGTTCCGTGCCGTGCTGCGGGACGAAAGCGGCGGGGGCGGGGCCGGGGCCGGGGGCCCCCTCGAGTGCGCCTGGCCCGGCCAGCCGTTCCTCGAGCGCCAGATCAAGAAAGGGCAGCTGCTGCTCGTTACGGGGCCGGTGCGCTACTATCACGGCCGCCAGCTCGTGCCCCGCGAGTTCGTGATTCTCGCGGACGAGGGGGAAGCGGGCCCCGAGCGCGGACTCGTGCTGCCGGTATATCCCGCCACCGAAGGGCTCACCCACCGGCAGATCCGCGGGCTGATCCATCAGCATCTGGACGCGCTGCTCGCCCTGGTGGCGGACCCCCATCCCAAGAGCCTGCGCGTGGCGGTCGGACTTCGGGAGCTCGGGCCGGCGCTGGCGGCGGTGCACCGGCCGGAGACGACGGCGGACGCCGAGGCGGGCCGCCGGCGGCTTGCGTTCGACGAGCTGTTCGACCAGCAGCTGGTGCAGGCGCGCGCCCGGGCGCTCGCGAAGCGGGCGCGCGCCGGGATCACGTTCGTCCTGAAGAAGGCGCTTACCACGAAGCTCAAGCAGCATCTGCCGTTCGACCTGACGGGTGACCAGCGGCAGGCGATCCGCGAGATCACGGACGACATGCTCGCGCCGCTCCGCATGCATCGCCTGTTGATGGGCGACGTGGGAACGGGGAAGACGGTGGTCGCGCTGTTCGCGATGCTGCTCGCGCTGGAGAACGACTACCAGGCGGCGATCATGGCGCCGACCGAGCTCCTCGCGGAGCAGCACCTCGCGACGCTCACGCGCCTGCTCGAGCCGCTCGCGCTCAAGCCCGAATTGTTGATCGGGCGGCTCCCCGCGGCGGAGAAGGCGGGGGCGCGCGAGCGCATCGCGGCGGGCGCGTCGCGCCTCGTGGTCGGGACCCACGCGCTCATCCAGGAGGCGGTGAAGTTCCAGCGGCTCGGGCTGGCCGTGATCGACGAGCAGCATCGCTTCGGCGTGGAGCAGCGGGCGGCCCTGGTCGAGAAGGGCGACGCGCCCGACGTGCTGCTGCTGACGGCGACGCCGATCCCCCGGTCCCTCGCGCTCACCTTGTACGGCGACCTGGACGTGACCCAGCTGCGCGAGCGCCCGCCCGGGCGGGGGACGGTGAAGACGGCGCTGCGCACGGAGGCGGCGCGCCAGAAGATCTACGAGTTCATCCGTGCGGAGTGCGTGGCCGGCCGCCAGGCGTACGTGATCTATCCGGTGATCGAGGAATCGGAGCGTGCCGATCTGAAGGCCGCAACCGTGATGGCGGAGCGGCTGGCCGAGGCGTTTCCGGAGCTCGAGGTGGGTCTGGTGCACGGGCGGCTCAAGGCGGAGGAACGCGACGCCACGATGCGGGCCTTTCGCGACAACGCGGTCCACATTCTCGTCGCGACGAGCGTTATCGAGGTGGGGATCGACGTGGCGAACGCGACGGTGATGCTGATCGAGCACGCCGAGCGGTTCGGACTGGCGCAGCTGCACCAGCTGCGCGGCCGGGTAGGGCGCGGGGCGGCCCCGAGCCACTGCATCCTCTTGTCCGACATTCCGGAAGCGGCGGCCCGCCTGGAGGCGTTCAGCGCAACCGCCGACGGCTTCAAGATCGCCGAGCTCGATCTCCAGGAGCGGGGCATGGGCGAGCTGGCCGGCGCGCGCCAGTCGGGCGGCGTGCCGCTGCGGTATGCGAACTTCGCGACCGACCTGCCGCTGCTCGAGGCCGCCCGGCGCGCGGCCGGCGAGATCATCGCGCGCGACCCGGCGCTCGCCGAACGGCAGCATGCGGCGTATCGGGAACGGATCGTACAGCGCTACGAGCGGGGGTTTGAGTTGTTCCGGGTGGGGTGAGAACCAATGCGGAATGTCGAATGCGGAATATCAATTCCGCACTCCGCATTCCACATTCCGCATTCGGTCGCGTTGACAGTCCTGCGGGCCGCAACTAGTCTACCGACCCCATGCCCTCCTTTCACCGCATCGAAGAACTGCCGCCGCTCGCCGGTCAGACCGTGATCACGCGCGGTTGGGTCATGACCACGCGCTCCTCGGGCAAGATCGGGTTCGTGATGCTGCGGGACGGCACCGGATACCTGCAGGTGGTGCTGTCGAAGAAAGACGTGGCGGACGTCGCGTGGGACGCGTTCGGTCGACTCACCCAGGAGACATCGGTGGACGTCACAGGCACCGTGCGCGCCGACGCGCGCGCGCCAGGCGGCGTTGAGCTGACGGCGGCGGACTTGCGGATTCTCGGGCCCAGCCACGACTTCCCCATCACGCCGAAGGAGCACGGCACCGCGTTCCTGTTCGAGCACCGCCATCTCTGGCTCCGCAGCCGGCGCCAAGTGGCGATCGCGCGGGTCCGCCACGAGGTGGTGCAGGCGATCCGCGACTTCTTCTACGAGCGGCATTTCGCCCTGGTGGACACGCCGATCCTCACCGGGGCGATCGGTGAGGCGGCCGGCCACCTGTTCGCCACGGAATACTTCGACCTGGGCACGGCGTACCTCGCGCAGACGGGCCAGCTCTACGTAGAGGCGGCCGCCGCGGCGCTCGGCAAGGTGTACTGCTTCGGGCCGACGTTTCGCGCGGAGAAATCGAAGACCCGTCGCCACCTGACCGAATTCTGGATGGTGGAGCCGGAGGTCGCGTGGAACGACTCCGAGGCGAACATGATGCTGCAGGAGGAGTTCGTCTCCTACATCGTGACACGCGCACTCGAGCGCCGGAAGGGCGAACTCGCCGAGCTCGAGCGTGATGTGAAGCCGCTCGAGGCGGTGCGGCCGCCGTTTCCACGCATCTCCTATACGGACGCTGTAGCGAAGCTCAAGACGCTCGGCGGCGAGATCGAATGGGGGCAGGATTTGGGAGGCGAGGCTGAGACGCTCCTCGCCAAGCAGTACGACCGGCCGGTGGTGGTGTTCAACTATCCGAAGGCGGTGAAGGCCTTCTATATGAAGGAGAATCCCCAGGATCCGCGCACGGTCCTCAACAACGACATGCTCGCCCCCGAGGGCTACGGGGAGATCATCGGCGGCAGTCAGCGCGAAGACGATTACGACAAGCTGCTCGCCCGCATTCGCGCGGAGCAGCTGCCGGAAGACGCATACCGCTGGTACCTGGACCTGCGCAAGTACGGCACGTTCGTGCACGCGGGGTTCGGGCTCGGCGTAGAGCGGACGGTGGCGTGGATCTGCGGCATCCCGCACATTCGCGAGGCGATCGCGTTTCCGCGGACGTTGTACAAGCTGTGGCCGTGAGCAGCCTCTACCGTCGCTTTACTTCGTCCCACAACCGGTCCAGCTCTTCGAGACTCGCCCGTCCGACCTCCACGCCGCGCTCTGCCGCCAGCCGCTCCACCGCTTCGAAGCGTCGCGTGAACTTCTCGTTCGCGCGCTCGAGCGCCGCGCGCGGATCGATCGCCAGCTTGCGCGCGAGGTTGACGACCGCAAAGAGAAGATCGCCCACCTCGTCCTCTAACCTTTCCCGTTTCCCCTTTCCCGCGACCGTCAGGGAGTCCTTTAGGGTTTCTCGCTGCAGTTCGGCGATCTCCTCCTTCACCTTCTGCATTGGTCCCGTCGCATCCGGCCAGTCGAATCCCACGCCAGCAGCGCGCTCCTGGAGCCGGTAGGCCATGAGTAACGGCGGCAGGGTGGACGGCAGGCCGCGGAGCGTCCCGCTCACCGCTGACGGCTCACGCCGTTTGGTCCGCTCCCACGTCTCGTGATCCGGCCGGTCGGCGGTCCCGAAGAGCTGTGGATGCCGGCGCCACATCTTCTCCTCGAGCGCGCGCGTCACGGTCTCGGCATCGAGCTCGCGCCGCTCCTCCCCGATCACGATCTGAAACGCGAGATGCAGCAACAGATCGCCGAGCTCGTCGCGCAACTCGGCGGGCGCGCCGTGCGTGAGCGCCTGATCGAGCTCCAGCGCTTCTTCGACCAGGTAGGGGCGCAACGTCTCGCGGGTCTGGGCGTGGTCCCAGGGACAACGCGCGCGCAGATCGCGGACGAGCGCGAGGGCGCGAGCAAGGGCAGTATCGTCAGCCCGGCTGTTTTGTGGCGTTTTCATGTTGCCTTTAGTCAGCGGAGCGGGTTATCATACGCGCGCCTGTGAACGGGTCAATCAGCGGGCGTCAGGTCTCCCGTGCGTGGATCGAGGTGAACCTCGCCGCCGTTGTCGAGAACGCCCGCACGGTGGCCCGGGTCGCCGGCACACGGCTCCTCCCGGTGGTGAAGGCGAATGCCTACGGGGTGGGAGCCGTCGCTGTATCTAAGGCCCTGGAGGCCGTCGACCCGTGGGGGTACGGCGTCGCGACGATCGAGGAGGGGGTCGAGCTGCGGGCGGCGGGGATCGCGCGGCCGGTGCTCGTGTTCATGCCGGCCCGGCCCGATCTGTTCGACGCCTACCAAGCGCACCGGTTGACGCCGGTGCTCGATGACCGGGCGAGCATCCACGCCTGGATCGCGCGCGGGGCGCGGGGCGGCGCG
>Ga0209235_1002341_pt1 | contig 10521 bp, 14 predicted proteins | sample GraSoi013_1_20cm_4_FD_185817 | JGI IMG/M metagenome (GOLD analysis project Ga0209235, IMG submission 185817) | Grasslands soil microbial communities from the Angelo Coastal Reserve, California, USA - Sample 09_25_2013_1_20cm (SPAdes) (version 2) | ecosystem: Environmental > Terrestrial > Soil >...
ACCGGGCTACGGAAGGAGCTTCGGCGTCCGGCCGCGATTGTCGTCATGGCGCTGGGCGCCGCCTTCACGACGATCACTTCGATCGCCATCCTGTTCATCGCAACGATCATCCCCAGCGGGCAGGCGCCTAACCTCACGTTTTTTGCCGGGCCTGCATCGAACTTTTTCGTCCTGTTCTTCGTGTCGTTGATGGCCTCCATCATCGGTGCAGGTTTGATTGCGGACGACCTGCAGTCGATGGCCTTCACGCTCTACCTCAGCCGCCCGATCACGCAGTTGGACTATCTGCTGGCCAAAGCGGCGATCCTCGCCCCTCTCGTTGCCATGGTGACGATCTTGCCCCTGCTCCTCGCCGCCTTGGTCGCGGCGTTCCTCGGCTTCTTCTCGTGGACAATTGCTTTGGAAGCGATGGGCATCTCGATCGTCGTCGGCGGATTGTTGACTCTATTCTACACAGCCATCACCTTGTTCCTGTCGAGCCTCAGCCGCCGCAAGGGGATTGCTGGGGCAGGGGTCTTCGCGGTGAATTTCGGGCTGACGATTCCCGCTGAGGTCTTGACAATCGTGATCGGAAACCGATCCATTCTGTATCTCTCGCCTTGGGACAACTACGTGGCCGTCGCCACCGCTGCATTCGGGGCGTCGAGCACGGGGATCGACTGGGCCGTGGCCCTCGCGATCTTGCTCGGGGTGACGGTCCTCGCGGCGCTCGTCACGTACGTGCGAATGAAAGCCGTCGAGGTGATCACCGGATGAACGGCGTGGTGGAGGCCGTCGGCGTCTCGAAGTGGTATGGCGAGGTGCTCGGTCTCAATGCGTTCACCGCATCGTTCGGCAAAGGGATCACCGGCCTCGTCGGGCCGAACGGAGCTGGCAAGAGCACGCTCTTCAAACTCCTCATCGGCCAGCTTCACTCGGACCAGGGCAAGATCACGCTGCTCGGGGAAAACCCGTGGAACAACGTCCCCTTGAAGCGGCGCCTCGGATATTGTCCGGAACAGAATCAACTCTACGGGTGGCTCACGGGGCAGCAATTCGTGGAGACGCTCTTGCGACTCGATGGAATGCCAGCGGCGGAATCGCGAAAGGAAGCCACCGCGGCCTTGAAGGTCGTCGGCCTTTCGAGCGCGGCGCACCGGCCGACCCGGGGCTACAGTCGAGGGATGCGCCAGCGCGCGAAGCTCGCCCAGGCCCTGGCCCACCACCCGGAGATCCTGATCCTCGACGAGCCGCTTTCCGGAGCGGACCCGGCCGGCCGCGTCCACATCCTCCGGACGATCTCCGAATTCGCCAAGGACGGCGGCCACGTGTTGATGTCGACCCATGTTCTTTACGAAATTGAACGGGTCACGAACAACATCGTCCTCATTCACAACGGCAAGGCGATCGCGTCGGGCAACATCCATGCGATTCGCGCGTTAATCGACACGCATCCGCATGCGGTGCGCATCGAGACATCGAAACCGCGGCAGCTCGCTCAGGCCCTCGCGCGCATGGAGCACCTCGTCTCCTTCGAGTTCCCAGCCGCCGACACGCTCCTCGTCCGCACACGCAAGCCGGACGCGTTCTACAGAGAGCTCCCGCAAATCGTCTCGGACACGAAGCTCGACGTACGCGGTCTCGAGAGTCCGGACGACAGCCTCGATGCCGTGTTCCGGTATCTCGTCGGGTGATTGGATGGATTGGACGGGATCCTTCCGGAAGGCGTGGGTCGTCACGGGCCTGACTCTGCGCTACCTCCTGACGACCCGCCGAGCGATCGCGACCGGCCTCCTGGCATTGGTGCCGGTTATTCTCACACTCTCCCTGGCCGCCGCCCGCGTCGTCACGTTCGACATCGTGCTTTTCCAGCAGCTCATGATCCCGTTGTTCCTGCAGGTCGTCCTGATCTTCGTGACCCTCGTGAACGCGACGGCGTTGATTCGAGAAGAGATCGACGACAACACCTTGCCATTCCTCCTGACCCGGCCGATTTCGAAACCCGCCCTAGTGGCGTACAAGTACATCGGCTACCTCGTCGCGGTCTTGGTCGTCCTCATCCCCCCGATCATCCTGGCCTACGGCGTGACGGAAGCGTACGGAGGCCTCGCATTCACCGCGGACCTCGATGTCCTTGGAGGATTCCTCGCGGCGACGATCCTGGGAAGCGCCGCATACGGGGCGCTCTTCCTGTTCATCTCCGTTCTCATCCGGCGGCCACTGGCGGTCGGGTTGCTGATCGGATTCGTCTGGGAATCGGTCGTGGACTCCATCCCCGGAGATGTGCCGAAGCTCAGTGTGATTCACTACCTGAAGACGATCCTGAAGGACGTCATTGCGATCAACCCACTCGGCCAATACCGGACCGACGTAAGCGCGGGCGTCGCGGCCGGGATTCTCGTCGCCGTCTCCATCGCCCTGGTCGTCCTGGCGGCGTTCGTGTTCCAGCAGATGGAGTTCCGGCAAAAGGCCGGATGAAGGTCACAGCTCGACGGACTCGAAGTTCGCGAACATGTTCTTCGATTCGCTCAAGCTGACCAGCGACTCGTAGGTGCACGCCACCTCGAATCGGGCCCACATGGCTTGAACGGCGGCTTTGGAGTGAGCCGCCTCTATCGCCGCGGCGGACTTCCATTCGAAGACCTCGATGAAGGTGCCGTCCGCGGCGCGCATCAGATACGGCGGGCGGTCCGTCACGAGCCGTTCTTTCCTGAGGATCGGGACGTGATCTTTGAGGACTTCCCGAAGCAGCCTCTCCTTTCCCTTCTTCGGTCGATACGCCGCAATGGCATACACGCCCAATGCCCTCACCAGAGGAGCGGATTGCGATGCGCAAGCTAAGAGGTTGCGGTGCCGAACCTGCCGATCTCTAGCCGCCCTCGACCTTGGTCGGGTCCGCGAACTTCTTCAGGACCGCGCCCAACTCGGCAGCTTCCTTTCGCATCCCGTCGATGTCTTTCTCGAGGGAGCCGCGCCACTTCCGCTCCGCCGATTCGCCGTGGGTCGCGTACAACCGCGCCGCGGATTGGAGGGATTCGAACCGGCCGTCGTTCAGCGAAGCGACGAGTTCGCGTCCGCGGTCCGCGGCGTCGTTCATCTTCCCGAGTCGTTCGAGGAAGGCGACGATCGAGGGCACGCGCCTCCGGAGCATCAACGCGTCTTCGCTCCATTGGATCTGGAGGGAACGGCGCTCGTCCTCGCGGACCGCCTTGAGCCACGACCAGGCCTCGTCGAGCGCCCCACGGATCAGGCGCGCATCGCCGTAGATGTGTGTCAGTTTCGCATCAGAGTATGCGGGGAGCTCGAGCAGTCCGTAGAACGTACGGCCGCGGAACGCGTCGACCTGCGGACTCGCGTTGCTCAGGAGCCGCATGAGGGGGTCCGGGTCGGAGCCGGGCGGGGGCGCCGGCACACCGATTCCGCCCCCTTGGCCCACATCGAGGAGGAGAGGGATTGCGAGGTCTGCGCGGGCCCGCGACAGGAAGTCAAGGTACGCGGCCGTCGAAGCCTCGTTGAATCGATCGACCGATTCGTTGAACGCCCGTGCATCCTCGGGCGAGGTCGGAGGCTTCGGGATCTTCTCGAGGCGCTCGACTTGAGTCTTCAGCTGCCGGATCCGGGATTCGACCGACCGGTACGCCTCCCGGTAGCGGGCCTGGAGCCGTCGGACTTCCGCGCCCTGCTCGGCGATCCGGTCGAGTCGGCGCCAGGCTTTCCGCGCCCCGTAGAAATCGCGACGGCGGGCTTTCCTCAGCGCCGCATCGAGCCACGCCACGAGGCGCGGCGAGAGACGTTTCTCCTTCGACGCCTTCCCGAGGTCGGCGGCGATCGTCTCGACGTCCCGGGTAAAGATGCGCACCTGCCGCCAGTTGTCCACCTCACTCTCCCGGAGGAGCCGGTCGATCCTCTCGCGATACCGGTCCAGCGTTCCGTCGAGGACGCCGGCGATCCCCTCGACCTTCTTGCGCGCCCGCCCGATCGATTCAAGGAGCTCGGCAGCCTCCGATTCGAAGGAATCCGCCGTCGGCGCGTCGCCGGGAGGCATGAGAGTGACGCGATGGAACCGCGGGCCTATTTAGGTTCCTTCGGACGGCTGTCGAAACCCCCTCTCACCGCGGTTTCATATATCTCGGGACGACCATCGCGGTCGCGTGGGAATCGTCCAAGACATCGGTCACGTCCTCCTCCCGTGGATGACATGGACACGGCCCTCGCCTTCTATCGCGATCTCCTGGGGTTCAGGGTGGTCGGAAAAGGGAGCCCGGTTTGGACCGTGATCGAGACGAAAGGAGGCCAGCTCACCCTCTGGCGGACCACCGAGATTCCGAAGGTGGCATTGGGCCCGAAAGCCGATTCAAGCCCGTTCGAGTTCCATGTGGACAACTTCGAGCGCGCCTCGTCGGACCTGGAGTCGAAGGGGATCCGCGTGCGACGTAACGGAGCGCACGGCGGAACTATTTGGGACCCGTTCGGGAACGTCCTGCGATTGCACGACCATCTCGAGTGAGGTTCATCGCTCTACGTCAAAGTAGATCCGCACCGTGACGCGGTACGACTTCACTTTCTTCCCTTCCAACTCCATTTCGAGCTCGGACACCCGCGCCCATTTCAGATTCCGGACCGTCTCCGCCGCGCTCGCGACCGCGTTCTCCGCTGCCTTCGCAAAGCTCGCCGGCGAGGAGCCGGCCACATCGATGATCTTCTGCACCATGGCGGATTCCACCAGATCCGAATGGCGGACCTCGCACATGGCTCCTTCGGTGAAGGGGCCAATGGCATTGTAGACTCACTGTAGTAGGAAACGTTAACTAGGCGGTTTGCAATACATGCAATACATGCAAAACAGGACGGCCCGAAAGCCGACGATTTCGCTCCGCGTGCCGCCCAAACTTCTCGCAGAGGTCGATGATTTGGTTGGCCGGACACGCATGAAGTCTCGCACAGAATTCCTGGAAAGGGCGATCGAAGCCTATGTGCAGGACCTCCGTGATTCCAAAGTAGTCATCATGAAGAACTGGACCGAGCCGAAGGCGCGGGCGGCCGTCGTCAAGCACTTGCGGCGCCACCCGTCGGCGTTCGTTTCGGAGATCTGCGAAACCCTGGGAATCGACTTCGAACTCGGGTTCCGAGTGGTCCGCGGCCTGATGGAGGACGGACTCGTTGACCGAACTCCGTGATGCGGGCGATGCCGTCGTCGGGGAGAAACTTGTCGCGGTCGGCCGGAAGATCAGCAAGGTCCACTTGATTGCGCAAACGTCGGCTCATCGCGCGCAGGCCGTGTACGTCTGGGGCAAACCCGCCCGGTGTTTCGTCGACATTTCGATTCGACTCCGGCCGTGACGCACCCACAGACCGCAAAGACTTAAGTGGCGGGACCCACTCGCGACTTCCGATGCAGATTCGCCTGCTCGAAAAACAGAAGGATTCCGTTCGTCTGGAGATCGTAAACGCCGACGACACGGTCATCTATCCGCTCATCACGGCTCTGTTGAAGGACCCGGATGTGGAGGATGCGTTGTACTACACGGGCCACCCGCAGCTCGACAAGCCCGTCCTCACGATCAAGGTGAAGAAGGGCAGCCCGCAGGCCGCCCTCAAGCGGGTCGCGGAAGGCCTCGCGGCCGACTTCGGCGGCGCGAAGGGCGTCCTGGAGAAGGAGCTCGCGTAGGCCCATGGAACGAGACGTCGGGATTGAAGGCTACCTGACGTCGACCCCGGGCCTCGGCGGCACGCTGAAGGCCACCGCGGAAGACTTTGTGGTCGAAGAGATCTCCTCCCCGCCCCCGCCTGCCGTCGATGGCTCGTACACAATCACCGCGCTTCGCGTCCGCAACTGGGAGACGAACCGCCTGGTGCGGGAACTCGCCCGAGGCCTGCACATCAGCCGCCGGCGCATCGGATTCGCCGGAACGAAGGACAAACGGGCCCTCACGACCCAGCTGTTCTCCTTCGAGAACGTCCCGCCCGAGGCGATCAAGGCTTTGCGGATGAAGGACGTCGAGGTCCTCGACCTGTCTCGCTCAGAGCGTCCTCTCGAGATCGGAGACCTCGCCGGCAACCGCTTCCAAATTGTCGTCCGGGATCTCGCGGTCACGGAGGATCGGGCGATTCCGATCGCCGAGGAGGCCGCCCGGCAGATCCGTTCGTTCGGCGGCTTCCCGAATTTCTTCGGCCTGCAGCGTTTCGGTTCCGTGCGGCCCATCACCCACGTCGTCGGCCGGCACATCGTGCGCGGGGAGTTCCAGGAGGCGGTCGATACGTACGTCGCGAATCCGATCGAGGGCGAGGGTACCGAATCGTATGAGGTCCGCGCCGCGTTGCGCGACACGGGCGATGTCCACGCCGCCCTCCGGTCGTATCCGAAATCGTACGGCTTCGAGAAGGCAATCCTCAACCATCTTGCTGTGAATCCCGGGGATTACGTCGGCGCCCTGCAGCAACTTCCGTTCAATCTCCTGCTCATGTTCGTCCACGGGTACCAGTCGTACTTGTTCAACCAGATCCTGAGCGAGCGGATGCGCCGCGGCATTCCGATCCACGAGCCGGTGGCCGGGGACCTCGTCCTCCCCGCAGACAGGCGGGGCCTGCCCGACCGGGATCGGACGATCGACGTGACGTGCGACAATCTCGAGCGGGTGACGGATCGCTGCCGCGAAGGAAAGGCTTGGGTCAGCGCGGTTCTCTTCGGGTCGGAATCGGAGTTCGCCGGCGGAGAAGTGGGCCAGATTGAGAAAGGGATTGTTGCGAAGGAAGGCCTCCGGGCCGAGGACTTCATCATCCCCGAGATCCCGCGGATTTCCTCGAAAGGCTCCCGGCGGGAGATCATCGCGCCCCTCCATGATTTTGCCGTGACCCTGGCCGACAACTCGTTGAACCTGTCGTTCGCTTCGACGCGAGGAAGTTACGCGACGTGCCTCGTCCGAGAGTTCACGAAAACCGAATGATCGCGGCCCTTCAGGACCGGAGCTTCGTCCAGAGGTCCGCGAACCGGTCGACCGCGTCGTCATGGAAGCTCGATTGGTTCGCGAGGAGGAGCTTCCGGACCTCTTCGAGGTCTTTGATCGTGAAGACGCTCTCCCGTTCCCGCTTCGTCCGCACGAGCAGGTCCCGGTGCATCAGCTTCTGAAGGTGATACGACAACGTCGACTTCGACACGCCGACGGATGCCTGGAGCTCCGCGAAGGTCCGCCCCTCGTACGTCAGGAGCTCGACGAGGATCTTCCGCGGGACATCCTGCCGGAGCACGGCGAGGATCCGACGCTGCGCCTCGACGAACGCGCGAGCGATGAAATACCGCTTCCGGTGGCCGTCCTCTTCCGCCTTCAGCACGCCGTTGCGCTCGAGGTACCCCAGGTGGTACGACAGCATGCCCGTCGACATCCCGAGCGCATGGCCGATCCGGCGCAGGTGCACGCCCGGGTTCGCGACCAGGAAGTCGTAGATCCTGCGACGGCTCTCCAGTTCAAGGCCTTCCGACATCCGATCACCGCAGCAATGCGAGGTAGAGCGAGACGAGGACCCCGAGGTTCAGGGCGAGCCACTCCGAGCCGATGGACGACACCGCCGTCGTGGCCATCTCGACGAGCAACCAGAGACCTTGGATCAGGAAGAAGGCGAACGCCGCCGTCAAGAGGAGGAAGCGCCGCTCGCGATGGCGCGCATAGGATTGCACGGAGACGGTCGCCAGAATCGCCGCGAAGCCGGCGAACGAAACCCTGAGGAACACGTCCAGAGGGCCCATCTATCCGCGCAATGATGCTTCTTCGGTAAGATACTTTGCGTACGCCGGTCGAAGGTGTCTCGCGGCCCGCGAAAATCCGGTTCGAGACGCGTCCTAACGAGTTCCCCCTCTGGACCAAAATCCCCTTATCGGGGAAGCGACACTAGTTGGTGGAGGGAGGACGGCACGGACGCGCGCGCATTTCTCGCGAAGGCGGCGGCGACCTTTACGGTGCTTTCGCTTCTTCCCGTCGCCCTGAGCGGATCTGCCCCCTCTCACGCGTCCCCCGTCCTCCGACCTATTTCGGAAGCCGACCCGGGGGGCCCGCCGGTGGGCGACGTCCCGTGGCCGATGGCCTTGTTCGCGGCGTTCACCTATGACCGCGGGCTCGTCCTGGGGACCTATATGCGGTTCGCGTACAACGCGACCTCCGGAATCGTCTCGACGGTCTCCGGCGGCGTCGCCGGCGATGCGCAGGTTGCGTACCTCGATTCGATTGTGATCGATGGCTTTCCCCCGGCACGGTCCGCCGCAGCCCGTGGGCCGATCTTCGAGGCGGATGGCTACCTCGTCAGGCTGACGGCGCACGATGACCCGACCGGACTCATCGAGATCCGGTCCGACATGGCGCGCCTCGTGACGATCGAGCTCCCGACTTCCGCGACGAACATCTCGGTGCTCTCGGCACCCGGGCTGGACCGGGCATCGACCGTATCGTTCACGATCTACGGGGAGGAGGCACGGTTGTTCCTCGGGGCCGGCTCCTTCAACGTGACAGGCACCCGGGTCCTCGCGGAGATGGCGAGTCCCGACCTGCTCGTGTTCAAGTCGGTGCCGCCCGCGTCCACGAACAAGGCGGAATGGAGGGCCGTGCTCGACGCGATCAGCGCCGGCCAAGTCGTCGCCGAGTTGGACCTCGTCGCGACGACGGACGGCCACTGGATGCAGAACCCGGCCCGATACCGGATCGACGTCGCGGCGTGGCCCCTCGCGGTCCGACCGCGCGCCGCATCGATGCAGGTGGACACCTTGCGTCCCGGCGGCGCGATCGTCCTGTTCGCGTTCGATCCGCGCACCATGCCGATCAACGGGTCCGCCCAAATCAGCGTCCGTGCAAACGGAGCCCCGCTGAATCGTTCGGACGACACGCTCACCCTGTTCTACACGTTCGATTCGGTGACGCGGAACGCATCGTACACGCTCCTCCCGCTCCCGGGCACCGTCGTGGCCGTCTACCTGCCCTCCCTCGCGGCCGTCTCGATCGACATCGTCAGCCTCCCGCCGGCTGCGCCCGGTCCCGCGTTCGATTCGGGTTCGGAGGCGGCCGTGATCGCGGCCCTTGCGATCGTCTCGGTGGCGGCGGCCCGCATGCTGCGCCGCAAGCCGACGTAGCACGAGGACCGCGCACGTACAAATATCCGCCCCGGCATCGCCGCTCCCATGCCCACGGACGAGGTCTGCGGGGTCCAGGGTTGCGGCAAGGAGGCGAAGCGGTCCCTCTCGACCAAGAAGGTGAAAGAGGCCCTCCCGGAGCTCAAGCTGATCGGCGAACCGAGGCGCGTCCACCTGTGCAAGGACCATTACAAGCAGTTCCGGAAGAAGACGAAACAAGAACGGGAGCTCGATCGCGCGGCGTGGCAATAGGCCGCGGTCGCCTCAATCGAGGACGAGTTCGCGCATCCCGGTCTTCTCATTGAGCCGGCGGTTGAAGACGATCGAATCGAACCGCGCAACTTGGATCTCGTTGACCACCGCGGTCTTCGCGCGGAACAGATGGCCGCCGATCGCGCCATGGTCCCGTCGGCCGAGCGCGGTGTGGAGGTGGAGCTTCGGGTCGGCCCGCATCGCGATGCTCCCGTGGAGCGCGAGGAGCTCATGCCGATCCGCGAAGACGGTCTTCTCGTAACCCTTCGGTCCGAAGTACCCGATCTCGAAGTCCTGGAGCATTCCGATTCCCCAGAGGACCGAGCCGCTCTCGATCTGGTGCTTCCGGGCGGCGGCCTCGAGGCTTGGGAAGAGGTCGTCGCCATCGGAGAGCTTCACGACGACCGAGTTGCCTTCCTGCTGCGTCTCCATCGGCTCACCGGGTGAGGAGCGCCTCGGATCGGATCTTGAGCCTGCGCTCCACGGCCTTCGCGAGGTCCTTCGCGCCGCTGAACGCGGTGTACACCTTCCGCGGGCGGCACGCTTCGATGAACGTCATGACGTCCTCGAAGTCCCCGTGGTCGCTCAGCGGGAACTGCGCGTCGAGGCCGTACCGGCCCGTGTAGTCGAAGAAGGCGCACCATCCGCTCACGTACGCCGCCTTGAGGCCGATCGAGCCGAGCCATGAGACGCTGTCCTCGAGCGGCGGCCTCAACCATCCCGGCGGTAACACGTAAACCCGTGGATCGTTCCGCTCGTTCTCCGCGAGCTCCGAGAGCCGGCGGTACTCGAGCGTGATGCCGTACGCGCCGTAGAGATCCGCGAGGTCTGCGATCTTGTCCGAGACGGCGACCTCCACGCCGAGCCGGTTCACAAGCGCGATCAGCTCCTGGCTCTTCCCGAACTCGTACCCGCCGAGGGCCACGGGGCCCTGGGCGAGCTCCATCTCGAGCCAGTTGAGGAGGTCCGACTCGACGTCGTGCTTCGGTGGGAAGTTGTACCCGGGCCGTCCGTACGTCGCGTCGACGATTAGGTCGCGGACGACTTCCGCCTGGGCGCGGCCGCAGGTCGACCCGCCCTCGGGGTTGAAGTCGCCCGTGTACAGGAGGTCGTCCACGCGGACCATCGCGCTGCCGAATACGTGCCCGGCATCTTTCAGGACGACGCGGAATCCGTTC
>Ga0209235_1002343_pt1 | contig 10514 bp, 10 predicted proteins | sample GraSoi013_1_20cm_4_FD_185817 | JGI IMG/M metagenome (GOLD analysis project Ga0209235, IMG submission 185817) | Grasslands soil microbial communities from the Angelo Coastal Reserve, California, USA - Sample 09_25_2013_1_20cm (SPAdes) (version 2) | ecosystem: Environmental > Terrestrial > Soil >...
TCGGGATCGGACGGCCTCGCGCGGGGAGCCCGCGACCGAAGGCGGGCGTAGAACGGTCAGCGTCGGAAGATCGCTCTGGCGGCGACGAGCTACCGGTCGCGGTCAGCCTTCTCCGGTCGACGGACCCTCGCCGAATGCTTCTTTCGAGCGGGTTGCGAAGTCCGCGATCGGTTCCAGAGGAACGCGTGGGTCCCGATGAGGGCGGAGATCCCCGCAAAGACGATCAGGACCGGGAGGGTCGGATCGATCACGCCGGGCCCCACTCCGGGACCTTGGTCCGGGTTGGTCGCGATCACGGTGATGACGGTCACGTGTTTGTTCCCCGAGGTGTCGGTCGCGCGGGCATAGATCTGGTTCGTCCCCGCCTTCAGCGTGACGACCCCGGACCACGACGTCGTCCCGGTGGTCGGTGTCCACGTGGTGTTGTCGGTGCTCAGCTCGATCATTGCGATTCCCACGTTGTCGGAGGCGGTTCCCACGACCGTGACGTTGGCCGACACGGTGACCGTGTTGTTGGGCGGGGAGAGGATCGCGACATGGGGAGGCACATCGTCCGCGCTCTGGACGACCACCGACTGCGTCGCGGTGTCTACCAATCCCAAGGAATCGAGGATTTGCAGCGTCACCACGTAGGTTCCCCCGTCCGTGAAGACATGCTGCCCGGTCAGGGAGAGAGACCATGAGGTGTCCCATAGGCCGTCGCCTTCCCAATCCCACCTCGCCTCGAGAGTCGCGTTCGGATCCGAATCGGAGGAGGACGACGCATCGAAGAGGACCGCGGTGTTCGCGACGGCCGCCGGCGGGGAATAGGTGAACCGGGCCGTCGGTCCCGAGGCCGTCACCGCGACTCCGATCGACGTTGAGTGGGAGAGGGTTCCGTTCGTGCCCGTGACGACGGCCGCAAATGACCCGGGCGTCGTCCCGCCGATCGTGCACGTGGAAGTCTGGGATCCGGTGATGCTCGATGGGACGCACGACGTCGTAAGTCCCGCGGGCGATGAGACCGCCGTGAGTGAGACGGTTCCCGCGAAGCCTCCCGTAGATTGCAGGGAGATGGTCGAGCTGGCGGATTGCTCCGCCACGAACGAGACACTCGTCGGGTTTGCGGCAATTGAGAAATCGGGAATGGGCGGTGCCGTGACCGTGACGCCGATCGAGGTCGTGTGGACGAGCGAGCCGCTCCTGCCCGTTATGGTGACGGTGTACGATCCCGTAGCTGATCCGGTGAACGTGCACGTCGACGATTGACTGCCGCTGATGTTCGAGGGGACGCATGAGCTCGTGATGCCGGCGGGCGACGAACTCGCGTTGAGGGCGACGGTTCCGTTGAAGCCCCCCATTGGGTGAAGCGAGATCGTGGAGGTCGCGGATTGGCCCGCGACGAACGTAACGGTCGAGGGGTTCGCGGACAAGGAGAAGTCCGGGCCCGTGGGCGTCGTGAAGAACTCGTTCATGTTCGTGGCATTCTGATCGTTCGTCGTCAACGAAGGCAGGTTCCAGTTCGACTCGATCGTCGAGAGGACCGAGTAGTGGCTGTACGCCGTCGATGAGGTGTACGCCGTCTTCACGACGGGACCCGCCCAGACCGTGTAGATCGGCTGGCCATATCCCTCATCGAACGTGAGGAGGAGCGCCGCCCGCTGGGTGAGGAAGACGTTGCTCCCGAGGATCAGCGGCACGAGGACCGAGAGATAGGTGTCGCCCGTCGGAATGTCGCAGTCGTGCATGTCGTTGCAGGTGTTCGGTGTGAACCACATGTAGTTTGATGCGGTCGACGTCGAGGCGAGGTCGGCCACCAGGGCGCTGCCCGCGGTTCCCGCCGGGACCACTTTGTTGCACCGCGTCGAATTGCTGACGATGTCGTTGTAATACACAAACGGATTGTGTCGGACCGCGTAGTTCCCGGAATCGCTGGTATAGCAGTTCGACGGCATGTCTTCCATGTACGCCTTCCACGTCAACCCGGCCCCGAGGATCCGATCGATGATGTTGGGCGAGTTCCATGCGCTGTTCGTGCAGGGGTTCGAGTTCGGGCCGCCGTCGTATCCCGAACATCCGAAGTCCGTGGCGCCCGACAGACACAGGTAGTTCGGGAGGCTCGGATTCACGTTGCAGTAATTGTCCTGCCGAGCGATCGAATAGGCGTCGGCGAGGGCCGTCATGTACGTGCCGGTGCCGCCGCAGTGCGTGTAGATGTCGCAGATGTTGTGGTTCTCCATCAGGATGATCATGACATAGTCGAAGTTGATCCCGGAGGTCGCGAGGGTCTGGACCGGTCCTCCGGTTGAAACCACGATCGGTGCGGCGACACGAACGGGGAGAAGGCTCGCGCCGACAAGCGCGACGACGAGCAAGGCGATCGACGCCGCAATGGCGCCGACCCGGTTCCTCCTTGAATCCATGAGAAATTTCTCCGGTAGCAGTGGATGTTAGCCGAGAGAGGGGCGCAGCGGCGTAGCGCCTGCGCATATGAATTTCGTCGGGGGCGAATGCGGTCGACCAGGGGTCAGAATCCGGGTCACCAGCGGGGGCAAGCGTCCCTGACCGGAGCACAGTATTTATCGATTTGGGCACGCTGGTCGAATTACCTCGGAACATTTCGATCGCGCGATTGTAGGCCGTGAGGGCCGCGAACCGTCAATCCACACGAAGCACCGCGGGTGCGCATCGGCAAGGACCGATGATTGCATTTCGCGCGAAACTCTTATCGGCTCATCCTCAATGCTATCCGTCCGTGGGCGTGATTGAGGGCTGGGAATTCCCCTGGGTGAAGCCGGTCCTCCGCACCGAGCCGATGTCGGAGTCGGAGACGGTCCGCGAGCAGGGCGGCTGGGTCCTCACCGCGAGCATTGCGAATTCGGTCCTGGGATTCGGATTCTGGGCGCTCGCCGCGCATCTGTTCTCTTCCGGGGCGGTCGGAATCGCGGGTGCCCTCGTGTCCCTGTCCTCGCTGGCCACTTCGATCGGGATCCTGGGGCTCGACAACGGACTCGTCCGCTTCGCGACCCGGGTCGATCGGCCTCGAGCCCTCATGTGGGAGTTGCTCCTGATCGGAGGGACGCTCTCCGCGATCGTGGGGCTCGCGTTGTCCGCGACGGTCCTGACGTTGTCCGCGAAGGACCTCCAAGTTACCCTGACCGAGCAACAATTCGTGGTCCTCGTCTTGTTGACCGTCGTGCTCACCGGGTCGCAGACGAGTTTCCAGATTACGGATGGCTCAATCCTGGCCGCGAGGAGGAGCCAATACCTGGCCTTTCGGGCGGTCGCGTACGGCCTGGTGAAGATCCTCCTTCTTTTCGCCCTCGTCGAGGCCACGGTGGTCGGCCTATTCGGCGCGTACACGCTGCCCTTGTTCGCCGTCACGCTCGTGAGTTTCTTCCTGGTGCGCCGCGTGTGGCCCGTACGAAACGAGACCGGCGTACCCCACCGATTCCGCGAGGTCGCCTCGCTCTCGTTCGGAAACTGGATCTCCGGCCTCGCATATTCGCTCCCGAGTCGCCTCGGGCCTTCGATCATGCTCATCTTCGTCGGCGCCAGCCCGGTGGCCTATTTCTTCATCGCCCTGCAACTCGCCGAGATCTTGAACTACATTCCCGAGTCCGTGTCGAAGTCCCTGTACGCGCACGGCTCCCTCCATGATCGCCTCCCGGCCGCGCTCACATCGAGCATGCGTCGTCTCTTGCTGGCAATCCTGGTCCCCATGGTGGCGCTGGGCGTGCTGCTCGCCCAAATCGGCATGACGATTGTTGGTGGGACGACGTACGGAAACCACGGACTCGCCTTGCAGCTGTTCCTCCTTGCAACGCTTCCGAAGGCCGGAATCCAGCTCTACAAGGCGCAGTTCAACGTCGATCGCCGCCCGATGGCCCTCATTGTGATGGGGAGCGCGCTTGGTCTTTCGACTCTTGCGTTCCTGATGCTCGGTTTGGTCCTTCGGGTGGACCCCGATCGGCTCCCATTGGCGTGGATCCTGGGTGGGATCTTGGCGTTGGGGGTCGGCTGGTGGCTTTCTCGAAGGAGATTTCCGATCCAACCGGGGCCTCAGGTGAGCGAGGGCTAAAGGGCAGCTTCCGTTGGGGCATCCCTCCGGCCCGCATCCGGGCCAGCCACCCGAGAATTCGCCCATAGACCGCGACCCAGCCGAAAAGCGAAAGCACCGCAAGCACGAACGCCGCAGGAGCGAGAAGCAGTTCGACCCGCGAGCGCACGAAGTCGGCGGGAGCGGCGGAGGCGACCAAGCCGTTGTAGACCGCAATCAGCATCCGCACGGCCGCGGCGAACGTGCCCACGACGAACGCGGCTGTTGCAAGGCCGCTCCGCGATCCGGGGTCGATTCGCACCGCGGTCTCGAGCAGGTACACGCCCCCCGCGAGGACGACGACGAACCGAGCGGTCATTCGAACCGAATTCCAGACGACTTCGACCGGGTCTCGGGATAACGCTAAGGCGAGCCCGGATCCGAATAGGAACACGGCGGCTGCGAAGGCGACAAACAACGCGGGCCGAGCCCGCTCCTCGTGCCATTTGCGGGTCCAGACGCGGCCTCGTTCGATCCGGAGGATGCCTACAAATCCGATCGGACCGATGACCGCCGGCAGCGCGACGCTGAGGACCGATGTGTAAAGCCGGTAGGAATCCGCGCCCGAGAGCGCGGAGAGGCCCGGGATGACCGTACCGAAATAGTACGGCACGTCCAAGACCAAATCCCCGACGGCGGCGAGCACCAGGGAGACAAGGAGCCATCTCACGCCGGAAGCCGCCGCTGAGTCCGCGAACAATCGCTGGCCCATTCGGATGCGCGAGGACCGGCGTTCTATTTATCGTGTATGTTTCCGAGGCGGTTCTAGAGCTGTGCCTTCGGCGGGGCGAACCGCCGGGCCGCCTTTCGCCGCCGAAAGAGCAGGACGAGCAAAATGGCGGTGAGGATCAGTGTCACCCCCGCCGTCACCTGTTCCGAAGCCGTCGGGTCCGCGGCGCCTAGGATTCGGACCGTCACGCTTGCCGACACGTCGGGATTCAGCGGAGTGTTGTCGTTGTTGACAAGTCGCGCGATGACTGTGTTGTTCCCGTCGGGCATGTCCACGATGAATCCGAGATCGTAGGCGCGCGGCTCCTGGTGGAGCACGCCGTTCAAGAGCAGCTGAATGTGGCCTTCGTTCGGAGCGTTCGGTTGGCCCGTTGCGGCCACGAGCGTGAAGTTCGTGACTTCGACTGCAAAGTACAGATCGTGGGAAATCGTCGGACCCGGTTTCGGTGACACGACCGTGATCCTCGGGGTGCCGACCGCGGGGCCGTGGGTCGTCACGACGCGCACGAATGCGGAGACGTTGGGATTGAGAGGCGTCCCGTTGTCCTGAACGAGCTGCAGCCGAATCGTGTGTGGCCCGGACTCGAGCGGCAGCGAGATGGGCTCGACTCGGGTGAGCAGCCGGGAGTAGACGCCGTCCAAGTACAGGTCCACGTGGCCTTCAGTTGGACTCCCGACCTGACCGACGCGACCGGGCTGCACGAGGACGAAGTTGGCCACCGCGAAGCTCACGATCACCGGCGTGCCATTGCCGATGACCTGGTCGTTCGCCGGCGTGAGGATCGACAGTGACGGCACGGCGGCCGCGCCCAATGGACTCGTGACCGCGAACAGGAAGATCCCGAGGAGCAGGCATAGCCCGAGCTGTGCCATCCGTCCATTGGAGGACCGTCCGTGAGAGGGTCGCATGTGCGCGCGCACGATCAGCGGGCCTCCAGCTTGCGGTAGATCGCTGCCAGGATCCCGAGCCCGATGAGCAGGTTGGCGAGGGCCAAGAACGGGGTCGCATCGAACCGGGTGACCCGTCCGACGAGCGCCTGTACTGTGATGTGAAGGCCCACCCTGACGTCGGGATTCAGCGGGCTGCCGCCGTTGTCGACGAGTTGAAGCGTGACGTTATGGGAGCCGTCTTTCAGATTCAGATGCAACGGCGCGACGTCTGTTAGATCCGCATAGTACACACGATCGAGCAGCACGCGGACGTGGCCCTCATTCGGGACGCCCGCGGGCCCGCCAGGCGGGACGACGGCAAAATTCGTGACCTGGAAGGAGATGGTCGAATCGGTCCCGAGGAGGGCACCTTCGCGCGGGTAGAAAATCGACAGGCCCGGCGTGCCACCCGCGGGTCCTTGCGTCATCATCACCGCGACTGACGCCGTGACGTCCGGATTGAGCGCGGACCCGTTGTCTGTCACGAGCCGCAACCGGATTGTGTGCGGCCCGGAGGGAAGCGCGAGGACGATCGTGTTGATGCTCGCCTTTGCGGTCCACCCGCCGTCCACGAAGACGTCGACGTGGCCGGAGTCGGGCGAGGAGGTTCCGTTCCTCGAATCCGTGAGATTGAAGTTCGTCACCGCGAAGACGACCACGACCGGGCTGCCGTTGCCAATCACCGCGTTCGGACTCGGCGAGACGATCGACAAGGTGGGAGCCGGAGCCGCCCGGACCTGCGGCGCGGCGATTCCCGAGACGATGAGCATCCCGACCGTCGCGAGGAGGAAGGCGAGGATCCGCGCGTTCACGTTAGCGATTCCCCCCGCGATTATTCGGAGGCCGGCCCACGACCTTCTGGCGCCGCAGGATGAGGACAACCAGGATGAATGCCAGGAGGAGCGCGACTCCACCGTTGGAGACCAGCGGCAGGCTGACGGCTGAGGACGCGACCACGTGAATCAGCACGTTCGAAGTCGCATCGGGATTCAACGGAGTATTGTCGTTGTTCACGAGCCGCGCTGAAATGGTGATGTCCCCCTCCGGCAACGACACGAGGAGGACCGGCTCATATTGAATCACCTCCATCACGACTTGCTTCTCGACCAGGAGCTGCACGTGACCTTCGTTCGGGGCGTTCGGTTGGCCTCGCGGTTCTACCAACGTGAAATTCTCGATCCGGTACGAAACGTAGATTCCGTGACCCGTTGATTCGGCCGGCCTCGGGGAAAGGATCGTGATACGAGGGACACCCGCACCCGGTCCCTGGGTCGCCACCACGTGGACGGACGCGCTCACGTCTGGGTTCAGCGCGGTGCCATTGTCTGCGACGAGCTGGATCCGAATCAGATGGGGGCCGGAGATCAAGGGGAGCGAGAACGGCTCGACGTCGGTGAGGAGTCGTACAAGCTGCGCGTCCAGCAACACATTGGCGTGACCTTCGTTCGGGGACGCGATCTGTCCTACCCGCCCCGGCTGAACGAACGCGAAGTTCGACACGAGGAACTGGACGAGGACGCGAGTGCCGTTCCCGATCACGGCGCCGTCGGTCGGGGAGACAATTGTCAGGGACGGCGCGGCCGCAGCCGCCGGGGAACTCACAATAGAAGCGAGCAGGAGGCTGGTCAGCACACCTAGGGCCAGCATGGACGAGCCGCGACGCGCCTTCGCCGGCAACGTTGTCGCGAACTTCTTCAGTCTCACGCGTTCTTCCTCCCGATTCGGGCGGAGATCATCGCGAACATGCTACGGCCCCAGCCTCGGTAGAACAATACGAAGAAGATCGCGCCCGCTAGGATGATCTGCGCGACCTCGAGATACGGGTTGATGTCGACAATCGCGGCAAATTGGATCCGGAACGTGACCGAGTCGCTCGCGTCCGGGGTTAAGGGCTGGCCCGCGTCGTTGACGAGCCGAACTGTGACGTTATGGTCTCCGTCGAGCAGGTCCGAGAACGGGATCGGTCGGAAAGCCATCACGGCCATGACGTAGACTCCGTCCAGGAAGACCGCGACATGCCCCTCGTTCGGGACGGCCGCGCCACGTCCCGGAGGAACGAGCGCGAAATCCGTGACGTTGAAGGAGATCGTGACGTCGCGACCCAGGACGAGTTTCGGTGTCGGATACGTAATCTCGACGTAGGTGATGTGGATCCGCGGCGTTCCGACCGCAGGCCCTTGTGTCACGGTCACCGAGATGGAGGACGTCACGTCCGGATTCAGGGAAGTCCCATTGTCGGCGACGAGCCGCAACAGGATCGTGTAGGTGCCCGATGCGAGCGGGAGCTCGATCGTCTCCTGGCTCGTGGCCATCGTCAGCATCCCGTCCACGTAGACGGCTACGTGCCCGTCCGTCGGCGACGGCCCTCCGGTCCCGGGCGGCGTGAGATTGAAGTCGGAGACGACGAAAATCACCAGGACAGGGGTCCCGTTCCCGATGACAGCGTGGTCCGCGGGAGAGACGATCGTGAGCGTCGGCCCCGCGGCTCGGACGCCCGGCGCCGAGAGCCCCAGCACCGCGACAAGGAGAGTGCCGATGAGAACGAGTGCCGCGGCTCGCATGCTGAAGGTCGTCCGTTCAGAACGCTCGATCGCGCACTCCTCCGCGTTTCTCTCGAGGCATGAACCGGCTTCGATATTAAACCTCGGCGTGATGGGATGTGGCCGTTCGTATCCGCATGCACGCTACCCAGGGCAAGGTTTAAGAAGTAAGCCTCACCTTACAAGGCTGTGCATGTCGTGAAAGTATCGAGTAAAGGCCAGATTGTGATTCCGAAGGAAGTTCGTACAAGGCACAGACTCGGTCGGGATACGGACCTGGTGCTCCTCGAATCCGGAGACGTCCTCGTGCTTCGTAAGAAGGCGGACGTCGAAGGGATCCTAAGGGACGAGTTCGCCCCGCTTCTTCGCGCGACAGAAGACGCGCTGAGGGGCTTGTGGGAGAACCCGGAAGACGACGTGTGGGATGGCGTCTGAGGCGGGGTTCGATTGGCTCTCCGCCCGGGCTCTTTGGTCACGGTCTCGTTCCCCTTCACCGACCTTTCCACCATCAAACGCCGCCCCGCCCTCGTGCTCATCGTCCACGGCGAGGATCTCATCGTCTGCGGGGTGACTTCGAAGATTTCCCGACGCCGCGATGCGATTCCGTTGGCCGATCGAGAGATGGCGGAGGGTCGGTTGCCGAAGCGAAGCGAGGTCCGTCCCATGAAACTGTTCACGATCCATCGCGCCCTCGTCCACACTCTAGTGGGCCGCGTCTCTGACGAGATCTTTCGACGAGTGGTGGCTCTCCTGGTCTCGGCCCTAACGCGGGGGCGCCGGCCCGGAGCGTCAACCTGAGGGACCGTCCGATCCGGAGGTTCCTGCGGTTTGGCGCAAGGAAATCGAGGCGGTGCCCATGACGAGTCCGACGGCCTGGTCCTTCTGGCGTGTTGTATCGAGGCGTGACGCACCGAGCCTCCGGTTGTTCTCATTTCGACGAGCGTTCAACAACCCTTAACCCGCTGCCGATCCTGGAGCGAAGACGAGGAGTGGAATGTCGAACGCTTTGTACGCGATTCTCGCGATGGCCCTCGTGACCTCGGTCGGCGCCGGTGTCGCCATCCATGCGATGGACTCCGAGTCGCCGGAGAATCTGGTGACGGTCGAAGGCACGGTGACCGCGGTGGATTGGAATCCGCACTTCAATGAGAGTGTCGAGCTCACGCTGACGGCGGCGAACGGGACGAACTACAGCGTCGAGCTTGCGCCTCCGTGGTGGTGGGCCGAGCAGAACTTCACGACGATTCATGAGAATGACACCCTGAAGGTCGAAGGGGCCCTCGACGACGGGCATGAGATCCAAGCGTTCACGGTCTGGATCAACGGCGGGAACGCGATTGTGCTTCGGACCGGCGAAATGCCTCCGTGGGCCCAGGAGCGATCCGGCCACACGGACGACGACAACGAGAACGAGACCGAGGACGCGGGCTCTGACTGAGATCTTCGAGCGCTGCCAAGTCCGCTTTCGCTCAACCGCATCCCACTGGGCGGAATCTGTGGCGGCATTTAGGGAGGCGGCGGCGGGTTCAGTGCGAGGGTGGAAGTTTCCGGAGCAGCAGCGAGGGCTGCCACCGGGGTCCGACCCTCAAGCTGATTGCGAGACGACGCCCTCTCCGCGACGGCCCCCCGATCGAATCCCGTGTACCGTCCCTTCCGATACGTGAGGTATCCGAGCGTCACCGCGAACCCGAGTACACCGCTAATGCCTTTGATGATGTCCGGAGGCCACGGTTGCCAGAACTGCCGGAGCGGCTCGACGTAAATGCCTGCATACGCGAGCGGCCCGAGGGCCGCCATGAAACCGAGCGGCACGCCGACGACGAGGAAGAACGCCCACGCGAGCCGAAGGGCACGGGCCCGTTTTGGCAGCTTGCGCTTCGGACCTCGGGGTAGCTTCCAATCGGGGAGGGGCCGCCTCCGGGAGCCGGCCATGAGGACTCGGAGCACGAGGATGGGCATCGATAAAGACGACGGCGAGAGTATCAGAAACGATAAGCGCCCGCCGCCGGCAGTACGACCTTGCGGAGCCCGTTCCAAACCGTGACGAGCGAATTCCATTTCCTCGGAACCGCGAGGTGAAAAGACTAAGTCATTTGCGGTCATATCTTCTCACAGGCACCGACGGGATGTCGAGGTTTTCCCCTTGGGCCACAAGGTAAGGGAGGCTTGCATTCCGTGCGCAGGAGCGGGTTTTGGGCGTCGTCCATCGCGATCATCGTCGTCCTCACGACGCTCAC
>Ga0209235_1002349_pt1 | contig 10499 bp, 5 predicted proteins | sample GraSoi013_1_20cm_4_FD_185817 | JGI IMG/M metagenome (GOLD analysis project Ga0209235, IMG submission 185817) | Grasslands soil microbial communities from the Angelo Coastal Reserve, California, USA - Sample 09_25_2013_1_20cm (SPAdes) (version 2) | ecosystem: Environmental > Terrestrial > Soil >...
CATCCCTCCCCGACACACGCTCGACACGCGTAGCCCGGCGTCGCGCACCAAGCGCACCGCCCGATCGAGGCCCGTTTTCGCGAGCTTGTGGCGCCACACGGCGATGTACGGCACGCCGTGCCGGGCGCACGCCTCGACGGCCTCCGCGAGACTCGCCCGCTCGGCGGTGATCTGATTGAAGCTGAGCCGGCCGATCCCCGGGGACCCCGGGGGCCCCGGGAGCCCCGGGCTTGCGCCCGGGGTTAGTGGGGTCGGGGCTCCGCCGCGTCTCACTCGACCCCGGCAACCGCCAGCACCCGCCGCATGCGCTCCGCGGCGCGCTCCGGATCGACGAGCAGCCCGGCACAGTTCGCGAGCCGAAACAGCTCGGCCAGATGCGGCATGGAGCGCCAGCTCTCGGCACCCCCGAGCATCCGAAAGTGCGTCTGGTGGCCGTTCAGATACGCCAGGAATACAACGCCCGTCTTGTACGCGTACGTGGGGGGCTGGAAGATGTGGCGCGACAGCGGGACGCTGGGCGCCAGCGCCCGGCGGTAACCGGCCACGTCCCCCCGGTCCAAGGCCTGCAGCGCGGCCGACGCAGCGGGTGCGATCGCGTCGAAGATCCCCAGCAGCGCGTCGCTGTGCCGGTGACCGTCTCCCGCCCCCCCGTCTCCCAGTATCAGCCGGTCGTAGTTCAAGTCGTCGCCTGTGTACATGCGCACACCGTCGGGGAGGAGCGCGCGCATCTCGATCTCGCGCTCCTCGTCGAGCAGCGAGATCTTGATCCCGTCGACCTTGGTGCGGTGCTCGCGGATGATGCCAAGGCAGACGTGCATCGCCGCTCGGACGTGCCGCGTTCCCCAATAGCCGGCGAGCTCCGGGTCGAACATGTCCCCCAGCCAGTGGAGAATGACCGGCCGGCTCGCCTGCCGGAGGATCGTCTCGTACACCCGGCGGTAATCGTCCGGCCCGCGCGCCGCCCGCGTCAACGCCCGGCTCGCCATCAGGATCACCCGCCCGCCGTGCCGTTCGACGTAGCCGACCTGCTCCTCGTAGGCGTGCGCGACGTCGTCGAGCGTCACCCGCTCACCCGGCATCAAATGGTCGGTGCCGGCGCCGCACGCGATCATTCCCCCGGTCGCCCGTGCCTCGCCCACCGAGCGGCGGATCAGCTCGCGCGCCGCCGGCCAGCCCAGCCCCATGCCGCGCTGCGCCGTGTCCATCGCCTCGGCGACGGCCAGGCCGAGGGACCACAAGTAACGCCGGTAGGAAAGCGTGGCCTCCCAGTCGAGCCGCGGTTGCGAGAGCGGATCGCAGTCGGCGAGGGCGTCGCACACGACGTGCGCCGCAGCGTACGCGACGCGGCTCTGGATCGGTCCTGCGGGAGCGGTCCAGGCGACGGGCTCCCGCAGCGTGTACGGCTCGAGCGCGCCGTCAGCGCGCGGGAGGCGGATGGTGGGCGGCATTACCTCACCCCGTGACGACGTGGGGGCGCAGCATGCTGCGCCCCTACCTCAGCGGGCGAGACCTCGAGGTCCGGCACCTCCAGCCAGCGGCGCTCCGCCCACGACTGGAGTCCCAGCTCCGCGAGCTGAACGCCCTTCGCGCCCTCACAGAAATCGTGTGGGAATGGCTCGTCCGCCGCGACGTGACGCACGAACATCTCCCACTGCACCTTGAAGGCGTTGTCGGGCGGCCCCTCGTCCGGGACCGCTTGCCACGGTGCATAGAAATCGAACGGGTTCGGCACGTCAGGGTTCCACACCGCCCGCGGCGTGTCGGCGTGAGGCTGCGTCTTGCAGCTCCGCAGGCCGGCGACGGCGCTGCCGAGCGTGCCGTCGACCTGGATCTGCAGCAGGTCGTCGCGGTACACGCGTACCGCCCACGAGGAGTTGAACTGCGCGACGATGTCGCCTGCGGGCCCGGCCAGCACGAACGTGGCGTACGCTGCGTCGTCCGCCGTCGCGGTGTAGCGCTTGCCCCGCTCGTCAACTCGTTCGGGGATGTGCGTCGCGCCCGTGCACTGCACGGCCTTGACCTCCCCGAACGTATGGTCGAGCAGGTAGCGCCAGTGGGCGAACATGTCGAGAATGATCCCGCCGCCCTCCTCCCTCTTGTAGTTCCACGACGGGCGTTGCGCCGGCGGCTCGTCGCCCTCGAATACCCAGTACCCAAACTCGCCGCGCACGCTCAGGATGCGGCCGAAGAAGCCCTCGTCGACCAAGCGCTTGAGCTTGCGGATGCCGGGGAGGAAGAGCTTGTCCTGCACGACGCCGTGCTTCACCCCGCGGCGGTGGGCGAGACGCAGCAGGTCGAGCGCTGCGGCCGTCGTGGTCGCCAGCGGCTTCTCGCAGTAGACGTGCTTGCCCGCGGCGATGGCCCGCCGCAGGTGGTCGGCGCGGAGGGACGTCAGCGTAGCGTCGAAGTAGATCGGGTCCGCCGGATTCGCGAGGCACGCATCCAGGTCGGTCGACACGCGCTCGATGCCGTGCGCGTCGGCGACTGTCCGGAGCTTGGACTCGTTCCGACCGACGAGGATCGGGTCGGGGAGCAGCCGCTCACCGCCCGGCAACGCTACCCCGCCCTGCTGTCGGATAGCGACGATCGAGCGAACCAGGTGCTGGTTCAATCCCATGCGGCCCGTGACGCCGTTCATGATGATCCCGATCGGTCGCGTGGCCATCAGCCCCTCCCTAGGGCGCGCGTAGGGGCGCAGCATGCTGCGCCCCTACAAAGGCGGGGACAGGGGGGGAGGTCCGCGGCAGGAACAGCACCGCGATCGCGCCGACGATGGCAAAGCCGATCACCGCTGCGAAGCCGGTGGCGTAGCTCCCCGTCACATCGCGCATCCGTCCCACGAGCACGGGCGCGAGCGCCTCGGCGACGCCGTCGGCGGTCAGAACGACACCCATCGCGCGTCCCAGCACGCGCACCCCGAACAGCTCGGCGGCCATGAGCGGGATGACCATGTAGTCACCGCCCAGCCCGATCCCGAAGACTAGGGTGAAGAGGTAGATCGCTCCGGGCGTTCCCGTGAGGAAGAGCAACGGGATCGCCGACGCGACGAGCCCGTAGATCAACAGCATCACGTACTTCTTGGACATCCGGTCCGCCAGCCACCCCATGCCCAAGCGGCCGGCCAGGCTCGACACCAGCACCAGCGACGCGATCTGTGCGGCCGCAGCCTGCGAGTAGCCGTGATCGAGGCTCAGGAACAGCTTCAGGTGCTGGTTCGTGCCACCGACCGCGGCGATCGAGCACATGCTCCCGGCGAGGAGGAGATAGAAGGCAGGGGAGCGAAATACCGGCCCGATGGAGCCTGCAGAACCTCCAGACCCTGCACCATCCTTCACGCGCCTGGTGGAGGTTGTGGAGGTGGTGGAGGTCGTGGAGGACGGCGCATCGGGCGATTCCTTGACGAACAGCGCCAGCGGCAGGGCCGCGACGACGATCAGCACGCCCAGGGCCTGGAGCGCACCGCGCCAGCCGACTGCCCGCGTCAGCCACACCGCCAGAAACGGCACCATCGCGCCGCCGATCCCGATGCCTAGGTACGCGAAGCCCATCGCCCGGCCGCGCGCCGCGGTGAACCAGCGGGACAAGAGCACCTGGTTCGGGAGCGGCCCGCCGCAGAAGTTCCCAAGCGCGTTGAAGAAGTAGCAGAAGTAAAACCCCGCGAGCGTGTGGATTGCCCCGAGCCCGACGAGCGCGGCACCAGCCATGAGAATCCCCGCGACCATGAGGCGGCGCGGGCCGAAGCGGTCGACCAGCCAGCCGGCGAGGAACCCGAACAGCGGCCCGACGACGAGCTTGCTGATCGCGTTGCCGGAAGTCACCTGGGCGCGCGACCAGCCGAACTCGCGCACCATGAAGTCGTAGAAGAATGGCAAGCCGTAGAGCGCGATCCCGACTATCGAGAACAGCGCCAGGAACGACGTCGCGGCGACCCTTACCTGTGCGGCACGCGAGAGCTGAGTCACAGGTTACGGCGCTGCAGTTCGCTCACCGCGTAGTCCGCGGCGCGCGCGGTGAGGGCCATATAGGTGAGCGACGGATTGACGCACGATGAGCTGGCCATGCAGGCACCGTCGGTGACGAAGAGGTTCGGCACGTCGTGCGCCTGGTTGTGCGCATTGAGCACCGACGTCCTGGGGTCCTTGCCCATGCGTGCGGTCCCCATCTCGTGCACGCTGAAGCCGGGCGGCCCGTCGTCGTCGTACGTCTCGACGTTCCTGCAGCCGGTGGCCTCCAGCATCTCGGCCGCCTGCGTCTTTACGTCTTCGCGGATGGCCCGCTCGTTCGCGCTCCAGGCGCAGTGGACCCGCAGGAGCGGGATCCCCCACTGGTCCTTCCGTTCCGGATCGAGATCCACATAGTTCTCATGACGCGGCAGGCACTCGCCGTAGCCCTGCAGCGTGATTCTCCATGGTCCCGGGTCGCGCAGCCGCTGCTTCAAGTCCGCTCCCAGTCCCCGCTCCGCCGCGCCGCGCGTCCAGCCCTCCCGACCCGCCCCCGCCTGGATTCCGTAGCCGCGCAGGAACCCCACGTGCGCCTCCCCCTTCACACCGAGATTCCGGAAGCGTGGGATGTACGTCCCGCTGGGCCGCCGGCCGTAGACGTACTTGTCCAGCAGCCCGGGCACGACGCCGCGCGCACCCGCCTTGGAGATGTGGTCCATCACGTTGTGGCCCAGCTCGCCGCTCGAGTTGGCCAGGCCGGTCGGGAAGCGCGCGCTCTTCGAGTTCAGCAGGATCTGCGCCGTGGCGAGGGTCGAGGCGCACAGGAAAATCAGCCGCCCGGCGTAGTCGCGCGTCGCCTTGGTATGCGCGTCGATCACGCGCACGCCCACGGCGCGGTCGGTCCGCTCGTCGTAGATGACGCTGTGCACGATCGCGTCGGTGACGACACTGAGCTTGCCGGTCTGCCGCGCGGCCGGCAGCGTGGCGCTCAAGCTCGAGAAGTAGCCTCCGTAGCTGCAGCCGCGCGCGCACTGGTTACGCGCCTGGCAGGGGCCGCGGCCGTTGTGCGCTCGGGTCAGGTTGGCAACACGCGTCACCGTCATGCGCCGCCCGCGGAACACCCGCTCGATTCCCCGCTGCACCAGCCGCTCGGCACAGTTCATTTCCCACGGCGGGAGGAACTCGCCGTCCGGCAGATGCGCGAGGCCGAGCCGCTCGCCGCTCACCCCGATGAACCGCTCGACGTGCGCGTACCACGGCGCCAACTCGTGGTAGCGGATCGGCCAATCCACCCCGTGGCCGTCGCGCCGGTTTGCCTCGAAATCGAGGTCGCTCCAGCGCCAGCACAGCCGACCCCAGATGAGGCTGCGCCCGCCCAGCTGGTAGCCGCGGATCCAGCGAAACGGCTGGTCATCAGGGGTGACGTACGCGTGCTCCCGATCGTTCACGAAGAAGTGTCGGGTCGCCTCGCCGAACGCGTAGTTCTTGCTTTGGATCGGGTAGTCGCGCTCGTACAGCTCCTGGTCGCCGCGGCCGCGCAGGGGGAACTGCCAAGGCTGCAGCCACTCGGTGACGTAGTCCTTGCCGTGCTCTACGTGCCGGCCGCGCTCGAGCACGAGCGTCCGCAGCCCGTGTTCGCACAGCTCCTTGGCGGCCCAGCCGCCGGTGATGCCGGAGCCGACGACGATGGCGTCATACGGTTCGTTCACACGGCCCACGTCCGACCGACCTGTGCGAGCGGGACGCACCCCTCGAAGCGGCCCGGGACCGGGAGGTTGTGCAGCTCGCGCGTGGCGCCGATCTCGGAGGTGTAGTAGCCGAGCAGCGTGAGCTCTTTGAAAGTGCGGAAGAACGGCACCTCGTCCCGCTCGGGTGTCGCGACGAACGCCGCGCCGTCGAGCTGATCGAGCAGCGTGCGCTGCGCCTGCCTGGCGCAGTGCAGGAAGGGGCGGCCGCAGCTGCGTTGCGCCCGTGAATCGAGGTCCGCGAGGCCGGCCAGGAACCGCTCCCGTTCCGTGGCCGGGTAGGATTCCGCGAGCATCGCGTCGATGAAGCGGTGCACGCCCACGGCGCGGGCGCCCGGCGTGTCGGTCTCGGGGAGGATGTGCTCGGCGACAGTGGCGACCAGCTCCGCCTGGGCCGGCGTGAGCGCGCGGGGCGCCCAGGCGCTGTCCGGGACCCGGCGCGCCTGGCACCCGGCGAGCACGCCGGCGATTGTAGGAGCGGCGAGGGCACCCCCGAGCAAGAGGGCCGCGTGCCGCAACGCCTCGCGCCGGTCGATCGCGTCATGCGCGTCGTGCGCGTCGTTCGCGGTGTGCGTCATGATCGGGCGCCCGCCTGTTCGACCTTGCAAAACATGCGCCAGCCGTGCCATGTACCGAGCATGACCGTCCGCATCGGTATCCTCGGCGGGGGCAACATCAGCGACACGCACGCGCGCGCGGCGCGGGAAACGCCCGGCGTCGAGCTCGTCGCGTATTGGGGGCGAGATCCGGAGAAGGCGTCAGGCATGGCCGCTCGCTACGGGGGGCGGGCCTACCGGGATCTCGACGGCTTCATGCGACACCGGCCGATGGACGTCGTGCTCGTGGGGACGCCGTCGGGCCTTCACGCCGAGCACGCGCGGGCCGCCGCACGGCAGGGGCTGCACGTGCTGGTCGAGAAGCCCCTCGACGTCACCACCGAGCGCATCGACGCGCTGGTCGACGAGTGCGACCGCGCCGGCGTGAAGTTGGGCGTGATCTTTCAAGACCGCACCGCGCCTCACCTCGTCTGGCTCAAGAGTCTGCTCGCGACAGGCGCGCTCGGCAGCGCGATCCTGGTGTCGGCGCGCGTGAAGTGGCACCGGCCGCCGGAATACTACGCCGGCTCCGGGTGGCGCGGGAGGTGGGCGCTCGACGGCGGCGGAGCACTGATGAACCAGGCAATCCACTCTGTCGACCTGCTCTTGTGGCTGCTCGGGGACGTCGAGCGTGTCTACGCCAGCACGCGCACTGCGCTCCACGACATCGAGGTGGAGGACACGGCGGTCGCGTGTCTCGAGTTCGCCGGCGGCGCCATCGGCACGCTCGAGGCGGCGACATCGGCCTTCCCGGGATTCCCGCGGCGCGTCGAGCTCACGGGCTCGGAGGGAACCGTCCTCGTCGAGCACGACCGGGTCGTCTCCGTCCAGCTCCGGGCGCCGCCGCCGGACGCACCCCCTGCCGAAGCGGGAGGCACCAACGCCAGCGCTACGTCTCCTGTGGTGGCGAACGTCCGCGGGCACCGCCGGGTGCTCGAAGATTTCCTGTCCGCGATCCGCACGGGCGCGAGGCCGCTGTGTGACGGCCGCGAGGGGCGCCGCAGCGTCGAGCTCGTGGAAGCGCTGTACCGGTCGGCGCGTACGGGAGCGGCGGTGACGGTGGGCGCGGCCAGTCGCTGAGCGCCCGCAGCACCCGTGGCGTCGGCGCGACACTCCGTTCCCGACGATCCAACCTAGACGACCCGAGCAGCGATGCGTGATGCCGCTTGACGAAAGTTCCACTGCACACCTTGGCGACGGTTCTTGGGCTGCGTGACTAGCATCACGTGAGGGGCACGACGCTTGCGGAGGCACTCCAAAAACGGGGATTCCGCGCACTCGGAGGATCCGATGTGGAAGCGTCGCCGCCAAGCCGTCGGGGGGCGCCCATCGCTACCCCATCACGTCGTCGTGTCGGCGCCGGTCCGGTCCCTGCCGGCCGGGCGCCGTTCCACCCCCAGGCATCTCCCTCTGCTGTTACCGCTGTTCGTCGTCTTGCCTCTCCACGTCGGCCGCGCCCAAGACGGGGCCACGACCGCGGGGCAGGACGCAGGGACGATTTCGGGTGCAGTCACGGCCCAGGAGACTGGCGCCCCCCTAGCGGAGGCCCGTGTGACGATTGTGGGCACGGCACTCGGCGCCACCGCTGGGGTCGACGGCCGCTACACGATCGCCCTCGTGCCTCCCGGGACGTATCGGCTGCGGGCGCAACTGATCGGGCATGCGCCCGCAGAAATCGCCGGCGTGGTCGTGGCAGCCGGGAATACGGCCACCGCGGACTTCCGGCTGCCGCTGCTCGCCATCTCGCTCTCGGAGGTCGTCGTCGTCGGCTACGGCACGCAGGCCCGCAAGGATGTGACGGGCTCCGTGACCTCGGTATCAGGCGGAGACGTGACGGCAGTTCCGAAGGCGAACGCCGTCGACGCCCTCAAGGGTCGCGTACCCGGCGTGGATATCCTCACCACCGGTAACAAGCCAGGCGACGGCATCAGCATCCGGGTCAGGGGCGAGCGCTCGCTGACCGCGTCCAACGATCCGCTCTACGTGCTCGACGGCATCCCGATGTCCGGGGGGATCGGGGACCTGAACCCGAACGACATCGAGTCGATCGAGGTCTTGAAGGACGCATCGGCCACGGCGATCTACGGCTCGCGCGGCGCCAGCGGCGTGGTGCTCATCACCACCCGGCAGGGCAAGGCGGGGGTGACGAGCGTCAGCTACGACACGTATTTCGGCGTGCAGCAGGCGTCGCGGCGGATGCAGATGATGAACGGCCCGCAATTCGCCCAGTTCAAGCGGGAGGCCAGCCGGACGGTGGGAAAGTACCAGTGCCCGATCGGCGTGGCGGCGTGCGACGCCGGCGATGCTGCGCTCTTGTGGCCGGTGGAGATTGCGTCGCTCAAAGCCGGTCAGTGGACGGATTGGCAAGATCTGGTGTTGCGGGAGGGGCAGCAGGTCAACAACGAGGTGCGGATCACCGGAGGCGACGACAAGAGCCGGTTCGCGCTCAGCGGGAGCAAGTTCGATCAGCGCGGAATCGTGAAGGGGCAGGACTTCACGCGCTGGTCGGCGCGACTCAATTTCGACCATCGGCTGAGCCCCCGCCTGCGAGTCGGCACCTCCACCAACGCGGTTCGCAGCGACCAGCGCCTCGGCAGAGGCGACGGGGTCTACAGCGAGGCGCTGGGCAACGACCCGCTCGGCATGCCGTTCGACAGCGCAGGAAACCTCATCTTCAAGCCCACCCCGGACGGGCAGCGGGTGAACCCGCTCTCCGACATCCAGAACCAGGAGGACAACCGGGCGCGCACCCGGGTGTTCGGTACGCTGTTCGCCGACTACAATCTGACCGAGTGGCTGACCTGGCGGGTGAACTTCGGCGCCGACCTGACGTTTTTCCGGCGGGGACAGTTCTGGGGTGCCCAGACGCAGGCGATGCAGGGAAGCGGCGCCAACGCGTCGCTGCAGCAAAATCGGACCGTCGCCTACACCCTTGACAACATTCTGACCATTCGGCGGAGCTTGGGCTCGGCTCAGCGGGTCGAGGCCACGCTGCTGTACAGCATCCAGCGGCAGCAGTTCGAAGATCAGGTCACGAGCGTGACCGGGCTGCCGTACGAGCAGCAGCAGTTCTACGACCTGGGGTCAGCCGGCCGCATCTTGAGCGTGGGCAGCAACCTGACCGATTGGAAACTCCAATCCTACATGGCCCGGGTCAATTACGCGCTCAAGGATCGCTATCTCCTGACGTTGACCAGTCGCCTGGACGGCTCCTCCCGTCTGGCTCCGGGACACAAGTATCAGCTGTTCCCCTCGGTTGCGGTGGCCTGGCGGCTCGCTGACGAGGACTTCATCCGTCGCACCAACCTCTTCTCCGATCTGAAGCTGCGGATTAGTTACGGGCAAACCGGCAATACGGCGATCGATCCCTATCAGACGGAAGGATCGCTGACGCGAACGATGTACTCGTTCGCTGACCAGCCGGCGGTAGGTTACCGGCCCGGCAGCCTCGTGAACCCGGATCTGACGTGGGAGCGGACTGGCCAGGTAGACGTGGGGCTGGAGTTCGGCCTGCTGAGCGGCCGGCTCAGCGGATCGGTGGACGTCTATCGGTCCTCCACGGACCACCTGCTGATGGCGCGGCAGCTCGCCGGCGCGAACGGCTACTCGAGCATTCTGCAGAACGTCGGGGCGACGCGGAACTACGGGGCCGAGGTGGCTCTCTCGACCGAGCTCCTCCGGAACTGGCATGGACTGGCGTGGACCACCCAGCTCAACTGGGCGATGAACCGCAATCGCATCGTCAGCTTGTACGGCGGCTACAAGGACGACGTGGGAAACCGCTGGTTTATCGGCTACCCCATCCAGGTCTACTACGACTACAAGTTCGCCGGCATCTGGCAGCTTCAGGATTCCATCGAGGCGAAGCGTTACGGGCGGAAGCCCGGGGACATTCGGATCGTCGACCAGAACGGCGACGGCAAGATCGACGCCAACGACCGGGTGATTCTCGGCACCGGGTTCCCCGACTGGACGGGAAGCCTGACCAGCCACTTCGACTGGAAGGGCCTCGACCTGTCGATCATGGCGGTCGCCCGTTGGGGCTTCATGGTGAACGACCAGTTCCGCAAGGACAACAACGTGCTGGCCGGCCGCTACAACAACCTCGCCGTGAACTACTGGACGCCGACCAACCCTTCGAACACCGATCCCCGTCCGAACGTCGATCAGGAATTCCCGCCGTTCAACAGCGCGTTGGGCTTCGAAGATGGGTCGTT
>Ga0209235_1002352_pt1 | contig 10490 bp, 7 predicted proteins | sample GraSoi013_1_20cm_4_FD_185817 | JGI IMG/M metagenome (GOLD analysis project Ga0209235, IMG submission 185817) | Grasslands soil microbial communities from the Angelo Coastal Reserve, California, USA - Sample 09_25_2013_1_20cm (SPAdes) (version 2) | ecosystem: Environmental > Terrestrial > Soil >...
CAGCAGGATCGCCGTATAGGTCGCGCCGTACGCTACCGCGGAAACGAGGTAGGACGGTTCGATGGGCAGTCCATGCACCGCCTGCCCCTTGACGTTGAAGTACTCGAGGTTCGGAAGCAAATAGTAGAGCCCGTCCAGGACCGTCTTAGTCAGGCTCTCGCCCAGCTTGGCACCCAGTGTCCGCAGATCATCGGTGAGATGGCCGATCACATAGATGGCCAGCGTGAAGGTCGCGCTCAAGGTCGGAGTGGTGAACGTGGAGAACATCACCGCCACCGCCGTGATCACCAGGAGCTCCATGAAGATCAGACCAACTGCCTTCAGCAACGCAAGGCTCAGCCCTGCCTTGCTGACGAGGATGGTCAGAAAGAACCCCGCCGCCATGATGCCGATGTTCACCAAGAGCGTAAGCGCCAGGCCCGAGTACTTTCCGAGGAGATACAGGTACCGGGGGACTGGTTTCGCAATGATCGTAAAGATCGTCCGCTTCTCGATCTCCTTGCTGACCAGGCCGATCCCGACGAAGATTGCAATGATGACGCCGAAGACATTGATGCTTGCCAGTCCTATGTCTTGAATGATCTTGACCTGCTCGCCAATGGTGAGCGTGCTGAGGAGGATCGAGCTGCCGATCAGGAGCAGACCGAAGAACACCAGGTTGTAGAGAATCTTGTCGCGCAGCGTCTCGCGAAAGGTGTTCATGGCGATCACGGTGATCCGGTTCATGTGAGGCCGACCTCCACCGTTTCCTTGAGGAAGAGATCTTCCAGCGAGCGCTTGTGCGGGACAAGCGACACCAGCCGCCCGCCATGACGGCGGATCAGGTCGAGGACTTGGTCCACCTTGTGTTCATCGTCCAGCTTGATCAACACGTGATTGCTCCGCCGGACGATCGTCCCTCCCAACTGCTCGGCCTCCCGGACGCCGGCCTCCGCCAGCCGTTCCACGAGGATCTCGACCGACGTCACGGCAGCGGTCCCCACCAACTCATGGACAGCCCCCACGGCCCGAAGCCGTCCCTTCACCAGAATCCCAATCCGATCGCAGATCATCTCCACATCGGGCAGGATGTGCGTGCTGAAAAAAATCGTCTTCCCATGGTCCTTGAGTCGGAGGATGATGTCACGGACATCACGCCGTCCGATCGGATCCAGTCCCGACATCGGCTCGTCCAAGATGACGACTTGCGGGTCGTTGACTAGGGCCTGGGCCAGACCGATCCGTTGCAGCATGCCTTTCGAGAACTTTCTCAGCGGGAGATGACGGGCATCGGTCAGGCTGACCATCGCCAGCAGTTCGTCGATCTTCTTCGCCAGCGCCTGGCGACTCAGCCCGAACAGCTGCCCATAAAAGGTCAAGAACTCCGCGGCCGTCAGATACTCGTAGAAATACGGCGCCTCCGGGAGGAAGCCCACGTGCTGTTTCACGGCCACATCCTGGATCGGTCGATCCAGGATCCAGGCTCGCCCGGCAGTCGGGGCGAGCAGGCCTAGGAGCAGTTTGATGGTGGTGGTCTTGCCGGCCCCGTTGTGTCCGAGAAAGCCGAAGATCTCCCCCTGCTCCACTTCCAGGTCCAGATGATCTAACGCCACGACGCGCTGGCGCCCGAGGCCGAGACGAAACTCCTTGGTCAGTCCCTCGATGCGAAGCGGCTTCATCGCCGTCTCCTCTTTTCGTACACTGTCAACCGTTCCTTCATCTCACTGCTGCGCACCGTCTGCGTCTGCGAATCGTAGAGGTAGCGGCCGCCGAACGGCTCGCGGGGCAACGCACGCAGCAGCCCGGGCCCAACCAAATCCTCCAAACGCTCGGGCGCCTGTTTGTACAGAGTCCGGTACCGGCTGATGGTCTCTTCGAGCAACTGGAGGTCCCGCTCAACCACCACCTCCTTCAGCCGTCGCTCCAGGATCTGCTTGACGTTCTCATCCGAGGTTTGCTCGTACATCCTGGCTAGAAAGTCGATGGCGACTTGCGGTTCCCTGGCCGAGACATAGAGCCGAGCGGCTAAAGGCGCAAGGTACTCAGGCGCCCCAGGAAGGCGGGAAGCCCTGGCGATATAGTCGGCCGCTTTGGTGTCATCGTGCAATTCGTAGTAATAGTTGAACCCAAGCAACCAAGGAAGCGCCCAGTAGTCAGGATTGTGCTTGATTCCCTTCTCCAGTATTCGGTTGCTCTCCTCAACGAGGACCACCAGCGTCACCAGCGCGATGCCTCCGGCCTCATAGACGCGCGCAAACTTGGGGTCCAATGTCGTGATGACATCCAAGGCTCGGTAGATCCAGTGACCGGCCTCCTCCGTGACCTTGCGTTCTCCCATCGCCTGAATGGCCTGGATCCACAGGAGATCGGCCACCACCTGCTCGTATCCCAAGACCGCAACCCGGAAATACTCCCCCTGAGGCAAGTACATGAACCGCTGCAGCTTGGGCGTGACCGCCCGCTGCGCATCAATGCGGACCTGCAGGAGGTGCAGTCCTACGACAAGGAGCAAGCCCGTCGCCACAAGAACTGACATCCGTGCAGCCAGACTCATGGTGCTACCATGGACAATGAACGCTTCAGCCGTTCAGTGTCCACTTCCATGAACTGGCGTTCCAAAGCGGTCAGATTCCACCCTCGGTAGCGTTCTTTAACTTTGACAATCTGCTCATACTCAGCTGCAGCGACCTCCCTGTGCCCGATCTGCTGGGACAGCTCGGCCAACTGGGCGCGGGCCGGCAGGAAGTTGGGCTCGTAACTGATCGCCCGCCTGAACAAGGCCAGTGCTTCTTCCTTGTGCCCCTGCGCCCGTCGAATCTTTCCCAGCTCATGGTAGTTGAACGGCGAATAAGGATCCAAACGCATCGCCTGTTCAAAATAGGCGGCCGCTTGGCGCCACAAGTCCTCTTGCTGCAGTCCTGGCCCGACTCGGTCGGCCAGCAGCACGTGGAGCGTCCCCAATCGGTGCGCAAAGCGCCCATCCAACGGGTTCAACTCCAAGCCCATCGTGAGCTCGTCGATAGCCCGGAGCAACCACCGGGGATCGCCCGATTGTTGAAACAGCCGCACCTCCGCCAGCGCCAGTGCGTCATGATAGGCGGTCGTTCCCGGGGCAATGAGCGTGGCGCGCTGAAACCAGTCGAAGGCCTGGTCCTCTCGGCCAACCGCCGCTTCGCCCGCTCCCTTGTCGAACGCGTACCACGCGGCCGCCGGCTGGACGATGAGGAGCGCGCACAGCACAGCAACGACTCCGATCGAGACCGCCCGAACTGGATGATACGGGAACGGCATAGTCCAGACGGAAGGGCCCTGAGGTTGTCTCAAGCGTTTCACCACCAGGATCATCCCGGCGAATAGTATAGCAAGCAAAACCAGTGCCGGCTCATGAAATACCGCATCAACGCCACTATGCACAAGAATGCCCAGAATCCCCCCTGACAAACCGATGACCAGCCCTCGCTCCCAGGGTTCCAACGGGAGACGCAGGGTCTCGCGAATCTCCCAGCCCAAGAGCGCTACACCCGCCAGAAAGAGCACCAGCCCTAGCACCCCCAGCTCCACGGCTAACTGTAGATACTCATTATGCGCCGATTCGGCCCGCTTGCCATAACGGGCGATCGCACTTTCGACGGGAAACCGGTATTGGAACGACGTGTACTTGTAGAGACCCAAACCGACTCCCCAGGGATGATCGATGATCCGCTCCAGCGAATTCTGCCAGATCGCGAGCCGGGTATAGGCGTATGGATCCTGGGCTCCGACCGTGAGCACCCGCTGCTGCAATGGATTCTGAACGATCGCCCCTGCAATGAGAGCCAGCATGATCACAGCCAGAAACGGCTTGCCGAAACGATAGAGGCCGACACACGCGACAGCCGCCACGAAGGCCAGCAACGCGCCTCTCGATTGAGCCAGGACGAACGCGAGCGCGACCGCCCCGGCGGTCAGCCACAGCAACGGCGTCTCCCAGTGAAGGCCTTCGGTCGGGCGGCGATAACACAGCAACCCGAACGCCACCGCAAAGACCGCCATCTCATAGCTCGCAAAGAAATTGGCGTTGAAAAAGGTGCCGGTCGGCCTGGCCTGGCCGCCCCCCATGAATTGGTAGAGACCGAGCGCGGCCTCGAACACCCCCATGCCCAGCAGGATCGTGACGAGGCCACGCGCCTCCCGGACTGACTGCACGAGATGCACGACCAAGAACAGACAGACGGCGTAACTGCAGAGGCTGATGAGCCATTGGAGGCTGGGGGCTACGTAGGTGGAGTGGACAACGGAAACGACCGCCCATCCCATAAACGCTACCATGGCGGAGAAGACGCGGGTCTGTTGGACGGCGATCCAGCCCGTTCTCATCGAGCGCAAGAGCCAGACGATGACGGCACCGAGCAGGATGAGTCGAATGATCAGAACCGGCAGGTGCGTCGTCCCGCCATCGATCAGCGGGGCAAAGACCGTGAGGCCACCCAAGGTGATGAGCGGCCGAAAAGTTCGAACGGATTCATGGGCTGGCACGGGGGCCTATCACGACATTTAGCAGCCCTTGAGGTTTGCACAAAACGGGGGCGAGGGGTCATTCCTGACCCCTCGCCCGCCCTTCTCACCCCGCTTGGATTACCCGGAGACGTCGTTTCTGGTGTTGGTCAAGTTTCTGAGGTCGTTGATTTCCCACTCGTCGCAGGTGCTGTCGCTGTCAATATTCCCGATCTCACCCGCCGTGAAGCCATTCAGACCCGCAGCGGTGGAACCAGCCGGAACTGGGACGGCCGTAGGGGCCCCAGTACTGCACGGAAATGTGACCCTAAACTGCGCTACCGGTACGGAAATTGACCCAATCCCACCATACCATAGATTGTACCTGATGTTGCCGGCCGGCATGTAGCCGAGCGCGTTGGCATTCGGCACGCTATAAGTATTGTTTTCAGCAAAATACGACGTGGCGGTGGTGAAGACGCCACCCAGATTCACTTTGGCCTCGGACTGGCGCGCCTTAGCTTGATAGGTCATGAAGTTCGGGATGGCGATCGCCGCCAAGATCCCGATGATCGCGACCACGATCATCAACTCGATCAGGGTAAAGCCCCGATCCCCTTTAATGTATCTCATCATCAGCTTGTCCTCCTTTTCTCAGAGAGTTTCACCCCTTACGACCGCGCCTATGTGCTCCTCGGTCGCACCTTGATCAGCTTCCTGGGTACAAGATCAGCAAGACCGGTGCCATCCCCGTATGAACTAAAATAGGCGCGAAATCAAGAAGATGGTAACACCTTTCCGCTCCTGGCCAGAACGAGTTGGCAAATTTCGCTTCCATTGACGACTCAAATTTGTCGCTAGTGCCCATCCTTTAATTTGCGACATCATCCAGTGTATTGGAGAGATTCCTGAGATCATTGATGATCCAATCGTCGCAAGTCGAATCGGCATCAATATTCCCCCTAGCTCCCGCCGTAAACGACGAGGTAGTTGTGTCTACTGCAGCAGGGGGAGTATTCACATCGCATGGGCCCGTAGCCGTACTACCCCCGGGAAGTGCGGTGGGGGTGCCACTCACGGAATACCAGTAGGAGTACCGAGTTGCCCCTGTAACCCCGTAGCCAAGTTGGCTGATGTCGGAAATCACATACGATGCATTCTGAGCCGCGAGGGTCGTAGTCGCATGTGTCCAGATACCTCCAAGACCGATCTTGGCCTCCGCCTGCTTGGCCTTGGCCTGGTACCGCATGAAATTCGGGATCGCAACGGCCGCCAGGATCCCGATGATCGCGACCACGATCATCAACTCAATTAAGGTAAACCCTTCTGGTCCCTTCAGCGCCTGTCTGGCCATCGATCCTTCCTTAAAGGCTGCACGGATTCCGCCACATATCACCACTGGTTTCACGGTCAGGCTGACGAATCTGCAGGCGGCTACCGCTGAAGCGCGCAAAATCTTTGCCATTGCCCCAAACGTCCCGAGCTGCTCCTAAAACGTGACGTTCTAGGCCAAGCCACCGTTTTACCACTAAGGAAAAAGACGATTCCTGCTACCGCCGTACCAAAAATTGCCACGGCGGGAAGTTTTACAGGGCTTTGTTGGAGAGACGCTGCTGGGATTTTCGGATTCGCTCCTCCGTGGCCGGGTCACCGAATCCCTTCGCCTTGAACCGTTCCACAAGCTTGTGATTTGTCGGATCGAGTTCCAGCGAGCGTAGCCAGACCTCGCGAGCTTCGCCCCCGAGGTTCTGGGTGAGGTAGATATCGCCGAGGTGCTCGAGAAAGACGGGATCGTCTGGCACCACGGCCACGGCCCGCTTCATTTCTGCCAAGGCCTCCTGGAAGCGGCCCATCTTGTAATAGGCCCAGGCGAGACTGTCGAGATAGTAGCCATTCTGGGGCTTGACCGCCAGCGCCCGTTGGATCAACGCAACCGCTTCTTCCAATCGCATGTCGCGCTCGGCATAGGTATAGCCCAGGTAGTTGAGCGCATCGGCGTGCTTAGGATCCAGCCGGATGGCCTCCTCCATCTCATGAACCAGCTCGTCAAACCGGCCCATCTTGTCGTACGCGGTCCCCAGGTTGAAATGGAGATCGGCGCTTTCGGGATTGCGCTGCAGCCCCTCGCGAAAGACCGCCACCGCTTCCTCTTGGCGCGACGCCTGGAGCAGGGTCAAGCCCAGCAATAGATATGCCTCCGTCATCTTGGGGTTGAGGGCGATGACCTGCTGGAAATGCGGGAGCGCCTCATCATTGCGTTTCAGGCGATACAGCAAGTAGCCGAGATGGAGATGCGCGTCGGAGTACCGCGCGTCGACCTGGATGATCGTCCGGTATTCTGCGATGGCTTTATCGAAATCCTTCAACTCTTCGTACAAGTAGGCCAGATGATCGCGGACTCGTAGTTCCTGCGGGCGCAAGGCGAGGACGAGCTTGATCTGCTCGACCGCCTTGACATAGTCCTTCAGCTCCCCGTAGATCAGCCCGATCCGGAGCTGGGCCTCAACGTCGCCTGGAGAATCCTGGATGGCTTCGCGCAAGAGGGCGAGCGCGGGCTCGTAGGCCTTCTGGGTCAACAGCAAGCGGACCAGCCGCTGACGCGCTTCCCGGTTGCCCGTGTTGACCTCCTGCAACACCTTGCGGAGGACTGCGATGGCCTGAGCCGTGTCGCCCTTAGCTTCCAGCGTCGCGGCCATTCCCAGGTAGGCGGGCTCGAAGCTGGGATTGATGGCGAGCGCGTCGCGATAGGCCTGCACGGCCCGGTCCCAGGCCTTCTGCTCAACCAGAATGTGACCCAGGTAGAGGAAGCCAGTCGGCGTCGCGGTCTGGGAAACGGCAATCCCGCGGCGGATGGTCTGCTCAGCCTCGTCATACCGCTTCAGGCCAGACAACAACATCCCCTTCGAATAATAGGCCTGAGCTTCCTGGGGCCAGAGCGCCACAATCCGCTCGTAGAGCTCGATGGCTTGCTCCGATCGGCCCGCGGCCACGGCCACGCTCGCCAGCATGTGCAGGGCCTGGAGGTTCGTCGCGTCTCGAGCCAGCGCCGCTTCGGCGTGGGCTTGAGCTTTGTCATGCTCGCCTCGAGCATGATAGAGCGTCGCCAGCCCGACGTGAATCGCCACCGAGTTTGGATCGCGAGCGAGCGCCTTGAGGTACTCCGCCTCGGCCTCTCCCATAGCATTGTTCAGCTCGTGCTGGTAGCCGAGCATGAAATGGTAGAACGCGACCGAGTCCGGAGCTTGATCTGACCCTGACGGCTTCGCAGGCAGGGCGGGCTGTTCTGTGGCGAGTGCGTCAACCGACAGGAGCGCGAGGCAAACCAGCACACCGATAGCCCATGCGTTCTTCCTCGTGCTCAGTGTGCCGACCATCGCATCTTGGCGCTCACCGTCGTCCAGGCGGGATAATCCTTAGCATCTAGTTTCTATGCACGATTATAGAGGCATCGCGAAGGAGAGTCAAATCGGCTCTTGGATGTAGTTGGCGAACTTGGCGTACTCAGGGAGGAATGTGAGATTCACTACACCCGTCGGCCCATTCCGGTGCTTGGCGATAATAATCTCCGCCACCCGCTCCCGATCCATCTTCTCCTCGGTTCTCTCCTCTTTCCAATCCTCCGTTTTGCCCTTCTCCGCGGCGTGCAGGTCCCGCCGGTAGATCATCAGGACCAAATCGGCATCCTGTTCGATGGCGCCCGATTCCCGAAGATCGGCAAGAAACGGTCTCCTGTCCGGCCGACTTTCGACCGCTCGACTGAGCTGGGACAAGGCGATGACCGGAATGTTCAATTCTTTGGCGACGGACTTCAACGACCGGGAAATGACCGAGATCTCCTGTTGACGGTTCTCGCTGTCGTCGCTCCCGGACATCAGCTGAAGGTAATCGACCACCACAAGATCGAGGCCGGTTTCCGCCTTCTGCCGACGGATCTTGGCGCGCATTTCCAGGGCGCTAATGCCCGGCGTGTCGTCAATGAATATCCTACTGTCGCTCAGCTTGCCGGCTGCGCGGGTGAGGCTCGGCCAATCTTCCCTCTGCAGTTGACCGGTCCGAATGCGATGCATATCCAAGGAGCCTGCCGCGCTCAGCAGGCGCATGCACAACTGCTCCTTGGACATCTCCAGGCTAAAGATGGCCACCTTATACTGCCGGGGGTGCAGCGCTGCGTGCAAAGCCATCCCCAGAGCCAAGCTGGTCTTGCCTGTGCTCGGCCGCCCGGCCACGATAATCAGATCGGAGGCCTGGAGGCCGGCGGTCTTTTCATCCAGATCCGAAAACCCCGTCGGAATGCCGGTGATCTTTTCCTTCTGTTCATACAGCTTGTTGATGTGTTCCACCGTATCGGTCACGACAGCGCCCATTGGACTAAAGGAGCGCTTCATCCGGCGTTCCGCAATCCCGAAAATGTTCTTCTCGGCGTAGTCCAGCAATTCATCGACCCGCTTAGTTCCTTCATACCCCCGAGTGACGATCTCCGTCGCCACGTTGATGAGAATGCGGTTGATCCCGGTCTCGTGGATAAGCTTGGCGTGATAGGTCACGCTGGCCGCCGTCGCCACCGCTTGGGCGAGGTCGGTCAGGTACGCGCTACCCCCGATCGCTTCCAACGCTCCGGCGTGCTGAAGGCAGTCGGCAAGGGTCACGAGATCGATCACCTGATTGTGTTCCGCCAGGGCGATCATGGCCTCAAAGATCTTACGGTGCTTGGGGAGATAAAACTCGTCAGGGCCGATGACCTCGAGGGCCTTGTAGAGCGCCTGGTTGTCCAAGAGAATGGCCCCGAGGACAGCTTTCTCAGCTTCGAGATTCTGCGGTGGTAGTCTGAACGCAGTGGGATCCGAGGGGTCTGGCAAGCCGCGAGGCTTCATCGGCGACCTCCGCGCGTCGCTCGCCGGGCGCGAACGGCCGCGGCGCCGCCCCGCACGCCCGTGGCACGCGTCCGGCCGCCCTGCGCGGCGCGGAGCTGCAGGAGCCGGTCGAGGTCAAACGCAAACCCCGTGGAGGGAACCTCCCGCCCGAAACGGCCGATCAGGTGATCGTAGCGCCCGCCGCCTCCGATCTCGGCGCCCACCCCGTCCACATAGATGTCGAAGACCAGGCCTGTGTAATACTCCATCCGGCGGATCTCCCCCATGTCCAGCAGGAGCGCGCCGCCCAGGCCGGCTGCCGTCATCCGCGCCCACACTTCGCGCAACCGGGCGAGCGGTCGGCGGCAATCCTCGGTCGGAGGCGTCAGGCGCGCCGCTTCCTCCAGAATTTCGGCGCCCCCGTAGAGTTCGGGTACCGCAAGGAGGGCTTTGGCAGCACGGCCACGCACGCCGGCCTGGTGCAACAGCGCCTCCATCTTGGGCACATCCTTCCGCGCCGCCGCTTCGCGCAGGCTGCGCTGGACGGATTCCGCCACGCCGGTCCGGCGAAGCAGCGCATTGAAGAAGGCGCCCTGTCCGATCGCGATCGTGAAGGCTGTGACCCCGAGGCGACGGAGGCACTCCGCCGCCACCATGATCGGCTCGACGTCGGCCGCCGTGCCTTTGGGCCCGATCAGCTCGAGGCCGATCTGGAAGATCTCGCGGTCGCGGCCCGCGTGCTCCGGCTCGTAGCGGAAGACATTGACGCTGTAACAGAGCCGCAGGGGAAACGGCTGGTTCACCATCCCCATCGCCACCATCCGGGCGATCTGGGCGGTGACGTCCGGACGCACGACCAGGATGCGGCCCGTGGCCCGGTCCACCACCTTGTAGGACTTCTCGATCAGTTCGGCGTCGAGACCGGGCGCCAGAATGTCCAGGTACTCAAAGGTAGGGGGGATGACTTCCCGGTACCCGTGCTCACGGAACACCGAGAAAACGACATCCTCGACGGCGCGCTTCTCGCCCGCCTCGACGGGCAGAAAGGTGGCGACGCCTTGAGGGATCGGAGAGCGGGCAGGTCGAGTCATCGTACAACGGACCAACGGACTTGAGGTCTTGCCGAGCGCCGCGCGGACGGCTAGAGACGAACGAGCTTGACCGAGATGATGTTCTTCGCGACCGTGA
>Ga0209235_1002355_pt1 | contig 10486 bp, 11 predicted proteins | sample GraSoi013_1_20cm_4_FD_185817 | JGI IMG/M metagenome (GOLD analysis project Ga0209235, IMG submission 185817) | Grasslands soil microbial communities from the Angelo Coastal Reserve, California, USA - Sample 09_25_2013_1_20cm (SPAdes) (version 2) | ecosystem: Environmental > Terrestrial > Soil >...
AGATATACGAACTCTGTGCGGTCATTCGTTCTTGATTCCCACGTTGCGATGATGTCAAAGCCGTAGGACTTCATAATCGGCGCCGCGTGGTCGCGAAATCGGTCATGAAACGCAGCCTTGTTGTGCTCGAAGATTTCGTAAATTCTGAGTTGATGGATCATCTCGGCACCTCGGTACGATTCATGCTTGGCCTCATTAATCAAGCGTGCATTGTACTTCCTCCCTGAAGAGGAGCATTTATATGCACCATGATACATATGTATTCAAATGCATACTGCCGTGTTCGAGATACTGGCCGATCCTACGCGACGGCGCATCGTCGAGATGCTCCGCAGCGGCGAACACGCAGTGAACGACATCGTTGAAGAAGTCGGCATCGACCAATCGGGCGTCTCCCGCCACCTCCACATACTACGCAAGGCAGGGTTCGTACAAGTCCATCCCGACGGACCCAAACGCCTCTATTCGCTTCGACCAGAACCCTTCCACGAGCTGGAAGCCTGGTTAGGAACGTACAAGCAGAACATGCGGGAGAACTTCAGCAGACTCGACGCCCACCTCGAACGGATGAAGAAGAAGGAGGTGAAATGATGCAAAAAGAGAAGATCCAACACAAAGACGATATGACCGTAACACTCCCCTCCGACAGAGAAGTCCTCATCACCCGCACTCTCCACGCACCGCGTAAACTCGTCTTCGAAGCCATGACCGAACCGCGACACCTCAAACAATGGCTGGGCCCACGAGTCATGACAGTGACGGTCGCCGAAGCCGACTTACGCGAAGGCGGCGCATGGCGCTTCGTCCACCGTGCCCCTGACGGCACGGACCACGTCTTCAGCGGAGTAATCCGTGAGTTCCGACCGCCAGAACGTACTGTACGGACAAATAGCTACGAGAATATTCCAGGCGCGGAATCGCTAGAGACAATGACGCTAGAAGAACATGGCACAACGACGAAGGTGACAATCCGAGTCCTGTTCAAGAATCGCGAGCAACGCGACGGCTACGTTGCCTCAGGGGCTGAGGGAGGCATGCGCGAATCCTACCAACGTCTCGACGAGCACCTAGCCAAAACGTAGGGCTCAATCTCCGCCACGCCGAGACAACTCCCTTTTTTCATGATAGACTTTGAGTATATCAAAAGATATAGTTTTGATATATCGAGATTCGAAAATTTCGAAATTCGAAATTATCGCCGCGCGGAACAATGATTATCTTTGCATTGACAGCGTTGAGATTTCGATGAAACCTTTTCTCGAACCATCAAGAAAAGCAACGACAATCCTGCTCTCAATCCTAATGCTAACCAGCACCGCGGCAATAGTCGGTACAGCCGTCCATCCCGCAAATGCCGCCAGCCCTAGCACTCCAACATTCACCAACTATGAGCTAGCAGGCAACCCGTTCAGACATGGCTTTAGCGTCGGAGTCACCTGTCCAAACGGCGCTGGCACATGCCAGAACACTGAAGGCGAGCCAGCAATAAGAGCCGATCCAGCAGGCAACTTCTACGGATCTTCGGAGAACGTCTTCTGCGTCATAGGCGGCCTCTGCGGCGGAACCTTCGCTTGGAAATCCACAGACAACGGCAACCACTTCACAACCTTACCATTGCCTGACAGCGTCTCAAGCGGAAGCGTTGGCTTCTCGCCAGCAGGAGGAGACACTGACATTGCGGTGGCACCCGCGCTGAACACCAACGGCTTCTACAACATCTATGTGGCCAGCCTTGCCACGACCCCACCGCTCGCAAACGTATACGTCAGCACCAGCCACGATGGAGGCGCCTCGTTCATCCTCAACCCCACCGGAGCAACCATTCCAGTGGACGACAGGGAATGGATCGCGGCCGACGGCGCCAACAAGGTATGCGTCTCCTACCACGCATACGCCACAACCAACAATCTCTTCGTAACATGCAGCTACGACGGTGGCGCGACATACGCGCAGGTGGCGAACGCGTTCGATGCTAACCATCCATGGCATGCGGCATACCAGAACGAGATCGGAAACCTTGCCATTGATCCGACCAATCACTTGATCTACCAATCCTTCAGCAGCATAGCTAATGCGGGCGAACTCTCTTGCCTCAGCTGCAGCACCCATGCGGTCTGGATCGCTGTCTCGATCGACGGTGGCCTCAGCTTCACCGACTATGCTGTATACATCAATCCGAACATGTCGATAGGCTACGGACACCAGTTCGTCAACGTCAGCGTCGACCAGGCCGGCAACGTCTACCTTGTCTATACTGACGACCACAACATGTACTACAGCTTCAGCACTACCTTCGGCCAAACATGGTCTGGACCATACCAGATCAGCAAAACACCGTCCAACACCGCGATCATGCCATGGAGCACCGCCCTCGGCAACGGAGCCCTAGACGTAGTCTGGTACGGCACAAGCTACTACGACGGCGTCAACACACCTGACAACTATCCGATGAAAGCCGCCTGGCAAGTATACTTCGCCCAGAACCTAGCCGCAACAACCCCAGGCAGCAAGTTCAGCCAGAACACAGCCTCGGGAATAATCCACTACGGAGGGGTATGCGAGGCAGGCGTCACATGCACTGGCAACAGAGACCTTCTAGACGACTTCGGAATAGCAGCCAGCCCAACCACTGGATCGGCCGCCATAATCTACACCAACGACCAATACCTGAACACCGCAGCGGAGCCAGCTACCACACGGACCAGCGGAAGCGGGGTCTGCACCCAATCCGTCAGCAACAGCGTCGACTGCTCCCACACGGATATCGCCGTCCAAACAGGCGGCTCAACCCTCCTAACTACACAGCACCACGTCAAGGCTGGCATAAACTTTGAACAGGTAAATCAAGCGCCTAGCCTCACCATACAAATCTCCAACACTGGAGCCCAAGCAATCACATCGCTCTCGATCCAGCTCGCGGGACAACCTCTAACACTATCCTGGAACCCGAGCCTACCAACCCAACCCGGTCAGACAACGACGACCACAACGACGAACATTCCGTTGGGAGTGGTCCTAAGGGTTGGTAGCATCTACCAAGTGACCATTACCGCCACATTGTCCGACGGATCGACAGACAGTCAGACTCTGAACGCAATCTATACTCTCGGAGCAGGAATCGGACTATAGGAGGTAAATCCTCCTTCCCCCTCTTTTTCTAACAGCGATTGAATTGCCGGAACAGTATCAGCCAAGGTTCAGTTTCTGGGACCTCACTAGCTTGAAGTAGTGGCCTTGCGTGCCCGACGGCTAAGAGTAACTCGAACCTAATCGACCTTTAAGCGTCCAAAATAGTGTCTACAACTTGACCGAACTGACCCAAGAACCGCCAAGAGTGGAAACGCTAACCAGAGCTGGTGCCAGCAGAGCCGCCCTCGCGTTCATATTCGCCACAGTCCTCTTTGACACTCTCGGATTCGGCATCATAATCCCTGTACTCCCTGGGCTTGTTGTCAGCTTCGTCGGCGGAGACCCAGCTAGAGGCGCAGAGATCTTCGGCCTATTTGGCACAACTTGGGCGCTGATGCAGTTCCTGTTCGCCCCGTTGCTAGGAGCGTTGTCCGATCGCTTTGGTCGACGACCCGTCCTCATCCTTTCCGCGTTCGGCCTCGGAATCGACTACATGATCATGGCCCTTGCACCCAACCTGACATGGCTCTTCATCGGGCGAGTCGTCAGTGGCATCACCAGCGCCAGCTTCACGGTAAGTTTCGCCTACGTAGCCGATACTACTCCAGGTGAGAAACGGGCCGGCGCATATGGTATGATTGGATCTATCTGGGGCGTGGGATTCATCATCGGACCCCTCGTTGGAGGACTATTAGCCGGAATTGGCCCACGCTTCCCTTTCTGGGGCGCAGCCGTACTCTCGCTTGCAAGCGCCGCTTACGGATTGATAGTTCTGCCTGAATCGCTCTCCCTAGAGCACAGAAGTCCCGTCTCGCTTCGGAGAGCTAACCCTATTGGTTCCCTGTCCATGATACGGGCGCGAAAAGGACTAGCAGGCTTTGTTACAGTCAATTTCCTAAACTTCCTCGCCTTCCAAGTCCTTCCCAGCGTCTACGTAATATACGCTGCTTACAGGTACGGCTGGGGATACGCCTTAGTCGGAGCGGCACTCGCACTCGTTGGTGCTTGCAACATCATCGTTCAGGGCCTCCTAGTCCGGCGTGTAGTCGCTCGATTCGGCGAACGCCTCGCCCTGCTCATCGGAATAGTTTCCGGCACAATAGGGTTCGTTATCTGGGGCCTCGCAACCAACAGCCTTCTATTCATGATTGCAATAATCTTCTACGCCCCAATCGGATTCGTCCAGCCCGCGTTGCAAGGACTAATGACCCGGCGAGTCGGCCCGTCAGAACAAGGAGCACTGCAAGGCATCAACGGTAGCCTCATGGGCCTCACCGGCGTTATCGGACCCACGCTTTTCACGCTAATATTCGCATTCTTCATCGGTAGCCAAGCGCCCTTCAATCTTCCAGGAGCTCCGTTCCTGCTCTCCGCACTCTTGATGATCGCCTCGCTGATTCTCGCGGCAAAAGTTACCCGTAGCAGAGATCTGAACTCACGAATCGACGAACTCCCGAGCCGCCGCATTGAATCTCCTATTTAGATCTCTGTCAAGAAAACATCTTTGGAACTGCGAACAAGATGAGAGGTCCGGACCTAGGGTGCGGGTTGCGCGACGTTGTACTCTAGCTTCTGAGTTCCTTCCGCTTTGAGCTGACAGTATTTGTACAACGCGTCGTAGGTGGGAAATTGTAGTCGCATGTTGTCAAAGTCGTCTTTTGCAAGGTTTCGAAAACCATGCGCCACTGCTTCGAGGCCAGCAGATTCTGGCGGAGGGTTAGGGATCTTCGCATCAGCTCCTCTCACTATTTTGGCGAGCTCCAGCAGTGCCGAGTCCGTTAGCCTGTACTTCTTGATGATGGCGTCAAAGCTTACGCGCTCTTCGCCGTTCTCTTTGTAGTGGGTCAGCTCTACGCCCTTTGCATCGTAGGCTGTCGCACCGGTGTCTTTGACAACTTGCGGAATGGTCTCGGGCGGGGCGAAGAGAAATTCCGGATTTTTGTCAACGAACTTCTTGATCAACCAAGGACACGCTATACGGTCGACTTTCGCCTTTTCACGTGTAACCCATTTCATGCGGTTCTCTTTCACAGGATTATCTATGTAAACCGTGTCCTCGTGGCGTTGTGGATCAGAATATCGCTCGGTGACCGCCCTCTCAACCACAAATCCATTAGCACTCTGGGTGAAATCAAAGGCTCCTAAGCTCTCTAGAGAGACCGTAGCCATCATTCAAGTCTAGCGAGTCACACCACTAACACCATAGAGATGAGGAGGAGGACGGTTGCAACTTCGAATGCTCAAGGGAAAGATCCATAGAGCAAGACTCACAAGCGCGGACATCAACTATGAGGGCAGTATTGAGATCGACTCGTCTCTGATGGAAGCTGCAGGAATCATACCCTTCGAGCAAGTAGACATCTGGAACATCACCAACGGAGAACGATTCTCAACATACGCACTCACAGCTCCACGAGGAAGCGGGATCGTAGCGGTCAACGGCGCCGCCGCCCGCAAGGTTCAGCCTGGCGACGAGGTAATCATCACGGCCTTCAGCTCGATGAGCGAGAAACAAGCTAAGAATTGGAAGCCTCACGTTGTCTTTGTCGACCGCGAAAATAGGTTGAAGCCTGGCCCACTTGTTCGCCGCTTGCTTGCCAGACGAGAAACCCTTCGCTAGAAAAGAAACAGTCCTAATTTCGCCAACTAAATATTACTGACTCTGCGGCAATCCATCATAGGGATGTTGCGTGGAAACACCGAGTACGTGCTGCTCTGGTAAGGCCACACTCAGCGAGCTCCTATTTTTCGACAAAGGAGCTATCTCGTTTCTCGACAAAGAGATTCTACCGTCTATTCGGGAGGAAATCCTGAAGGCTGCCACGTCCTGTACATGGCTGGGTAGATGGAAGCTCTTGATCATCACCGGCAAGAGTCAGCGGGTGAAGGTGGTGACGGCGTGGCAAGAAGACCTGAGGAGGATAGGACGACTCAAGGACGTCGACTGGATTGAGAGATGGAAGGTCGCTCCTCTGTTCATCGCGTTCTGTCAGCCCAAGGAATTCAAACCATTTCAGTGGGTCCCAGGCGACTACGCCAGAATCGGAGAAATTCACGAAATAGGATCCGCCGTAAGGAGTATCGAACTCAAGGCTCTTGAGTACGGCATCGGGCTTCATGGGCCGATCATGGGCTTGCTCATGCCGGAAGTAAATAGAGGCGTGAGGGCGGCGCTCGGAATACCCGATGACTACGAGCTCGTGCATTTTGGTATAATGGGGTACCCAGGCGAACAAGTGGTGCAGAAGTTTCCAGATCTGAAAGAGATGTGTTATTGGGACACTTGGGGACAGGTTGGTTGAAAGGTCCTCTCGACACAGATCCCTATGCTCTGCCTAAAGATCTCCCTGTTCCTGTTGACGATGGCGCCTGCCGCCATCTTCGCGGAATGAAGATGCCCGCTTTCTCACTGCCCTCCACAGCAGCACGTGACGTTAGTTTCGCGGATGCTTCTAGACGGAAAGCAGTCTTCTTTTTCTATCCAGAAACTGGGAAACCTGGTGCTCTTATTCCGGATGGTTGGAACGATATCCCTGGAGCCCGCGGCTGTACCCCTCAATCATGCGCGTTCCACGACCACTATCAAGAGTTCAAGAAGATAGGCTTCGAAATATTTGGCGTGAGCACTCAGAATCTGGATGAACAAATAGAGTTCGCAAAGAGGAACAAGCTTCCCTACGAGCTCTTGAACGATTCGGATTTCAGACTGACGAAGTCATTGCAGTTACCAACGTTCAAGTTCGGGTCCAAGACCTTCGTCAAGAGGCTCGCGCTTGTCGTAGGACGTGGCAGAATCGAAAAGTGTTCTATCCCATCTTTCCACCAGACAAGAACGCGGAGCTCGTCTTGGAGTATCTTCGAGGCAAACACGTCCCATCATAATTCGACTAAATGATGCCTTTCAGTTCCTTTCCAAGTCTGCTGTAGAATTCGTCCATGAAGACCGCTCTTTCCCTAGCTAGTCTCTTGCCTGTCTCCGTGTACATTCTCTTCGCAACCTCCTTGAGACTTAGCTCGTATTCCAGGTTTGACGAGTGTTGAGTGTAATCGACGATTGTGCCGTCCGGTCGAGTGTTCCTGCGCTTGTAATCGTCAATGTCTTCTTGTTTGTAGAATTCTTGGCCGTGTTCAACAGACAAGTAAGCACTCCGGACTATGCCGATTGCACCTATGCAGTCAAGCTTATCGGCATCAAACAGACACTTAGCCTCTATCGTTTGAGGCTGGATTCTTCCCGTTCGTTTCCTATGAGGTTCAATGCAGTGACAGACCGCGTCTACAGTCCTATCTGCAAGTCCAAGAGTCTTCAGAATATTCCTTGCTTCTTTCGACGCTTCAATTTCGTGTCGGAATCCTTCAACGCTAGAACGCTTTTCCTCGTTGGCAAAGATATCGTGGAGAATCGCGGATAGTTCGATTATCTCCAGGTCAGCGCCCTCTCGCTTTCCGATCTCTAAAGCGGTCCTCAGGACACGTTCGATGTGACTCTTCCCGTGAGCCCAGTCGTTTTTGGGATAGTAGGAATCCGCTATTTCCCAAACTTTTGTCAGAATTGAATCGGCCATCGTGACAGAAGTCTCGTCTTTCATTCCAACTTTACTAGCATGGAGTATTGCTTAAGTTTACGGGAGGATCGCGTTGAACTAGGGTGTCGCTAGGACGGTGCAAGTTTGGCGTCCCGGTTTAGAGTCGCTGGCGTGACCTTCGACTTCTGGGAGACTCTCTTCATGGACGCTCCCCAGCTAGACCGTCGGCGTGACGAACTCCGATGCCAAGGCTTGCAAGAGAATCTCACAAAACTAGGCGTCGAGGTCTCATTCGAGGATCTTGCAAATGGGCTCAGAGAGAGTACGCCATGGCTTGCCAACATATGGAAGAAGGGCGAGCAAGTATCGACACTAGAACAGATTCGTTACATCGTTAACCATGCCACCAAGAACCGGCCAGTTCTGCTCTCGGATCCTGAAGCCCTAATGAGGCTTGAAGAGTCCTATTGGAGTCCAAGCCTCACCGCACCCGCAAAACTAAACGCAGATGCTCCTAAAGTACTCCAACGACTCCGCGAGCGCGATTTCAAGATAGGATTGATCTGCAACACCGGGCGTGGCCCGGGCCATGCTCTTCGAGAACTGATGCGGAGAGAAGGCGTCTTAGATTATTTTGACGCGACAATATTTTCAGACGAGGTTGGATATGGAAAGCCGGAGACCCGAATATTTCTGACAGCAGCCAAAATGCTCGGACTAGAGCCAAGCGAGATTCTGCACGTCGGTGATAATATTGAGAACGATGTGCGAGGAGCCCAAAGCGCAGGCATGAGGACGCTACTGTTCGAGTATGAAGTTCCTTCAGGCTTCAGAGAGCAACCGTCGCTCCTTGCCCTTACAAGAGGCTCCGATTCGAACACAAGTGTCAAGCCTGACGGTAGGATAAAGTCGCTGAGCGAAATTCTGAACTTCATTGACTGACATGTGTTTCCCCTGCGACGTTGCCATGGAAGGATATTGATTTGAGAGTGGATCTATGGGAGATAGGCAGACGGAAATAAGATGAAAGTTGCGAGGCTCGCAGGTCCGCGGAAGCCGTTTGCCATAGTTGATGGCGACAGGCCGGAGCCGCGGCCGGGCGAGGTTGTTGTCAAGATTGTTGCCTCAGGGGTCTGTCACAGCGATCTTCACATTGCCAAAGGGGAGTTCGAATCAGTCAAGTATCCGATAACGCTCGGCCACGAACCCGCAGGATATGTGTACGAGGTTGGAGAGGGCGTAACCGGCCTCAAGAAGGGCCAGCCCGTCATAGTATATCCGGGACGCGGTTGTGGACGATGCTGGTTCTGCCTCCGCGGAGAAGAGAATCACTGTGAGGACGGGAAATTCATCGGATTCGACCAAGACGGAGGATACGCCGAGTACCTATCGGTGGAATCGCCTCGCTACCTCTTTTCTCTTTCCGGGCTGAGCCTTGATGAGGCAGCCCCTCTTGGCTGCGCCGGGATAACTGCCTATCACGCCGTCAAAGCAAATGCGCTGCCTGTACTACACGCCGGAGACTATGTTGTCGTAATAGGTGTCGGCGGACTCGGACATGTCGCGATTCAACTTCTCAAAAAGATGAGCACATGCTCGATAGTAGCAGTCGACGTCAGACGGCGGAGCCTCTCATTGGCCGAGAAGCTGGGGTCAGACCAGACCATCCTCGCGGGAAAGAACATGGACACTCAGGTCCGAAGAGTAGCGAAGAAAGGAGTTGGCGCAGTCATCGATTTCGTAGGGTCTACATCGACCCTCACAGCATCATACGAGATGCTCAGAGCAGGCGGTAGACTCGTAGTTGTGGGAGCAGCTGGTGGCTACTTGAAAATGGATAGCGGTTCAACCAATGGACGAGAGGTACACGGGTCCATATCAGGGTCGCTCAGCGAAATGAGCGAACTCATGGAACTGGCAAGACAGAAACAGTTCAAGGTTGTGGTCAAGACCTATCCTTTAGAACAGGTCAACGATGTTTTGAAAAGGTTAGAGGAGGGGCGTATAGAAGGGAGAGCAGTTCTCAAGCCCTGAATCTTAGCGCTGAACCGCGCGTAGGATGCGATCGCATGCCGTGGTCAGAGCTTGACACGGAGCCCGTCGAAAGCAAACTGGAGTTTGTGGCCATGGTGGCTCTTCTCAAGTTCCAGATAGTCCTCGTAGGAACGAGCCCATAGCTGCTCTATGTGGGTCAGTATAGCCTTTCGAGGATTGATCCGGTCGATTATCCCCAGAGTCTCCTCGAAGGACGCTTCCTCGTTCCGGATCGAGTGTCCGGGAGGTACGATGACACGCCCCTTCGGGTCGCGCTCGAACCAACCCGTTTCAAGCACGAGAAGGTCCGGCTCCAAAAACTCGGTGCGTGGCTTCCAGTCCCTGGCATCGTCGAGCGCGAACACCAGCCTTCTAGATTCTCGCTCTAGTATGTATGCAGTCAAGCCCGGCTGGGCCATCCTATACGGACGCACACTCAACGCGTCCAACTGAAACGGTTCTCCTTCCCCCACCTCATGGATTCTGGCTATGCCTGCTCTCTCGAAGTACTCAAGATTGTCCTCCAGGCCATGTCTCTTCCGAAAGTCTTCGCGAACCCAACTTGGAAGCCAGACATGCGTGACTCGTCTCGCCTTGGGGTCTAGCCAGTCCATATTCAGCTGCTCCAGCACTCTTCTGCCTCCAGTATGGTCAGGGTGCCAGTGAGTGTAGACTAGGTGGTGAACCTCGTGAATGCCTTCACGTTCAAGGCTCTTGTCAACATCCTCCGGCGTATCGAACAGAACGCTTGCTCCAGTGAGAAAGACAGAGGGTCCATTTCGGACAAACCGTTCTCC
>Ga0209235_1002360_pt1 | contig 10481 bp, 12 predicted proteins | sample GraSoi013_1_20cm_4_FD_185817 | JGI IMG/M metagenome (GOLD analysis project Ga0209235, IMG submission 185817) | Grasslands soil microbial communities from the Angelo Coastal Reserve, California, USA - Sample 09_25_2013_1_20cm (SPAdes) (version 2) | ecosystem: Environmental > Terrestrial > Soil >...
TCAACGTCCAGAAATTCTCCAACGAGGACGAAGCGATCGAGGCGGCGAACGATACGGTATACGGCCTGTACTCGTCCGTCTGGACGAAGGACGTTCAGCGGGCGCACCGCACCGCGAACGCGCTCCGTTTCGGGGCCGTGGAAATCAACGACCACCTGCCGATCGTGAGCGAGATGCCCCATGGCGGGTACAAGCAGAGCGGCTTCGGGAAGGACCTCAGCGTCTACTCCCTCGAGGACTACACGCAGATCAAGCACGTGTTCATCGACCTCACGGACCAGGTCCGGAAGCCGTGGCACTATCTGACCTTCGGCGATCCGACGTGAGCCCGGTTCAACGCGTCAGACCGGTTGGGTCGAAGGACGCAGGGACGTGCGGTCTTTCGGACACCGTGTAATGCTCTCCGACACGAAGTCATAGACCGGTGCCGCACGTCGGACGGACGACGTGGCGTTGGAACGTCCCCGTCCGGGACTCGACCGACGCCACCGGTCGAGGTGGGGTCCACGGCTCAGCGGGTCCCATCGGACCCCGGGAGACGGAGAACCGGAAAAACCCCGCCACCCAGAGCCCAGCCGCCCCGAAGATCGGGGGCGCGAGCACGAAGAACATGACCACCCCCACGATCGGAGATAGGAAGAAAGAGATGCCCGCGAGCAGCAAGCCGACGAGCAGGACCACAAAGCCCAAGACCAAACCTGCAGGAAGTACACCCGCCATCCTCTTTAACGGGGAACCAAAGCCCCCGGGTAACGGCCGCGTTTGCGACGCCGACCAGGAGCACCAGGACCGCGATCGCGATGGCGAGGCCAATCAGGAAACCGAAGATGATCAGGAACGCCGCGAGGAAGACCCATCCGAGAATCAATAGGAGTGACGACAGATAGAACAGAATCCCGTCGAGGTAGAGTTTCAGAATGGTCCGCGTTTCCGTCGAAGCACCCCTCCACTCCAGATTCGGAAGCGGAACGTTAAGTCTTTTGAGACCTGAACGGGAACCCAGAGAATCGCGAACTGAGGATGGTCAACTCGAGAGGACTCGTTCAGACCATGCCATCGGGAGACCCCGGGCGGCCCACTCCCGGAACACGCGCGTCGGATCCAGGGCCTCGGCGGGATACACACCGGGCCCCGGTGTCGCCTTGTCCCCGATCAGCGCCGTCCCGATCGCAGCACCGACCGCCCCGAGATACGAGGCCGCCGTGGTGGAGCGCCTTCGGTTCGCCTCTTGATGCGTGAGGGTGATGTCGCCCCGGTACACGACCCGCTTCCCACCCGTTTGTCCTTCGACCTCGACGCTGAGCGACTCGGCCCCTTCGAGCGGCAGCACCAGGGCGGACGGCTCCGGGAATGCCGCGAGGAACGCGCGGCGGAACGAGACCATCTGGTTCCCCATCCGGATCATGTGGGAGTCCGCCAAGAGATCGAGCTTGTCGAGCGAGAGGATCGCCTGGACGAGGTGCGGGTCGAGGACGTACTTGTAGTCCACCCGGCCGATCGGTTTGCCGAGGAACTTCGGCAGCGTCTTGACCTCTTCATGGGAGATCAGGTAGGTCCGCTGCGATCCGACCGGAGGCGGGAATCCATACTCTTCCGGCTCGCTGAGCGGCGCGCGATCCTGGAGGGCCCCGTCGAGCCACACGGTCGGGGGTGAGAGGACATCCGAGAGGAAGACCTCGCGGGAGTAGAGGGGGAAGGAGCTGTGGCCGGGCAAGGTCGCGACGCCGCCGGACCGGATGCGGATCGCATCGATCGTGTCGAGCCGTTCGACCGCGCTCCGGGCCATGACGTTCGACAGGCCGGGGTCCAGGCCCATCGAGACGAGGCCGGTGAGCCCGACGTCCTTGAAGGCCTCCCCCATCGCGAGCTGTTCGAAGATCCCGGCCAGCCCGCCGGGTTCCCGAGGGCCGGCCGCGGATGGATCGAGGTAATTCGCCCGGACCTCGAGGGCGGCTTGCATGATCCCGAGATTGTATTTCGGGAGCGTCGCGTTGATGACGAGGTCCACGCCCGCGATTGCCCTCGTCAGGGCAATCCGGTTCTCGACGTTCAGCTGTTTCGCCTCGATCGCGACCCGTCCCCGGATCCCCGTGAGCACCCGCGCCCGCTCTCCGTACAAGTCGACGAGCAGGAGGGACGTCACCCGAGGATCCCCGCGGAGTTCGGAGGCGAGCGTCCGACCGAGTCCCCCCACTCCGAGGATCGCGACCCGCATCCTCCGAAGGAGGGATTCTTCGAGGGTTTAGTCTTTTCGCGGTCGTTCGGATGTCCGTCGTGGTCGCCGGACGAGGGATACCACCGCGTCGGGCTCAACTACCACGTCGATAGTATTCCCTCACCGTCGCACGGAGTTCGCCCACGAAATCACGGCGTCCGCGGTCACATCCGGTGCCTCCCACATCGGCATGTGGCCGATTCCGTTCAGGATCACGCGGACGTCGGGAGGACCACGCCCGTTTGGCGCCGCCTCGGAAACGGGAATGAGGCCGTCCTCCGTTCCGTGGATGACGAGCCGCGACCCTCCGAAGGAATTGAACACGGCCGTGCGGTCCGGCCGGGCGGCCATCGCGGCGAGGCCTGCCATCACCCCGTCCGGGCGGGCCCGCTCAATCATCAGAGCTGCCTGCGGGCGCCATTCGACCGCCGCACGTGCCCCGACGAGTTTCTCCGCGAGACCGGGGAGCAAGGCTTTCGTGCCCGCCGCCCGAATCTTCTCGATCGTATCGTGCCTCCCGCGCCGGCCGGTCTCACTGTCGGCGGCCGTCCTGGAGGCGATGAGGCCGAGCCCCGCGACTCCGTCGCCGCGTTTCTCCGCAAGGGCCAGCGCGACATATCCGCCGAAACTGTGTCCGGCGACCGCAACCTGCCGGGCCTTGAACGGCTCGATGAAATTCGCGACCTCCTCGGCGTACGCCTCGACCGTCGCTCGGCCGAAGTCGATCGGGGGACTGTCCCCGAAACCCGGGAGGTCAGGGGAGAGCACGCGGAAGCCCGCGGCGGCGACGCGAGGCGCGACCAAGGACCAAATCGACCGGTTCAGCGGCCAGCCATGGAGCAAGACGACGATCACATCCTTTCCATGACCGGTCGAGTCGAAGGCCAGCACGCGCGCGGGATTCGCCGACCGTCATCATAAACCATACGGACTGGGGTGGAACGTCGCCTCGGGGCGGAAGCGGTTGCGTCCTCGGAGCCCGGTGTCAGGCCGGCTCATTCTCACGAAGTCAACCAGAAGAATAAACCCGCATCGGTCGTGTTTCGAATGATTTCGACTGGCGGGTTCGTCGTCCACCTAACTCCTGCCCCTTAAAGCGCCGGCCTCGAATGGCCACTTCGTGACGACGGTCCGACGGGACAGACGGGCGATTGCGAACGGCCTTGCGAAATTGGGGCGTCGATCCCTCTCCCATCTCTTCGCACCTCGATGTCGCCGAAACGAGGACCGGCATTTCGCAGACACGCTGGCCGTCCGCTCCGACGACCGTCGTCGCGAATCCCGACCGCGCGGGAGTTCGTGGCCCGAATGATCGATGAGACCTGGCACCTGGAACCGGATTGGAGAATGGACGAGCGGTGGGCCGGTATCATCCGGCCGTACGGACCGGACGACGTGGTCCGCCTCCGTGGGACGATCCGCATTCGACACACGCTCGCGGAACGGGGGGCCGGTCGCCTGTGGAGCCTCCTCAATTCCCAGGACTACGTCCCCGCCCTCGGGGCTCTCACCGGAAACCAGGCGATCCAACAGGTTCGGGCGGGGCTCCGCGCGATCTACCTGAGCGGCTGGCAAGTCGCCGCCGACGGCAACGACGCGGGCCAGATGTATCCCGACCTGAGCCTCTACCCGGCGGATAGCGTCCCCAACGTCGTCCGGCGGATCAACAACGCCCTCCGCCGGGAGGACGAGAAGCAACACTTGTCCGGGAAGCACGACGTCGACTGGTTCGTCCCGATCGTCGCGGACGCGGAAGCCGGATTCGGTGGACCCCTTCACGCATTTGAACTCATGAAAGCGATGATCGAGGCCGGCGCCGCCGGCGTCCACTTCGAGGATCAACTCGCCGCCGCCAAGAAGTGCGGCCACCTCGGAGGCAAGGTGGTCGTCCCGACCTCGGAGTTCGTCCAGAAGCTCGTCGCCGCGAGGCTCGCGGCGGACGTGATGGGCGTCCGGACGTTGATCGTCGCTCGGACCGATGCGAACAGCGCTCGCCTCATCACGGGCGATGCCGATCCGGCCGATCATTCGCTCATCTCCGGCGAGCGCACCACGGATGGATTCTTCCAGTTCGAAGGCGGCCTCCACGCGGCGATCGCCCGCGGTCTCGCGTACGCGCCATACGCCGACGTACTGTGGTGCGAGACCTCCTCGCCAGACTTGGAGGAAGCGCGCGAATTTGCGGACGCGATCCATGCGCACTACCCGGGGAAACTCCTCGCGTACAACTGCTCCGCCTCGTTCAACTGGAGGAAAAAACTGGATCCGGCGGGCCTCGCGGAGTTCCAGCGCGAACTGGGGCAGCTGGGCTACCGATTCCAGTTCGTCACCCTCGCCGGATTCCACACGCTCAACCTGTCGATGTTCCAGCTCGCGTCGAGTTACGCGGCGCGCGGCATGACCGCGTATGCGCAACTGCAGGACGAGGAGTTCGCGGCCCGAGAGCGTGGGTACCGGGCGACGGAACACCAGGCCTTCGTGGGGACCGAATTCTTCGATGCGGTCAGCCAGGTAATCTCCGGCGGGACCTCCTCGACCCTCGCGATGAACGGTTCGACGGAACGCGAGCAGATCGCGGATGCGAACGCCCGCGTGACCGTGTCCACTCCCTCCTAGATCCGTTGGAAACGAGCGACAACGACTTTACCGCGTGCCGCCTCTCGAGGGTCCATGCGCGCCGTCTTGGGGATGGAGAGCGAGGTGCCAGAGGGCGGTGCGCTGTGCGTCACCGCGAACCAGAGGCCGTATGCCTTGTTCAAGGTCGGCGGGAACGTGTACTGTCTCGACAATACCTGCACCCACTTGGGTGGACCGTTGTGCCAAGGCCGACTGCAGGGCTCCGTCATCCAGTGTCCGTGGCACGGGTCGCGGTTCGACGTGACGTCCGGGAACGTCGTCGGACCTCCCGCCCGCAAGCCCGTCCGGTCGTATCCCGTAGCGATCGAGGGCGGGAAGATCGTCGTTGACCTACCTTGAGCGCGAAAACGCCTAGTCGATCTCGGCCGGCGCCATCGGCGACCCCCGAATGTTGAGGATCATGTCACGCGCCTTTTCCTTGGAAGGGTAGACGCAGAACGTCATCTGAGTGCCCCACTTCGCGTTGATGTTCCGGACGATCTCGCTCAGTCCCGCCAAGTCCTGCTCCGTGAAATGCACCACGCCGAGGTTGATGTCGAATTCGTATTTTGTCGGCTGGCCTCGATGGAGACGCACAGGAATCGGCCCGTAGAGTTTGTAGTCGAACTTCGCGAGTTCGTCGAGGACTTCTCGCAGGATGTCGTCTCGCGCAAACGGCTCCATCGGGTCGAATGGCGCTGGTGTGCTGGAGGCCATGGGCCCGGCACCGAGGGCTTGCGGATAAAGATGCGGAGTGCCGATTACCTTAATTCGGCGAGTTCGATGGTTGCCGGAGAAAACGAATGAAGAGCGACGGGGTCCTTGAGATCATCCAAACTCAGGTGCCGCGTTAGTCGCCCTCACCCGGGCCGGCGCGAGACGAATCATGGAGTCCCGAGGCGTCTGAGGAATCCTATATTCCTACCAACGATTCCCGCGCCATGCCACGGTTCGGGAATCAGGTCGTCCTCGTCACGGGCGGGTCATCGGGCATTGGACTAGCGACCGCAAAGGCGTTCCTCACCGAAGGCGCGAAGGTGGCGATCTCGGCGCGGAACCTTCCCCGGCTGCGGGCGGCAACCCGGAGCCTGCGAACCTTCGGCGATGTGAGACCGATTCGCGGCGATGTGTCGAATGCGGCTGACGCTCGTCGGTTCGCGCGCGAAACGGAACGGATGCTCGGGCCGATCGATGTGCTCGTGAACAACGCGGGCATCTGGATTGAGAAGGACCTCGAGGCCTTCACGGAGACGGAATACGACCGGGTCATGGACATCAACCTGAAGGGTGTCTTCCTGTGCTCGAAGTACGTGCTCCCGGGGATGGTGAAACGACGGCGTGGGGTCATCGTGAACGTCTCGTCGGATTCGGGGTTCCTGGCTGCCCCGGGTTCCGCCGTCTACAGCGCGTCGAAAGCCGGGCTCCTGTTGATGACGAGGTGCATGGCCCTCGAACACGCGCGGGATGGCATCCGGGTCAACGCGATCTGTCCGGGGGAAGTCCGTACCCCGATGATGGAGGCGGACGCTCGCCGGTTGGGTGTCCGCTTCAACGACTACTATCGGCGACTCTCCGCTCGAATCCCGATGGGGCGCGCCGCCGATCCGGATGAGATCGCGCGGTCCATCCTGTTCCTCGCGAGCGACGAATCCTCCTTCATGACGGGCGCGGCCCTCTCCGTTGACGGCGGATCGACCGCCCGCTAGGCGGCCCCGTTCCCCCGGTCCACTCGACCGGAGAATCGCGAGCTCAACTCGAGGAGCGAAGCGCGCAACCACGGATCCGTGAGCCACCTCGAAGCGGGTCCGAACATGCAGAACTCCCTCCGGGGCGGGACGCCTTACTTCGCGCGCGCCGCAGCGGCTTTGGCGGCGAGCGCCGCGAACTCCTCGCGGCCGAACGCGGTGCCTGAGAGCCCCCAACCGCCTTCTGCCGCCTCGGTGAGGATCACCCAGGTACGACTCGCCTGCGTCTGGTCGCCGGAGACCTTGGTCACAATCTCCGTGACCTCTTTGACGAGCCGCCTCTGCCCCTCGCGGGTCAACGCCGCGGGAGGCGTGATGACCTGGACGCGCACCGTGCGGGCAGAGTCGGTTGCGGCCGTGTGAACCGCGTGCGGGTCCATCCGGTGGATGAAGGCGGCGGTGTTGTTCAGGTGGAACGGTCCGGGGCTGGCCACACCTTCAGCGCGGAGAACGGCCATGGTAAGCTCCTTGCCAAGCACACCGTCGGTCCCTGCCGGAAAGAGGTTTGCCGGCGCATAGACGTCAATCATGGGCATAGTCAGGACCACGTGAGGGCTGGATTTATGGCTTTGCAATGTGCAAGTGCTCCCAGCGGGCGCCGACTGACACGATCTAGCTACAGGGCGGCTGCAGTCAGCCCTTCTCGGCCTTTTCGAGCGCGGCGATTAAAGGGCCAAATCCCGGATAGCCATCGTATCTGACGCCACCAATGAAGAACGTCGGCGTGCCGTTGACACCGCTTCGGACGCCGCTCATGAAGTCTTCTTTAACTCTACCCGCATGGACGTGCTGAGCCACCTCCTGCTCGAGCCTCTTCACATCGAGCTCGAGTTTTTTCTCGTAAGTGGCGAAGAATCCGTGGTCGCCGAGCGATGCTTGATTCTCGTAGAGAAAATCGTGCATCTCCCAGAACCTCCCCTGGGCGGCGGCCGCCTCGGCGGTTTCCGCGGCCCATTCCGCCTGCGGGTGGGAGGTCGTGATGGGGAAGTTTCTGAAGACGAACCGCAGCTTCGTTCCGAGTTCCTTCTGGACCTTCTTCATGATGGGATAAGCCGCCCCACAGTAGGGGCACTGGTAGTCCCCGTACTCGACGAGCACCATTCGAGCATCGGACGGCCCTTCACTGTGGTCCCGTTCTCCGACGGGCAGAGTCAGTCTCGGCGGCTGGTAATTCTGCTTCGCCATGATCACTCGCGTCAGCCGGGTGATTTGAGTTTCTCCAGGGCGGAGAGGATCCCGTCCGCCCCGGGATTGACACCGTCCGGTGAGAGGTAGCTCCACCGGATGATCCCCTTCGGATCAATGACGAAGAGCGCCCGCGCCGATTCGCCGTTGCGCTCGGTGAAGACCCCGTAGGTCCTGGATATCGCCCCTTTGGGGTCGAAGTCGGAGAGGAGCGGGAAGTTCAGGTTGCGATCCTTCGAAAACGCCAGATGACTCCAGACTCCGTCGACGGAGACTCCCAGAAGTTCTGCGTCGAACTTCCTGAACTCAGACATGAGCTGCGCATAGAGTCCCAACTGGTCGCTGCAGACGGGGCTCCAATCCGCAGGATAGAAGCAAAGGACCACGGGCCTGCCGAGAAAATCCCGGAGAGAGACATGCTGATCCGGCGTCGTCTTAAGGGTGAAGTTCGGTGCCTTGGTGCCTGCCTTCAACGGCGACACTTTTTGGTTTTTCGTCTGGAACTCTTTCATCTTCACGTTTGACCTTGATCGCTGACCGCTAAGGCGTTGTCAACTGCGTACCTGGCTCGGCTCCTTAACATCTTCGCCGACGTATAGGGTTTTGGTCGAACCCGGCCCCGTCAATCCGCCGTCTCCTGGACGGCCTCCTCGATGAGTTTCACGAATCCGGTCGCATAGTGGGTGATTCCTCCCGCGTGGCTCGCCGCGGGGAACACCACGGTCGTCGCCCCGGCCCGCTGCGCCATGAAGAGTTCCTCCGCAGGATCGACCATCAAGTCCTTCCCCGAGACGGCGTACCACGACGGGAGCGTGTGCCACGCGACCGGCCCGGACGGGGTCAACGCGATAGAGAAGTTGAGCGGGATCTGCTCCGCGTTCAGGGTCGCCTCGAGGTTCGGGTTGAGGTCCTGACAGAAGAACTGCGCGAAAAAGGCCGGGTCAATGAAGGCGGGCGATGCGAAAGGCGTCCCCGTCCAGATGAGGTGGTTGAACGCCTCGGAGGTGTGGAAGCCCGCACCGAGGCTGAAGATCGAGTCACCCTGCTCGGGGACGAACGCTGCGCTGAAGACAAGGCCGAGCACGTCGGACCGGCCGTACGCTGCGTTCGAGATCACGATCCCACCGTACGAGTGTCCGACGAGGATCTTCGGACCCGATATGCCGTCAAGCACCGCGCGGACGATTGCGACGTCCCCGGCGATCGACAACAGGCCGAGCGTCGGGGTCACGGTCGTGAACCCGTCCTTCTCGAGCCCTGCGACAACAATGTCCCAGCCAGGCGGCGAGGCCCAGGCGCCGTGGACGAGGACGATCGTGGGCCTGGTCTCGGAATTGTTCGCGCGCGCGGTCGCCGGCAAGACCGAAACGATCAGTATCGCCGCGATGAGGATCATGAGCCGAGGCAACCGCGGCCTTGCGGGACCGCGGGCGGGGCGTTCGACGTGTCGAGCGAATGAGGCGTTCATACAAGAACCTTCGAAGGGCCCGATTGAATCGCGTCTATAAAAGGTGAGACCGACAGGGACGATATAAGACGGCAGCTGGCGCGTTCGAAACTTGATGAAGGCTCTGCGAACCCACGAAGTATCTCTCGCAGGGGTGCCGACAAAAGCGAGTTCCGGTACGGCAACTGAAGGACGAAGAACCATCAGCGTCTGATAAAATAGCATGCTCCCGGCGGGATTCGAACCCGCGTCTGAGGCTCGAAAGGCCCCGATCCTTGACCGGACTAGACTACGGGAGCGGAACGGCCGGTTAGCGGCGTGGGCCATAAATGCTTTTGGAACTCGGCTCCCGCGAATCGCCGGACAGCGGAAACTAGATGGGGCTTTCTGCTTTCGACGACCGGGATGCCACGAAGCCGGCCGAGCATCACGGAACTTGCGTTCCTGATCTGCGGGGTCCTCATCATCCTCGTCGGGTGGGTCGCAGACTTCCTCGGCCTCTTCGAGCTCGCATCGGAACCCGCCGGACATGGGTCCTCGACCACGTTCCCCCTTCGCCTCTTCATGACGATGTTTGGGGTCGCCTTCTCGACGATCGGTGTCGGTTTCGAGAATTTCCCCCAGATCCTCCTGGGCGGCGATCGGGCGAAGCGATTCATCGTGGCGCTCCTCTTCTTGGGGGACGGCTCGTTGCATCTTTACGCGTTCAACGACCACCTTGGCGATCTCTTCTCGGCGACCTTCTTCGCGGTCTTCTCCGCGGTTCAGATCGCGGCTGCGTTCATCATCCCGTACACGAAATATCGGCTCGACTCCGTGTGGCTCGCCATCACGGTGTTTCTAATCCTCGCCTACGTCGTCACCCGCACGGTGGCGATCTGGCCCATCGGATTCGTCGAGGACGTGGACGCCCTCGGAATCGTCTCGAAACTCGTCGAACTCGTCACGGTCCTCGTGCTCGTGTCGCTCGTCCAATCGGAGCGTGCATCCCGGCGCCAGGCCGGGCCTGTCCGGGTCGCCTCCCATCGCTAATGGGCTAGATTTCGGCCGCGACTTCCTTCGCGAGGAGCCGATATTCTTGCTCCTTCATGGCCGCCGGATTCGCGGAGATCAGGAGGTACGAGTCGTTCAGTGTGATCTTCTCGTTCACTTTCTGAAGGAATCGCATGATCGACGCAAACCCGTTCTGTGAGATCATGTACTCGAGACCCTCGAGGACGACCGCCGCGTTCCCACCATCCGAGGCGAAGTCGGAAATGGCGGTGGCGATGTC
>Ga0209235_1002365_pt1 | contig 10476 bp, 11 predicted proteins | sample GraSoi013_1_20cm_4_FD_185817 | JGI IMG/M metagenome (GOLD analysis project Ga0209235, IMG submission 185817) | Grasslands soil microbial communities from the Angelo Coastal Reserve, California, USA - Sample 09_25_2013_1_20cm (SPAdes) (version 2) | ecosystem: Environmental > Terrestrial > Soil >...
CAAGACCGGTTTCGTACTATTCGTTACCCGAATCGCCAAGGAAATCTCACCTCCAGGAGTGATAGAAGTTACGCTTGGCACAGCGGCCACAGTCAAGGGTGGGAACGGGGTCAGGGTGATCGTTGTCAGAGCAGATCCGCTTATGAAACCGTTTTCACTCGCGGTTACCTGGATTATCGAGCTGACAACAGAGTTCACTAGAGGTGCTGTGAAGTTGGACGAGTATACTCCTGTGCTGCCCATGACGGGTTGAGTGAACCCGCCGCCGGCTGATGAGCTGAGAGCCAGGGTCACACCGGCTTGAGGGGTGGACCCGTTTGTAACCGTGATGGTCAGAGTTGAAACCTGTCCGGGTTTCAAGCTGGTGACGCTTGGAAATATTGTCGCCTGTAATCTAGATGCAATTACGCCCAACCCGTATACCTTCGTATCCCATGACCCGAAGAAGACCCGAGAATCCGCAACTGCAGGTGATGATGAGATGCCCGCGCCAGTCGTGTACTTCCAGAGCAACACACCTCCCGTCGCATTCAAAGCGTAGAGGCTACGATCACTAGATCCGAACAGTAGAGTATTGGAACCGAGCGCCAGGGCTGGAGATGATGAAATGCCTCCGATAGTACCTACTTTTGGATACGTCCAGAGCGGGGCCCCAGTCGTGGCGTTCAACGCATAGAGAATACCTCTGCCCGTGCCAAAATAGACTACTCCATTATTGACCGCTGCAGAGGTGGCGTTGAACGCTCCGATGTTGAAGGTCCAGATGATCGAGCCAGTAGTCTGGTTCATTGCCAGGAACCTATTGCTGTCAGCTCCAACGTACACCCTTCCGTAAGCCAAGGCCGGAGCCGTGCTAATCGACGCCGCCACTCCAATGGCAACTTTCCATAATTGAGAACCTGTGGTCTCGTTAACTGCAACAACATAGCCATTGTTTTGTCCGAATACAACTCGCCCATTATTGACAGAGGGTGAGGACTTTATCGTGTCATCTCCAATATACTGCCAAGCAACCGTGTTGTTTGTGTAGACTGCCATGAGTACAGAGTTGAACCTGACAAACCAGGTCCCGTAGAAAATCTTCCCGTCAGCGTACACTGGAGAGGATGTGATGGGACTGATGTTGGCTCTCTGCCAAATCAAAGATCCCGTTTGCTCATTGAGAGCATAGACCATAGAATCTCTTGAGGCGAGATAGACTACGCCGTTCGCGACTGCGGGGGTCGCGTAGATAGGAGCTGAAGTGCTGAAGACCCATCTCTGAGCTCCGTTGTACTCATCCAGCGCGTAGAGGTTTCCATCCCATGACGGAATGAAAATCATCCCATCGGTAACCACGGGGGAGGGATACACGTAAGATCCAGTTGTGAAAGTCCACATGAGGTTTGACCCACTGGGCGCGGAGGCTGGAGTAACACCGGTTCTCAAAGAGTCGCGATGGAACATCGTCCAAGGATAATCCGTAGGACCCGGAGAACTGGCAGGAAATCTCTCTGGAGAGGCAGGTGTCCTGCTAGAGGGTATTCCTAAGCTGAGAAGGTAGAGAGAAAGGATCAGAATAACAACTGCCCTTCTCAATGGAATCCCCTAGCGGAAACCGAACACCTTTCTCCGAAGAGGGATTTGGAGAATCCACAACTAAAGAGACATGTAACTCACGCTTCCACAATCGCGGATGCCACTGTAGGAGCTAGGCCGAAAACTAGATTAATCTAGACCCGGCACAACGCTCGACCAAGGTGCGCCCTGTCTGATATTCGCCTTCCTAATCTTCTATCGAGTAAGACCCCTCTCTGAACCAGATAAGAAGAAAGCCACAGCCGACTGGGCACGGTTCAAGAAGACACTCTCCAAGGAACTTGCGATAGTAGCAGAGTATGCGCACATCTGGGGAACAACCTACAACGGCATGATCCTCGTCGAGTCACGCGACCTATCCACATTCCACGACTTCTGGCACCGTTTCCGGGAAACAACAAGATGGTACGTGCCCGAGACAAGAACCTACATCGCCCAGAAAGAAGAATAGGCCAGATCTATCCCCCCCCCGTCTTTCGACTAAGCTTTATACCAAGAATTTCCGACATCCAACTTTCGGTGGGGCACTGCACAGATTCCACTTTGATCCACCTCTAACTTAAGCGGATACCAACATAGCGAACAATGGTGCTAACCGAACGAGAATCTGAGATTCTAGGCATCTTGTTTGGCGATGGATGTCTTTCAAGAACCGAACGTTCTGTCCTGATTACGATAACCGGGAACAAAGTAGACGATGAGAAATACCTTCTTGGGCATGTCAGAAGTCTTTTTCTGAAAGTTTTCGATCTCGAACTCACGAGTCGGTACAGGCATGACGAAAATACTATGGATCTTTACCGGCACTCCAAGAAAATCGCATCGGTTCTGCATTCTTGGGGAATGCCTTTCGGGCTGAAGAAACTGGAAGACCTTAGACCGAAAATAGAGGTGATTCCGGGCGCGTTCATCAGAGGCGTATTTGATACGGACGGCTCCGTTTATCGCAAGTATGGTCCCTACGCTCAGATCCAATTCAAGGCAGCTTCCAGGACCTTCATGAACTTCATCGAGAACACTTGGTAGCCCTAGAATTTCATCCTACTGGCTTAGGCCGGACGAAACAAAGCTCAGGTTTTCACTGTGCAGGCAGAATGAGATCGACACCTTCTTCGGAACTATCTGTCCGATGAATCCCAAACATCTGGTTCGGCTAAGCCGAATCAGACACTAGATTTCGCTATGATCACCGGACAATCCTCACCCTTACTAAGTTTTATAGCGAGAATTTGCCCTTGGCCGATTTGGTGGGGCACTGGACAGGAGCTCATGGCAGGACCCAAAAGGGGCCGTAGTCTAGCCAGGGATGACACTGAGCCCGGCGATCGTTCCAAGAACGTTGTCAGCTCAGCATTAGGACGGGCTCCAGAATCCATTACAATTGGAAAGACCGACCAAATTGAGGGATGAGGAAATTCAGGAGCGCGTGAAGATACCCGTAGACGAGAGACTCGGCGGATGTCGTGGGTTCAAATCCCACCGGCCCCACCAATCTAGCCCAAACCCTCCGGGACTGGGAAAGAATCAGGATTGCTCGGGCACAATCTTTGGGTCTAGCAATTGCTCTTCAAGGTGCTTTCGAGTCTGTTGAGGAATGACTCAATGTACTGCCGTGCGATTCCCCAATCGAACGGCTGAGAGAGGCCGATCCGGCCGATGAGGACTCGCGTCGCATTGTCATCGATCCTAGCCATGTTCACGTAAAATGTCTCTGTCCAAGTGAGCGAGTCCATGACGATTTTCATCTCAAGACTGCCTGTTGTCTTGTCTGCTTTCGTGGTGTTCCATCTAGCATTCTGAACCACCTGGATGGATGCGTCCCAGACTTTCGCAAAGGAGTAGGGCAAATCTACCGTCTTGTCTAAGGGCAATTTCTCACCTTGGTCCTGCAACTTTGCGGCAATGAACTCACACCATGGTTCTCGCATGTTGCAGGGGCAAGTCGAACCTATTTCTCTATGGGATGAAGATTTTTCGCGTCCAACGCCTTTGCACGCTGGATCAGTTCAGCATCGATTCCGGTGGTTGCGGCGGTCGTCGAAAACCACGCGTCCAGTATCTCCTTCGCGACAGCCGTCGATGTGCTTCTGAGACTCATTGCCAACACGTTCGCGTCGTCCCACAGTCGAGCACCCCTTGCGGTTTCCGCGTCCCAACATAGTGCAGCTCGGACTCCTCGGACCTTGTTGGCAGCAATCGTAACCCCAGTTCCAGTCCAACAGAAGAGAACACCCTGGTCCGCTCTCCCCTGGCCTACCTCTAGTCCAACTTTCTCTCCGACATCAGGCCAGCCCATAGCCTCTCCCCTCAGCGGGCCAAAGAGCGTGAGTGAGTGGCTTCTCCTCTTCAAGTCCTCGACAACAAAGTCTGTTAGAACTGTCTTCTCGTCGCTTCCAACAGCGGTCTTCAAGTCTCGATCGAGCCCTGCATACGCTCAACATAGGTTTTGTTCTGGGAAAGCTAAAGTCTCTCTAGATCGCGCTGTGAACTGACAAGTCATGAGCAGGCCGTCAAAGCCGGTAAGCGCTTCCAAGACCACGCTCTCGAGTCAGATGATGCCTGTAGACGCCAATCCGATGGGAAACGTCCATGGGGGGACAATCCTCAAACTTGTCGATGTCGCTGCCGGAGTCACAGCTCTGCGACATGCGAGAACTGTTGTAGTCACGGCAAGCATCGATCGTATGGACTTCTATCATCCAGTCTACGTCGGCAACCTTCTCAACCTCAAAGCCTCAGTTAACTACGCGGGAACAACCTCGATGGAAGTCGGAGTCCGGATCGAAGCCGAAGATCTCAAGACCGGTAGAATAACCCACACCGGTTCATCCTACCTCACATACGTTGCAATAGATGAGAACGGGCAACCTATCGAGATCCCCGATGTCATCCCCCAGACACTGGAGGAAAAACTACGCTGGAGAGAAGGAAAACAGCGAAGAGCCGAGCGTCTTAAGATCCTGCAAGTTCGAAAGCGGAAGGGCAAGGCCTAGGTCGGTCAAAAACGAAGGTCGCAATTGTCGGATTCGGCATGATGGGACGGCAGATAGCCCAGGTGTTCGCCCAACACGGCTACGAGGTCGAGGCGACAGATGAAGATCAACAAGCACTGAGGACAGGGATCAACGAGATATCAGAAGGACCCTACGGAGTTCATGCGGCTGTTTCAAAGGGAAAGCTCAATCCAGAAAGGGCAAGCAGGGCTCTAGCGAGCATTAGGACAAGTTCAAAGTTGGACGATGCTTGCAGGAATTCCGACTTGGTGATCGAGGCAGCCTTCGAGGATTTGCATATCAAACAGAATCTCTTTCAGAAGATAGAATACGCTGCACCACCAACCGCGATCATAGCATCAAACACCTCAACCTTGAGCCTCGACGAGATCAGCGAAAAGATCTCTAGGAAAGATAGAACAATTGGAATGCACTTCTTCAATCCAGCCCAGCTCACAAAACTCGTCGAGATCATCCGAGGAAAGTCAACATCACCTGAAACAGTAGAGAAAGCATCCCAAATTGTCCGAGAGATCGGTAAGACCCCTATCCTCGCTAAAGATGAGCCTGGCTTCATCGCCAACCGGCTGGGGCTTACCCTCTATATCGAGGCCTCGAAACTGCTAGAAGACGGCGTCGCCAATCTTTCCGACATCGACACATGCATGAGACTCGGCTACAATCATCCGATGGGACCGTTCGAACTAGCTGGCTTTGTTGGACTTGACACTAGACTCCGGAATCTAGAATCACTCTACAAGTCAACGAATGACAGCAAGTGGATACCGCCTAAGCTTCTGAGAGAGATGGTCCAACAAGGATACCTCGGCGACCCTGCGAGGAAAAAGTCAAGCAAAGGCGGGTACTACGAGTACCTCCAGGTAAAACGCTGACAAGAGATCCTAACCCTTTATACAGAACGCAGCCGACGAACCACTGATTGCGATTGCCGTATGCACACATACGGGTTGAGACAGATCCGCCGATCGGAATAATCAGGCTGAACCGTCCGAAAGCTCTCAACGCGCTCAACTTCGAACTCATCCGAGAAACAGTGGAAGCGCTCGAAGCCTTCGACAATAACGAGAGGATCAGAGCGACAGTCTTGACCGGGGGAGACGACGCCTTCTCCGCCGGAGCAGACATCAAAGAACTAGCCGAAGCGACCCCTGTCACCTTGATCGAGGAGAACAAGTTCGCACTCTGGGACCGGTTGAAAAAGGTGGCGAAGCCGATCATAGGTGCGGTGAGCGGCTACATCTACGGAGGAGGATGCGAACTGGCAATGAACTGCGACATCATAATCGCGTCTGAGACCGCACGATTCGCCCAGCCTGAGATCAACATCGGAATCATGCCCGGTGCCGGCGGGACCCAGCGTCTCACAAGAACGATCGGGAAGTACAAGGCAATGGAGATGGTTCTGACCGGTCAACCAGTGACCGCGCGGGAGATGGAGAAACATGGTCTCGTCAACAGGATCGTCCCCGTTGAAGCTTATTTCGATGAGGCGAGAAAACTCGCGATGCAGATCGCTCAGAAAGCCCCCATAGCCACACGGCTGGCCAAAGAGGCCGTGCTGAAAGCACTCGATACACCACTCGAAGAGGGACTAGCGTTTGAGAGGAAGAATTTCTACCTCCTCTTCTCAACTGAAGACATGAAAGAAGGAATGAAAGCCTTCACGGAAAAACGGCCCCCCAGCTTCAAAGGACGCTGATTTCTTGGCGCCCGAAACACTCATCGTCGAAGAACACGACCACATCACAAGGATCACGCTGAACAGGCCGAACGCACTCAACGCCATAAACGACAAGATGGGAGAAGAACTACTCGCGACTCTCAAGGAGACAGAGAAGAACGAGACAGTCCGCTGTCTCATCATAACAGGCGCCGGAAGGGCATTCTCAGCAGGCGAAGACGTGTCAGGTCTAAAGGAACGCTATGGGGCAGGAGAACATCCCTCGCTCGGAGATCATCTACGAAAGAAGTACCATCCAATCATGACCCGCATCCGAAATATCGAGAAACCGATAATCGCCCGTCTGAACGGTATCGCAGCTGGAAGCGGGGCAAGCCTAGCCCTCGCTTGTGACATCCGTGTGGCCTCGGAGGAAGCGGGACTCAAACAAGCCTTCATCGGGATGGGCTTGGTACCCGATTCCGGCAGCAGTTACTTCCTGACACGAATGATCGGTCCCGGAAAGGCCCTTGAACTGATCATGACAGGTAAAACAATACCGGCGAAAGAAGCGGAACAACTCGGGCTCATCAACGAAGTTGTCCCAGCCGCTGAGCTTGACAAGCATACTGACGAGCTCGCCCACAGGCTCGCGTCTGGCCCGACCAAAGCACTAGGTCTTTCGAAGCGGATCGTGAACCGGGTTACAAGCCTCGAACTTCCAGAAGCATTGGAGTATGAAGCATACAATCAGGACATAGCGGGACGAACCAGCGACCATCTCGAAGCTGTCAGAGCTTTTCTAGAAAAACGCCAGCCCAAGTTCTCGGGGAAATGAGACTCGACACTTCTTCCGGAATTCACGTTTAAGTAACAAGCTCGTCCTTCGCGAGAGTTGAACAGCTGTGCCGGGCAAGGACAAGAAACGGCCTAAACTGGACCTCAACATTTTCCCGGGAAACTGGACCGTTACGAACGACCGCATGTTCAAGGCTTTCGACCTGTCATTTGCCCAGAACTGGAACCCGGCCACCTTTGACTGGGATCAACTTGACCAGAAGAATTTCGACTCGAAGGAACGAATAGCGCAAGCTTACTGGATGTCGAAACTCGCTCTTTTCGAGAAATCCGGAATAGGAGCCTTCGGCTTCGGAGCCGTAAGAGCCGCAGAGCTGAACATGGAAGACCCTACGAAAAAAATGCTCGCGTCCATCACGTACGATGAATGCCGGCATGACGAGGTGTGCCGGAGAGCCTGCGACAAGCTCTGCCCCAACTGGCCATACGGATACAAGCCCCAATCAGACTTCGAATCAAGGGCACTGCGAAACATCAAAGCCCTCTACGACGACGGTAGACGATATTGGGAGGGATTCCTAAAGGCATGGGAATACCTGCCGCCTGAGATTCTGTTCGCGGGCTTCTTCTTCGCCGAGATAGGCGCGGAAACGATCTTCAACGCGATGCGCCAGACCAGCAAACTCGGAATCTACCAACAAACCTTCCGCAATATTACACGAGACGAGACACGCCACCTCGTCGCCACAATGGCTCTGCTCCGAGCCATGGCCGAAAAGTTCTCGGAAGAACAGAAGATGACGATCACCAGACAGATGAAACAGGGTTTCATCTTTCTCTCACCCCTCCTCTACCAGCACAAACCAGAGTTCTGGCACCTACCTGCAGACTTTGACAAGGTCGACCGGGAAATGGAGGAAGCGGCGAGGGACGCGGGACTGGGAGTGCTCACTCTTGAGGAGAAGGTGAAGTTCTGGAAAGAAGCAATTGAGAAGAAGCGGTCAGAGATCGAAGAGATGGGAATCAAAGTACCTGCTATACCAGAGCTGGGAGTTGAGGGTGAAGTGGTTCAGGTTAAGAAGAACGAGACCATAGCCACAAGCTTCTAGGAATCGTTGAAGATGACAAAGATCATCGTCCTATTCGGACAACCGAAAAACCCGAAACTGTTCGATGAGCAATACTGGAAAGAACATGTTCCGATCGCGAAGACAATGCCGGGTCTGAAAAAATACACCGTTCACAAGGTCATCGGTGCACCGCGAGGAGAACCGGCCTACTACCAAGTTGTCGAGCTGGAATTCGAGAACATGGATAGCTTGAAGAAAGCTTTGGAGAGCCCGGCGGGACGCGAATCAGGTCGGCATGGCGTCAAGATTGCTACTGGTGGCATAACTTTCCTTTACGCGGAATCAAAAGACGCGATGCAATAAAACGACAAAGTCTAGCTCGGTTTCACCTGACATATTCCTCGAAAAACGTTCTTCTAGTGAAGACCCGTCAATTCTAGTTTAGGAGCGGGGAAGTTTTGGGCCGTATTGGAGTAGTCGGAGTTGGACATTCAAGGTTCGGAAAAAGGAGCGACGCTTCCCTCCGAGAGTTAGCGTTCGAAGCGTACAGCTCCGCGCTGGATGACGCCGATATCGACTCTTCAAAAATAGACGGTTCAGTTGTTTGCTCCGCCACTCACTACGACAAGCAACGGTCGCCTGCAGGTGTCGTTGCGGAATACCTGGGACTCAATCCCCAGCCAACCTTCAACGTCGAGGCAGCTTGCGCCTCCAGCGCTGTCGGCCTCCGGACGGCTTGGGCGCTGGTCTCATCAAAACTCCACGACGTGGTCGCAATTGTCGGGGTGCAGAAGATGACCGAACTCTCCTCAGAGGAGATCCAGGAGCTCATGGGCAGAGCGGGGGACGTAATGTGGGAGTCTCCCTTCGGGACAACGATGCCCGCATACTATGCGATGTACGCGACCGCCCACATGGCAAAGTATGGAACCACAGAAGAGCAGATGGCGCTTGTGACAGTGAAGAATCGGAAATATGGAATGAAAAACCCGAACGCCATGTTCCAGAAACCCATCAGCGCCGAGGAAGTTCTCAAATCGCGACCCGTATCATCCCCGCTGAAACTGTTCGACTGCTGCCCCAACGCCGACGGCGCAGCGTGCCTCATCATCGCAAACGCGGAGAAGACTCGCAAGCTAACGGACAAGCCAGTATGGGTTGCCGGTCTGGGTCTCGCCTCGAGCCCTATGTCGCTCGCTGGACGTAAGGGTCCACTGACCAGTTTCGAAGTCACGAAGAATGCTGCTAAAGCCGCGTACAATATGGCAAGAGTACGTCCGAACGATGTAGATGTTGCAGAGGTGCACGATTCGTTCTCGATCACAGAGATTCTGAACTACGAAGATCTTGGATTCGCCAAACCAGGCGGAGGAACTAGACTCCTAGAAAAAGGGGAAACCGAACTAGGAGGAAGGATTCCGGTAAACATCGATGGAGGACTCATCTCGAAAGGCCATCCTGTCGGCGCCACAGGAGCCTCCCAACTCTTCGCATTGACAAAACAGCTTAGAGGTGAGGCCGGTTCAACTCAAGTCGACGGGGCGAAGATAGGACTCGCTCAGAACATCGGCGGAATAGGCATGTACTGCTCCGTTACGATATTGCGCTCATGAGTACCTTCTCCAAGCTCTATGACGAAAAGCGAGGGCGAATCTAAGATTGCTGGCGGACATTCAAGATTGACTTCCACTCAAAGCTTCGGCAGAAAAATTCGAGCCTGTGATGAAGCCGTACGCCTTGCAAAGGAAGGTCGCCCTGGCACTGAAATCTCGAAAGAGACAGGAACGTCTGACGCTACCGTTAGGGGATGGCTCGTAAACGGTCGAAAACCTTGGACCCGCTACGAACTCTTCAAACCAAGGTACTCTGACCAATTAACTTACGTCATCGGTGTTTACATGGGAGACGGCTCGATTTCACGATGGAGAAATCGTTTCTCACTTCGACTAGGTGTCAAAGACAAAGAATTCGCCGATAAGTTTTCTTCAACATGCGCACAGGTTCTGGGTAAGAAACCATATTCCGTGAGGCATGTCAGGGATAGGGACACCTACGAGACTATCATTTCAACGCGTCTTTCTGCAAGTTCCTCCAGCAAGGCCTCACCTACCTGGATCGGTATGTACGGGAGCATCCCTCTGGCTTTGTTAGAGGTTTAGCTGATAGCGATGGGTGCCCCACTGTGACAACAACAAGAAAGCGGGGCAAACCCTGGTTCCTCGTCCAAGTTGTAGTAGCAACATCCACGAGCATACGCTTACTGAGCTATACTCGGACGATTCTGAGGGAATGCCTCGGAATAAAAGCGACGCTCGTGTACAAAGGCAAGCCCAGACCCAGTGTGTTCAAGAACAAG
>Ga0209235_1002368_pt1 | contig 10467 bp, 6 predicted proteins | sample GraSoi013_1_20cm_4_FD_185817 | JGI IMG/M metagenome (GOLD analysis project Ga0209235, IMG submission 185817) | Grasslands soil microbial communities from the Angelo Coastal Reserve, California, USA - Sample 09_25_2013_1_20cm (SPAdes) (version 2) | ecosystem: Environmental > Terrestrial > Soil >...
AGCCCCGGATGGCTTGGTGAAGTGTGCGAGAGAATGCGTGAGGCAGCTAGGTGTTGACACGAGTTATGAGGACAAGCTTCGTTATTCGATAAAGTACCAGAACGAGTTCGAGATCAGACCCTGCCAATGGTATGGTGTCGAGGGAACAGAGTCAAGCTTCGACCCGGGAAAATTTCATGTAGACAAGGTCTTTGAGACAAATGGACACCCAACTTCCATTCGAAAAGAGAACGCTCCGAAGCTGCGACTCCTTTCCTTCTCCATCCTCGCAGTCAGTCCGACGGGCTCTCCGAGCCCGCTTCGAGATCCTGTGAAACTTGTCGCTTGGAAGAACAATGAAGGCCAAGCCAGTACCATCAAATCAGAGAAGAACTCTGACGATGAACTGATCGGACGATTATCGATGACTCATCAGAAATTTGATCCGGATGTTGTTTTCTCGTTTGGCGGTAATACATTCGACTGGCCCTACTTGATCAAGCGAGCTGACAAGACCAAGGCAAAACTTTCGGTCGGACGGGACGAAGGTCCAGCCCGCCAGAGCCTGTATGGCCACTTCTCCCTTGCAGGGCGTGCGAACGTGGATTTGCTGGATTTCTCACGGGATCTCTACGATGTGAAGATCAAAACTGTGGAGAATGTTGCTAGGTTTCTCGGAGTCGAAGCTTCCACTCCGACGATTGACGAGACGGAATACTACGACCGCTGGACTGGTAATGATCGCCCGGCCTTAGTCAAACAGATGGAAGGTCAAGCAATCTCGGTCTTCAACGTCGGAGAAGACGCCCTCGATTATACACTGCAACTCTCGAACCTCTCAGCGCTACCACCGGATCAGGTTCTCGCAGCAGCGGTTGGTTTCAGAGTTGACAGCTACCTGATGATGGAGGCTCACAGGCTGGGCGAGCTGATACCCGCCAGAGAAGAACTGAATATTATTCCGTACAAGGGAGCAATTGTCCTCCAACCTAGCATCGGGTTGCACGACAGTGTTGCAGTACTCGACTTTTCGGCGATGTATCCTAGCCTGATGGTCAAGTACAACATCTCCCCCGACACTCTTGTCAATGGGGCAGGCGAGGATGTTTTTGAGGTCCCCGAGGTCCGACATCATTTCCGAAAGAACCCTCCAGGATTTTACAAGATCGTTCTATCTCAACTGATCGAGAGCAGACAAGCGGCGAAGAGAGAGGCGGCTAAGACACCGCGAGGAACTCGCGAGCACGAGATCCTGAAGGCACGTGAAAAGGCCACCAAGGTCATCACCAATGCCACATATGGCTACGCGGGCTGGGCCGGGTCCAGATGGTACTCGCGAGAGGTTGCTGAATCCGCCTCTGCGCTCGGGCGTGACACTATCAACAAGTCTATTGATCTCGCAAAGAAGCTCGGGCTCAAGGTTCTCTATGGAGATACTGACAGCCTCTTTGTCGAGTATGAGGAAAAGCTCGTCAATCGGTTCATCAAAGAGATCGACAAGACCTTAGGACTCGAAATTAACCTCGGACAATTGTACAAGCGTATCCTCTTCACCGAAGCTAAGAAAAAGTACGCTGGACTCCTGAACGATGGCGAACTGGACGTTGTTGGGATGGAGGCGATACGAGGCGACTGGTCCAATCTTGCCAGGAATGTCCAGAACGAGGTTCTCAGGCTAGTTCTAGAGGATGCGAATCCAACTAGGGCAAAGTCCTATGTGACGAACCTGACCAAGGACCTGAAATCCGCTAAAGTTCCCAAGTCTTCCCTGGTGATATGGAAGACCCTCACGAAACGTCCGGATGAGTACGAAGTCAATGCGCCCCATGTGGAAGTTGCTCGGAAAATGGCGAAAGAGGGTTGGCCGGTTTCCGTAGGAGACAAGGTGGGCTTCATTATCACCAATAAACCTGGTAAACTCTACCAGAAGGCAGAACCGCACTTCAAAGTCTCACTTGACCAGGTTGATTACGACTATTATGTCCGCAACCAGATTGTCCCGGCCGCGACTAGGGTCTTGGAGGTCTTCGGAATAACCGAGGAAGATTTGCTTGGGACGCGTCGCGGTCAGGTTAGCTTGTAATCGTCGGGCCTGGACTGAACGAGGATAGATCGCTCAACGTCATTACGTTCACGTTCGGTGGCTTCTTGGCACCATCAGATACTCTGTCGCCGATGACGAATCGGATGTTCTTGCCCGCGGCAATATCCAACAGTCTCTGGGTGACTACTCCATCGAAGAGTACTAGGTGTGCGCTTTCGACGCTCGGAATCTTTTCTGCTAACTCGCTGACCGGCATTCTGCCAAGCTCCTTTCCTGCCTCGTCGAATATCACTGCTTCCAAGGTTCCTCGAAGATCTTTCGCGACATCAAACACTTGTGGTGCTAGACTGGGTCTTGGAATTGGGGGTGCTTCAACGCGAGGTTCAGATGGACCGTAACCTCTTTCGTATGGTCGCTCGTACCGTTCCTGTCTCTCAGGCCTCTCTTGGCGAGCGAATTGTGGCCTCTCTGGCCTTTCGATCGGTCGAGCGAGGTTGATGGGGACCCTTTCTCTGAGGGCTTTCATTATCTCCTTTGGAGTTAGTTCCTCGACTTCTTTCCCGAAGGGCGCGCGTGCGACATAGTCTATATCTGCGACCTGTTGTAGTTCCTTGAGAATCAGGTCTCCAGCCCGGTCTCCGTCGAGGAATGCTGTAACTTCTTTGTCTTTGGTGAGTTTGATGATGGTGTCAGGAACCTTGGTCCCGTTGAGCGCGACCACGTTCTTGATCCCGACCTTCATGAGAAGAATGACGTCTGCTCTGCCTTCAACCACTATCAGAGAGCCGCTCTCGACCTCGGGGCCCGCAGGCAGCTTCTCGGGGCCATATTCGATAAGATCGACTCCTCGTAGGGAAGACGCAACTTCCTTCACTACTTCCTCTGTGCTTGGGGATGATTCGACGACCCATTTGCGGAGAATATCCTTCGCTTTGGTTAGAATGGCATTTCTTTTCTCTTCACGGACGTCCTCGACCTTTTCAAGGGTAATCTTGGCCTCACAAGGACCGATTCGGTCAACACTCTCGATAGCAGCTGCGATAATCGCCGTTGAGACTTTGTCTAGGCTTGAGGGTATTACGATGGATCCTGTTGTCTTGTCGCGTTTTGAGTCGAGGTTGATCTCGATTCGTCCTATTCTTCCCGATTTTTGTAGTTCTCTAAGGTCTAGATCGGGTCCGAAGAGACCTTCTGTCTGTCCGAAAACTGCGCCAACAACATCTGGTTTCTCGACGACCCCTTGAACGTCGAAGTGTGCTTTTACTATGTATTTTGTAGTCGTAGCGTACTGAGACTGTTCAACCATGAAAGTTTAACCTCCATAATTCATTACCTTCTATCTGATACCTTCTCTTTTCGATTTGTAAGCGTTAAAGCTTGAGAGCGTAAAGGGTCCAGCCCTAGTATTAAAGCCCGTCTCCAAACCCCACGACCATCAGTATTGCTAGTTATGTCCAAAGCGTTCATCTCGATATACCCAACGGGAAGCTTGGATTAGCAACCTCATCCGAGTTTGCCTTCGTTACCATTTGTTCCAGTGGACCAAATCGTCGAGACCTCTTCTGTTACGAACAACCTTATGGGATCTCTGTGTCCACAAGACCCTCTCTGCGGGATCTTTGTATCCAATGGGTACGAGTGCAAGTGGAATAATGGAACTGTCCATCGGAATGTTCAGGATCTGCCGCACTTTATCGTCGTCGAGTACACCTAGAAATGAAGTGGCTAATCCATGTTCGAAGGCTGATAGTATCAAGGCAAAAGATGCAAAGCCCGCGTCTATGAGCCACCATGGAAGCCTAGCATTTTCTTCTGCTCTACCATACTTCTCTTCAAACCTCTTCCGGTTTCCACATGGAACGACAATGACTGGAGCCGTTGAGATAAACTCTGATTTCGCTAGGCCTTCTGTCATGTATTCCGGCTGATGCCCTACAGTTTCAAGCTCTCTCCGAATCATCGGATCTTTGACGACTATGAGTTCGAAGTCTTTGGTGAAGCCTGCACTGGGAACGTGTCTCGCGTCTTCTAGAATTGTCGTGAGGACTTTGTCTGGGATTTTTCTCGATTGGAATCCATAGACGTTCCTGCGCTTCCTCAAAAGCGCTTTAAGAGTCAACGAATTCAAGCCTTCGAGCCAAGTAGGGTTATGTCTAAAAGAAACCTTTCTGAACCCTGATTCAGATGTGTTAGAATGCCTAAGCCTGCTGCTAGGGTTGGTGTGAACGGGTTCGGTGTCATCGGCAAGCGTGTTGCCGAAGCCGTAGAGAAACAGAAGGACATGAAACTCGTCGGCGTCTCAGACGTCGTTGCGGACTATCGTGTGAAGATGGGGCAGAAGAGGAATTTCGCCATATACAGCTCCATTCCCGAGAAACTTCCCGATATGAAGAAGGCGGGAATAGAGGTTTCAGGAGTTCTAGAAGACCTGATCAAAAAGGTCGACGTCATGATCGACTGCACCCCCGCAGGACTGGGCGCGAAGAATAAGGCGCTTTACGACAAGCTCGGTGTAAAGTCGGTCTTCCAAGGCGGCGAGAAACATGATCTTACTGGATCATCGTTCGTTGCCCAGTGCAATTACGAGGAGAATCTGAACAAGAATGCCACGCGGGTCGTGAGCTGCAACACAACTGGAATCTGCAGGACCATCGGAGCACTACAGAACGGGCTTGGTGTGAGAAAGGCGAGAGTTGTCGTGTTCCGGAGAGGAACAGACCCGTGGGAGAGCCACAAGAATGGACTCATCAACACTGTTGTTCCGGAAGCTCATATTCCATCCCATCAGGGACCGGACGCGCAGACCGTTCTTCCAAAACTCGACATTACAACCATGGCCGCGAAAGGACCCTTCAATATCGGCCATCTCCACTTCGCAATGGTCCAGCTCAAGAACAATCCAGAGAGAAAAGATGTTCTGAAGGTTTTGAAGAACGCGCCTAGGCTGGCGCCTGTCAGGACGACTGATGGGGTTGACAGTATGAATGCTGTAGCGGAGATGATGCGAGACATGCACAGGGCTAGGGCCGATATGTGGGAAGTTGCCTACTGGGAAGACATACTCAACGTTACAGATGGTGAAGCCAATCTCGTCTACCAGGTCCACAATGAGAGCGTTGTGGTTCCAGAGAACGTTGACGCAGTGAGAGCCTTAGCTGGACTGGAAAGCGAAGGTCGAAGATCCATAGCGAAAACTGACGAGTCACTGGGAATAACAAACAAGTTCTTGTAAGTCGGAAAGGACTGAAAACTCCAAGGGGACAGAGCTAGCCTTTATGCGCTACCAGAAGCTGGCCGTCGCCTGGACCTGCGAAATGCTTGGCTTGTTCCTCGGGTAAGCCGGCCTCACGCGCAAAAGGTTCGAGGCTAGGCCGCTCGACTCTGACGTCCCCAAACCCGACTCTTTTCGCCAAACGCATGAGCTCAACATCCTCATAAAATCGCAGCCTAGAGGCCATCGGTTCTGGTGCGGCCATTGTTCCTCGCATCTCCGGGGACACCGTGAAGATAACGAGCCGGCCACCCTTAGTTAGAACTCGATGGACCTCTGCTAGGGTCGCGACCGGGTCTGGGAGGAAACCAAAGACGTTGGTCATCACTGCGGATGTGAACACTGAGTCAGCGTATGGCAGTTTGTCGGCTTCCCCCTCTAGGATTTCAAGACGGCGTTTTGCAACGGCGTCTTTGTTAACCTCGCGAGCGAGCCTGACCATCTCTGGACTGTGGTCGATAGCGGCTGCCCTGCAACCACTCTGTAGCGCATCTTCTAGGAACGCACCACCCCCACAACCTATCTCGAGCAAGTAGTCTTTGGGAGTCAGTGAAAGTTTGCTAAGAATCGCCTTGAAGTTCGGACGATGCATGACCGGGTCGCGGTAGCCTTTGCGCGCCAGCGCACCGGAGGGGCGTCGTGCCGCTCGGTCGGTGACCCAGTCACCGAAGCGACTGGGCCCCATAGCCTGGAGCAATGGCGCCATGACTTCACCAGCGAACCATCCTGCGAGTTCACTACCATGGTCTTCTAGCACCCGCTCCCATTCACTGATCTCGAGCGTAACACGGGTCTGTTCTTGTACGCGCTCGAACCGGAATTCAACTTTCATCACTTCATCTGGTTTCCAGTCGGCCGGGTGCCACTCTAACAGTACGTGTCTGCCGGGTTCCCAAGAAACCACCCGTCCCACCTCGATCCCATCCTCGGAGACCCGGCGGTTGGGCGCTGGCTCAAATTGCATTCTGAGGCGCCTGAGTGCCATGGCCAACTCGTCGAAAATGATATCGAACGCTGCGGATGGTTCCAAAGTTACGCTGATGCTAGCACTTACAGTCATTATCCTACCCCAAACCACAAGATGCTACAGTGGGTAGCTGTTCTCCAATAACTATTCCTCCGGGACTCACTGTCGCCATCGATAGTCGCCATTCTGTCTCATCCTAACGAAATTCCAAGTTCGTTTTCATTGAACTAATTGAGATATGGACGTTGAGTCCAAAACTCCAAATCAAATATAGCGGATGGAAGGCTGACGAGGGTTTCTAGTCTCGGAGAGAACTGCAGGTGGAGTTGCGCGAAAATGATGTTAAGGTTTTGAGAGCTCTTCGGGACGCGGGCGGAGCAGTCTCTGTTGAGGATATAGTCCAGAAAACGGGATTAGCCGACGCGGCAGTTGCCCGTGCCTCCCTGACACTGTCAGACCTAGGCTTGGTGAAGGAACACATTACAAAAACGACTGAGGTATTTTGCACTGAGGAAGGACATGACTACCTTGCGAATGGACTGCCCGAGCGAAGGGTCGCTACGGTCGTCCACAATGCAGGGGGAAAACTGTCGGTCAACGATGCTGTTCAGCAAGCAGGTCTGCCACTTGACTTTGTCTCAATAGTAACTGGTTGGATTGCCCGCAAAGGCTGGGGAAAAATCGACAAGACAAGCTCAGGCAATATTCTAGTGGTCCCGAAGAATCCCCCAAAAGACGAGGATGAAGAGGTTCTAGCGAGAGTCGGCCAAGTCAGTATCCCAATAGAAGAACTACCCCCTAACTTGAAGCACGCTGTCGATAGGCTCCTCAAGAGAAACATTCTGAGCTCAAAGGAGAGAACGCAGAGGAAGCTAGAGATCATTTCTCAAGGGCTGAACGCGATTCCGACTCAAGCTTCCGTCGATGAAGTCAGTGGTCTAACAAGCGAGATGATTCTCTCTGGTGACTGGGAAAGAGTTCGTCTTCGAGCGTACAACGTTTCTTCTCCCGTCCCTTCGCTCAATCCTGGAAAATATCATCCGTACTTGCGATTCCTGCGAATGGTCAAACGAAAACTTGTCGCGCTAGGGTTCAGAGAAGCCGTTGGACCTCTCGTTGAGATCGCGTTCATCAACGACGACTGTCTCTACATGCCGCAAGATCATCCAGCCAGAGAAATTCACGATCTCTACTATCTGAGACATCCGTCCAAGACGAGCCTGGAGCCATGGAAGGATATTGTGGAGAAGGTTGCTCAGACACATGAGAACGGATGGAAGACAGGGTCCACGGGCTGGGGCTACGAGTATTCGAGAGAAGAGGCCGCGAAGCTAGTCCTACGAAGCCATGGAACGGCCCTTAGTGTCCGGTCAATGATCTCGAAGGATCTGAAGATCCCCGGCAAATACTTCGCCATCGCGCGCTGCTTCCGTCCCGAACTTCTTGATAGAACGCATTTGACGGAGTTCAATCAGGCCGAGGGAATTGTTCTCGACCCAAGCCTCAGCTTACGCAACTTGCTTGGGGTCTTGGAGATGTTCGCTCTCGAGGTCGCTGGAGCTGACAAGGTCCGATTCAAACCGGACTACTTCCCGTTCACCGAACCAAGTGTTGAGCTGCAAGCCTACAAAGAAGGGTACGGCTGGATGGAATTCGGCGGCAGCGGAATCTTCAGACCCGAAGTCACAGAACCTCTCGGCATAAAAGTGCCCGTTATCGCTTGGGGGCTTGGAATCGACAGGCTCTACATGATGAACCAGCAGATCCAAGACATCAGACAACTCTTCGCTACAGACCTCGAATGGATAAGGCAACAGAAGGTAGCCTAGAACGCCATCAGTCCAATTCTCTCTGACCGATCTAGAGGATCTTCTGGGACAGAAGGTTCCCCGAGACGAGGACGGGCTCAACGAGATCCTCGCATATGTCAAGGGCGACGTGGAGTCTCTTGACGAACAGAACGATAGCGTCAGCATTGAAGTCAAGGACAGCAACCATCCGGACATCTGGTCGGTAGAGGGAATCGCACGTGCTCTCAGAACTCATCTCGGCATCGCTAAGCCCAAGGCTCAAATACTTTCTGGAAAATCTGGTCTGAGAGTTATAGTAGACCGAAGACTTGGGCCGATTCGGCCTTTCATTGCAACTTCCATCGTGAGAAACGTCAAGCCGAGCGAGAACGCTCTGAAGAGCTGGATAGGCCTTCAAGAAAAAATGGACCTCACGTACGGTAGGAAGCGGAAGCGTGCGTCGATCGGATTTTACCAGGCCGACCTGATCAAGTCGCCTCTCCGGTACACTGTTGCCAACCCTGACAACACGGCTTTCGTGCCTTTAGGCTCGACCGAGAAGATGACGCTTCGAGAGATTGTCGGGAAGCACCCGAAGGGAATCGAGTATGGCGGAATAATCTCATCCTTCAAGGACTGGCCGCTTCTGGCGGACGGAGAGAATAGGATTCTCTCTCTTCCCCCGATCATCAACTCCAACGATCTAGGAAAAGTCAGCTCAGAAACAAAAAATATCCTTGTAGAAGTCACGGGGACGAACGTCAACACAGTAGGCAATACGCTGAAGATAGTGGTAGCCGCTCTCGCCGAGAGGAGCGGAAAGATCTACAGCTGCGCTCAAACCTACACGGATAAGGGCGCGAAGCCGGTGGTTACGCCGGACCTGAAATCTAGCTTCAAGGAATTGTCAGTTAGCTATGCTAACAGACTTCTTGGGGCTACCTTCAAACCAGTAGAGATGATACGATCCCTGGGGAGAGCTGGCCATCCCGCTCGACAACTTAGCAAGGACCTCTTGCGCGTAGAGAGTCTGTGCTACCGGATCGACATCATGCATCAAGTCGACCTCGTGGAGGATCTCGCGATCGCGCTGGACATCAACAAGCTAGACCCTGAATGGCCGAGAATCTGGACCCTAGGTGGATTAGCACCTGAGACGGATAGACATGAGACCCTGGCAGAGGTTATGATCGGGCTGGGATACCAGGAAGTTCTCACGTACAGTCTAACTTCGCCAGAAGTCTTCGTTGATAAGATGGGGATAGGGCGTGAGAATTACGCGGAGCTATTGAACCCGAAGATGTCTACCCACACTGCAATAAGAAGCTGGCTTCTGCCTAGCATCCTGAATTTGCTCAAGGACAATACTCATGTGGATTATCCTCAACGGGTATTCGAAATTGGACCATGCGTTCTTCTGAATGAAAATGGAGGGGAACAGACTGAAACTCATTACAAGATTGCGGGTGTCACCATTCATACAGGTGCTGGTTTCACCGAGATTCGTTCCTGCGTCGACACGCTTCTCAAGAGCATCGGGCTCGAATTCATGATCGAACCCGCAACTCATTCAAGCTTTCTTGAAGGACGAACCTGCACTATATCCAGCAAAGGAAAGCGGCTCGGTGTAGTAGGTGAACTACACCCTAAGGTAATCCGCGTGTGGGGTCTCAGCCTCCCAGTAGCAGCCTTCGAACTGCAAATTCCACCCCTGGCGGCCTAGAGAATGGTCGAAGAAAAATTCGTAGTCACACCCTGGGAAGTTACTGGAGCGGTTGACTATGACCGCCTCATCCGAGATTTTGGAACCCAACCGATAGCCGGGGCACTTGCCAAGAGGCTCGAAGAGATCTTAGGAGACGCTGCATACCTCATCCGTCGCCACATTTTCTTCTCACATCGCGACCTCAACATAGTCCTCGACGACTATTCGAAGGGACGTGGATTATTCCTGTATACGGGTCGTGGACCCAGCGGCCCGATGCACATTGGCCATATTCTCAGCTTCTACTTCACCAAGTGGCTGCAAGACAAATTCCAGACAAACGTCTACATTCAGATAACTGATGACGAGAAATTCCTCGAGGAAAAACGGAACCTATCCTATGAGGACACTCAGAAGTGGGCAGTTGATAATATTCTCGAGATTGCTGCGGTTGGCTTCGATCCCGATCGCACATTCATTCTACAAGACACTGAGTTCATTGGACACGCATATCCCTTAATCCTGAAAATAGCCCGCAGGGTTAATTTCAGCCTCGCCAAGTCAGTCTTCGGATTTACAGGCGAGACCAACATCGGCTTCGCTTTCTATCCATCGATACAGATTCTTCCAAGTCTTCTCGAAAAACGGCGCTGCCTCATCCCGTCGGCGATCGACCAGGACCCGTACTGGAGGATACAACGGGACATTGCG
>Ga0209235_1002373_pt1 | contig 10460 bp, 6 predicted proteins | sample GraSoi013_1_20cm_4_FD_185817 | JGI IMG/M metagenome (GOLD analysis project Ga0209235, IMG submission 185817) | Grasslands soil microbial communities from the Angelo Coastal Reserve, California, USA - Sample 09_25_2013_1_20cm (SPAdes) (version 2) | ecosystem: Environmental > Terrestrial > Soil >...
GTGACGTCGCCCCATACCGGCCGCAGCCCGAACGACAAGTTCCTGGTCCAGGAGCCAGTCTCCACCCGCCAGATCTGGTGGGGCAAAGTGAATCAGCCGATTGCGCCCGAGAAGTTCGCGCGCCTCAAGGCGGACGTCGAAACGCACTTGAGCGATCAGGAGCTGTTCGTGCGCGACGTGTACGCGGGCGCGGATCCCGCGTTCCGCGTCCCGATTCGCTTCGTGACGCCCAACGCGTGGCACGCCCTCTTCGTCTACAACATGTTCCTCCGCCCTGCCGACGGCGAGCTGGCGAGCTTCGAACCGGGATTCGAGGTGCTCCACGCACCCGAGTTCCAGGCGGATCCCGCCATCCATGGAACCAAGTCTGGCACGTTCATCATCCTGAGCTTTGCGCAGCGCACGATTCTGATCGGTGGCACGCGCTACGCCGGCGAGCTCAAGAAATCGATCTTCAGCGTCCTCAACTATCTGCTGCCGCAGCAAGGTGTGCTCTCGATGCACTGCTCCGCCAATGTCGGCAAGCAAGGCGACTGTGCGTTGTTCTTTGGTCTCTCCGGTACGGGGAAGACGACCCTCTCGGCCGATCCCGAGCGCCGGTGGTCCGACCAAGGGATCTTCAACTTCGAGGGCGGCTGTTACGCGAAAGTCATCCGGCTGTCGCGCGAAGGTGAACCTGAGATCTATGCGACGACGGAGATGTTCGGCACTGTGCTCGAAAACGTGGACGTGAATCCCGAGACGGGCGTCGTGGACCTGGACTCGCAGCGGATCACCGAGAACACGCGCGCCTCGTATCCGATTCACTACATCCCGAACCACGTTCCGGAAGGCATGGCCGGCCATCCCGCGCACGTCGTCTTCCTGACGTGCGACGCGTTTGGGGTGATGCCGCCGATCGCGAAACTGACTCCCGAGCAGGCGATGTATCATTTCCTCTCCGGCTACACGGCCAAGGTCGCGGGCACCGAGCGCGGCGTGACGGAGCCGAAGGAGACGTTCTCCGCGTGCTTTGGCGCGCCGTTCCTGCCCCTGCCCCCCAGCGTCTACGCGAGGATGCTCGGCGAGCGCATCGCGCGGCACGATGTCCAGTGCTGGCTCGTGAACACGGGTTGGACGGCCGGGCCCTACGGCGTGGGACATCGTGTGGACCTGAAGAGCACCCGGGCGATGATTCGCGCCGCCCTGGCCGGAGCGCTCGACCGCGCGGCGACGCGACGGGAGCCGGTGTTCGGATTGGAAGTGCTGAAGCACGTCCCCGGCGTACCGGACGCCCTGCTCGATCCCCGGACGACGTGGAAGGATCCGGATGCCTACGACGTCCAGGCGAAGAAACTGACCGCCCTCTTCCGGAAGAACTTCGAGCAGTTCGCCGAGCTCGTTCCGGTGAGTGTCCGGGAGGCCGGACCGAAGACTTGAGTCAATTCGAGGTCGTTCGCGACCCGCTGTGGAACAACATCCGCCTCGAGCCCGAGGCGCTCGCCATCATCGACACGCCGGCGTTCCAGCGTCTGCGGTACGTCCGGCAGCTCGGTCACGCATTTCTCGTGTACCCTGGCGCCACGCACACCCGGTTTGAGCACGCGCTGGGTGCGTACCATCTTGCCTGTCGTGTCACCAAAGAGCTGGAGGTCCAGCTCGCGGCGCTGTTGCATGACATCGGCCATTACCCGTTCTCCCATGCGCTCGAAGAGGCGGGCCTCCCCCCACACGAAAGGCTCGCCGCCCGTCACCTGCGGACGGGCGCGTTGGCGACCACACTCGAGCGCCTGGGGGTTTCAGCAGACCGGCTGCTGGAGCTGATTCAGGGAACGAGCTCGTCCCCGCTCGCCGGCCTGGTGTCGGGACCCATCGACGTCGACAAACTCGACTATCTGTCGCGCGACGCGACGATGTGCGGCGTACCGTACGGCGTCATCGACGTCGACCGGCTGCTCACATCGCTCACCGTGTCGGCGGAGGGGTTGGCACTGCACGCCAAAGGGCTCGCGGCACTCGAGTCGCTGCTGTTCGCGAAGTATCAGATGTACCGCAACGTGTACTGGCACCACGCCGTGCGCAGCGCGACCTCGATGTTCAAGCGGCTGGTCCGCCGCGCCATCGCGGCCCGGCGCATGTCTCCCGACGACATCGCGGTCGCGACCGACGACGGGTTGAGCCACGAGCTGCAGCACAACGATCAGACCGGACTGGCACGGGCGTTGCGCGAACGGCGGCTCGCCAAGCGTGCGCTCGACATTCCGGCTACCGACCTGCCCGCCGAGACCTTCGACTGGCCATCGCGGGATCCCGATCTGCTCGAGAGCGTGGAGGAGCGGCTCGCGCGCGAGCTCGGACTGCGCTCGGATCAGCTGTTTCTCGATTTTCCTTCGAAGCCGGACATGTTCGACGTGTCGCTGCCGGGATTGGGAAGCCTCGGCTTACCGCGCGTCGCCGCCGAGCTGCATCGGTCCGCGCAGCGCCTGCGCATCTTCGTCCTCGAGCCGGCGGAGATTCCGGCCCGTGCGATCATCGAGCTGGTGACGGTCCCGCGCGAAGAAATCGCCGCACGGCTCGCCGGCGACCGCAGCCTGCTCAGCGCGGCCGGGAGGGGGTCTGCAGCGTCGTGACGTTTTCCTGCATCGGAGCATCGACGGCGTCGATCCGCACGATGATCGCCGTGATGTTGTCCAGCCCACCGTGGCGATTGGCTTCGGCGATCAGCGCATCGACTTCGTCCTGCGGCATGCGATCCGGCGACAGCAGCTCCGAGAGCTGATAGTCCTCCAGCATTCCGGTCAGACCGTCCGACGCCAGTAGGAACAGATCCGCGGGCTTCACAGCCCCCACATAGATGTCCGGCATGACATCGCTGTTGGCACCGACGCAGCGCGTAATCACGTTGCTGTAGGGATGCGTGCGGGCCTGCTCCGGCGTCAGATAGCCCGCGTCCACCTGCTCCTGCACGTAGGAATGGTCTTTCGTCAGCTGGGTGAGATGGGCGTCACGCAGGAGATACGCCCGGCTGTCGCCTACCTGGCCGATGAGAAACCGATTCTCGTACAGCGTCAGCGCCGTGACGGTCGTGCCCATGCCCCGCTTGTCGTGCTCAGTCAGCGTGCGCTGAAAGATCGCGCCGTTCGCCGTCCGGATCGCGGCGCGCATCCGCTCCGTGACCTGCGCATCAGTGAGACCACGGACCGAATGGATCTCATCGGCGACAATCCGCACCGCCATCTCGCTCGCGACTTCGCCCGCGGCATGCCCTCCCATGCCGTCGGCGACGACAAAAATCCCCCGGTCGGGAATCATTCGAAAACTGTCCTCATTCCCCGACCGGATAACGCCCACGTCGGTGCGGCCCGCGGATGTGATGTGCACGTGATCCCTAGATAAACAGCCAGTACGCCAGTCCGACGATCCCGAGCAGCAGCACAGCGGCGCTGCCTCCACAGCCTTTGCCCTTCTTCTGCTGCGCCGCCGGAGGAGGTGGTTTCGCGCCCGGCTTCGGCTTTGTCGGCGCCGGCTTGGCCGCGGTGGGTTTCGGCGCCGCGGGCTTAGGCTTTGGCGGAGCGGCCGGGATCGCCGGCGCAGGCCTCGTCGCCGGTGCCGGCCGGGGGGGGGCGGAGGGACTCATCACCATCTGCTCCATCACACGGGTCCCGCCCCCCTTGGCGACATCCGCCCCATCGTCCGTCGGCTCGAAGACGAGCGAGACATCCCCGAATCGAACCGTAGCGCCCGGTGCCAGTGGAGCCTCCCCCTTGATCTGGTCTCCGTCGATGAACGTCCCGTTCGTGGAGTCGAGGTCCACCAATATCCATACGCCTTCGCGACGTTGCAGCTTCGCATGGGTCGTGGAGACTGATTCGTCGGGCAGCACCAGGTCGTTGTAATCGGCCCGCCCGATGTTGACGACAGGTGTTTTGACCCTGAGCCGCTGTCCCTTCAGCGCACCCCCGCGAACCAGGAAGCTCGCCAGGGGAGCACCGCTCGGCCGGGGCGCCGCAGAGACACCATGCACCGTCTCCCTGAGCCTCTCACCCTTCGGGGGTGTGGGGGGAGGAGGGGAGGGGGCGGGGGGTGCGGCCGACGGGACGTTAGCGGCCGGCCCCGGCTGAGGGTTTGCAGGAGGTGCCGCCGCGGTGTCGGCATAGAACCGGAACTTCTCCTCGCCAATCGTGATCACGTCCGCGCGGGCCAGCAGCCGCTGTCCTTCCACCCGAACGTCATTGACCGACGTGCCATTCGTGCTGGAATCGACGATGAGATAGCCCTTGGGCGTCTGCATGATTTCGGCGTGGCGGCGCGAGACGTCCTTCCCCGGGACAACGACGTCGCAGGAGGCGTCACGGCCGAAAACCAGGGACGCCCCGGCAATGGCGTATTCCCTACCATCCGTCAACGAGACGACGCGCCCGCCGGTGTTCACCGTGACCTTCCCGCCCTTGGCCTCGGCTTTCGCTCGCTCCATCGCCTGCGGAACGCTCATCGCCTGCACGTACTGGGTGCTGCCGCTACGCCGCTCGTCGACGAAGGTCAGCTCCTGCCCTCCGACCTCCACCTTGTCACCGTGGAGGAGTGGGGTCGGTTCGGCACCCAGGCGCACGCCGTTGATGAGGACGTCGGCTTCTGGAACTGCCTTGGTGATGACGACTTGCCCATCTGGCAGAGATTTCAACTTCGCGTGTTTGGGGAGAACACCTGGAATGGCGAGCGGGATGGCGCAGCCGGGATCCGCGCCGAGCAACACTTCCCCTTGCGGGAGTGTGAATCTCCGCCCGCCCATTTCAAGCAACGCCATGCACGTGCACTCCCGTATCTGTGGCCAGGCCGTGAAGTTACGCCCGGGTGTGTAACCGGGCAAGGAACCAGAAGTTACGTGACGCCGACGGCTTCTTCACGCCCGATCAGCCCGCTCCGCAGCCAGTACCAGAATATCAGCGAGCCGACGATGACCGTCGCGTAGCTGTTGATGAACCGCCAGATCAGCGTGTAGCTCGGCGTCAACTCGCGCGGAACGTAGATCGACATCACCGCGGCCGAGGTCAGCTCGGCGAGACCAGACCCTCCGGGTGTGGGCGCGAAATATAGAAGGAAGGAAATCAGGGTCTGCAGCAGGAGAATGTCGCTGAAGTCGGCCGGGATACCCAGTATCCGCATCGTGACATATCCGGCCAGCAGCTTGTTGGCGTGTGACGGCGCCGAGATCACGATGGCCAGGAGCAGCGTGAGCAGGCCCCTCGGCGATCCGAACGCGATCATGCATGCGTGCGCGCGATCGACGCCGCCCAACAGCTTTTCCATCCGTTCGGCGGCGCCCGGACTCCGGCGGGCGAAGCGCTTCGCCAGGCGCTCGATGACCCGCTTCACGACGCCAGGGAATATGATCGCCGTCAGCATCAGCAGCCCGAGGAATCCGAAGATCGTGAGGCTGGTCTTGAAGAGGCCATACAGGGTGATCCCGAGGACGAGGCCGTGTTGAGAGAGTGATTTGCCGGCGCCGAGCACGACGGCAAGAGGCCCGGCGATGGCGAAGAAGCCGACCGTGGCGATGAACGTGACGAAAATCGAGCTGAGGGCCACGGGCACGGGCACGCCGGCGCGCTTCATGACCCACATCGACATGGGCGCGGAGCCGGACTGAAAGGGCGTGAGGTACGCGCCCCACGCCCCGAACCCGCCGGCGAGAACCATGTCCCGCAGCCGGACGCTCGGATACACGTAGCGGGTGCACACCCAGAGCCGCAGCCCCCCGCCGAACCAGTCCATCGAGGCCAGGACCAGGCCGGCCGCCACCCATCCCCAGTGCAGGCTCAGGAACGGCGTCAGGAAGACGTCCACCCGATCGCCGAAGCGAATCAGGTAATACGCAACGAGAAGAGCGACTCCACCGAGGGAGATGGCGGCGAACAACTCGAGGCCACGACGAAGCAGCCGCGGGGTCAGGGCGAGGGCCATCTAATTGCCAAAGCTGTTATTTTTGGGGGTTATGCGCCATCCCCCCGAGCGCGTCGTTCTCCGCAACGTACGCCAGCATAATCTGAAGGGCATCACCGTCGAGTTTCCGCGGCGGGCGCTCTCCGTCATTACGGGCCCATCGGGCTCGGGGAAAAGCTCGCTCGCGTTCGACACGCTCTACGCCGAGGGGCAGCGCCGTTATATCGAATCGCTGTCGACCTATGCCAAACAGTTCCTCGAGCGGATGCCGAAGCCGCTCGTCGATTCGATGGAGGGCCTCTCACCGGCCGTCGCGATCGAACAGAAGAACCCCACGACCTCCAGCCGTTCGACCGTCGGAACCGCCACCGAAATCAATGATTTCCTGCGGCTGTTGTGGGCCCGTGCCGGGACGCAGACGTGCCTGCAATGTGGCCGGGACGTGAAACGGGATACGGTGCAGGAGGTGGTGGATGCGGTGCGTGACGCGTGGGGCGTGCGGAGTGCGGCGTATCCCGTTGTCGTCTCGTTCCCATTGCCGGCGTCCGCTCACCGTCCTGACGTTGAGGTCGCTGCGCAACTCCGGGCCGCCGGTTTTGTGCGCGCACAGATCGACGGCGAGACGGTACGGTTGGACGACGCCGACGCCGAGCAGCGAGTCCGCGCCGGCAAAGACGTTCTGGTTCTTGTGGACCGCATCGAGCCCACCGAGGAGAATCGCGGTCGGTTGGCTGACGCCGTTGCCACGGCGTTCAGCGAAGGCGAAGGCATTGCCATCGCGCTGAACAACGGCGACCGTCGGCGCTTTTCCGAGCACCCTGCCTGCTCTGCCTGCGGCTGCGCCGCGCCCGTGCTCACGCCGACGCTCTTTTCCTTCAATAATCCGCGCGGCGCGTGTCCCGGGTGCAATGGCTTCGGTGCGGTGCTGGAGTACGACGAGTCGCTGATCGTGCCGGATCCGCTGCGCTCGCTCGCCGATGGGGCGCTCGATCCGTGGACCAAGCCCCGCTACGAAGGACGCCGGCGTCTGCTGCGCGAGACCGCCCGGGCCCGCGGCATTGGCTTGGATGTGAGTTGGAAGGATATTCCGGCGCGCGAGCATCACTTCCTGCTCCACAACAAAGAAGGCCGCTACCTCGGGATCTTTCCCTTCCTCGAGCGGCTCGAGGAAAAGCGCTACAAGCAGTACATCCGGGTGTTCCTACGGCAGTACCAGCTCGCCAAGACGTGCCCGGGGTGTGGCGGCGCGCGACTCAAGCCCGAATCGCTCGCGGTGCGCGTGGCCGGCAAGACCATCGCGGAAGTGGCAGCGCTGACAGCGACTGATCTCGCGGATTGGCTGGATCAACTCAGATTGCCCTCGTTCCAACAGGCAGTCGCGGACCACATCCTGGGCGAGCTGCGCGCGCGCGTGGGCTTTGTGAATGACGTTGGTCTGGGATACCTCACACTCGACCGGCAGACGCGCACACTCTCGGGCGGCGAGGCACAGCGTATCGCGCTGTCAAACGCGCTCGGATCGCATCTGGTGGACACCCTGTACGTGCTGGACGAGCCGTCCATCGGCCTGCATCCGGCGGATGTGGACCGGCTCTTGAAACTGCTCAAGCGACTGTCCGACGCGGGCAACACCGTGGTGGTGGTCGAGCACGATCCGGCGGCCATGCGCGCCGCGAGCTGGATGGTCGAGCTCGGGCCCGCGAGTGGTGAGGCTGGTGGGCAGGTCGTCTATCAGGGGCCGGCGGCAGCGGTGCGCGAGGCGGGCACGCTCACCGGCCAGTACCTGTCCGGCGAAAAACGCATCGGCGTGCCGTCGGCACGCCGGCCTGCGGTTCGCTGGCTCGACGTCAAAGGTGCGCGGCTCCACAACCTCAAGGGCGTCGACGTGCGGATCCCGCTGGGTACGCTGACGGCGGTAACCGGGGTGTCCGGCTCCGGGAAATCCACGCTCGTGCATGACGTGGTCTACCGGCAGCTCGAGGGACGGTTGCGCGGCGAGCACACCGCCAAGCAACATCTCGGTGAGCCGGTCGGTGAGATCATGGCGATCAAGGGTTGGGAGCACCTCCAGGACGTCGTCCTCATCGATCAGGCCCCCATCGGGCGCACGCCGCGGTCCAATCCGGTGACGTACGTGAAGGCGTTCGACGAGCTCCGCGCGCTGTTCGCGAACGAGGCGCTGGCGCGCGCCCGCGGCTACGGGCCCAGCACCTTCTCGTTCAATGTCGCGGGAGGTCGGTGCGAAGCCTGTGAAGGCGCCGGGCACGTGCTCATCGAGATGGTGTTCCTCGCCAACGTGTTCGTGCCGTGCGAGGTATGCGGCGGCTCGCGCTTCAAGCGCGAAGTCCTCGACGTCAAGCTGCAGGGTGCCAGCATCGCGCGGGCGCTCGAGTGGACCGTGGACCAGGCGATCCAGCGACTGCACCGCCATCCCCGCCTGGCGCGCTCTCTCTGGTATCTCCAACAGGTGGGGCTCGGATACCTGCGACTCGGCCAGCCCGCCACGACGTTGTCGGGCGGCGAGGCGCAGCGCTTGAAAATCGCCCGGGAGCTGGCGCGCACCAAGGGCGCGCGGCGGCTCTACATCCTCGACGAGCCGACCACCGGCCTGCACCTCGACGACGTGCGCGTGCTGTGTCGCGTGCTCGACCGGCTGGTGGATGCCGGGCACACCGTGGTCGTCATCGAGCACAATCTCGACGTCATCAAACGCGCGGACTGGGTGATCGACCTCGGGCCGGGCGCGGGAGAACAGGGTGGTCGCGTCGTCGCGGCGGGGACGCCCGAAGACATCGCCGCCGTTTCGGCTTCCGCGACCGGACGATACCTGCGGGATCTCGCCTGAAGTCCAAACAGCGCGCGGACGCGCTCCTGCTCGCCGCCACGTTCACGTGGGGCGTGAGTTTCGTGATTGTCAAAGGGGCGCTCGCGGACAGCTCGCCACTCGCGTTTCTCGCTATTCGCTTTACCCTCGCGACGCTGGCGCTCGCGCCGTTCGTGGACTTCCGCCCGCGCTGGACGCACGACGAGCTGCGCGCTGGTCTCGTGCTCGCCATTCTGCTGGGCACCGGCTTCGCTTGCCAGGTCGTCGGCCTTCAGTACACCACCCCCGCCCGGTCCGCATTCATCGTGGCACTCTCGTCGGTGCTCGCGCCGATCTTCGGCCTGCTCGCGTTGCGCCATCACGCGGGGTGGACGGTGCTTCTGGCGCTGTTGATCGCCGGTGTCGGCATCTACTTCCTGACCGCGCCCGATGCGGGAGGGCTCAATCGCGGAGACCTATGGACGATGATCACCGCCGTGGTTTTCGGCGCTCACATCGTCGCGGTTGCCGAGTTCTCCAGGCGCTACGACGCTCGCCGCCTGGTGTGGTTTCAGATTGCGGGCACCGCGGTGGGAGTAGGCCTCTGCGCGGCGCTGTTCGAGTCGGTTCGCGTTCTCTGGTCACCCGGTTTGGTCAGCGCCCTGGTGTTTACGGGCCTCATGGCGACGGCCGTCGCGTTGCTGTGGCAGATGCGCGCGCAGCGCGAGATGTCTTCGGCGCGAGCGTCGCTGATCTTTTGCCTCGAGCCGGTCTTCGCAGCGCTGGCATCGTGGCTCTTCTGGGGTGAAGAACTCTCGCGCACGCAGGGTCTGGGTGCTGCGCTCGTCCTCATCGGGATGGTTCTGGCTGTGGTCGGGGAGGCGCGCACCGACACTGTCCCGGGGCTTTGAAACGCCCTTGGACCGGCAGGGCCTTCGCGTCTATATTTCGCGCCTCATTCCCGAGTAGCTCAGTTGGTAGAGCAGCCGGCTGTTAACCGGCGGGTCGGGGGTTCGAGTCCCTCCTCGGGAGCTTTCCTCAAGTGCTACCAGCAGCCTGATAACGAAACGCTTCCGCCGTCATGAGCGAGGAGCGCAAGCTTCCGAGAAGTAGGAGGCATTCGGGGTAGAAACCGACCCCCGACGGCCCCCGGTTCGGTAAGTAGTCGGGACGGCGGGATTTGAACCCGCGACCCCCTGAGCCCCATGCGAATCGCTAAGGGGGCGGAGTTACGACACCAAGTAGTAACTACGCGATGTTCTGGGCATCGGTGTCGTAACAGAGGGACCGAAGATCAACCGACTGTCGTGAGAAACTCACAGCATTACTCAGAGCACGCGACCTCCTGAAAGCTGCTCCAGGAGGTCGTCGCTTTTTCCGATCCCCTGAGGTTCAAACCAACACACGCGACTCACTACACTCGAGTTCATTCACGCGCCGCGCTACGCGGGCCGTGGTGGGCGCAGATTGTGAGAAGGCAGATGGCGTATATCTAAAGCGACTACCTCCGGCACAGGCTCCTTGCCCGCGAGCCAATCCCGGACTTCACTTGGCCACACTCCAAGCTTCTGGGCGAGTCGCACTTGCCCCCAGGCGATGCGCCGTAACTCGCGCCTAAGTTGTGCGGGAGTCAATCGGTCCTCCGTCATGAGAGAGACCACCCTGTGGGCGCGTTCCTACGGCGCTTCATTCAAAGCACTCCGTATCCGCCCTCAGGCGACGTCCACGCGGGCTGCGA
>Ga0209235_1002374_pt1 | contig 10454 bp, 5 predicted proteins | sample GraSoi013_1_20cm_4_FD_185817 | JGI IMG/M metagenome (GOLD analysis project Ga0209235, IMG submission 185817) | Grasslands soil microbial communities from the Angelo Coastal Reserve, California, USA - Sample 09_25_2013_1_20cm (SPAdes) (version 2) | ecosystem: Environmental > Terrestrial > Soil >...
CCGACGATGAATCCAAGGCTGATTGCCAGGGACGTGACCACGGGAAGGTACGCGTTCCGCGCGGCGTGACGCTTGCGTACGATCCGTTCGGAAAGGCCCTTGGCCTTCGCGGTCAGGATGAAATCCTCGCCCATGACCTCGAGCATCGATGTCTGCATCAGCAGGATCGTTCCCGCGGCGCTGATGAGAACGAGGGCGAGCATCGGAAGGGCGCCGTGGATCAAGATGTCGGCCACATCGAACATCGACATGTTCCAAAACGGCCAGACGAAGAGGACCGCACCGAACGCGGCGACGATCGCGCCGGGAACCAAGCGCATGACCTGCTGGCGGGTCTCGAGCGGTCGCTTCGGCCTCCGGATCCATGCGATCGCGATGATCGCAACGCCCGCCAGGATGGCAATCACCCCCAGGACCACCTCGAACGCAATGCCCTCGAGGGAGAGCAGGAACGGGTAATGCTGTGCGGTGAACGAGTCCGTCGGAGTATCTTGGAACCCTCGGAGCGGGAACCACGTCCAGACGTACGCGAAGAAGAACAGCAGAATCAATCCAATCCAGAAGGACGGCATGTTGTAGAAGAACAGACTCGTGAGGATGACGCCGCCTTCGACTCCTCTCCCGCGCTTCCATGCGATGTACCGGCCGACGAGCACCCCAATCATGTACTCGATGAGCACCGCTCCCCCGAAGAGGAATAGCGTGCGGGGCAACGCCTCCTGGAGCACGGAGACGACCGGGGCATTCGCGTACGAAGACCAGCCGAAGTTGAAGGTGAACATGTTCACGACGTACCGGTACAGCTGGACCTCGGGGCCTTGGTCGAGTCCGTACTGTTGCCGAAGCCGCTCGATGACGGCCGGCTGAATCGATGGGTTCGAGCGGAGGCCGTCGAGCGGATTACCGGAGAAGTAGAACAGGATGAAGATGAGGACCGTGACGATGAGCAGCGTGATGACGCCCTGAATCGCTCGCCGAATGAGGTACCGGGTCAGCGACGCCATGCTCCAACCCCCTTGCCCGACCTTACTATCGACTGAAGCCTATTTCTAACTTATCTACCCCCCCGAGTTCCTCAAAGGAATCGGCGGAATCAATAAAGGGAAAGAGGACCGAGCGCGAACGCCCGGTCCGTTTCGGCTAGAGACTTTCCTCGGGAGGTAACTCTTCCTCCGCTGCTCCACCGCTGCCGGACTCGCCCGGCATCGAGGTCGGGGGCCTCTTTCGCTTGCGGCCCATCAACGCACCGACGGCGACACCGACGACCAGACCCACGACCAGCAATCCGCCGGCCAACGCATAGAGGACCGTGTTGTCCACGGGTGGGACCGCCGGGATCGAGGCGGTCGTTGATGCCGAGCCGATCGCGACGGTATGCGATCCGGCCTGAGCGAAGACGTACGTGAAGGTCACCGTCTTCGTCTCGCTCGGACCGAACGACACCACCTGTCCTGCGACCTGCTGGTTATCGACGGTGAGCCACACCGTCGCGTTGCCGGCCACGGCCAGCGTATTCTGCGCCGAGACCGTGATGGTCGACGCGGATCCGGCTTGCCCCGTCGTGACCGCGATGCTCGAATAGGTCAGCACGGGGTTCGACGCGAGGAGCGCATACCAGCCGCGGGCCACGCCGCCGTACGGAGCCGTCGCGGTGACGAGGGCCTCCTGGGCCCCCATGGCTCCGGCCGCGACGGTGAACGTCGCCACACCGGTCGCGTTCGTGACCTGCAGTTGGTTCCCGACCCAGACGTTGGCCCCCGCGAGAGTCTTTCCGGTGAGAGAGCTGTACGTCGTCACCGTCGCCGTTGTCGTGCCCCCGGCGGAGACCAAGTCGCTCGCCAGCGATACCTGGAGGAACGCGGTCGTCGTCGGTAGGTACAGATAGGCGACGGTCACGATGAACGGCAGCTTCGACAGCAGCGCCTCGAACGTCGGAGCGAACCAGTAGTCGCCATAGGCGAGGGTGAAGAGCTGGTCCCGGGCGCTGTACGCGTAGCGTGTGTCCGCCGGAATGTAGGAGAAGGTCAGGCCCTGCGAGAGCGCGATGAGCGGCGCCGCGGCCGTGCAACTTCCCCGACTCGGCGAGTTACACACGATCCGCGTGTAGTTGACCCAGCCCTCCGAGGCCGGGGCGCTGGACTTGTTGCCACCCGTGAGGGTCAATATGATCGGGTTTCCTCCCGAATCGAAGCCCGTCGTTCCTCCCAGCGGGACTTCGCCTTGGAATCGACCTTGGACGTTCCGGGCTGCGGAGCCGGCACCTTGGGTCAGCATGACCACCGGGCGGTGCACGGGCCCGTTCGCGTCCTTGAAGAGCGCGTTCAGCGTGACGGAGTTCGCCTGGGATGTGACGATGGGCTTCGGGGTCGGCGGCACCGGCGGGTTCCCCGACCGGGTGTAGACATTCGATTTCGGAACCGTCGTCTCGAAGCTCGACAACGCGAAGATCGGTGCGCGCTCGGTGACGAAGCCCGTGCTGATGTGGTACGCGAAGTGGTCGATCGTCGCGACGAAGGAACACGCGCCCGCGGTGATGGCGGTCGCGCCGCCACTCGCACCGATGAACGCCTCGACCTGGATCCGGCTGTCCTTCTTCTCCTGGTTAGTCGTGAAGGGCAGGGTGTACGTCCCCGTGGCGTCGGTCGCGCTCGTCACGTTGATGATGTACGAGCCATCCCAGCGCGGGTTCGGCGCCGGGGCGGTTCCGTCGATCGCGCTTCCGCCCGCTTTGCAGGCGTCGTAGTTATCGCCCGAGGACCCACCGTCGAGCGTGCCCGTGGCAAAGTTCGTCCCGGCCTCGACGACCTCGAAGTCGTTGATGAAGTTCTCCACGCCGTAGTTCCAGTCCTGGCCGACGCTGCTCTGGAACGAGCCGCCGAGGGAGGCCAGCCCGAACGAGTTCAGATCCAGGCTGCCGTCGGTCTGCGTGTAATCCGGGCAGTTCACGTTGCAAGCGAAGTCGACGGCCATCGCGAACTGCGCCGGAATACCGAAATCGCCGTAGTCGATCTTGAACATCGCCGGGATGCCCGAGACCGGCAATCCGGCTTTGTTAAACAGCTGGAGAGTCACCCGGTTCGAGGACTGGTTCTTCGAATAGGCTACGGCAAGGGAGTTGAGGCTCAGGTAGCCGCCGTAGCCCGTGCTCGTGGCGTTCGCCAAATTCATCAAAATCGTATCGGACGTCGAGAACACGACGCCACGCACCTGGAAGGTCAACGGCATCGTCGTCGAGTTCAGCAAATTCTGGGCGCTGGTGGTCGCGGCGACGGTGAATTGAGCTTGCCCTGCGGCATTGGTCTTGTTCGAACCCCCGGTGGCCGACACGGTGAAGTTCCACGCGTCGCTGAAGATGGGATCGACGTCCACCCCGACGACCGCGGCTCCGGCGAAGCTCGTGACGTTCACAATCAGGTTGGTCGGCGTCGCGCCGATGACGTGGAACTGCGCTCCCAAGACTGGCTTGGCGAGCGAAACGATGTCCCAAATCGGGGCGGCGTTGTTCTGCGTCACGATTACGATCTGCGCCGACTGGGTCTCCACGGCGAGGGTATTTTGTACCTTAATGTGCGCGCGGACGATGTCCGTGAATTGGCTGTTCACGAACGCGCTCGCCGCGGGAGCGGTATAGGTGAACGTTGCGGTGCCCGTGGCGTCGGTGTTCGCGGTGAGCGGGCTGATCCCGCCGGCCGTGATATTCGTCTCGAGCGCAATCGGAATGCCCGCCAGTCCGGTGCCGGACGAGCTCGTCACGGTCGCCTTGATCTGGGCGGTCCCGCCCGTCAGGATGACGGGGGTCGGGGTCGAAAGGGCAAGCTGAGCCGATGGCATTGGAGGCCCGATCGTGCTCTCGATTGTCTTCGTATTCGTGGCGGTCAGACCTTGGTAGGTCACTTTGGCCGTGGCCGTGCCGGAGCCCTGCAGCAACGGGACCGTCCAGGTTGTACTGTACTTGCCCTTGCTATCCGTCGAGCCCGTGAAATTCACGTAGAGCGCACCGAACTGGATCGTCACGGTCGCCACAGCGCCAGCGACGGGCGCACCGCCTTGTGAGACGTAGACGCCAATCGGCACGGTCTGTCGGTAGAACATCTGGTCCGGCATCGAGGTGGCGACGGTCAAGGGGCCGATGAATCCGCCGCCCGTCTGCGGAACGGTTGTCGGGTGGATGTTCACGACGCTGTAGAAGTTGAACTGGGCGTTCCCGTTCGGGTAAAGGACCCAGCCTTCCCAGGCGTCGTTGCGCCAGGCGACCACGTTCTTGCGGTAGTAGAGGATGTTCCAGGGGATGTCCGCGGCCACGATGGCCTCAACCTGCTTGACCAGGTTGACGCGGTCGGTCGTGTTCGTTGTGTACAGGGCCTGATTAATCAGCGCATCGACCGCGGAGTTCGAGTAGCCTGCCGAGTTCGACCCGGCGGGATTCTTGTTGACATCGTAGTTCGAACAGAAGAACGAACAGATGTACGTCTCCGGGAAGAGGCCGAGAGAGAATCCGAGCACATAGATCTGGAAATTCACCGGACGGGTGAAGGCCTTCGCAACGATCGTGTCGAAGCTCGTCGGTGCTGAGTCGATGTTGAGGTGCGCGGCCTTCAGGTTGTTCGAGATCATAATGCCGGCGTCCGCCCGGACCGGGTCGTAGTCCTTCGGCGGGGTCAAGATCGTCGCGGTGACAACCTGCCCGCCGTACGCTGCGGGAGCCCGGTAAAACCCGGTCGCAGAGTCGATCGTGTAGCCACAGCCCTGCAGTTTCGTGGCAATGCCGGCCAAGTTGTAGTCCGGCGGCTTCGCGGCAGAGTTCACGTAGGTTGGGTTCGCGATCGAAATCGGCGCGTATCCTTGGATTCCGTAGCCACCCATCAGTGTGTTGACGATATAGTTCTTGTCGATCGCCATCGAGATCGCTTGGCGCAGGCACTTGTCGTCCCACGGGTGCTGGCGCACGTTGAACGAGAGGTAGAAGAACCCTGAGTCGGTCACGGTCTGCACAGTGACCGCCGGGTTGGACGACACGACGTTCACGAAACCGGGAGTCAGCGACCAAAGCAGTGTATCAATCGTCCCTTGCTGCAAGGACAGGCTGACGACGTCCAAGCTGCCGTAGACGATGAAGTCGAACTCCGTCACGTACTTCGGGAAGAACCCGTACGAAGTTCCGGCCCAGAGGTGGGCCTGGCTCTTACCCCAGTAGCTCGGATAGACGACCGATTTGGATCCGGCATTCCGAGTCCACGTTACCATCATGAACGGACCGGTGCCAATCGTCGCATCGTATTGGCCGGGCCCGCCGAAGCTGAAATCGATGGATTGGTCCCATGAATCCGCGACGTTTCCGAGCGCGGGATCGGAGTAGTTGATCTGGGCCGTCGTCTGGAGGTGGTTCTTCCAGACGTGGGCCGGAATGATCGGAAGTACGAGGGTGTCATAGAAAATGAGAGCATAGCCTCCGTCCCTGACCCCGGGCACCGTGTGCGGGGTGAGCTCGAACCGAACCTGGGATGCGCTCGTCTTGAAAATTCCGAGGTGAGAAACGCACTTCGCGGCTGCGCACGTCCCGCCATTGGCGGTCGCGTTCCACAGCGGAGCAACCGGATGGTCCCACCAAATCGCACTGACGATGTCGGTCGCGAGGGTGGACCAAGGTAGAGTCTGGTACCCGAAGACAACGTCGTCGGCCGTGAACGGCTGGCCGTCTGTGAAGGTAACGCCCGTACGGAGATTGACTGTGATGTTGAGCTTGCTGTTATCGATGCAGGAACCTGGTATAGCGACCGTGGTGAGTGCAGGGCACGCAGCGGCAGGGTCGGCCAAGTCCGCATAGAGCTGGTAATTCGGGTCGTACGTGAACAGCGTTTCAAAGTTATACTGCGTCTGATACGCTTTCCAAACGCTATTGGTTGACGGATCGAAAGGGTTCAGGTTGACCATGTCGTTCTGCAATCCGATGACCAAGTTCGTGCGTGAGGACGCAGCGGCAGCGTTCGGGCTGCTCCACAACATTGCGAACGCGGAGACCAACACCGCGAACACAACGACGAGCGTCCTCAGCGCCATCGAGCGCGATAGCAAGAAACTCATTTCACTCTCCTCCTCCCTAGTCGAATTGGGCCGCGAAGTGTTCGAACTGTATAAATACGTTTGTCCGAGTTATGTTCGCATCGCGTCCGACTCGCCGCGAACGCACTTTTCTCCCGGTATGAGAAGTCGCGGTTCGTCGAGTCCGCGAAGTCATTTGGTACGATTCTCGAACTCCTTTTTGTACGAAGGACACGCGAACCGGCCGGTCAGGTCTGGCTTGGTTCGAGGGAATTCGAGGAGAGAACGGACTCCCGAATCGACCGAAGCCACCGCAAGCGGAGCGAGGCATCGATCTCGAGAGCCCCCCACTCGTCGAACGCTTTCGGCTTCCGGACGATGCGAAACGGAAACCCGTACGTGACGTCCATCAGGAAGAGGGGCGGCGCGGAAGCGAGGCCGAAGTCGTGTCGCCTTCCTTCAAGCGCGGTTCGCACCGTGTCGAGGGCGACTTCGCCTCGTGCGAACGCGACCATCGCAGCAACGATCCGACGGACCATGCCGCGACGAAAACTTCCGGCGCGCACGTCGACCACAATCGCATCACGGTCGCGCCTCACCTCCAATCGGTTGAGAGCGAACGGCCCGACCAGAGGCTCAGACGTGAAGGATCGAAAGTCCCGGTCCCCCAAGAAGAGCGCGCCCACCTCGCGGAGCGAGTCAACACGTAGATCGCCGTACAAGTGGTAGCGATACCAGCGTTCGATGGCATGCCTCGGATGGAACGTCGGCGGCACATCCGAGCATGCCCATGCCCAAACGCCTTGTGCATGGTTGTTGAACACGCCCACGACCGCGTCGGGTCGGAGGGCCGAATCGAACGCGATCACATTTCCGACGGCGCTCACGCCCCGATCCGTTCGGCTCGCGCTTCGAAAGAACGACTCAAGCGGATCCTGGACGACCTTGCCCGCCCGCAATGCCGCGAGGCACTCGCCCTCGACGGTCCGCCGATCCGGTTGGCGCTGGTGGCCGAAGAACGCGCCGCCATCGTACGCAATCTTGAGCGCGACTCGCATGCCAAGGCATATCTCCGTTACAATATATCGACCGCAGTGTGCCGACGTTCCGCGTCGTCCTCGTCGAACCGAAGAACGAGGGAAACGTCGGCGCGGTCGCGCGCGGGATGAAGAACTTCGGGTGCACGGAACTCGTCCTCGTGAATCCCTGTCGCTTGGCGGACGAGGCCCGGCAGCGGGCGATGCGGGGTATTGAGATCCTCGAATCCGCGCGCACGGTCGGCAACCTCGATGCCGCATTGAAGGGGACCGACCTGATCATCGGAACGTCTGGCGTGGACACAAAGAGCGAAAAGCGCTTCGCTCGAATCTCCCTGACTCCGCGAGAAGCCGCATCTCGCGTCGCGAAGAAGGACGGACGAGTCGCGCTGCTGTTCGGGCGCGAAGACTTCGGTCTCCTCGACGACGAACTGCGGCGCTGCGACCTGCTCGTCACGATACCCGCCTCCGACGAATATCCGATCCTGAACCTGTCGCATGCCGTCACGATCCTGCTTTACGAACTACTCTCGACAGGAGCAATCAAACGCACGAGGCGAGAAGCGTCCGGGATGGAGAAAGAGAAACTCCACGAGGCGTTCAAGTCGTTGCTCGCCGTGACGAACTATCCGGTCCACAAACGGGCGCGCACGCAGGTCATGTTCCGCCGTCTCATCGGTCGCGCTGTGCCGAGCAAATGGGAGTTCCACGCGCTGATCGGTGCGATCCAGCGGGCGACGAAGCGGATTCAGCGCCTGGAACGGGAGGACTAGCGACCCGACCAGACGGACGCGGCCGGCAGACTCATTTGCCGATTCCGATGCCCAGGGAGCGGTCCGTCTTCTCCATGCTCCTGCGGCCGTCCCGCTCGAGCTCGAGCAACGCCCGGATCGCGTCCACGTTCTCCGGCACGACATCCGCCTCCTGGTGGACCGCCTGGAAGTAGTACAGGCGCGTGCCGTCGACGACGTGGACGCCGTCCCGCCACACGGCGATCTCGTACAGGTCCGAGCGGCTCCGGGAGAGGTCCCGGGCCATTTCCATGATCTGGGCCGTCGACTTGACGCCGTCCCCGCCGGAGACGGACATGATGCGCGCGAACCGCTTCCAGACGTCCAGGATCTGAGTCGCGTCGGCGGACTTCTTCAGGTCCACGGCCAGCGTGTGCAGGTGCATGATCGTCGTCGGCACTTTGACCGCAATCGTGTGAATGTCGAGATCCGGGAGGACGCTCTGCACGTCCCGGCCGTGATGGCTCGGCATCTCGAGCTCCGGCTCGATCGCGTTGATGGGACCTTTCTTCGAATCGCCCGGGTCCGTGGCGCGGCGCACCATGACCGCCAGGACCTTTTCCACGCCGATGTGCGCATCGAGCGGGTAGAGCGTGCGGATGAGCCCCGTCGTGTTGCACGACGGCACCCGGACGAACGAGGCGCCGAGGCAGTCGGCGTAATTCGCGGCCGCGTTGAACGACAGGTTCGTGAGGGCGTGCTCCTCGCCGCCTTGCCAGATCGCCTTCACACCCGCTTTTTCGTAGAGGGCCTTGTACCCGCTCTCCTCCGGCGTGCAGTCGACGACGAGGTCCGCCTCGTTGACGAGATCGTCGAGAATCCCCGCGGCCTTCACGCCGGCCTTCTCGAATTTCGCGAGCGCGTCCTTGTTCGCGGCGTACACGGCATATCCCTTGCGCACCGCGAGCTTCGCCTCGAAGTCCGGCTTCGTCTTCGCGACGCCGACGAGGCGCATGTCGTCCTGCAACGCGACCGCGTCCGCGACGCGCTTGCCAATCGTCCCGTAGCCGTTGATCGCAATCTTGGCCGGCATGGAGAAGGATCCCCACGCACCGAACGGTGGGGGGACTAAAAAGTTTGTGCGGTGCGGAAGGATATTCCGCCGGGCGTCGCATACCGACGGCATGATTTGCTACTACTGCGAGAAGAATGCGCGTGCGATTTGCCGGTTCTGCGGGGCCGCGGTGTGCCCGGACCACACGAGGGCGAACCGATTCGTGAGCGGATGGGCCGCCGAAGGCCGCGCCGACAACATCGTCGTGTTCAACGCGATCTGGTGCGGCCGTTGCGCCGTCCAGCCGATGTACATGGCCTAACGGGGCGGGACGCCTCGGGCGTAGAGCTCCCGCCGGATCCGCGGGACCATCGCCATCAACACGGCGGATTCCGTGAGATCGTCCCGATCGAGCCGACGTTCCGTGAGGTAGCCGATCGCGCCCTCTTTCGAACCGATGCCGCGAATCCCTGTGAGCCGCTCCATCGCCTTCCCAACGGTCCGGCCCGCCTTGACGCTCTCGAGGATGCGCGGCGGATACGTGAACCCCGGTCCGTGCCCGACAGTAACGTAGCCCGCGCGATCGACGATCGCGGCGTATTGTACGTCGAAATAATCGGAGATCATCGGGGACCACACGAGTCCCGCCTCGATTCCCATGCCGAAGTCGCCGGTGCCAATCGCCGCCTTGGCCCGATTCACGGCGCCGGTGAGGGCTTCGTCTCCGAACGGCTGCTCGGGGACATCGGTCCGCACGCGCACACCCTGCACGCGGGCTCGCAGCGACAGGCCCGCCATCACCCGGCGGACCGCCCGGACCTTGACCGGGTTGTCCGTGCCGACCCGCACGCGCAGCGGCGTCAGGCGCCGGCCGGTGCGGTCGATCACCCCGGCTCGAATCCGTCGGGAGGCGATCGGCAGACCGTCTTGCGCGAGGAGCATGGGCACCGCGCGGATTTCGAGGGGGCGTAGCCCCTTTGCCGCCCGGGTCTCGTTCAGGGCGATCGCGACCGGATGACGCTCGGCCGACACGACGATCACGTCGAGATCGGGGAGGTCGTCCGCGGGGCCGTACGAATCGTCGATTGGCTCGAGCTTCGCCGGACCCCACTTCCGCGCGGCCAGGAAACCCTTGAGATTCCGCTCGCGGGCGGCGTACGGATTCACGCGGCTCCGCGACTCGCGGGCGAACCGGTCCGTCGTCAGGCCAATCAACACGCGTTCGGGCCGGCCTTCGAACGCGGCGCGCAAGAGCGCTTCGTGGCCCTTGTGCAGGATGTCGAACGTCCCCCCGAGGACAACCTGCATCGTCGGACCATCCGGTCCGCGCGATATAAGCGTGCTCACGGAGACAGACGGCCTTCGTGGATCGCGAGCAAGTCGGAGTACACCGCGAACGCGGTCTGGCGCAACCCCGGATCCCGCTCGACAATCTGAAATTCCCTGAGCATGTCCGTTCGCACGACGAGGGAACTCGAGGTGCCATTCACCGAGAACAGCGGATGATCCGGGCCGATCGCGTCGAGGGACACGGACGCTCGCACGGCGCGTCCCTCGCGCCATCCCCGGGCGACCTGCTTCATGCGCTTCCCC
>Ga0209235_1002381_pt1 | contig 10453 bp, 6 predicted proteins | sample GraSoi013_1_20cm_4_FD_185817 | JGI IMG/M metagenome (GOLD analysis project Ga0209235, IMG submission 185817) | Grasslands soil microbial communities from the Angelo Coastal Reserve, California, USA - Sample 09_25_2013_1_20cm (SPAdes) (version 2) | ecosystem: Environmental > Terrestrial > Soil >...
TGACTCGCGCCCATCTACGATGCCCAGGGCAAGCTTCTTCGTCGTCTCGATCTTCAACTTGGAATAGTCTGTTTCGAACAGGTCAAACCCCACAGTGTCGAATGGGAGTTTGAGAAGATTCGGCAGAATGTTCGTTGCGTCGCCGAAATATGTATGAACGGAGATTTTCGCCTGGATGCCGTCGACTGTCTTCTGAAGAGCCGCCAACGCATTGTCGAGCTCTGCTTTGCCCAGTGCCTGTTCTCTGTAGGGCCAGTAGACTAGGCAGGGTTCTGAGAGCTGGAATCGTGAAACTCCTGCATCTTTCAATCGCTTGATTATTTGATGTTCAGCTGCCGCTACGGCGGAGAGAAGGTCTGATTGATTCGCGTAGTGGAGGTTCTCTGAAAGTTCGGAGAAGGTGTAGGGTCCCGGGAGGGTTACTTTCCAGCCCTTGGTCCTGGGTAGAAGGTCGGTGCGGATGAAATTCTTGGGATCGAACGGGCGGACGCCTATTTTCCCTGCAACAGTTGGTTTCTTGTAAAATGTGTTAGTGTCAAACCATCGATCATAGCGAGTTCCGGTCGTAACGCCGTTCAGAGATTCGACAATGGGTCTTAGCTGATCTTGCCAGGCGAAGGCTCCATCTGAGAATGTTTCGAAGCCTGGGTCGTCCTGTAGCTTGATCAGCTCTAGCGTGTCTTGTTCGATTTGTTTCTTTACGGTATCGAGATCAGTTTTTGCTCTGTCGTAGGATCGTGTTAGTTCTATGAGTTGTTCTGAGCGGGGATAGATTCCGCCGAGCTGGGCTTTGGGCGACATATCGTGTTCTCGTAGGTTTCAATTATTCCAATTATATAAGTTCTGTTGTACCAATATTCCAATAGGAATTACATATTCGTTCAGGATTCTATTCCGAAGGGAATATCAGATAGTCGCTGCTACTAACAGTCAATCATGCTGCCTCCCCTCGACGAGATCCCGAAGAAACGCAAAGCGCTAGGCCTTACCCAGTCCAAACTCGCGCAGCTAGCGGGAGTCAGCCAGTCCATAATCGCAAAGATCGAATCCGGAACCGTAGACCCCTCATACTCGATAGCAAAACGATTAGTCGAAGCACTGGAGAAGGAGAGTATCCAGACGTCGCGACCCAGGGTCAGCGAGATCATGAGCAAACCTGTCATCTCTGTCTCCAAGACCCAACTAGTTCGAGACGCGGTGGATCTGATGAGAAAGCGAGGCTACTCGCAACTCCCAGTGTTCGATGGAAACAGGTGCGTCGGAAGCATCTCCGAGAAGACGATCCTAGACCGTGCCGCCCGGGGAGAACCGCTCGAATCTCTACTCAACAATAGAGTCCGGGACATCATGGACTCTCCTCTCCCAACGGTCAACGACGATACGCCGCTGGAAATGGTTCTAGGTCTCTTGCAAGGAAACTACGGCGTCCTCGTAACCAAGGGAGAGAGCACCATCGGGATACTCACAAAGTCGGACATATTGAAAGTCAAGTAATAGCACCAAACTGCCTCATCACTGGTCGCACAGCCACCCGACAGCCTCGTGATGTGGAATTGTTTCCGCTGAAGGTTCATGGCAGTAACAGCATCCATATCCAAGATTGCGCTCTGCTTCCTCTCGGCTCAAGATTACCACTCAGGATGCTTGTAAGTGGATAGGTCACAAATAAGAAACGGATTGATCACATGCTAACCATATTCGGCAAGAAAAAGAAGGACGATTCCAGCGTTCAGATAGACACTGGGACAGACGCCGGTCAAGCATCTTCTCAAACACAGTCGATACAGCCCGAGTCGATGCAAACACAGAGTCCCGTTCCGATAACCACTCAGAATCAACCCCCGACCTGGCCAACGCAGAGTTCTGGAATGGGCCAGCCAGTTCTACCACCCCCGGCACCCTCGATGAGACAAATGACCCCAGGACCCACACCGCGCCAACTGCCACTCGACGCGTCATTCCCTTCAGAAGAAACCTCTCTATCGAGAATCCTGCAATCGCTACTGCAAGACATCCCGACAGCTACCGGGTCCACCTTCAGTCCAATGCGGGAGAGCACTCCCGAATTCGTCCCACTACGAGCCACTCCCCCGAGTAGAGCTATGGTAATTGGTCAGAAAGACGATGAGGGAGAATGGGAGGAACAAGGCAAACCCTCGACGAGCAAGCAACCACCTAGCATTCCAAGCACACCGATTATCAAACCAACTAACACGCCAGGAGCCCAAGCTGCAACAGGAAAGGCTACGACTACTCCAGCTACGCCAATTCCTCAGCCTGCGCCTCCACCGATTCAACAAAAACAAAACCAGCCTACGGAGAAGCCTCAGGATAAGCCTACGAAAGCGGACAAGGCCTCAAAGGAAGCTCCGCCTCAGAAGGTGAAAGAGCCTCAGCAGAATTTCGATCACATTTTCGAATTGACTCAAGGAAACCTGGAGAGCCCGGGTTTTGTCATTATCAATGGCCCGCCGGGAGCTGGCAAAACAACTCTCTGCTCAGGCCTCACAGCCAACTATCTGAAACGGGGAGATCCGTGTCTCTACGTGACATATGATCAGGCCCCCACAACTCTCCGCGAACAGATGAAGAAGCTTGGATCAGATCCGTCACAGTATGAATCTCAATATCGGTTCATCATTGTCGACGGTTATGCGTCCCAGTCTGATTCGTTCAGTATGGAGGCGAGCTACTTGGACCAGCCTTTCAACTTTGAAAACATACAGGATACGCTAGTCCGGAACAGTCAGGTATTCATGGGCGAGAAGATCAGAGTCATCTTCGACTCCATCGACAAACTTGCGACGAAGGTCCCGCTGAAAGACTTCGTGAAGAGCTTCACCGAACTTGCGGGCAAGCTCAAAGACTCCGGCGCGACTCTCATTGTTACCGTTGACATGTCCCAGCTTCCGAAAGACTTGGCTTCCTCATTGACTGACTTGGCAGACTGTGTTGCAGATCTGTCCAAGGATGCTTCGGATCCCAACGAGCGAGAGTTGAAAGTTCAGAGACTTAACCAAAAGTCCGCAAAGATAGACGCTGAGACGTTCGAAATCGATTCTACGAAAGGATTAGTCTTCGTCTAGAGCGGTATCTTCTACTTTTAACAAGGAATCTATTCGCGCCCTTCAGTAGCTCGATTTCTTGGAACCACTTAGAGGAACTTGTTGCCGATGCCCATGGCATCGTTCGTCTTCGCGATAGACCTGGGTCCCTCAGTCTCCAATCCTGTAAGCGCGCGTACGGCGTCCACGTTCTCAGGCACGACCACGCTTTCATTGTGCACCTGATACACCATGCTTGCCTCGCCGTCGGTCACGTCGAGGATGTCTTCCCAGAAGGCTACCTCCCACATGTCAGCCCTCACACGTCCTAGGTCCCGCATTATCTCAGCGACTGCATTCATACTATCCACTCCATCGGAGGTTCTGACTGGCGCCAGCCTCGGTGCGCTCTTCAAAGCCTTCAGAACATCCTTCTTATCCGGTTCCCCCTTGAGCTGGACCATCGCAAAATGCAAGTGCCCGAGGTTAAAGGGTCCCCTAGCGGCCATTGTGGTAATGTTCAGTTTCGGAATTATCGTTTGAGCGTCCGGACCTTGGTGTGAGGGAATGTGAGCCTCCGGGACGACTGTGTTTATTAGACCCGCCTTGTGGCTCTCCCACGGGTCAGTGCCTCTTCTAAACAAGACGACCCGCGCTTTCTTGACGCCTATCGTATTCTGAAGTGTTCCAACGGTTCTGCAAATTCCGGTCGTGTTGCAGCTCACTACTCTCGTCGCACCGCGGTTGAGGTTCTCCTCATAATTACACTGGGCGACGAAAGATGACCCAGTTAGCTCATGTTTTTCTCCACCCTGGAAAATTGATTTGATCCCGGCTTTGTCATACATGGCTTTGTTCTTTGCCCCTAGTCCCGCTGGAGTACAATCAACAATTACGTCGATCTTTCTTAACAACTCCTCAAGTGTTCCAGTAACCTCAACCCCCGCCTTTTTCATGTCCGGCAGTTTTTCTGGGACTGAGGCGTAGATCTGGTAACCCTTCATCTGACCAAGCTTGACGCGGTAGTCTCCGACAACATCAGAGACTCCGACAAGTTTCATGTCGTTCTGTTTCGAGACAGCATCAGCGACGCGTTTTCCAATAACTCCGAATCCGTTTACTCCAACTCTGGCCGCGCTCTTGGGCATTTTGATGATTCTCTCGAAAAGAGCTTGATACGGCTCTCTTTTAGCCCTAACGGGTAGAATAGTGCATCCGGAGACGGGCTTTAATACTAGCCCACCCGTTAAAGAGGTAAGCTTTCAGCTTAACAAGTATAGTGAGGAATTAAGGAAGGTCAGTGAATTATGGAGGTTAAACTTTCATGGTTGAACCGTCGCAGTACGCTTCGACAACAAAATACATAGTTAAAGCAAAATTCGATGTCCAAGGCGTCGTAGAGAAGCCTGACGTAGTCGGTGCCGTTTTCGGCCAGACGGAAGGACTCTTCGGTCCAGACCTGGACCTACGAGAACTGCAAAAATCCGGACGCATAGGCCGGATCGAAATTAATCTAGATTCAAAACACGACAAGACAGCCGGCTCAATAGTAATCCCGTCAAGCCTCGATAAAGTCTCGACAGCCATCATAGCTGCCGCTATTGAGAGTGTAGACCGCATCGGACCCTGCGAAGCAAAGATCAGCCTCGAGAAGGTCGAGGATGTCCGAGAGGAAAAACGCAAGGCAATCCTAACCAAGGCCAAGGATATTCTCCGAAAATGGGTCGTAGAATCCTCCCCTAGCACCGAAGAGGTCGTGAAGGAAGTTGCTGGATCCCTCCGCGGAGTCGATGTCATAGAATACGGGCCCGAAAAGCTCCCTGCAGGACCCGAGGCTGAGAGAGGAGACATCATAGTCGTAGAAGGCAGAGCGGACGTCATTCTTCTGATGAAGGTCGGCATCAAGAACGTAATCGCACTCAACGGCACCAAGGTTCCGGAGACAGTCATCAAGCTCACCAAGGACCGAGAAGTCACAGCGTTCCTCGACGGAGACAGAGCTGGAGATCTGATCTTGAAGGAACTTACGCAGGTTGCGGAGATCGACTATGTCGCTCGTGCACCCTTCGGGAAGGAAGTGGAAGAACTCACACCCAAAGAGGTCATGAGAGCCTTACGCGAACGCGTGCCCCTTAACATGGCAAAGCCAATCGAGAGACCACAATTTGCGTCCAGACCCGAAAGAACAGAGCGTCCGTATCAAGAGAAATCCTACACCGAGCGAGCCTATGGTCCAAGAGAACAGGGCTACGGTCCGCCTGAGATTACTGTTCGTGCTGCTGCTCCGGTCGAGAAGCCGAACTTACCTCCCCCAGTCTTCGACGCCGCGAAGGATCTACGCGGAACCTTGGAAGCTGTAGTGTTCGACGAGGCGGGGAAGGAGTTGTCTAAGATGCCTGTGAGCGAGCTTGCGGAAAAGATACCCAACCTTGAAAACTCTCACCTTGTTCTCTTCGACGGGGTGGTCACGCAGAGACTTCTGGACATCGCCGCGGGAAAGGGCATAAAATACGTGATTGGAGATCGAGTATCAGACGGGGCGAAAAAGCCAGCTAACGTTAACGTTCTGACGCTTAGCGACTTATCCTCGTTTGGTCCCAACTGAAAGGCTGTCTTGCGCAGCCGGAACAGCAGCTAACTGCCCCTCTGACACACCAAGAATTTCTAGGATACGTGCCGCAGCAGGCACAATCTGATTCAGAACATAATAGTCGTAGTCCACATCCTCAATCGTGACCTTGTAGTGAGGCTCCGCCTTTTGAAACAGTTTTCCAGGTCTCTTAGTTATCACAAAGCCGACTTTGTCTCCGGCCGTAACCGGCCAGCCGTCCTTCGCCATCTTCTTCGCAACTTCCACATGTGGAGCATTCACCTCGTATGCTTCGACGGGCTTTGTCAGAGTCTTCCATACGATGAACGAGGATAGCGGAAGCTTCTTGGATTTGAGATTCCTCGTCAAGTCTTGAACGTAGGCTGTCGGTCTGGACGGGTTAGCGTCTTCCAAGACCATTCTCAGAACCGCGTTTTGTACGTCCCGAGCTAGGTTGGACCAGTCCCCTCTGACCGCCTCGAGACCTACGATGTCGATCTGTCCGTCGGTTCTTAGACCTGCATATTTTTTCTTGGCCTCTGTGAAGAGTATTCTCTTGTAGACTTCGGATAGGTTGATTTCGAGCCCGAGCTGTCTATCGATCTCGCCCTGGAACGTCTGGACAAGTTTCTCATCGTAGTTCACGAAAAGACTGTCTGTATCACCATAGAAGACGGAGAGTCCGAGGCTCTTTGCGAGCGTTATCGCGCGGTTAATCGTCTCTCTTCCTAAGGCAGCGGCTGATTCCGCCACCTCCTTTGAATACCAGCGTGCGCCAGCCCAGCCCGCGTAGCCGTAGACTGCGTTTGTCATGACTTTGACGGCCTTCTCACGAGCATTTAGCAGAGGATACCTCGAATCGCTCTTGGCTGTGTGCTTGAGCTCGGCCTTTGTCGTCTTGCGGGCTTCGATGAGTTTGGTGAGAACTATTCTGTAGAACCCTGAGGGGTTCTTTCTGAATCGGTGTTTGACTTCAGGGACTTCGAAGACATCCTCCTTCTCTTTCCCGGTGACGAGTGTATCGGGAGAAATGTTGTATTTGATCATCAAGCTTGGATACATGGACGAGAAGTCGAGACTTGCCACGTTGTCGTGTAGCCCAACCTTCGGCTCGAGGACGATCGCTCCCTTGTATGGAATGATGGGCTGTTCGGTTCTAGGGGGGATCAGCTGGCCAAGGTTGTGGGTCTCCATCATTAGGTAGTTGTCGACGCGGAAACCTACGGCCGCGGCTATCACTTGGTCAGGAGGTAATCCCGAGAGAGCGGATATCTGGATGACATAGTCGATCGCTTCCTGTCCGATCTTTAGGACGGTTTCGGTTTGCTTCTCCACGTATTTGACTAGAATCCTTCTCTGGTCTGGCTTTGACCAGTAGTAGAAGTAGGACGTCTCATCAATAATCTTGTGATCAGACAATCTGATTCCAAGATATCTTGCGACGTTCTCGATGGTCTTGTTCTTCACCTCATACAGGTCCTCGGCGAAATTGAGAAGGTCAACATTCGCTCGTCCGATCAGCGAATAGTGGCCGTAGAGGCTCTGATGCGGCGGGCCTCCATCTCTCCCGACTCTGAGCGGGGTCCTCGTCTTGTTAGTCCTCTTCACAAGGCAGGGCCAGTGGATACTGTTTCCTTCGAAGCTCAGAACAAAGTCTGGATTGATCTTGATGACATCTTCGCCGAACTTCTGAATGGTAGCTTGATCCGAATCGGCGTGCGTCAGGAGAACTTCGTTTGCGTTCTTGTTTGTTCTCCAGCTGATTACCTGGATTGGGTCTCTTATTGGGCTAGGTGCACCTATCTTGCTAACTGATAGGAGTGAGAATGAGAAGAGATCTAGGCTAGGCGGTTCCTCTTTCGGGATGGGGCGGGGATGGTCCGTTGCTGTTAGTGTTTCCTGGACGCTGAACTTCCTTGGGTCTATCGTTGAGGCGGTGGTATCCGCCTCGTACCACTGGCAAGGTTTGATTCCATGGTCGTACTGGTACTTGATCGCTAGTCGGAGTTTCTCTTCGTAGGTTGCTTCGGCACCAGTTTTTTTCAGCGTTTCTCGTGCAGCCTTCTCTAGGGACTCTGGGTCCTTGCAGAATACCTTGAGGACGACTCGTTCGTCGGCTAGCAGTTTCTTCTTCTCGATCGTAGCATTTTCGATAGTGGGATGAGGTTTTTCTGATTCCAGCTTTTTCCTCAGTTCTTCGGGGTCCTGCTCCTTTCTCGGTAGGAGGTAGAAGTAGGCTCGGTAGTTGTTGTCGATGACTAGGACCCGTTTTCCCTCGTGGGTGATGCCCCAGAGCCAGATCGACGATTTTCCCTCGTAGGTCTCATGGTTGAGGTCGAGCAGCCAGAAGGTCCGTCGCATAGTCATGCTCAGCGTTTTCTGTCTAAGGGTTTAAATTCGCGGGCCGGCCGCGCAGGCTTCTCGGATAGTCAAGATCATGGCGGAGAAGGCTAAGCAACCGGTAGACCACTGGGGAATCGCCCACATTTATTCAAGCTTCAACAATACCATGGTTCACATTACCGACTTGACTGGTGCAGAGACGATTTCTCGGAGTGCGGGGGGTCAGCATGTGAAGGCTGATCGATTGCAAGGGACCCCTTACGCGGCGATGCAAGCGGCCGCGGCTGCTGCGAAGGTTGCGAAAGACAAAGGAATCACTTCTCTGCACATCCGTGTTCGTGCACCTGGAGGTCACGGAGCTCGGACTCCTGGTCCCGGCGCCCAAGCGGCGATCCGAATGTTGGCTCGTCATGGGTTCCGGATTGGTAGGATTGAGGATGTCACCCCTGTCCCACACGACGGGACTCGTCGACCCGGTGGCCGACGCGGCCGACGCGTCTAGCCTCCCGGGAGTTTTCCCCAACGTCCTACGCTTCTCAGATTCGGAAGATAGTGGGTAAGCATCAGAAGTGGCGGGCTGAAGAGTGCCTGAACCTGATTCCTTCTGAGAACGTGACAAGTCATACTGTAAGACAGCTTCTCTCAGGCGACATGGGCCACCGGTATCGGGCCGATGATCGATTCTACAAAGGGACCCGGTACATGGATGAACTTGAATTGTTTGGGGAGAAGCTAGGTTGTGAGGTCTTCGGTGCCGACTGGGCTACGCTCCGCCCACTCTCCGGACACATGGCTGACATGATAATAGTCTCGACCCTCGCCAAGCCCGGCAGTTCCATTCTCACCGTCAGTCCTGCGGACGGAGGCTATCCGGGTCTGAGCGATCAAGCTGGATACCCGACTTTTGTGAATGTTCGGAATTTGTACTTTCCATTCGATTCAGAACGGATGAACATCGATGTTGACAAGGCTCGCGGGTTGATAGAGGATGAGAAGCCCTCTCTCGTTGTCTTTGGTCAATCCTTCTTCCTATTCCCGCATCCTGTCAAGGAACTCGCTGAGGTATGCGGTAATGCGGGATCTCGGATCGTCTATGACGGCTCCCACGTACTCGGATTGATTGCGGGTGGCGAGTTCCAGAGACCGCTTGCGGAGGGCGCGGAATTATTGCTGGGATCTACTCACAAGAGCCTGTTCGGTCCACAGGGGGGAATCATCGTTGGCAAGAAAGATGTTGAGGCGGAGGTGAAGGGTCGACAGTTTCCTGGTTTAGTGGATAATGCTCACTGGAATCGAATAGCCGCGTTGACTTATGCGCTGGATGAGGCGCGGAGAAACGGTGGAAAATATGCGGCACGCGTGATCGAAAGCGCTAGGGCGTTGGCGAAAGGGTTGCATGAGAGAGGAGTGCCAGTAAAGTGCGCAGAGTACGGGTATACAGCATCCCATCAGGTCTTCCTAGACATAAAGGACGAGAAAGAGATCGATACGCTAACCCAGCGATTGGAAGATGCAAATATTATCGTGGATCGCGGGATACGAATTGGCACCTGCGAAGTGACCAGGCGCGGAATGAAACCCGGGGATATGGATAGGGTGGCGGAGCTCATCGGTCAAGTCTACAAAGGCGAAGACCCCACCAAGGTTCGCAGACAAGCGACGAAGCTGAGGCGAGGATTCAACTCGATCCTCTACACCTAGAAGGGAGAATCGGCCAGAAAACAGGTTCTTATTCGAGCAGCGTGCCCTTCAGGGTATGGCGCTGCCCAAGCAGGGTGATACCGTGAGGGTTACTCTCTTGAATCGTGAGACAATCGAAGGTGTCGTTGAATGGGTCGATGGTAATGGTCTCTGGGTGAAAGGAGCCGAAAGGTCGCGATGGGTCCCTTTGGAAGCCTTTACCGCACCGCACGATTCCCATCCTATTGATGCCAAGGAAGAACAGTCCGCAGCTTAGCATGATGAAAGGGCGCAGATGGGACTTGGGTCGAACCTTGAGCCTCCCGTTTAGCCTCGCCTGGGCATTGTTTCTTGTCTTCGAGAAGATTGTGTTGAGACTGCCGTGGCCCCTTCAAAGATTGGTGATAATGCAGTTTCCCGACGAATTTGCAGCTCAACAAGCAGTTGTTCGGTCTAGAACTCTTCGATAGAAGACTCGCGTTTCCAGACTAGTATTATTCTGAAGAATTTGACGCGTGTGTTGTCTGGCTCTGTACTTGGTTCGTTAGATCTAGCACGTTCTTCAGCTCCCTTTTCATGATAAGTGGATCGTGGTTGAGGTTGAAGTAGTCCGCGAAGGTTATCGTCGTTCGCAGGAGTCTTGATCGTCCGATCTTATCATAACTGATGAGATCCATCTCCTTCAACTGTTTGACGTGTTGGTAGGCGAGCTTTCCTCTAACCCGTACGACGTGTGACTGGGGAATCGGTTGTCTGAGAGCTATGAACGATAGGGTTCTCAATGGACCCGGCGTCA
>Ga0209235_1002387_pt1 | contig 10441 bp, 5 predicted proteins | sample GraSoi013_1_20cm_4_FD_185817 | JGI IMG/M metagenome (GOLD analysis project Ga0209235, IMG submission 185817) | Grasslands soil microbial communities from the Angelo Coastal Reserve, California, USA - Sample 09_25_2013_1_20cm (SPAdes) (version 2) | ecosystem: Environmental > Terrestrial > Soil >...
CACGACCAGCCGGTCGGCCCGCCGCACCGTCGAGAGCCGGTGCGCGATGATCAACGTGCTCCGGCCCTCGAGCAGGCGCGCCAGCGCCTCCTCGATCAACCGCTCGCTCTCCGCGTCCACGCTCGACGTGGCCTCGTCGAGAATCAGCACGCGGGGGTCCTTGAGCAGCGCGCGCGCGATGGCGATGCGCTGCCGCTGGCCCCCGGAGAGCTTCACGCCCCGCTCACCCACCAGCGTCCCGTAGCCCTGCGGCAGCCGCGCGATGAACTCGTGGGCGTGCGCCGCCCGCGCCGCCGCCTCGACCTCCGCCTGGGCCGCGTTGGGTCGCGCGTAGGCGATGTTCTCGAGCACGCTGCCCGAGAACAGCGCCGGCTCCTGCGGCACGATGCCGATCGCGTGCCGCAGCTCGGCGAGCCGCAGGGCGCGGATGTCCACGCCGTCCAGCGTGATCCGGCCGGCCGTGACGTCCCAGAACCGGGGCAGCAGGTTCGCGAGCGTCGTCTTCCCGGCGCCTGAGGGCCCCACGAGCGCCACGACCTCGCCCGGCGCGATGGCGAGCGACACGTCGTCGAGGGCGAGCGGCAGCGCCGGCTGGTAGCGGAAGCTCACGTGCTCCACCGCGACGTGGCCGCCGACGGGGGAGGGTAGCGTGCGCGGCTCCAGCGCATCGGCGATCGCCGGCGGCGTCTCGAGCAGCTCGAACACGCGCCGCGCGGCGCCCACCGTCTCCTGGTAGTTCGAGAACAGGCTCGTGAGGGCGGTGACGGCGGCCGCGATGAAGACCGTGTAGAGAAGGAACTGCACCAGCGTGCCGGCGCTGAGCGCCCCGCCCAGCACGAGCCGCCCGCCCTCCCACAGCACGACCGCCATGCCGCCGAACGTGGCGAACGTGATCACCGCGAAGAACACGCCCCGCACCACCGATCGGCGGATCGCCACCTGGACGACCTCGGCCATGCGCCGCCCGTAGCGCGCTGCCTCCCACGCCTCCTGCACGAAGCTCTGCACGGTGCGGATCTGGCTGAACGCCTCCTCCGCCACCGCCGTCGCCTCGGCCACCTTGTCCTGCACGCCGGTGCTGATGCGCCGCAGCCGGCGGCCGAAGAACACCGCCGAGCCCGCGACGAACGGCACCACCACGACGGCCGTGAGCGTGAGCGCACGATTGGTGAGCGTGAGCAGCGTGATGCCGCCGACCAGGTACAGCGTCTGGCGGGCGAGCTCGGACAGCTGATAGCTCACGAGCCCTTGGACCGTCCCGATGTCCCCGGCGAGGCGGCTCACGAGCTCGCCGGTGCGCCGCTCGGCGAAGAAGCCGGGCGACAGCCGGAGCAGATGGCGGAACAGTTCCTCGCGCAGCCGCGCCACCACCCGCTCGCCCGTGGACGAGAGGAGGTAGGTCTGCGCGAAGTTGCTCGCCGCCTGCAGCGTGAACAAGCCGATGAGCAGCAGCGCGATGCGGTCGAGCAGCGCGCCGTCGTGGCGTACGAACGCGGCGTCGAGCAGGCCGCGCACGATCTGCGGGAACGCGAGCCCCACGGCGGCGCTGGCGATGAGGCAGACGGTGGCGACGACGAGCCGCCAGCGGTACGGCCGGATGAGCGGCCACAGCCGCGCCAGCGCGCCGGGCGAAGGGAACGCCTTCACAACACCGCCAGGACGAGCCCGGCCCACACGGCCGCGCCCACCGCCACGTGCGCCGCCTGGAGCGAGCCGGGGGGGGGAAGCGCCTGCAGCACCATCGCGGCGGCGACCGCGACCTGGAGCGTGACGAGGGCGACCACGCCCCACGCCCCGCGTTGCTTGGTGCGGACGGCCCACCACACGGAGTACCCGAACAACGTGTACGCGAGCAGCCGGTGGGTCCAATGGATGTGCTGCAGGTAATTGCCGTCCGGGACGAGCTGGCCGTTGCAGAGCGGGAAGCCGAGGCAGGCGCTCGCGGCACCGAGGTTGGCGACGAGCGCGCCGAGCAGCACCGTGGCGAAGCCGAGGGCGAGCGCCACTAACCCGGCGCGGGCCCGGCGTTCCCCCTCTCCGCCACGCGGAGAGGGGGATAGGGGGTGAGACCCCCGCGCCGCCACGATCAGCGTCGCGAGCAGGAGCATCGCCGTCCCGAGGTGGAGGATCACGGTCCAGGGCGGTAGCTCGAGCTTCACGGTGACCGCGCCGAGGGCGACCTGGAGCGCGAGCAGGCCGAGAGCGACGTAAGGAGCGACGGACGGTCGGACGGTCGGACGGTGGGACGAAACGGCGATGGGGCCGTTGGACGAGTCCTGCTGCCTGCTCCCAGCTCCCTGGCGGAGCCACCAGGCATACCCGGCGACCGCGACGACCAGGGCCGACACCGCCGCCGCCACCAGCCGATGCGTGTACTCGATCAGCGTCGGCAGATCGAGCGGCGGAAGCAACTTGCCGTTGCACAGCGGCCAGTGCTCGCCGCAGCCCATCCCCGAGCCGGTGATCCGAACGATGGCGCCGAGAATGATGAGCAGGTACGTGAACCCGGCGGCGGTCCAGGCGAGCCGCGAGTAGGCACGAGTCATGGTCGCGAAATCTATATCCGCGAGTGGAACCCGCGGCTCGGCCCTGCCCGTGAACGGGCGGTGCGCGACGCCGCTTCAGCGGCAGTGCCGAGCCGCGGCTTCGGCCGCGCGTTATAATTGGCGCCGCATGGCTCGAGCTCCAACTTCTGCTCCCGTCGCCGACCGCTGGGGCGACCGGTTGCCGCGCCGCCTGGGTCTGTGGAGCGCGGTCGCGGTGCTCGTCGGCTCGACTATCGGCGGCGGCATCTTCCGGACGCCGGCGATCATCGCGGAGCGGGTGCCGGCGCCGCTCCCGCTGTTCGGCGTCTGGACGCTGGGCGGGCTGCTTGCGCTGTGCGGGGCCCTCACGTATGCGGAGCTGGCCGCGCTGTTTCCCCGCTCGGGCGGCGTGTACGTGTACCTGCGCGAGGGGTTCGGGCGGCTGCCTGCCTTCCTGTTCGGATGGGCCGAACTGCTCCTGATCCGCGCCTCCGCGCTCGGCGCCATCGCGACCCCGTTCGCCGAATACTTCCTGCGCTCGCTCGGGCTCGACCCGACGCGCCCCCCCTACGACGGCGCCGTGCACTGGGTCGCCGCGCTCGCGATCGTGCTGACGGCGACCCTCAACTACGTCGGCGTGCGGTGGAGCGCGCTGCTCCTGAACCTGACGACCGCGGCGAAGTACGGGGCGTTGGCCGTGCTCGTGCTGCTCGCGTTCGCCGTGGGGGGGGGGCGGGGGAACTTCACTCATTTCGCGTCGGCGGGAGGCCCCGTCGCGGGCGGCCTGTTCGGGCTGGCGCTTGTGTCGGTCATGTGGGCGTACGACGGCTGGGGCGACCTGTCGTTCGTGGGCGGCGAGGTGCGGGACCCCGAGCGCAACCTGCCGCGCGCGCTGATCCTCGGCACCGGCGCGGTGGTCGCGATCTATCTGCTCGTGAACGCCGCCTATCTCTATCTGCTCCCCATCGGCCAGATGGCGCATTCGCCCCTCGTCGCGGCGGACGCGGCGCAGATCATTCTGGGGCGCCTGGGTGTGGGCCTCGTGTCGCTCGTGGTCATGGTGGCCACCTTCAGCACGCTGCTCGGGTCCATGCTCACGGCGCCGCGCATCTTCTTCGCGATGGCGGACGACGGGTTGTTCTTCAAGCACGTGGCGCGGGTGCACCCGCGGTTTCAGACGCCCTGGGTCGCGATCGTCCTGACGGCGCTGCTCGGGATCATCTACGTGTCGTTCCGCACGTTCCAGCAGCTCGCCGACCAGTTCGTGGTCGCGATCTTCCCGTTTTACGCGCTCGCGGCCGCGGCGGTGTTCACGCTGCGGCGGCGCCGGCCGCCCGCCGTGCTGCCGCGGCCGGTGCGGGTGGTGGGGTATCCCGTGGTGCCCGCGCTGTTCGTGGTGGCGACGCTGTACATGCTCGGCAACGCGCTGTGGCAGGACCCGCTGTTCACGGGCCTCGCGTTCGCCGTCATCCTCGCCGGGATTCCCGTCTACTACGTCTGGCTGCGCCGCGTGACGCGGGCGTGACATCGGTGCGGCTTGACGACGTCTCGGACGCGGGACATTTTTGCCGCGCCCTTGCTCCCTGGCGTGCTGTGGAGATCCCTCGGATGAAACAGGAAGTCTGGTCGGTATGGGCGCTCGCCGCGATCGCCGTCGTGTTCTCTGCCGGCACGGTGACCGCGCAGGGCGTGACCTCGGCGGCCGTGGCCGGGCGAGTGACTGATGAAGCTGGCGCCCCCGTGGCGACCGCGCTCGTCACGCTGACCAACGCATCCACGGGACAGCGCTATTCACGCCGCGCGGCCGACGACGGTCGCTACAACTTCGAGAACGTGGCGGTGGGTGGCCCCTACACGCTCCAGACCCGCGCCCTCGGCTTCGAGACGTCGCGCAGCACGCCGTTCCAGCTCGCGCTGGGTCAGCGCTTCCTGGTCGACGTGTCGCTCAAGCGCGCCGCCGTGGAGGTGGAGGCCGTGACGGTCACCGGGGAGAACGACCCGCGGGTCTCCCGTTCCCGCACCGGCGCGCAGACGTACGTGTCGGATTCCTCCATCCACCGGCTGCCGAGCCTGAGCCGCAACTTCACCGACTTCATCCAGACCGTGCCGCAGGTCGTCACCGCGGGCGTGCCGGGCGCCACCCTGGGCGGCCAGAACAACCGCTTCAACAACATCCAGATCGATGGCGGTGTGAACAACGACGTGTTCGGACTCGCGGCGACCGGGACGCCGGGCGGCCAGGCCAACGCGCACCCGATCTCGATCGAGGCGGTGCGCGAGTACCAGGTTCTGATCGCGCCGTTCGACATCCGCCAGGGCAGCTTCGCGGGCGGGCTCATCAACGCCGTCACGAAGTCCGGCACGAACGAGTACCACGCGTCGGCTTGGGCGTTCCAGCAGAACCAGGACTTCGTCGGCAAGGACACGGCGAACGTGAAGGCGACGGACTTCACCCAGTTTCAGTGGGGCGCCACCGTGAGCGGGCCCATCATCCGGGACCGGCTGCACTTCTTCGCCGCGGTGGACGTGCAGCACCGTGAGGCGCCGTGGGCAGGGCAGCAGATCGGCTCCGATACGACGGGCGGGCGGGACTCGGTCGGCGTCGGCATCCGACAGGTCACCGCCGACCGAGTCGATTCGATCCTGCGGAATGTGTACGGCTTCGATGCCGGTACGTGGCAGGCCCCCACCCTGGGCAACCCGGACAAGAACATCTTCGGGAAGCTCACCGCCCAGCTCGGCACCAATAGCCAGCTCGAGGCGTCGTACAACTTCGTCGACGCCAACAGCGACGTCTTGATCCGCAACTCGACCGCGACGGGGTTCCGCGACGGCTACGAGCTGTCGAACAGCGGCTACAACTTCCGCACCCAGACGAACACGGCCAAGACAAAGTGGACGGCCGCCGTCGCCGGACACTACTCCAACGAGCTGCTGCTCGGGTACCAGCGCATCCGCGACAAGCGCGCCCTGGCCAACGCCGTCCCGCTGATCTTCGTGCAGGGCGACCGCGGGAGCACCGTCAACATCGCCGCCGGCGCCGAGCGGTTCTCCCAGGGGAACTCTCTCGATCAGGACATCTACGAGGTCACAGACAACCTGACGTTCTCGCGTGGCGCGCACCTCCTCACGGTGGGCACGCACAACGAGTTCTTCCACTTCTTCAACGTGTTCTTCCCGGCGTCGCTGGGGGTGTGGAGCTTCCGCAGCCCCGACTCGCTGCTCGCGGGCAACCCGTTCCGATACGAGCGGGCCGTCGCGTTGCGTCCCCAGGGCCCCAACGCGGACTTTCACGTCCGTCAGTACGGCTTCTACGCACAGGACAACATCACGCTGCGGCGCGGCCTCTCGGTCACGGCGGGCCTGCGCGTCGACATCCCTGACCTGGACAAGCCCGACTCAAACCCCGCGCTCGCCGCGTCCGTGCTCGGCATCAACACGGGCGCGTTCCCGTCCGGGAACGCGCTGTGGTCACCCCGGCTGGGGTTCAACTACGACGTGACGGGGGACGGCTCTACGCTCGTGCGGGGCGGCGTGGGGGTTTTCAGCGGCCGGCCGCCGTACGTGTGGGTGTCGAATGCGTTCGGAAACACGGGACGCGAGCAGGCGACGCTGACCTGCACCACCGCCGCGACCGTACCGTTTTTCAGCCTCGACAGCACCTACAGCCAATGCGCCGGTGGTGGACCGGCGACGCAGCCGACGCCGTCGATCGTCTTCTTCGATAAGGACTTCAAGTTTCCTCAGAACCTGAAGATCGCCCTCGGGGCCGACCACCGACTCCCGTGGGACATGGTCGGCACGTTCGACTTCCTCTACACGAAGTCGATCAACCAGTTCTACATCAGCGACGTGAACCTGCGAGGCATCCTGAGCAGCTGGAGCGGCGAAGGGGGTCGGCCGCTGTACGGCACGTTCGCCCCCGGGACCGGGTCGGCGAGCTCCGCCAGCGACACGACGGCTCGTCTCACGAGCAGCTTCCGCGACGTGCTGCGCCACTCGAACAAGAGCGACGACCGTTCGCTGTCGCTCACCGCCCAGCTCCAGAAGCGCTTCAGCAACGGGGTCGAGTTCGACGTCGGCTACACGTACTCGCACACGGAGGACCTGTTCTCCCTGACGTCGAGCATCGCCAGCTCGAACTACCGTTTTACGACGCTCGACGGCACGATCGCGAACCGCAACCTCAGAACGTCGGCGTTCGACATCCCCCACAAGATCACCGCGAGCGGGACGATGGACGTGAAGTGGGGCGTCCAGCTGTCGCTCATTTACGTCGGCCAATCGGGGGCGCCCTACACCTACGTCGTGTCGAACGACATCAACGCCGACGGGTTCGGCGGGAACGATGCCGTCTACGTGCCGCGCAACCGGGCCGACATTTCGATGGACGGCAACGGCAGCGGCAGCACGCCAAGCGGGTTCGGCACGCCGGGCTCACAGGACACGGCCTTCAACACGTTGAACGCCTACATCAACGGCGAGGATTGCCTGCGCGAGCACCGCGGCACGCTGCTGCCTCGCAACACCTGCCGGAACCCATGGATGAACTTCCTCAACGCCCGCCTCGCCAAGGTCTTCAATACGGTGCGCGGCCAGTCGTTTGAGGTCACCGCCGACGTGTTCAACGTGCTGCACGTCCTCAGCAGTGACTGGGGCCTGATCCGCTCGACGACCAGCTTCGAGGAGGTCAATCTGCTCACCCGGACGGGCTTCGACGCCGCCAGCCAGCGTGGCATCTATGCGCTGAGCTTGCCGCAGCGCCGGAAAGTGGACACCAACTTGTCGCGCTGGCGCGTGCAGCTCGGCGTGAAGTACATGTTCTAGAGACGGACGGGGGAAGACAGGGGAGGACGCGTCCTTCCCCGTCCTGCCTTACGTCCTTGCCTTCCCCAGCAGCCACACTCCCGCGGCGCCGACCACCAGGTTCGGCGCCCACGCCGCGAACGTCGGGGGCAGGGCGCCGCCCGAGCCTACGGCCTTGGACAGCTGGAACGCCAGCAGATCGATGAACGTCGTCGCGAGGCATACCGCCACGCCCCACGCCATGCCGCTCCGCGGCGTGGAGATCGCGAGCGGCGCGCCGAAGACCGCGATGATGATGCAGGCGAAGGGGACCGCCAACTTGAGGGCGCGCTCCACGCGCAGCTTCTTCGTGTCCGAGCCCGAGCGCGCCAAGGCGTCGATGTAGCGACCCAGCTCGACGTAGCGCATCTCGTCCGGCGCCTTGGGCTCGGCGAGCAGGTCTGTCGGCGTCTCCTGGAGCACCGCGGTGCGCAGGGTATCGAACGTGAACGTCTGCTCCCGGCCGGGGCCGCCGAGGTAGCGCACCGCCCCCCGGCTCAGGGTCCAGGCCCGCGCGCCCCGCCCGCCCCGCGCGCCCCGCCCGCCCCGTCCGTCCCGCACCGTGTCGTACGCCGCCCGTGGCGCCGCGATCACGATCGTCGGGTAGTCCTCGCCCGTGCCCTCACGCTCCATGATCACGTCCCGCATCAGGCGGGGCCCGATCTCGAGCGAGCGGATCGCGTACACCCAACCGCCGTCGGCCCGATATACGAAGTTGTAACGGTTGGCGGTGAGGCGGACCTGCTTGTCCCCCAACAGCTCGGCGCGCCGCGCCGACGTGACGGGTGCGAGCTCCGTGAGTCCGAGGTCGAGCACGACGGCAGCGAGCGAGGCGACGAGCAGCGGCCGCACCACGCGATGGAACGAGACCCCCGACGCCTTCGCCGCGGTCAGCTCCGAGTGCCGCCCCAGCGCGCCCACCGTGAACACCACCGCGAACAGCACCGCGACGGGCAACACCAGCGAGATCGTTTCGGGCAGGAAGTAGATGTACGACAGGGCGATTCGGCCCTTGGGGATCCCCCGGCCGAGGTAGGTGCCCAGCTTGTCGACCAGATCGATCACCATCACGAGGAACGGAAACCCGAGCGCTGCGAGCAGGCACACCTTCAGCCACTCGCGCAGCACGTAGCGGTCGAGGGTGTTCACGACGCGCGGCGCGAGCGGGGCCAGAGGAGGGAGCCGGGCCAGCCGATCACGCGGAGCGCGACCTCCAGCACGTCGCTCCAGTCACCGCCGTGCGGCGCGTTGCCGGGCTTGCGGATGCGCCACAACCCCACGAGGCCCGCCACCCCGAAGATGACGTTGGGGGTCCACATCGCGAAGAACGGGGACAGGATCAAGCGGTCTCCGAGCTCCTCCCCACCGATCAACCCGATGTAGTAGACGGTGAACACGGCGACGCTCATCCCGATCACGAGCCCCACACCGCCGCGCTGGAACCGCAGGGCCGCCGGCGCGCCGACCAGGGCAAAGATGAGGCACGCCGCGGCGATGGCGTACTTCTTCTGGATCTCCACCTCGTACATCACTTCCCGCTGCCGGGCGGCCACGCGGCGCTGCTCCTCGCCCACGCCGACGCCTGCGGTGATGTAGACCGGGGGACGCGTCGACTGGACAATCGGCCCCGCCGTTGGGGGCGGGGGCGGGAGCGGCGTGAAGCGGGGCGGCGGCTGTCCCGGATGCGGCTGCTGGAGCGGACGCGGCCGGGGGCGCGGGGGTTGTGGGCGGGGTGAGGAGGGCTGCTGGGCCAGCGGCGTCTGGGCGGCGCTGGCCTGGGGGGGGGGCAACCAGGCCGCGAGTCGCCGCAACAGGCGGCAGTACAGCCCGGGCGGCGAGGTGTCGGTCGCGAACATGCCGGGCGAGACGGTCCGCGGGGCGAGCCCCGCGAGCCGCCGCAGGTCGTTCTCGATCACGCGGCGTCCCTCGAGCGCGGCGTTCCCGGCCTCGCGGCGCGCATCCGCGGCGGCCTGCCGCATCTCGCAGATCGTCATCTCGCGGTCGCTCTTATAGGCGTCGTTCGTGGTGCGCTCGAGCGAGTTGCCCACCCCGGCGACCCGCATCCGGTTCGTGATGAAGAAGGTGCGGTTGAATTGCGTCGGGTCGCTGCGGTTCACTTCGCGGATGTCACCGTCCTGGAGCGTCAGGTACAGGTCGCGCCCGCCGGGCGTGTACGCCATCAACCCCGAGTCCGCGGTGATCACCCGGCGCCGCTCCGGGTCTGCGAGGTTGTAGATCGTGACGTCCTTGAGCTTGTTCGCGGTGGCGTCGATACGCGCCGCGCGCAGGAAGAACTGGCCCGCCACGACTTCGTTGATGACCTGCTCTTTCAGCGTGAAGGACGGCTTCTTGCGCTGGATGTCGACTTGCAGTATGCGGAGCTGGTGATTGGAGCGCGGCAGCACCTGATCGTTCCAGGCGAACGAGAGCAACGCGACGCAGGCCGCGCCGCCCAGCACCGGCGCCACGAGACGCGTCACGCTGACACCGCTGGCCTGCATCGCCGTGATCTCGTTGTCCGCCGCCAGACGCGTGAACACGTGCAGCACCGCGACCAGCACCGCCATCGGCAGCGTCACGGCGACGATGAACGGGATCGAGAGCACGAACACTTCCACGATCACGCCCGTCGGCAGTCCCTTGCCGAGCAGCGCGGAGAGCTGCTTGGCCATCGTGTTGACGAGCATCAGTGCGGTGAGGGCCGCCAGGGCGAAGCCGAGCGGGGCGACGTGCTGGCGCAGCAGATAGCGGCTGAGGGTGCGCACGGCCGGTGCCGCCATTATATTCGGAACTCCAAGTCTCTACAAGGGATGCGACGCCCTACCCTAGTCGGATTCGTCGCCTTCTCGCTGCTCATACCCCAGGCTCACGCGCAGGATGCGGGCGCAGGCCCTCCCCTCCCCCCCCGCTCCGGGACCGCGCAGTGGCCTGAGCATGTCGCGGCGTTCCGCTGGGCGCCGCTCGCACCGCCGCGCAACCCCGCGCTCGCGCCGGGCGGCCGCCTCGGGCCCGCATCGACGCCTGCCGTCGTCGCTGCGGCGTGGGCGCGCGGCGTGCTCGCGCGCTGGCGG
>Ga0209235_1002389_pt1 | contig 10433 bp, 11 predicted proteins | sample GraSoi013_1_20cm_4_FD_185817 | JGI IMG/M metagenome (GOLD analysis project Ga0209235, IMG submission 185817) | Grasslands soil microbial communities from the Angelo Coastal Reserve, California, USA - Sample 09_25_2013_1_20cm (SPAdes) (version 2) | ecosystem: Environmental > Terrestrial > Soil >...
GATCGAGCACCGCGTCTCGTCCGGCGAGCACGTCCGCGACGTGCACGTCCACTGCGAAGTCGGGCGCAATTCCAAGGCCCACGAACTCCTTGCCGTCGGGGAACGCGTCGCGCGACACGGTCAAGCGGATCTTCCATCCCCTCCCGAGCGGCAGGACTGCGGTTTGTCCCGTGCTACCGGCCGTCCGCTCGCCGATGATCGGACCGCGACCGCCCGCCCGAAATGCCACGACGAAATCTTCCGCGGCGCCCGCCGTGCGCGGCGAGCAGAGCACGGCGACTGGGCCGCTGTACGCGATCCGCTCGCGTCGAGCCGGTGGCCAGATCGTATCGGACGGTGTGCTGATCCAGTCGAGGGAGTCGAGGCTGTAGCGCGGCGTGCGGCGCCGCGGGGTCAGGAACGGGCGATCGATGAGGCGGGAGAGCAGCGGCGCGTAGTTTTGATCACGCTCGGGTGCCGTCCAGGTGGTCTCCCGCAAATCCAGGATCAAGCCGGGATGAGGGCGCGATCGAACAGGCTGACGACGTCCGGATCGGCGAGCGAGCTCACGCGCATCCAGATCACCCCGTCGGGCAGGGTATCGGCTTCGAGCGCGGCGCGGTCGAGCGACGACCGCGCGCTCAACGCCAGGGTGCGCGTGACGCTCACGCCGCGCTCGGTCCCGCCCGGGAGTCGGAGCTGGAGCTGCAGCGCCGTGCCGCGCTCGCCGTCGAGCATCTGCGTGACCGCGCGCTCCCAGCGGCTCGCCTCGTCGGCCCCGGCGATTTCCGGCAGGACCGAATCGCGAATCCAGGCGGCGGCGGCAATGCCCTGGACTGCCAGGATCTCCGCCAAACGCTGGGGCCGTGCCACGCGCATCTCGTCGTTGAGGACGTAGTCCATGATGAATGGCCGGCGCTCGACACTACGCAGCGCCAGGGGTGGTCGCGCGATGCGGTTCGCGATGGCGGCCGGCGCCAGGATCTCGAGCTGGCCGTCATTGAGCAGCGCGCCCCAGCGCCGCAGCCGGCGAAAGAATTGCACGTCGTTCGGCGCGGGCCGCGCTTCCGTATAGGTGACCGTGGCCACGAACGCCGAGTCCCAATTCGCACGAACGCCGTCCCAGCCGCCACACGTTGTCGATCGACATTGGAGGGCCGCTGGGCAGCAAGCAGCGCCGGGAACAAGCCCAAAAACGGCAGCGTACGGAATGACATGGCCCTAATCTACCTTTTGCTGTTCGCGTCGCCTCAACTGCTGCTCTATCTCTATTTGCGCGAGCGGCTGCCGCTCCCGGCGCGTCGCTGGCTGACCCTCGTGTTCATCATCTTCAACATTCCCTGGGGCATCGTCGCCGTGCGGATGTTCTCCGGCAGCCTGTGGGGGATCAGTCGTGTCCCCTACATCGCGCCGTGGATAGCCTGGCAGCTGCTCGGCTGGATATTCTGCGGGCTCGTCTGCATCTATCTGCTCGGGAAGAGCGTCTGGTGGATCGTCAACCGAGTGCGCGGTCAGCGGTACGCGGTAAGCGGGACACCGGAAGAGACGGCCCGCGCACCGCTCACCGCTGACCGCGCACGTGTTTCGCGTCGCCAGTTCCTCGCCCGCGCCACGTACGCGTACGCTGCCGCCGGACTGGGCGTCTCAGCCTACGGCATCTGGAGTGCCGAGCGGCTCCCGGTGATCACTCGCCGCGCGCTGGTATTTCCGGATCTGCCGAGCGGGCTCGACGGGCTCCGCATCGTGCATCTCTCCGATGTGCACGCCGGCATTCACATGTCCGAAGAGAAAATGCGGGCCATCGTTGCACAGACGAACGCCCTCGGCGCCGATCTGATCGTGCAGACCGGCGACATGATCGACATCTCGCAGTCGTATATCCCGGACTATGTGCGCGCGTTTCGCGACCTGCACGCCCCGCTCGGCGTGGTCACCGTCCTCGGCAATCACGATCGCTACACGGGCGAGGACGCCGTGATTCGTGGCGTGCGCGATGCGGGGCAGGTGTTTGTGAAGAATGGCGCGCACGTTATCCAGCGTGGCGGCGCCGCGCTGGCGCTCATCGGCATCGACGACCCGCGAAACTGGCACGCGGACGATCCCCAGGACTACGACCTCGAGCACGCGCTACGACTCACGCCGCCGGCGAAAGACGCGTTCCGCATCCTGCTCGCCCACCGCCCCGGCGCTTTTGACGGCGCCGCGCCGCGCGGGATTCCTCTCACACTGGCCGGCCACATCCACGGCGGCCAGTTCTATCTGCCGGTGATCGGTTGGTCACCAGGCCGGCTGATCACCAAATACGTGATGGGGCATTTCGCGCAGGGAAACAGTCAACTGTACGTGAGTCGCGGAATCGGGGTCGTGGGCGTGCCGCTCCGAGTGTTCGTGCCGCCGGAGATTGCGTTGTTTGAATTGACGCGGGCGTAATCGGGTGTGATGACGGAGGTGCGCAGCATGCTGCGCCCCTACGTGCGTCGTCTACACGCTTATCGCTCGCCAGGCTGCATCGATCACTAATCGCACGCCGGCATCTCCCGGTTTCCAGTCGCCCGCAACGATCTTCTCTAACGCGTGGCTCATCGTCGCCAGCCAGACCCCCGCCCAGATCTCGACAGCACCGCTTCGCACCGAGCCCTGAGCTTTGCCTTCGGCGACGATCCGCTCGAGCGCCAACCGAAACTCCCGCTCCGTCTTGCGGCTGTCGTCATCGAGCACCGCATCGAGTCGCTCTAACAATCCGAGCTTGACGACGGCGGTGTCGTGCGCCGCTCCTTCGAGCAAGCCGTGCGCGACGGCCGTCAGGTGGGCGCGGGCCGTTCGCGCCTCCGGATCTCGGGCGGTCTCCTGGACCACTTTGGTCGCCCACCGTTGCGCGGCGCGATACAGCTCGTTGATCAGCTGCTGCTTGCTGTCAAAGTGCCGGTAAATCGTCCCCTCGGCGATCCCGGCCTTCTTGGCGATCTGCGCCGTGGTGGTGTCGTGGTAGCCGCGGGTGGTGAACAGCTCGAGGGCCGTTCTGATGAGTCGTTGTCGAGTCAGTTCGGTTGCGGTCACGGCTGCGAATCTACTAGCTTTCCGGCCGTTTCATCTCCCATCAATCATTTTGGAGGCGTTGCCGCGATGCGCATGCTCGTGCTGGGCGCTGGTCTGCAGGGTTCTGCCTGCGCGTACGATCTGCTTCAGCGCCCTGATGTGAAGCGCGTCACGCTCGCCGACCTGCATCCACGACACGTGCCCGCCTTTCTCAAAAAGAAGAAAGACAAACGGCTCGTTATGGCGCGCCTGGATGCAGCGAGCGGTCCGCGGCTTCGGAAACTGATGGGCGGCCACGACGCGGTCATGAACGCGCTACCGTACTACTTCAATTACCCCGTTGCGAAGGCCGCCGTCGCGATGCGACTGCACTGCGCCGACCTGGGTGGCAATACCGAAATCGTCCAGAAGCAGAAGACGTTGCACGCCGCCGCCCAGAAGAAACGGATCTCGATCATTCCCGACTGCGGTCTCGCACCCGGGATGGTCAACATCATCGCCGCCGAGGGCATTCGCCGCGTCGGCGATACCGAAAGCGTGAAAATTTTCGTTGGTGGACTGCCGCAGCAGCCGGAGCCGCCGCTCAACTACCAGATCGTCTACTCTCTCGAAGGCGCCCTCGACTACTACACGACGCCGTCCTGGGTGCTGCGCGAAGGGCGTCCCGAGCGCGTCGATGCCCTGTCGGAAGTCGAGGACGTCGAGTTCCCGAGCCCCGTCGGGATGCTCGAGGCATTTCACACCGGCGGCGGGATCTCGACCATGCCATGGGCGTACCGGGGCAAGGTGCGCACGATGGAGTACAAGACGCTCCGCTACCCCGGCCACGTCGCGATCATGCGACCAATCCGCGAAATGGGACTCTTGTCACTGGAGCCGGTGAAGATGAAAGGCACGGAGATCGTGCCGCGCGACGCGTTCATCGCAGCCGTCTCGCCCCGGCTCACCAAGCCCAGCGGCACGGACCTCGTTGCATTGCGAGTGGAAGTGCGGGGCAAGAACGGGAATCGCGTGGCCTGGCAGCTGCTCGACTATTTCGACGAAGCGACGGGAATCAGTGCGATGATGCGGACGACCGGCTATTCGCTCGCGATCACGGGGGTGATGCAGGTCGACGGCCGGATCCGCTCGACGGGCGTGTACACGCCGGATGAGGCAGTGCCGTTCCAGGCGTACGTGGATGAACTGAAGAGCAGGGGGGTGGAGATCCGGGAAGTAACGTGATCGCTCAATAGCTCCACGTCGTCGCGAACGAAACCAGCGTCCCTTCCGTCCCCCTTCCGACAAAGAAGGTCATCAACGTGTTCCGCATGAGTGCCGCACCGACTCCACCGCCCCAGGCCGAATGCAGCCCTGCCCGCGTGAGACGCATTGCTTCTCCCGGCCCGAACACACGTCCAGCATCGTAGAACGCGACCAGCTTGACCTCGAGGAGGCGGGGCGCCCAGATCAAACCGTACCGGGCCTCGATGCCTCCGACCAGCTTGCCTGGTCCCACGAAGCGGCCGTCGTAGTAGCCCCGCAACGAGCGATATCCGCCCAGCGCGACGACCGGACCCTCACTCGATTCCAAGGTCTGTTGTGCCCCGAGCGGCGGCGTGCCGGTCATCTTCTCACCGGCGACTCGCGCGGCAAGGATCAAGCGTTCGAGCGGATGGACGTACGCTCGTATCGCGGCGGTCGTGCGCGTGTAGCCGCGCCCGCGCCCGACGAGCGCCTCGGCGAAGATGCCACGATGGGGGTCCGCTTCGAGATCGCGGGAATCGAAGACGATGCCACCGCGCGCGATGGCATCGCTGTACCCGCCGACGCTGTCGCGCTGATAGAGGGTCACTCCGGGGAGTGCCCGGAACGCGGTATGCTCGAGCGTACCGCCGACGAGAACGCGCAACGGGCCGGCGACTCTTCGTTGTACGGTGAGCCTGGCGCCGCCCGTCTTGCGGCTGACGCGATAGAAATAGGAGTGCCCGGGGAGGGTCGTGCTGTCGCGGTCGAACCCGGTGTTGTTCCCCTGGCCGTAGTAACCCAGGCGATTCGCACGAGCCAGACTGAGTATCAGGCCAAGCCGCCAGCCATCCCAGTAGGCAGGCGCCTGCGCGTCCGCCATCACCAGATAGCTACCCTGCGTGCTCGCGGCGGCATCGAACGCGACACGGCCAAAATTCGGTTCGGGTCGGTCGGCGAAGCCCATCGGGCTCGACCAGTCGTAATGCCCGGCCGCCCAGAAGCCATCCACCGAGCTGTACGAGACGTACGGGTAGAGGTGATCCACCCATTCGTGCTTCGGATTTGCCGCGGTCTGCGCCGCGAGCGGGGTCGCCAGCGCGACGAGGAGGACGGTTAGGCGCGTGTAAATAAGTAGGCCGTGTCGCGGATCTTGGCGTCCGTGCCGTCGTGAACCGCGAAGTGGTTGGGATAGAGCGACGCGGCCCCGAACTCTCCTCGCTTGGTGAGGGCGTAAAACACCAGGTCGAATTTCGGCTTGCTCTGCGCGTCGAGCAGGCGCGTTTCCGTTTCGGCGACGACGCGCTTCAGCGATTCGAGACAGGCATCGGTCGGTTTCATGCCGCGCCGCATGTGCTCGACCGTGAGAAACCCGCCGCACACCTTGATGTTCGCCTCGCCCAATCCCGTGGATCCCGCGGCGCCGACGTCGTTGTCGCAATACTGCCCCGCGCCGATGATCGGCGAGTCACCCACACGGCCCGGAATTTTCCAGGAGAGGCCGCTCGTGGTCGTCACCGACGAGAGGTCGCCCTGCGGCGTCACGGCATCGCAATTGATGGTCCCGGTTTTCGTCACGACCAGGTGATCCGAATCGGGCACGTCGAGGTAGTTGTCGGTCGGGCTGAGGTTGGCGCGCCAGCGCAGCCAGGCCTCGCGCGAGTGCTCGGTCAGCAGATCTTCTTCTTTCAAGCCGAACGACAGGGCGAACCGCTTGGCGCCTTCGCCGACGAGGAAGATGTGCGCTGTGTACTTGAGAATGAGCTTGGCGACTTCGGACGGGGTCTTGATGTTCTCGAGCGCGCCGACCGCGCCGGCGCGCTTGGTGGGTCCATGCATGCACGACGCGTCGAGCTGCACCACGCCTTCGGCATTCGGCAGGCCCCCGTAGCCGACCGAGTCGTCGTTCGGGTCGAGCTCCTGGATCTTCACGCCTTCGACGACGGCGTCGAGGGTGTCGGCGCCCTGCATCAACAGGTCGAACGCTTTTTGCACGGCGCGCAGGCCGTTCGCGCTCGCGATCGCCACGGGCTTCGCCGCCCAGCGGGACTCGGGGGGCAGCGGCCGGGGCGGCCGCAGGGGATGTGGAATCCCCATGACCGTGCTCGCGCCCAGGCCACCTGCGGCGGACCGCAGAAAATCCCGACGCGACCAACACTCGACCATGCACGGTTTTACCCACTCGTCTAGCGGCTGTCAACTTGCTATCGTTCCCACCCCGTGGAGCTTTCGCTCGTGGTCCCCGCGTACAACGAGCGGGAAAACCTCGCGCCGCTGCTCGCCGAAATCGCAGCCGCCCTCGCCGGCCGGAGCTACGAGGTGATCGTCGTGGACGACGGCTCGAGCGACGGATCGGTCGAGGCCCTTAAGGCGCTGCGGCGCCAGTATCCGCAGCTGCGCGTCATCGCCTTCGAGCGTAATGCCGGCCAGACCGCGGCGTTCGCGGCCGGGTTTCGCGCGGCGCGCGCGCCGATCGTCGTCACGTTGGACGCCGACCTGCAGAACGACCCTGCTGATATTCCAACGCTCGTCGATACCTTACAGCGCAGCGGGGCCACCGCGGTGGCCGGCTATCGCGCCACGCGGCGCGATACACCCTGGAAACGGCTGCAGAGCCGGATCGCCAATGGCGTGCGGAACCGGCTCAACGGCGAGGTGATTCGCGATACGGGGTGCTCGCTGAAGGCCTTTCGCACGGATGCCGTGAAAGCCTTGCCCCTGTTCACGGGGATGCATCGTTTTCTGCCAACGCTGATCAAGCTGCAAGGTGGCACCGTGGCCGAAGTTCCCGTCGGCCACCGGCCGCGGAAGTATGGCGTTACCAAGTACGGTATGTGGAATCGCGTGCTGCGTTCGCTCGTCGATGCCGTCGCCGTGCGCTGGATGCAGCGCCGCGCGCTCCGCTACCGGGTCAAGGAGGAGGTCTAATGGCGGATTCCACGCACGACCAATGGCTCGTGCAGATCGATGCCGAGCTGGATGGTGAGCTGTCCCTGGTCGAGCGCGCCGCGCTCGCCAAGCATCTGGCGACGTGCGCGCACTGCGCCGGCGCCCGCGCGAGCCAGCTCGAAGTGCGGGTCGCGCTGGCACGGTCCGCCGGAAATCCGCACGCGTTCGTCGTGCCGCGTCCCTCGATCCGGGCCGGCACGCTCGCCCTCTGGGTCGTGATCGCGGTGGGTGCCGGCCTCGCGGCCGGATGGGCCGCCCACGGCCGCTGGGGCGGCCCCGGCGGCGGCGGTACGCTCGAGGAATCCCGTGGGGCCATCGTCGTTCACTAGCCTCCTCTACGCGCTGTCCGTCCTGCAAGGGCCGGGCACCCGGCTCACGTATCGCATTCGCGTCATCGAGCCGGCGTCGGTTGCGCCGCGCATCCTCGCGAGCGGCGCCGTCAGCGGCCCGCTCGACAGCGACATGCGGCTCACGCTCCGCACCGACACCACCGAAGTCGAGGCGTTGTTTCAGGTGACGCCCCTGGGCGACACCGTGAGCCTCGCTGGAGAATTCTTCATCCGCCGCCAGGTGGGACGCTCGCGCAGAGGATTGCCGTTGTGGGAGGAAGACACCTACCGCCGCCTGGTGCGTTTCGCCTGGAGTGATACCGCGCGCATTTACCCGTTTGGCAACTCGAAGCAGGCCCAGCGCGCCACGAGGGCCCTCCGGGTGGAGCTGATTCTCGAACGCGCGTTTGCGGGCGGTGAGGCGCGGCCGGCCGAAGTCTTCGATCTCGTCGATTCTACGCGGGATGTCCGGTTGGAAGCCGTGGTCCGGCCGAGGCGCGCTCGGGTGATACTCAACCTCGTGCGCGGTGACACCGTCAGCGCGCCACGGCCGCTCGATATGGTACCCGACGAGCCGTCGCGGATCGTGCAGCTGGTGCTGAAGGGACGCGCCACGACCCTGGTGTTGAGCCTCACCCGGCCCGAACCGGCGCGCTCCGCACGCGAGCGCGCACTCGCGCTCGATGCGGACGTCGTCTGTCTCCGCGTCACTCCCCCCGATCGGACGGAGCCGCTCGGCACGATCTGCGGACGGCTCAACAATGTCGGGCGCCAGCTCGCGCTGCCGACCGGCGATACGCTCACCGCCACGTTCACCTGGCCGGGTTGGCGCTGAATGGCTCCGCGCCGCAAGCGCCTCGATCCTTCCATCTTCCACCTTCCCGTCGAGAAAATGCGGGAAGGCTATTACTCGGACAAATACTTCGTGCGCGCGCGCGATCTCTTGCGCAAAGACAGGCATCGCCCGCGTGTGACGATGCAGGTGTTCGGCAAAGCGCACGCCTATCTCGGCGGCATCGATGAGGCGATTGCGATTCTGAAGCTCTGCGCCGAGCGCTGGAACGAGCTGGTCGTCCACGCGCTCTATGATGGAGAGGAAATCCATCCGTGGGAGACGGTGCTGCTCATCGAGGGGCCGTACGACGCCTTCGCGGTGCTCGAAACGCTTTACCTCGGCGTGCTCGCGCGGCGCACGCGCGTCGGCACCAACACCCGGCTCGTGGTCGAAGCCGCGAAGCCGAAAGAAGTCATGTTCTTCCCGGCCCGCCACGATCACTGGCTGGTGCAAACGGGCGACGGCTACGCGGCGCACATCGCGGGCGCGATCGGCGTCTCGACCGATGCGCAGGCGTCCTGGTGGGGCTCCGAAGGCATCGGCACGGTCCCCCACGCGCTGATCGCCGCCTACCACGGCGACACCGTGCTCGCGTCCCGCAAGTTCGCCGAGCAGAGCGATACAGCGATTCGCCTGATCACGCTCGTCGATTTCGACAACGACTGCGTCGGGACGTCGCTCGCTGTCGCACGCGCGCTCGGCGACCGGTTGTACGGCGTCCGGCTCGACACCTCCGAGACGCTGGTCGACAAATCGGTCATTCCGCAGATGGGGACCTTCAAACCGACCGGCGTCAATCCACAGCTCGTGCGCAACGTGCGTCGCGCGCTCGATGCCGAGGGGTATCGGCATGTGAAGATCGTCGTCTCCGGCGGCTTCACGGTGGAGAAGATCCGGCATTTCGAGGAACAGGACATCCCCGTCGACGTCTATGGCGTCGGATCGAGCCTGTTCCAGGGACGGTTCGATTTCACGGCCGACGTGGTGATGCTCGAGGAGAAACCATGTGCGAAAGTGGGCCGATCGTACCGGCCCAATCCGAGGTTGGAACGGGTGTCGTAGGGGCGCAGACGCAGGAGGGGCGCAGCGTGCTGTGCCCCTACATCTTGCGTGGCCTAGGCTGTCTGCATAATTTTCCGGTCAAATGAATAATCATGCATCCATCCCGGTCGGCGTGCTGGGCGCCTCCGGCTATGTCGGGCAGGAGTTGTTGCGGCTACTGCACGGACACCCGGACGCGACGGTGGCGTTCGCGACGGCTGAGTCCGCGGCGGGCGAGTGGGTCGACGGGCACGAGCTCATCAAGGCCGACGACGCGCCGTGGCAGGACGCCGAGATCATTCTCTCGGCGTTGCCGCACGGTGTCTCCGCGCGCTACGTCCACGAAGCGCGCGCCGGCGGGAAACGCGCCGTCGACCTCTCGGCCGACTTTCGTCTCTCGCCCGATGCCGTCTACGGCCTGACCGAGTTCACGCGCCCGCGCCTGGCCGATGCGGAGCTCGTCGCCAATCCGGGGTGTTATCCGACCGCCGCGCTGCTCGCGTTGATCCCGCTGGCCCAGCTCGGACTCATCGATCCGTCGCGCGAAGTCATCATCGACGCAGCCTCGGGAGTCACCGGCGCCGGCCGCAATCCCAAACGCGAATTGCTGTTCGGGGAAGTCACCGAGGACTATCGCGCTTACGCGATCGGCAACACGCATCGCCACCTCGCGGAGCTGAAGCAGTCGCTGTCGCGCGAGGGCGGGTTTACCGGTGATCTCGTCTTCACTCCTCATCTGTTGCCGGTGAAGCGCGGCATTCTCGAGACCATTCACGTGCCGCTGACGCGGGTGCTCGATCAGGCGACAGCGGAAGGCCTCTACAGCGCCACCTATGACGCTGAGCCCTGCGTCCAGGTGATGCACGGCGTGTTGCCGTCGCTCAAGGACGTCGTGTACCGCAACCGCGTGGCCATCGGCGTGGCGGAAGTGCTGGACGTCCGTCGGCCGCGTCTGACCGTGATCGCTGCGATCGATAATCTCGTGAAAGGTGCCGCGGGGCAGGCGATCCAAAACATGAACGTGATGCTCGGACTCCCTG
>Ga0209235_1002390_pt1 | contig 10432 bp, 8 predicted proteins | sample GraSoi013_1_20cm_4_FD_185817 | JGI IMG/M metagenome (GOLD analysis project Ga0209235, IMG submission 185817) | Grasslands soil microbial communities from the Angelo Coastal Reserve, California, USA - Sample 09_25_2013_1_20cm (SPAdes) (version 2) | ecosystem: Environmental > Terrestrial > Soil >...
CCTGTTCCTGTGGACCTCGCAGAACTTTAAGCGGATGCTCGCCTACTCGAGCGTCGAACACATCGGCATCGCCTGCCTCGGGCTGGGCTTCGGCGGCGCATGGGGCGTGACGGGCGCGCTCCTGCACCTCGCGAACCACGCCCTCGCGAAATCGGCGCTCTTCCTCCTGGCCGGGCGGATCCGCGCCGCCTACGACTCCGCCGAGGTCCTGGACGTGCGCGGGCTGATGGGGCCGCTGCCGCGCACGGGCGGCGCGTTCCTTGCCGCGATGCTCGCGCTGATGGGGCTGCCGCCCTTCGGGCTCTTCACGAGCGAGGTGATGATCTTCGGCGCCGGCTTCGGCGAGGGCCCGGTCGGCGTCGCGGCGGTCGGCCTGGCGCTCCTCGTCCTGGCGTTCGCGGGGCTGCTCCGAACGACGCAGACGATGCTCCACGGCGTTCCGGCGCGGCCTCCCGTGCACGCGTCACTGGGCGCGTGGCCGGCGGTCCCCGTACTCGTGGCGCTCCTGCTGCTCGTGCTCACTGGCCTCGCGTGGCCTCCCGGCCTCGCCCTGGCACTCGACCGGATCGCGGCCGTGGTGGCCGGCTGAGATGGCGCGCGTGGCGTCCGATGCGCTGACGCGGGCCCTCGACGAGTCGGGGGCGACAGGCGTGACGGCGCGCGGCGCCGACGCGCTCGAGTGCCGCGTGGCGGTCGGTGAGATCCCGGCATTGGCGGACCGGCTCGCGGCGCTCGGTGCGACCTGCCAGTTCCTCGCCGCCGCGGACACGCGTGCGAGCTCGGGGGCTTTCACGCTCGTCTACGTCTTCGCGCCCGCCACCCTCTCGCCGCGCGCCGCCGTGCTCGTCTCGGTCGCGCCCGACGACGCGCGGTTCCCCTCCCTCGCGACGCGGTCGTTCGCGGCGAGCCGATTCGAGCGCGAGATCCACGACCTCCTCGGCCTCGTGCCGGTCGGCCATCCGGACCTGCGCCGGCTCGCCCTCCATCAGTTCTGGCCCGCGGGGTATCACCCGTTGCGCCGAGACACCACGCCACGCGACGACTTCAGGGACGAAGGCCAGCCGTTCCCCTTCCGCCGGGTCGAGGGCGAGGGCATCTTCGAGATCACCGTCGGCCCGGTGCACGCCGGGATCATCGAGCCCGGCCATTTCCGGTTCAGCGTCCAGGGCGAGACGATCGTGAACCTCGAGACGCGGCTCGGCTTCGTCCACAAGGGCACCGAGAAGCTCTTCGAGGCGCTGCCGCTCGACCAGACTCCCAGGCTCGCCGAGCGCATCTCGGGCGACACGAGCGTCGGCCACGCCCTGGCCCACTGCCAGGCGCTCGAGGCGCTCGCCGGCTGCGACGTGCCGCGCCGCGCCCGGTGGCTCCGCGTCGTCCTGCTCGAGCTCGAGCGCCTGTACAACCACGTCGCCGACGTCGGCATGATCGTCAACGACACGGGTTTCGCCTTCGGCCACTCGCACTGTTTCCGGATCCGCGAGGAGCTGCTGCGGCTGAACGAGCGGGTCGCCGGTCACCGGCTGCTCCGCGGCGCGGTCGTGCCGGGCGGCGTGACGGGCCCCGTCGAGCGCGCCTCGCTCGCCCCACTGGCCACGACCGTCGAGACGCTCGTCACCGAGTTCCTCGAGACCGCGCGGCTCTGCCTCGACAACACGATGGTGCTCGAGCGGCTGCAGGGCACCGGGCGGCTCTTTACGCACACCGCGCGCGAGATGCAGGTCGTGGGGCTCGTCGGACGGGCGAGCGGGATCGACGCCGACCTCCGACGTGACGCGCCCTTCGCCGCCTACGGCGAGCTCGGGGTGCGCGCCGCGGTCTACGAGACCGGCGACGTGTGGGCGCGGACGATGGTGCGCGTGGACGAGATCCGTGAGTCGGCGCGGCTCATCCGCGCCGCGACCGCGGGCATGCCCGAGGGGCCGACGCGCGGGCCGCTTCCGCCCCTGCCCGCGGGCGGCCATGCGTTCGGCCTCGTCGAGGCATGGCGGGGTCCGATCTGGCACTGGGTCCTCGCCGAGGCGCCGACGAAGCTCGCGCGGGTCAAGGTGGTGGACCCATCGTTCAGGAACTGGGCGGCGCTCGAGTACGCGGTGCTGAAGAACATCGTCCCGGACTTCCCGCTCTGCAACAAGTCCTTCAACCTCTCCTACTCCGGCAACGATTTGTAACGGGGACCGCGAGGCCGGCTCGGGCCGAGGGTGGCCTGAGCGAGGCGCGCGTGGCTCCGGTCGCCCGATCAGCCGCGCATGTCCGGACGCGCCGCGAAGCGGCGCATGTCGCCCTTGGCCCGCCGTCCGTCCGGCTCGATGACGAAGCCCGACGCCTCGACGGCGCGCTCGGTGTCGCGGTTCGGATGGCAGCCGCCGGACAACCCGACCCAGAACCGCTCGAGCGTGTCCTGAACCCGTGCCTTCCACGGCCTGACCGAGCGCACGTGCTCGAGCATGCGGAGCCGGCCGTCGGGACGGAGGACGCGGCCGACTTCGGCGAGGCCACGACGCGCGTCCGGGACGCTGCAGAAGACGAGGCCGCTCACCACCGTGTCGAACGTCGAGTCGCGGAACGGGAGCGCCTCGGCGCTGCCGCAGACGAGGCGCGCGCGCGGCGCGCGCCGCCGCGCGCGCTGGAGCCCGGCCCACGCGGGATCGAGACCGATGACCCGGACGCCCTCGCGATAGAGGGGTAGGTTCCGCCCGGTTCCACACCCCACGTCGAGCGCGAGCCCGCGCGCGCCCTCGACGAGCCACCGCCGCCACCGGTCGAGCCCCAGCCGCTCGTACAGCGCGCACACCGGATCGTAGAGCCACGGGATCTGTTCGAGGCCGCGCAACGGTCAGGCCTCCGGGAACACGACGAGGGCGCCCGTGTAGTTGTGAAAGAAGTTCCGGCGGCCGACGGGCGCGAATTCGCCGTTCCCGTCGAGGAGCGCCCGAGGGCGGAGCCCGAGCCCGTCGGGAAGGACGAGCAGACATCCGCCCTCCGCGACCGTTGGCCCGATCCGCTGCGCCACCTCCTCGCCTGTCGCGGGCCCCTGCGCCGCGAGCAGAAACGGCGTCACCACGAGCCGCTCGTCCCTCGCCACGAGGACGGCCACCGCGGGTCCTTGCTCCACTTCGCGGCGCTCCGTCAGGACGCCCGCGCCGCTGCAGCCGAGGACGACGCGCGCGCCCGTCGCGCGTCGGACCGCGTGCAGCAGCTCGTGGGCCCGCGGCCCGGCGTCGCTCGACACGAACACGAGCGCCAGGTCCGCATGCGGGGCACCGCTGGCCGCGAGAGCGGCGAGCGACGCCTCGAGCGCGGCGTCGTCCGGCGCCCCACCGACGGCGAGCCCCGATCCGGCGGCCAGCACGGGGCGCCCTACCGCGCTCCGAGCCGGCAGACGTAGATGCTGTTCTGCGGCCCCGGCGCGTCGACGACCTCGACCGACGTGAAGCCTGCCTCGCCGAGCATGCGCCGCGCGGTCTCGACGCCCCAGGCCGTCCCCAGCCCCGCGCCGCCCTCGGCGAGCGACACGGTCATGCAGTGCAGGACGCTCACCCCGTACATGTATGGGGTGAACGGCTTTCCAATGTTGTCCTCGAGGTTGCTCGACGCCTTCGGCTCGATCATGAGATAGACGCCGTCGGGTCCGAGCGCCCCGGCGGCGCGCCGGAGCACCGTCGCGGGGTCACGCTGGTCGTGGATCGCGTCGAAGGATGTGATCAGGTCGAACTTCGGCTCGGCAGGCAACCGGGTAACGTCGAAGACCTCGAAGCGTGCGTTCGGCAGCCCCATCTCGCGGGCCTCGGCCCGCGCCCTGACGATGGCGTCGTCCCCGAGGTCGTAACCGACGAACGCGGAATTCGGATAGTGTCGGGCCATCAGGTTGATCGCGTGGCCGGTGCCGCAGCCGAGGTCGGCCACACGGATCCCCTTCTCGAGCCGCTCAGGCAGGCCTTTGACGGCCGGGAGGAAGCCCTTGATCAGCAAGCCGTCGTAGAGGAGACGCCAGGAGGCGTCCATGAACTCGGTGAAATCCGGCCGGTACTCGGAGTACGGGACACCACCACCGTTCCGGAAGCACTCGACGATTCTGGGGAGCCGTGCCGCGAGCATGGGGAGGCCCTGGCTGCTGGCCGCGAGGTTACGGCTCGACGTGCCCGTGAGGCAGACGGCGTGTTCGGGCGGCAGGGAAAACGTCCGTGAGGCCGCGTCGTACTCGAAGACACCGCCCGCGGCGAGCGCGCAGAGCCACTCGCGGACGTAGCGCTCGTCGAGGCCCGCTCTGGCGGCGATCTCCTGGCTCCCGCCACGGCCCTTCGCGGCAGCCTCGAAGAGCCCCGTCGTGTGGCCGATGTCCACCATCAACGTGAGAACGCCGCTCGTGTAGAAGCCGAACAGCTTCCGCGCGAACTCCTGAGTCCGCTGCTTGTCGAGCTCGTGTTCCATGACTGGTCCCCCGGGGTACGGCCTCGGACGATGAGGGCTCGGACGATCGTCGCTCGACGCGAGCGTAGATCAAGCGCGACCGCGTGGCAAGGCGCCGGGGTACACTGGACGGCCATGGCGCTCCGAATCGTCCAGGTCGACGCGTTCACCGACACGCCGTTCCACGGCAACCCCGCGGCCGTCTGCGTCCTGCCCACGCCCCGCGACGAGCGCTGGATGCAGGACGTCGCGCGGGAGATGAACCTCTCCGAGACCGCCTTCCTCCACGACGAGCGCGACGGGTGGAGCCTCCGCTGGTTCACCCCCACGGTCGAGGTGGCGCTCTGTGGCCACGCGACCCTCGCGAGCGCCCACGTGCTGTGGGAAGATGCCCACCTCCCGCGCGACCGCCAGGCGCGGTTTCACACGAAGAGCGGTCTCCTCACCGCCGACCGGCGCGGTGACTGGATCGAGCTGGACTTCCCCGCAAAGTCCGTGGAGTCGGCGCCGGTGCCGGCGGGCCTCGTCGAGGCCTTGGGCGCGGCGCCCGCGTACGTCGGCAGGAACCAGTTCGACTATCTCGTCGAGCTCGACTCGGAGAAATCCGTGCGCGGCCTCACGCCGGACCACGCCACGCTCGCGAAGCTTCCGGTGCGCGGCGTGATCGTCACGAGCCGCGCGTCGGGCGACTACGACTTCGTCTCGCGCTTCTTCGCGCCGGCCTCGGGGATCGCGGAAGACCCGGTGACGGGCTCGTCCCATTGCGCGCTCGGCCCCTTCTGGAGCGCGCGGCTCGGCAAGCCTGAGCTCCTCGCCTACCAGGCCTCCCCCCGCGGAGGCGTCGTTCGCGTCCGCGTCGTGGGCGATCGCGTCAAGCTCGGCGGCCAGGCCGTCACGGTGCTGCGCGGCGATCTCGTGTAGCAGACTCCGCGCGGTTCGAGCCGCCGCCGCAATCGAATCCTGGGGGAGGCCTCGGAGGGGGCCGTCACGGCCCCCTCCGACTCTCAGAGGTGGTAGAGCATCCAGTAGACGAGCACGCCCGTCACGGAGACGTAGAGCCAGAGCGGGAGCGTCCAGCGGGCGATCCTCACGTGTCGCGCGAAGTTGCCGCTGAGCGCCCGGTAGGCCGTGGTCAACGCGAGCGGCACGATGACCGCGGCCAGGACGACGTGGGAGACCAGGAGGGGGAAATAGACGCGCCGCACCCAGCCTTGCCCCCCGAACGGCCGTGAGCCCGCGAGCGCGTGGTAGGTCACATAGGAGACGAGGAACAGGATCGACACCGCGAGCGCCGTGACCATGCAGGCGCGGTGGGCGGTCACGCGCTTTCGACGGATGAGGAGGAAGCCCGCCGTGAGCAGCGCCGCGCTCGTGGCGTTGAGACACGCGTTGAGGAGCGGCAGCGCCGCGACCCCCGGCGCGAGCCCCGCGTCCGGGCGGTGCCCGAGCAGGAGGTACCCGACCAGCGCGACGACCCCCAGGGAGACCGCGCCGATGAGCCGAAGGGCGGCGCGGTCACTCATGCCGACGTCAGGAAGAACGCCGCCGCGGCCGCCGTCATGACCGCTGTCGCGCCCCACCCGAGGACGTTCAGCCAGACGCCGTTGGTGTGCTCACCCATGAGCTGCGCGTCGTTGCTCACGAGCATGACGAGCACCAGGAGCGGGGGCGCGAGGATACCGTTGAGGACGGCGGACAGGAAGAGCATGCGGATCGGGTTCGTCTGGAAGAGATCGAGCAGCATGCCGCCCGCGATCGCGCCCGCGAAGACGAGGTAGAAGTGGCGGCCGCGCCGGGGGGAGAGGTCCAGCCCCGACCGCCAGCCGAAGACCTCGGCGACGGCGAACGACGCCGAGCCAGCCAGGACCGGGACCGCCAGGAGCCCCGTGCCGATCAGCCCCAGCGCGAAGAGGAGGTAGGCGGCGTTGCCGGCGAGCGGCCGCAGGGCTTCGGCGGCCTCGCGCGCCGTCGCGATCTCGGTGAACCCCGAGCGGTTGAGGGTCGCCGCCGTCGCGAGGATGATGAAGTACATCACGACGTTCGAGAAGAACATGCCCGTGTTCACGTCGAGCCGGGCGTCGGCGAGCTCGTGCGGCGTCGCGCCGCGCCGCTGCGCCGCCGTTCGCCTGCCGCGCGCCTTCTCCTCCTCGACCTCCTGCGACGCCTGCCAGAAGAAGAGATAGGGCGAGATCGTCGTGCCGAGGACCCCGACGAGCGTGGCGACGTAGGCGGCGTCCCAGCGGAGCGACGGCACCACGGTGGCCGCGCACGCCTCCCACCAGTCGGGATGCGCGAGGACCGCCGCGACGACGTAGGCGAAGAGCACCGCGGTCATCCACTTGAGATACCTCGCGAAGGTCGCGTAGCTCGTGTACACGGTGACGAGCATGATGCCGGCGCCGAAGAGCGGCACGAAGGCAAGCGTCGGGGCGGCGGTGAGCATCGTCGCGGCCTCCGCCATGCCCGCGAGGTCGGCGGCGATATTGAAGACGTTGGCCGTGAGGAGTAGGAGGCACGCGGCGTAGAGGAACGGGCGCGGGTAGTGACGGCGGAGCGCGCCCGCCAGCCCACGCCCGGTGACGAGGCCGATCCGCGCGCAGATGAGCTGGACCGCCGCCATCAAGGGGAAGGTCGCCACCGCCGTCCAGAGCATGCTGTACCCGAGCGAGGCGCCGGCCACCGAGTACGTCGTGATCCCGCTCGGGTCGTCGTCCGACGCGCCGGTGACGAGACCGGGGCCGAGCAGCTTGAAGTAGCGGACGAGCGGATTGTGACTGTGGCGCTCGGTCTCCTGGGTCTCGATCATGAGGGCGGCTCCATTATGCGCCCTCGGGCGCGTGGTACCATCGCGCTCGGCTCACATGGAGCTCATCGTGTCGCTCCTGACGTCGCCGTGGACGCTCGCGGCGCTCGGCGTGGTCGCCGTGGGCATTTACTGGTACTTCGGTCACATCCAGCAGCGCTGCCCACACTGCCGGCGCTTCGTTCGCCGCGCCGTTCGAGGTTGGTTCCGCTGCCCCTACTGCGGCCGCCAGTACCACCGGAGCGTCCCGCGCCAGCGCTGAGCCCGGGCGCCGGGGAGGGGAGACCCCGGGTGGGGGGTGGACGAGACCCGTTCCCGCCGCGTTGAATGCGGACGCTACGCGCCCAGGTGGAGCCCAGCCGCGACGAGTAATGCGCGCGCCTGCCGCGTGGTCGAGCCACCCCCCACCCGGGGTCTCCCCTGCCGGACGCCCGGCGAGCGCGGCTGGCGGAACGCTCAGCGCCGGTACTTGGCCGGCGCGCGCAGGGGCGCGAAGAAGGGCGGGCGCGCCATCCGCCCGACGGGCACCTCGATCAGCACGGGGCGATCGAGCTGGATCGCGTCGCGGACGAGCGCCCCCACCTCCGTCGGCTCCTTCGCGCGCATGCCGACCACGCCGTATGCATCGGCCAGCTTCATGAAGTCGGGGTTATGGAGCGCGGCCGCGTAGCTCCCGCCCCAGGCCTCGTCCAGGTCGCGCGCGACGTTGCCGTAGGCGTTGTCGTTGAAGACGACGGCGACGACGTTGATCCGGTGGAGCACCGCCGTCGCCAGCTCCTGCGCGTTGTAGAGGAAACCGCCGTCCCCGCAGATCGCGACCACGGGACGCTTGGGGCACGCGACCTTGGCGCCGAGCGCGGTCGGGTACTCGTAGCCGAGGTTCCCCGAGTAGGACGACGTGAGGTAGGTCCGCGGCTGGTACACGGGCCAGAACGGGCGCGAGTAGTAGCCGATCTGGGTCATGCCCGCGACGACGATCGCGTCCTCCGGCGCGCCCCCACGCAGCGACCTGAGGATGGACGCGTTCGGCTCCTGGGTCATGCTCGCCGCGATCTCGGCGCGCAGCGCCTCCCGCTCGGCCTTGCGCGAGCGTCGCGGCGGCGCGCTCGCGCGGAGGCGCTCCAGCAGGTGCTCGAGCGTCGCGCGGGCGTCGCCCGCGAGCGCGAAGGTCTTCGCGTGGTTACGCCCGATCTCCCCGGTATCCACGTCGACCTGGATCACCTGCTGCTCGGGCTTCGGCGCGGCGAGTGCCAGGCGGCTGCCGACGACGAGGATCACGTCGGCCGCTTCGAGGTACCGCCGGAGCGCGCTCTGCGGCCAGAGCCCGGCCCCGAGCGAGAGGTCGCTCGCGTCGCCGATCGAGCCCTTGCCCTCAGGCGACTGGACGACGCCCGCCTGGAGGTACTCGGCCGCGGCGGCGAGCGCGTCATGGCAGCCGGAGAGGTGGACGCCGCCGCCCGCGTAGATCACGGGGCGCTCGGCGGCGAGGAGCATCCCGGCCGCTCGGTCGATCTCCGACCCGGCCGCCGCGGGACGCTCGGCGCGGCTCGGCTCGACGAGCTCCACCTCCCCCTCGCTCTCCATCGTGTCGGGCGGCATCTCGAGGTGGACGGGCCGCGGCCGCCCAGTCCGGAGCTGCTCGACCGCCTCGTGGGCGGCGCCCGCAACGTCGGCGACCTCGAGGACGCGCCTCCGCCACTTCGTGACCGGCGCGATCGCGTCGAGCTGATCGTTGACCTCGTGGAGCACGCCGATGTTCTTCCCGAGCTGGGCCTTGGGGACCTGGCCCGCGAGCATCAGCACCGGCGAGGAGGCGGCGTAGGCCGTGCTGAGGCCGGCGGACGCGTTGAGGAGTCCGGGCCCCGGCACGACGAGGGCGGTGCCAAAGGTCGCGCCGGCTCGGGCATACCCGTCGGCCATGTAGCTCGTGGCCGCCTCGTGACGCGTGACGACGAAGCGGATGCCCGGCTCGTCCCGGAGCGCGGCCACCACGCCGTAGAGCTGGACGCCGGGCAGGCCGAACACCACACGCACGCCTTCCCGGTAGAGCTGCTTCACAAGCGCCTCGCCGCCGGTCATCCGTGCCATCTCACGGCTCCTCCTCGCCGCCGACCATGGTCAGCAGCCGAGCTCCGCCTCCCTCGGGAGTCGCAGTCGATTCGCTAGCCAGCCGGCAGGGTCAACGCCGCCTGCAGCCCGCCGAGGCTGGAGCGCCCGAGCGCGATGGAACCGCTGTAGAGGCTCGCCAGATCGCGCACGATCGCCAGCCCCAGGCCGGTTCCCGGCACCTTCTCATCGAACCGCGCCCCCGGGGCGAGAGCATACGGCAGTTGCTCCGCCGGCAAGCCAGGGCCATCGTCCTCGACCGTGATCGTCAGGCGACCATCGTCGCGGCGGCTCGTCGCCGCGACCCGGCGACGGGCCCACTTGCAGGCGTTGTCCATCAGGTTGCCGAGCATTTCCTCGAGGTCCTGCTGCTCGCCGCGGAAGACATGCTCGGCCGGGATGTCGATCGCGAACTGCAGATCGCGACCGACATAGAGATGCTCCAGGGTGCGCTGGATCGCCGCGACGGATGGCGCCACCGGCACGCGCGCCCCCGGCACGTCGAGGGATGCGGCGGCGCGCGCCCGGGCCAGCTGGTAATCGATCTGCTGTTTCATCGTGGTGATCTGGCCTCGCATCGACGCGGCAAGCTGTGGGGCCCCGTCGGCGGCGAGCCGATCGATCTCGTTCGCCAGGATGCTCAGCGGAGTCTTCAAGCCATGCGCGAGATTACCGGCCTGGATGCGGCCACGGGCCACGACCTCCTCGTTGCGTTGAAGAAGCGCGTTGAGATCCTCGACCAGCGGCTGGGTCTCGGTTGGGAACTGGCCCTCGAGCCGCTTGATCCGTCCTTCGCGGATCGCCGCCACGCCGGCGCGGAGCCGGTGGAGCGGCCTGAGCCCGATCCGGACCTGGATCGCGACGGCCGCCAACAGGGCCAAGGCCAGGACGCCAAGGGACAGGCCGAGCGTGCGCCTGAACGCCGCGTCCGCCGCCGTCAGCTCCCGTTCGTCCGCGGCGACGACCACGCGGTAGGGCTCTGGGACATCGGGAAGCGTGACGGTCCGTTCCACGGCAATCAGCCTCTGCCCGTCGGGACCCGGGACCCGGTGGCGGTGGACCCCGCCGTCGGCGGGTGAATCGAGCGGCAGGCGGACGACCACATCCCACAGT
>Ga0209235_1002391_pt1 | contig 10429 bp, 6 predicted proteins | sample GraSoi013_1_20cm_4_FD_185817 | JGI IMG/M metagenome (GOLD analysis project Ga0209235, IMG submission 185817) | Grasslands soil microbial communities from the Angelo Coastal Reserve, California, USA - Sample 09_25_2013_1_20cm (SPAdes) (version 2) | ecosystem: Environmental > Terrestrial > Soil >...
GAGCTGTTCCTGCTGCAGCGGTCGTCCACGCTCGAGGCGCTCTGCGGGGGGAACATCGCGACCGAGTCGATCAACCCGGAGCACATGCAGCGGATGGCCGACGCGATGGAGAAGCACTACGGCGTGGGCGGCGCGGCGCTCGACTTCTACCAGGTCCACGTCGAGGTCGAGGGCGATCACGCCGAGCGCGCGGTCCGCATCCTCTCCAAGCTGGCCGTCACCGACGAGGAGCAGGCGCGCGGCCGCCTCGCCCTGCGCCGGGCGATCACCGCGCGGCGGATCTGCGCCGACGGGATGCTGGAGGCCTTCGTGCGCCGGCCGGGGGGCTGAGGGGCTCTTGCCCGGCGCTCAGTCGCCGAGCAGGCGGAGGACCTCGTCGTGCTTGCGGACGCGCTCGCTAACCTTCACCGCGACCTCGCTGCCGCGCTCGGCGCGCTGCACGGGACGGTGCTCGGTCTGGAGCGACTCCACGGTCTGGGTGAGATCGGTCGTGTGACCGCGGATATGGATCGTGTCGCCGACCTGGAGGGCGCCGTCCACGAGCTTGATCGCCGCGACACTGATCTTCGCGTAGTAGTCCGTGACCGTGCCGACCTTCTGCTCCGTGGCCATTGCGGCCCCCTCTCCTTCGCCCGTCTCGACGCACGCGGCTACTTCAGCGCGCCCGCCGTCAGGCCGGAGACGTAGTAGTCGAGGAAGAAGACGTACAGGATCACGATCGGGACCGAGCCGAGGATGGCCCCGGCCATGAGCGGACCCCAGAAGTAGATGTCACCCCGGATCAGGTCGCTGGTCACGCCGACGCTCGCCGTGATCTGGTCCGACGACGACGTGAACGTGAGCGCGTAGATGAACTCGTTCCACGAGAGCGTGAAGGCGAAGAGCGCGGCGCACACGAGCCCGGGCACGGCGATCGGCAGCACGATGCGGAGGAGCGCCTGGATTCGCGTCGCGCCGTCCACCATGGCGCACTCCTCCACCTCCTTCGGGACCGTACGGAAGTAGCCCATCAGCAGCCACGTACAGAACGGGACGAGGAAGGTCGGGTAGGTGACGACGAGCGCCCACTTGGAGTCGCCGAGCCCGAGCCAGTTGACGACTTGCGCGAGCGGCAAGAAGAGGAGCGAGGTCGGCACGAGATAGGTGACGAAGATCCCGGTGCCGAACGTTCCCACCGCGAAGAACTTGAGACGGGCGAGCGCGTAGGCAGCGATCGTGCCGATGACGAGCGACACGAAGGTCGAGAGCAGGGTGACGAGCAGGCTGTTCGTGGTCCAAGTGAGGAAGGCCGTCTCCCACAAGAGCTTCCCGTAATGCTGGAGCGTCGGCCCCTGGCGGATCAGGAGCGGCACGGCCTGCCGGTCGTAGAGCTCCCGGTCCGTCTTCAGCGACGTGAGCGCCATGTGGTAAAAGGGGAACAGCGCAAAGACCAGGAACGGCAGCAGCGCCACGTGCGCCGCCACCTTCCACGCGAGCCGCCGTCGCGACGCGCTCGCCATCAGTAGACCTGCTTCCGCACGAATCTGAGCTGCGCCCAGACGACGAACATGAGCACGGGGAAGAGGTAGAGCGAGATCGCCGCACCCTCGCCGATGCGCCCGCTCTCGAGCCCGATCTGGCGCGAGAGCGTGGCGAAGAGGTGCGTAGAGTTGATGGGCCCGCCGCGCGTGAGCACGTAGACGATGTTGAAGTCGCTGAACGTGAAGATCGTCGAGAAGAGGACGACGATCGCGAGTATGGGCTTGAGGAGCGGGAGCGTGACGTGCCAGAAGCGCGCGACCGGCCCGGCGCCGTCGGCTTCCGCCGCCTCGTAGAGCTCCCGCGGGATCGACACCAGGCCCGCGAGGATCGTGATGGCGAAGAACGGAAGCCCACGCCAGACGTTCACGGTCACGACGGCGGTCATCGCGTAGTACTTCTGGCCGAGCCAGTTGGGTCCCGGCGGATCCATCAGCCCGAGCGCGATGCCCGTCCAGTTCACTACGCCGTAGAGCGAGCTGAACATCCACAACCAGCCGAGGGTCGAAAGCGCCGTCGGGATCACCCACGGGAGCAGGACCGCGCCGCGGATCGCCCGCTTGACCCAGAGCTGCTGGTTCAGCAGCAGCGCGAGCGAGATCCCGAGCACGAGCTTGAGCGCGACCGCGGCCCCCGCGAAGACGAAGGCGTTCTGGAACGTCTGGCGGAACGCGTCGCTCTCCCAGAGCCTGACGAAGTTCTGGAGGCCGACCCAGTGGCTCGGACGCCCGATGAAGGCGTTGGAGAGCGAGAACCAGAGGGCCATGCAGAACGGGTAGGCGACGAGCAGCAGGATCAGTAGCAGCGCGGGCGTGACGAAGACGGGCCCCAGGAACCATTCTCGATCGAACAGCTCCCGGGCCCGCACCCGGAGCGAGGCGCGCGGCGATGCCGGAACGACGCGGACTCCCCCTACGGCCACAGGCTCACCCGCTGATGATGCGTTTCATCTCCTTGTCGGCCCACGCGACCGCCTCCTTCGTGGAGGTGCCGGTCACCGCCTTGGCGATCATGTTCGGCAGGATGAAGGAGTTGGTGATGAGCTGGACCTTGTCACTCGGCGGCGCGGGCCAGCCGTAGATGTGGTACTGCACACCCTCGCCCTTGAGGCCCGCGAACTTCGGGTCGGTCTTGAGCACGGGATGATCTTGAAGGCTCGTGTAGACCGGGAGGTTGAAGGCGTCGCCCGAGATGATGTACTCGTCGTAAACGTCGCGCTTGCCGAGCAGGTAGCGGATCCACTCCTTCGCCGGCTCGATGTTCTTCGAGAACTTCCAGATGGCGATGGAGCGCGGCACGTCGGTCTCGTGGCGCCCGCCGGGCCCGGTGAGGCTCCGATGATGGTTGATCCCGTCCGCAGTCACCATCTTGTTGTTGCGCGCGACGATATAGGCGCTGACGGGATTGTGGATCCACCCCGCCTTGCCGGCCTGGATCGACTCATTGTTGCTCGCGTCGCTCCAGGAGAGGACCTCGGGCTCCATGCAGTCGCGGAACATCTTCTTATACCACTCGACCATCTGCTCGGTCGCCGGCGAGTTGATCCGCACCGTCTTGCCGTCGCGGTCGACCTCCATACCGCCGAAGGACCAGAGCACCGGCCCCGCCGTCGAGATCGAGTCGTAGTTCTGGCTGATGGGGATCCCGACGGGATTTCCCATCTTCTTCAGCTCCCGGCCGACCGTGTAGAGGTCCTCCCAGGTGTCGGGCACCTTGAGCCCCGCCTTCTTGAAGAGGTCTTCGCGGTAGGTGGGGACGAAGTAGGTGTGGTACTGGGGCACCGCCCGCCAGACACCCTTCGGGGCCGGCCCCACGAGCGCCGCCTCGTAGCCCGAGGAGATCACCTTGCCGTGCTTCTTCTCCAACTCCGCCACGACGTCGGAGACGTCCACGAGCTGGGGCTCGTACAACCAGGGGAAGTGCATGCGCATCTCGACCAGGTCGTGGCCGGCCTGGCTCTGGACCTCGGAGGCGTACTTGGCCGCCTGCTGGGCGTGGGCGATGTGGTCGATGCGGATCTTGATCCCGGTGTCCTTCGTGAAGCGCTGGCCGACCTCGGCGAGCTTCTTGTCGGAGGCCGGGGCGAAGTTGTTCCAGCAGAGGTATGAGATCTCGCGCTGCTGGCCCCGCGCCGGGGGCACGCGCGCGGCGAGGATGCCGGCGAGGCCTCCACCGGCGGTGGTGGCGAGGAAACGACGACGGCCGATCGATTCCATGACTCCTCCTTTCACGGTGAAGGGAGTGTAGACAACGCGCGCCGACTGTCAAGGCGCGCCGCGGCTCAGGCCCTCTCCTCAGGCTCGCCGATCACGCGGGGGAACCACTCCTCGAACATCACGTAGAGGGTGGGAATCAGGACGAGCGTGAAGAAGGTCGAGACGAGCAGCCCGCCGATGACCGCGATCGCCAGCGGCTGGTTCGCCTCCGTGCCGACACCGAAGGCGAGCGCCATCGGCAGGAGGCCGACCACGGTCGTGAGGACGGTCATCAAGATCGGGCGCAGGCGGATCCGTCCGGCCCGCGGGACCGCGACGCGCAGGGGCTCGCCGCGGCGGCGGCGCTCGTTGATGTACTCCACGAGGAGCACGCCGTTGGAGACGACGATCCCGACCATCATGATGATGCCCATGAACGACGTCGCGGAGAGCGTCGTGTTCGTGAGGTAGAGCGCCCAGAACACGCCGATGAGCCCCATGGGCACCGAGAACATGATCGTGAACGGGTCCTTCAGCGACCTGAACTGCGAGGCGAGCACCATGTACACGAGAATGACCGCGAGAAGCGATGTGAAGTAAAGGCTCGAGAAGGACTCGCGCTGTTGCTCGGTCTGCCCGCCGAGGCGGATGGAGAAGCCCGCCGGCAGCGGGAGCTGGCGGAACTTCCCCTCGAGCTCCTGCGAGATCGACCCGAGATCGCGCCCGACGGCGTTGGCGGCGATGCGCACGAGACGCTGCTGGTACTTGCGCTCGATCTCCACCGGACCCGCTGATTGCCTGATGTCCGCGACGGTGGAGAGGAGGACGGGACGGTTGTCATCCGTGGTCACGAAGATCCGCCCCAGATCCTCCGGTGTCTGCCGATACGGCTCGTCGAGCTGGACGACGACGTTGTACTGGTTGCCCGACTGTGGGTCGGTGAAGATCGACGGGTTGACGCTCGCGTTGGAGTTGAGCGAGAAGAGCACGGCCTCCGCGATCCCTCGCTGGACGAGGCCGGCGGCGGCCGCCTTCTCGCGGTCGACCGTGATCTCGAACTGTGGATAGTTCGCGTCGCGACTGGTCGTGACGTCGGTGACGCCGTCGGTCGACTCCATGAGGCGGGCGACCTCGCGCGAGACGGCGGCCGCCGCGCCCAGATCGTAGCCCAGGACCTCCACCTCGAGCGCCGTCTCGGATCCGAAGTTGATGGTTCGGGCCACCAGGCCGCCGGGAACGAAGCGATACGTCGTGCCGGGGAACTTCCCGACGAAACGCGGCCGGAGCGCGCTCATGATCTCCGCGTCGCTCCGCTGGCGCTGGTCGGCGGTCGAAAGGTAGACCTGGACGCTGGCGCTGTGCGGGCCCGTATTGTTGGTGAAGACCGCCGACTGCCCCTGCGGGATGCCGACGTTCGAGACCACCGAGACCAGTTCCTCCGGCCGCAGCTCCGCCTTGATGATCGACTCCATGGCCCTGACGATCCGCTCGGTCTCCTCGACCCGCGTCCCCACCGGCGCCTTGAGGTTGATGCGGAACTGCGCCTCGTCCGACGGAGGGAAGAACTCCGTGCCGATGAGCGGCTTGAGGCCGAAGGCGGGTGCCGTGACCAGAAAGAGGCTGGCCACGAACGCGCCCGCGATCCCGCCCACGACCCGGCGCGGGTGCGCCAGCGCCCACTCGATCACTCGCTGGTAGCGTTCCTCGATCCACGTGAAGAAGCGCTGAGAAAGGCGGAACAGGCGGTCCCGCGCCGACCGGGACGCCGGGTCGATCGGCCTTTCCGGCGTGATGAGCTTCAGGGCCAGGAGCGGCGTCACGGTTCGCGAGACGAGGAACGAGGCGAACAGCGAGATCGAGATCGTGAACGTGAGCGGGATGAAGAGGAGCTTGATCTGGCCCTCGAGGAACACCGTCGGCACGAAGACGATGATCGTCGTGATGGTCGCCGAGAAGATCGGCATCGCCACCTCGCGGGCGGCGTCCAGCACCGCCCGCCGGCGCTCCGTGCCCGGCATCGCCAGGTGCCGGTTGATGTTCTCCAGCTCGACGATCGAGTCGTCCACGAGCCGGCCGACCGCCAGGGCGAGGCCGCCCAGCGTGAAGACGTTGAGCGTCTGACCCAGGAAGTACATGACGATGAACGAGAGCAGGATCGAGAGGGGGATGGCGATCGAGATGATGAGGGTCGAGGTGAGCGAGCGCAGGAAGATCAGGATGACGAGGAAGGCGAGGGCCGAGCCCTGGAGGGCCTCGTGCCAGAGGCTCTCGATGGCCTGGCGGATGTAGATCGACTGGTCGAAGGTGATGCCCACCTTCACTCCCCGGGGGACGCTCAAGAGCTTCGGGAGAAGCGTCTTCACCTGGTCGACGACCGCGATCGTGTTCGCCCCCGGCTGTTTGTTGACGCTGAGGAACACGCCGCGCGTGTCGTCGATGCGCACGATCGAGGTCTGGGTCTCGTGGGAGTCCGCCACGTAGCCGAGGTCCTTGACGTGGATCGGCACGCCGTTGGGCCCGACCGTGCGGACGACGATGTTCTCCATCGGACGCACGATGGCGAACTGGTTGTTCGTGTAGAGGTTGTAGTCCAGGCGGCCGGCCTTCATGTCGCCGGCGGGGAGCAGGAAGTTCGCGCTGTTCACCGCGCTCACGACGTCGACGATCGACACGCCCTTGGCGTAGAGCTGGTCGCGGTTGAGGTTCACCGTGATCTGCCGGACCTTGCCCCCGTCGATCGAGGCCGAGGCGACGCCGGCGAGCCGCTCGAGCTGGGGCTCGATCGCGTTGTAGGCGAGGTCGTAGAGCTGGCGCTCGTCGAGCCCGCCGCCCGCGACCGTCACCAGCACGACCGGAATGTTCGAGAGGTCGTAGCGCACGATGAACGGCTGCTTGATGCCCGTGGGGAGTGAATTGAGGATCTGCTGGATCCGCTGGATGACCTCCGTCTGGCCGTTGTTGACGTCGGCGCCCCAGTTCATCCAGAGCCGCACCGTGGACAGCCCCTGCCGCGACTTCGACTCCACGAACCTGACGTCGCTCACGGCGCTGACGGCCTTCTCGATCGGGTAGGTGACGGTCTTCTCGATGTCGAGGACGCCGGCGCCGGTGTAGATCGTGCCGACGTTGATGATGGGCAGGTTGATGTTGGGGAACAGGTCGACCGGCAGCCGATCGAGGGCCACGAGGCCGAGGATGGCGACGCCGAGCGAGGCCATGAGAATCGCGATCGAGTTCCGGAGGGCGAGGAGCGTCATCCACACGGGGAGTCCTCGCGGGCGGCCACGACCTCAGGGGCGACGCGCATCGTCCCCGATCGCGCGCGGGAAGCGCTCCTCGAAGATGACGTAGAGGGTCGGAATGAGGACGAGGGTGAAGAAGGTCGAGACGAGCAACCCGCCGATGACCGCGATCGCCAGCGGCTGGTTGGCCTCGGTCCCCACGCCGAAGGCGAAGGCCATGGGCAGCAGGCCGACGACGGTGGCGAACACGGTCATGAGGATCGGCCGCAGCCGCACGCGCCCCGCACGCGGCACGGCCTCCGCGACCGGCATCCCGTGTCGGCGCAGCTCGTTGATGTACTCGACGAGCAGCACGCCGTTCGAGACCACGATGCCGACCATCATGATGATCCCCATGAACGAGGTGCTCGAGAGCGTCGTATCGGTCAGATAGAGCGCCCAGAAGACGCCGATGAGCCCCATCGGCACCGAGAACATGATCGTGAACGGGTCCTTCAGCGACTTGAACTGCGACGCCAGCACCATGTAGACGAGGATGACCGCGAGCAAGGACGTGAAGGCCAGGCTGCCGAACGCCTCGCGCTGCTGCTCGGTCTGCCCGCCCAGGCGGATGGAGAATCCGGCGGGCAGCGGAAGCTGACGAAACTTCGCTTCGAGCTCCTCGGACACCGAGCCGAGGTCGCGCCCGACGGCGTTGGCGGCGACGCGGACGAGGCGCTGCTGGTACTTCCGCTCGATCTCGACCGGCCCGGTCGACTGGGTGATCGCGGCGATGGTGGAGAGCAGGACCGGCCGGTCGTTGGCGGTGACGAAGAGCCGATGGAGGTCATCGGGCGTCTGCCGGTACGGCTCGTCGAGCTGGACGACGAGGTTGTACTGGTTGCCCGTGCGTGGATCGGTGAAGATGGAGGGGTTGACGCTGGCGTTCGAGTTCAGGGAGAAGAGGGCGGCCTGCGCGATGTCACGCTGGGAGAGCCCGACCGACGCCGCCTTCTCCCGGTCCACCTTGACCTCGAACTGCGGATAGTTCGCGTCGCGGCCGACGGTGACGTCGGCCACGCCCTCCGTCGCCTGCATGATCCGTGCGACCTCGCGGGAGAGCGCCTCGGCGGTCGCGAGGTCGTACCCGAGGATCTCCACCGCGATCGCCGTCTCCGAGCCGAAGTTGATGACGCGCGAGACGAGCCCGCCGGAGACGAACTGGTAGCGCGTGCCGGGGAACTGCCCGGTGAACTTCGGCCGGATCGCGTTCACGATCTCGCGGTCGTTCCGCGCGCGCTTGTCCGCCGTCGTCAGGTAGACCTGGACGGTCGCGCTGTGGGGCCCCGTGTTGCTCGTGAAGACGGCCGAGCGGCCCTGCGGGATGCCGACGTTGGCGACGATCGTTTTCAGCTCTTCGGGGCGCACGGTCGCCCGGATGATCGACTCCATCCCTTTGACGATCCGCTCGGTCTCCTCGATCCGCGTGCCGATGGGCGCCTTGACGTTGATCCGGAACTGCGCCTCGTCCGACGGGGGGAAGAACTCCGTCCCGATGAGCGGCTTGAAACCGAAGTGAGGCGCCAAGACGAGGAAGAGGCTCGCCACGAAGGTGGCGGCGATCCCGCCGACGACGATGCGGCGGTGGCCCAGCGCCCAGACGATGATCTGCTGGTACACCTCCTCGATCCGCTCGAAGAAGCGCCGGGAGAACCGGAAGACGCGATCGCGGAGCGATCGGGAGGCCGGGTCGATCGGCTTCTCCGGCTGGAGGACCTTCAACGCCAGGAGGGGGGTGACGGTCCGGGACACCAAGAAGGAGGCGAAGAGCGAGATCGAGATCGTGAACGTGAGCGGGATGAAGAGGAGCTTGATCTGGCCCTCGAGGAACACCGTCGGCACGAAGACGATGATCGTCGTGATGGTCGCCGAGAAGATCGGCATCGCCACCTCGCGGGCGGCGTCCAGCACCGCCCGCCGGCGCTCCGTGCCCGGCATCGCCAGGTGCCGGTTGATGTTCTCCAGCTCGACGATCGAGTCGTCCACGAGCCGGCCGACCGCCAGGGCGAGGCCGCCCAGCGTGAAGACGTTGAGCGTCTGACCCAGGAAGTACATGACGATGAACGAGAGCAGGATCGAGAGGGGGATGGCGATCGAGATGATGAGGGTCGAGGTGAGCGAGCGCAGGAAGATCAGGATGACGAGGAAGGCGAGGGCCGAGCCCTGGAGGGCCTCGTGCCAGAGGCTCTCGATGGCCTGGCGGATGTAGGTCGACTGGTCGAAGGTGATCCCGACGTTCACGCCGGGCGGAACGCCGATGACCTGCGGGATGAGCGCCCGCACCTGGTCCACCACCGCGACGGTGTTCGCGCCCGGCTGCTTGTTGACGCGCATGAAGACGCCGCGCGTACCGTCGATCCGCACGATGGCCGTCTGCGTCTCGTGCGAGTCGACGACGTATCCGAGGTCCTTGATATGGATCGGCACGCCGCCGGCGCCCATCTTGCGGACGACGATGTCCTCCATCGGCCGGACGAGCCGGAACTGGTTGTTGGTGTAGATGTTGTAGTCGAGCCGGCCCACTTTGATGTCGCCCGCGGGCAGCAGGAAGTTCGAGTCGTTGACGGCCCGGACGACGTCGAGCACCGAGAGGCCCTTGGCGAAGAGCTGGTCGCGGTTCAGGTTGACCGTGATCTGCCGTACTTTGCCGCCGTCCACCGAGGCCGAGGCCACGCCGCCCAGGCGCTCGAGCTGGGGCTCGATCGTGTTGTAGGCGAGGTCGTACAGCTGCTTCTCGTCGAGCCCGCCGCCCGACGCGGTGACGAGGCATACCGGGATGTTCGAGAGGTCGAACCGAAGGACGAAGGGTTGCTTGATCCCCGAGGGGAGCGAGCTGAGGATCTGCTGGATCCGCTGGATGACCTCCGTCTGGCCGTTGTTGACGTCGGCGCCCCAGTTCATCCACAGGCGCACCGTCGAGAGGCCCTGCCGCGACTTGGACTCGACGAACTTGACGTCGCTGACGGCGCTCACCGCCTTCTCGATGGGGTAGGTGACGGTCTTCTCGATGTCGAGGACCCCGGCGCCGGTGTAGACGGTCCCGATGTTGATGATCGGGAGATTGATGTTCGGGAAGAGATCGATCGGGAGCCGCCCGAGGGCCACGAAGCCGAGGATGGCCACGGCCAGCGCCGCCATCAGGACCGCGATCGAGTTGCGCAGCGCGAGCAGCGTCATCCACATGCTACTTCTTCGCCTCCGCGTGGACCCTCTGACCCTCGCGCACCAGCTCCTTACCCTCGACGATGACGAGCTCGTCCCCGGCGAGCCCCTTGGTGACCTCCACGAGCGTGCCCTCGCCGACACCCGTGGCGATCGTCCGCTTGCCGACGACGCCGTTGTGCACGACGAACACGACCGGCGCGTCGCCCTCGTTCGAGACCGCCTCGCCCGCGATCAGGATCGCGCCGGGATGGCGGTCGATCACGAGCTCGA
>Ga0209235_1002396_pt1 | contig 10420 bp, 9 predicted proteins | sample GraSoi013_1_20cm_4_FD_185817 | JGI IMG/M metagenome (GOLD analysis project Ga0209235, IMG submission 185817) | Grasslands soil microbial communities from the Angelo Coastal Reserve, California, USA - Sample 09_25_2013_1_20cm (SPAdes) (version 2) | ecosystem: Environmental > Terrestrial > Soil >...
TGGGGACTCCTGCTCGTCAGCGGCCCGAAGGCGGCTGAGCTGATCAAAGCTTCGTTCGGAGCCGACATCAACGGGCTCAAGTCGCTGGAGTTCTTGATGCAGGAGATTGGCCGGCAGCAGGCTCTTCTGATCCGGACGGAGGAAACCGGCGAGACGGATATCGAGATCCTGCTCCCGGCCGATCAGTTGGTCACGGCCTGGGACTGCCTGTGGAGCGCCGGAGAGTCGATGGGTCTTAAGCCATTCGGAACCGAGGCGCGCGAGGCGCTCCGGCTCGAAGCCGGGCTGCCGAGGGCAGGCGCAGACTTGACCGATGAAATAGTCCCACCGGAGGCCAACCTGGAGGGGAAGGCCTTCAGCCTGTCCAAGGGCTGCTACCCCGGCCAGGAAGTGGTCGCGCGGATGGATACGTATGGAAGCCTGCGCCGGCGCCTGGTGGGCCTTATCCTGCGCGATCCCGTGCTCCCTCCGAAGGGCGCGAAGCTGTTTAGCGGCGAGCGCGAGGTCGGCTGGGTCAGCAGCGCCGCTCATTCCCCCTCGTTGGGATTCTCGATCGCGCTCGGGTTTCCGTTGCGCGACTTCACCACACCCGGCACCGCACTGACCGTCGAGGTCGAGGGCCGCCGCTACGACGCCACCGTCCGGCCGCTTCCGTTCTATGCCCCGCACTCGGCAGCAAGTCAGAACAAGACCACCAAGCCTTGACCCGCCGCCGGCTCGCCGGGTCAGGATGATTCTCTCGGAAGTCGTCGTTCCCAGAGCGTCGTTTTGGTGATCCTCTCGTCGAGCAAGGAGTCCGCGAGAGTCTCCATCGCCTTCTTCAGATTGACGTGGAGCTGCATCTCCTTCTTGCTCCGTTGCTCCTCCGGCAGTTCCTTGATGCGTCCCCTGGCGTAGATCGCCACCTCCATGCCGTCCCAGACCGTGATCCCCTTCTGGGTCTCCACCGCCTGGGCCTCCACCCGAACCGGACGGAAAGCCACACCGAACAGGTATCCTCCGCCGAACCAGATCGGCGTGCTGGTCAAGAGCTCGAAGCCGACATTGCCGAGGATGATCGCCGGATTCCAGGCGGTGGCCAAGCCGATGACGACGGATTCCCAGGTGATGTCCCCCACCATCCCGGCGGCCAGCCACTGCCAGCGGACTTTGCCGTAATCCTGCACGATCCCGGTGACGACCAGATCCACGTTCAGTCTCGCCCGGAGCTTGGCGAGCTGCTCCGGCGTGAGCTCCTCCACTGTCGTGATTCCCAGTTCGTCCAATGCTCGATCCGTTTCTTTCGGCAGGATCAACTCAAACGCCTCCTTGCTTGCCAGCCTTTCGTACATGAGCCGTCGCGCATCCTCCTGGACTTGCTTGACCGCTTGCTCGATTAACTGTGGCTCCTCTCCGTGCTTCAGTTCTCCACTCACACTTTGGATGGAAGACAAGCTCGTGATCTCAATGCCCATGTCGAACGGGAGCACCGCCAGTCTTGGCCGTTCAGCCCGCGGAGGATCCGGCTTCACGTCGGACTTGAACCACCCACAGGCCGCCACGCTGAGCCCCGCCCCCAGAATGATGACACACACGCCAGCACGGAACAGGTTGCTGCTGTTCATAAAACCAATCCCTTTCAAGCTTGAAAGACAAGGGAGGCAGTCGTGAACTGGTCTCAGACCTGGAGGCCGCCTCAGATGCGAAGCGGCGGGAGGAAACCCGCCAAGGAGGGTGGTACCGAGTGGTCAGAGGTCCCGACAACCAACTGGGAGAAGCGGGGAACAGAAGGGAGTGCCGCAAGCCCGCCAGCCGATCCCGCAAGCCCAACGCCGGGCCCGGCCGTCTTCACATCCGGCACATGTCCGCTGACGCTAGGCACCGTCGCGTTTTCGGCCGGATCTTCGAGGTCCGGCTGAGGAAGAGGGGATTCGGCAGCATTCGCCTCAAACGGCTCGAAGACCAGGTCTTCCACGACATCCGCCGAGGCAGTGGCAGCGAGGAGGATCGCCAGCCAGGAGAGCGCGAAGAGACTGTTCTTGTTTCGGAGCTGCCGCATGCTCGATCTCAAGCCGCTGCAAAAAACCTGTCCCTACTGTATCCCATGAGCAGCCAACAGGCAATCTTTCCAGTGATTGTGCCGGATCACGCCAGGGGAGGTGCGAACCCCTCACCTCGCGTTACCGTTCCGGATGGCGGGCTGCAGTCACCGCATCGGCGAACGCAAGCAGGCTTCTCCGCTCTCCATCGTTCAGGGCCAGGAGCAGATGGGTTTCCTCGGCGTGCATCAGCCTCAGACTGAGGAATGGCTCCTCCTGGCGTTTCTCCCGGTTCTCCCAGACGCCGTCAACGACCTGCACCTTGTCGAGCTCGCTGAGCGACACCACGTCGTACCGGAAATAGGAATCGCCGAACACCATGTCATAGAGCACCTTCCCGCCGGTCAATAGCAGGAGGTTAAACCGGCCCTGCTCTTCGTACCCTTCAGGCAGAAAGCGATTCACATGCAGCAAGGCCGCTTTCCGGTCGCCGAGCGCTGCTTGGATCTTTGCCTTCAGCGCCGGGTAATCAATCTGGAGCGCTCGCTCATCGGGACCGGTGGCGGCCACCGCCGCCGCGCGTGCTTTCTCAAAGACCTCCGCCGCCGTCATGAGACCACCCATATTGGATTCTCCCGTTTGAATTCACCTTCCAGTTCCCGATCGCTCAGTCGCGGGCCCGTGCTCGCCCCTGCATCATGAAAACGCCCCCTCACCCCACCCCTCTGCCCATCACCCGTTGCGTGGACCTGTTGTTTGGACCCGTTGCAGTGAGGAGCAACGGGCACCCCGAGCAACGGGTACCGAGGAGAGGCGAAGGTGAAGAGGGCCGACCGCTACCATAGCGGGGAGTTGTTCCGGAATGCAAGGGGCTAGTCGGTCCCGCGTGCCGCGAACGTCCGGACGAAGCGGGAAAGACCGGTCTCGTCGATGATCTCGACCCGCAGGCTAGTCCCACTCACCGTCACCAGTCCGAAGTTCGTAAACCCGCCTTCGCTATACAGCGTGGTCGGGCGCAAGGCCGGATCAGGCAAGACAGGCTGGATGGAGGCGGCGGACAGGGGGCCGCAGATGAACTCATGGAAGTCTACCGCGCCGTCCCCGTCTGGATCGTACGCGTTGACCTGCGCGTAATGGACATCGGCCGCCAGCCAGACCACATTCCTGATGTGGCGATCCCGAATCGTGCTGACGATCGTGCGGAGCTCGGTCTGGAATCCCGTCCCGTCCGTTCCACGGGCCCAACTATCGTTGCCGGGAATCTGAACGGTCCCGGCCTTCCGGTTGGAGAGCGACACACTCGTGGCGATGACCTTCCAGGTTGCGGTGGAGTGAATCAGCCCATCCAATAGCCACTCTCGCTGGGTGGCCCCCAGCATGGTTTTGCGCTCCCCATCCGGCTCTCCATTCCGGCTGCGATATTGCCGGGTGTCGAGGACGAACAGCTCCAGATCGGCGCCGCGGCGGAACGACCGGTAGAGACGGTGCGGATCCTCGGGCGGGGCCCCTATGGGCCAGTACTCGAGGAGGGCTTGGCGGCCGGCCGGCATCAGTGGCTCGTGCGGGCCGGAGAAGTTGTTCCGGACTTCATGGTCGTCCCAGGTGGCGTAGACCGGTACAGCGGATAAAAAGCGTTGCAGCGCCTGATCTCCACGCTGATAGCGGTGCTTGGCGCGAAAGTCCTCCAGCGTTGAGGCCACGAAATCCCCGCCGGGCACGTTCGGCGGCGACGGGCAGCGGTCGTCTCCGTAGATCAGGTCGCCGAGCAGCAGAGCAAAGGCCGGCCGGGTCCCCAGCATGCGATCAAAAATGGCGTAGCCGGAGCCTTCCAGTCGACATCGCTGTTGGCCTCCGAGGTCTCCGCCCCAGAGGAACGTCACGGTCTCTGGCACATCGGAGGAAGCCGAAGTCGTGAACTGACCGCGATCCGTCTCACGAACAGGATCCTGTTCTTCCCTGTCTGCCGGAACGACGCGATACTGATACGACGTGGCCGGCGCCAGTCCATCCAGGCGAAGCGTGGCCGTGAAGTCCTGTTCTTTGGTTGTCGTGATGACTGCGGACCGGGCGAACGCGACTTCACGACTGTTTCCTGAACCCCCCGGTGCCCATTCTACCCGCGCTCTCGCAGGGCCGGCGGTCCGAAACCAGACGAGAGCCGAATTGCTGGTCACATCTCCCGTGGCGACACCAAGAGGGAGATCCTCGTTTCCTGGGAATGGACTCGAGGGGGGGAGACCTGGTCGGTAGCCCGGGCCGCACGTGACAAGGAACGCCAGGAGCGTCAGAAGCAGGAACGTGAGGTGCCTGATGCGTGGAGCCTTTAGCACGGAACCCTGAGATACCGGAAATCACGCAGCACCGTCAAGCCACGACTCAATCGCCGTTGCATTCCGGCATGCCGGTCCGGCATACTCTCAGCAGGCAGACACGATTCACATGAGTTTTGAGTGGTTCTCAGTTGCAGGTTTGCACAACTCAGCACTCAGAACTCATCACTCAGGGCTGAGGCTGCTGTATGAGCGCGCAGGCCTGTTCGATTCATGGTTGCAAGGCTCGGGTTTATGCGCCGGCCGGGACCGGCTCACTCTGCAAAGAGCACTTCCTGGACTTTGTGAAGTGGCGGCGGCGGAAGGGACCGGGGATGTTTCACAAGTACGGCGCCATGACTATGGAAGAGCGCAACGCGCTTGCCGCCGAATGGGCCACGACGGTCAGGCTTGAAGAAATGCCTCCCTCCCCTCCTCCGAAACGCTGACGTCCCCTCCCCTGTTGCACTTTAAAGTGCAACAGGTACCCGGCACTTTTACTTCACTCGTCCTGCAGAGGGTGCGCCGCTTGCCCTCCACTGCGCGCGTCCAGCGAGCACTTTCCGAAGTGCGCGATGCGCGAGCACGAGAGGCTGCCCTGCCACCCACGCTCACCTCACCCCATGACGGGCGACCCATGATGATGAATCATCAGCCATCGGCCCTCAACCTTCTCGAACAGGTTCGTGGCGAGCACCCGGCTCTCCAGCCCCGCCTCTCCCTGCCGGCTGGTAATGTTCTCCGTACAGATCACCCAGCCCACATCCCCCGCGACCTGGATCTGGATTTCGGTGAGATTGAACTTCATCGAGAACGTGTTGTTGAAGATCAGGACCCAGGAATCGCGAACGGCTGGCCAGCCGACTCGGAGGGTCCAACCGGGATGGACACAGGTCACGTACTCCTGTTGGGCCCAGACCCGATCCATCCGCATGATATCCAGACTTTCGAAGGCCTCGTAGAACTCCCCGTTCGCGCGGGCCACCTCTTCAATCTTCTCCTTGATCATGCGCCTCCCCTCGCTCCGGCTCAGGCGCCATCTTACTCTAAACGCGCCTCTGGATACACGGTCCCATTCATAGCGGGCGAGGCAGACACAGACTTGGGGAATCCGGAGCCGACCTCTGACAGGTCAGTCGCCGCGCGCGGGGTCGCCGTGGTTGGCATTCGCCGCCGTCCACGACCTCACGTGCGGAACAATGGCGGGCTCGGGGGAGTTATCCTGGCTCAACACCTGGAAAGAACTTCTTGATACAATCCGGACAGATGCCGTGACTGAACTCGGCTTCCGAATGTTCTCGGATGTACGCTTCCACCAACTGCCAGTATCCCCGGTCATTGCGGATCTTCTTGCACGACGCGCAGATCGGAATGAACCCACGGAGGACCTTGACTTCCCTGAGGGCTTGTTCCAATTCTTGAGTTCTCTTTTTCAGTTCCTGCTCCCGGGCCTTGCGGCTATCCATCTCCTGCTTGAGTTTCAAGGCTGATCCAACCCGTGTTCGGAGTTCGATCTTGTTCACCGGCTTGTTGATATAGTCCATGGCGCCTGCGGCAAAGGCCAATTGCAACTTCTCTCGCTGGGCCATCGCGGTCACCATGATGATGGGGATGTCCCGATAGCGTTCGACCTCTTTGATCCGACGGCATGTTTCTATGCCGTTGATGTCGGGCATCTGGATATCCATCAGGATGAGGTCGACGCTCGTCCCATCTCCTCCCGAAGAATCCATCCCGAGGTGCTTAAAGGCTTGTTCTGCCGATTCCGCAGTCAGCAGGTCTTTGTACCCCCCCGTCTGGAGGATCGATTGGAGCAGGAGCAGGTTCTCGGCCGAGTCATCAACGAGCAGGATGCTCATACAGTCCTCATGCGTCCTGCAGGGCGGGGCGATTCACGACCCTGCTTGACAGTGTGAGTGCCCAGGTTCTACGGTGAGCCGGTCTATTTGTACACGATCTCCACACTCTCCAGGTAGACAGAAAGCTGTTTGACCCACTTTCGGATCTCTTGGAGATTCTTGTTCGATGCCGCCTTCTCGAGGCTTCCCCCGATATCGGTGATGGCGTGAAACCCGTACCCACCGCCATCCCCCTTCATGGTGTGGCCTAGGGCCTCGATCGTCTCATAATCACTCCGCTCCACAGCCGCCACAAGGGACTTGACGTCTTTATGCCGGCTCTTAAGGAATCCGGGGACCAGCTCTTTGAGATCCGGGTCCACGTGGACGATAATTTTGTCGCCTCGGTTTGGGTCACATGTTTGGGTCATGTTTTCAGACTCCCCGTATGCGCGGCGATGGCTTCCATCAGCACCGCTTTTCTGATGGGTTTCGTCAGGTGGGAAGAGCACCCAGCCGCAAGGCTTTTTTGTATCTCTTCTTTCAGCGCAAACGCGCTGAGGGCGATGATCGGAGTGGCCTTGACCGAGTGTTCCTTCTCCCACTTTCTGATGGCTCTCGTGGCGGAATAGCCGTCGGTCACCGGCATTTGCATATCCATCAGGACCAGATCGTACCGTCCGGCAGTAAACTTCTGCACCCCACTCTCGCCGTCTTCTGCCATCTCAATCTGACAGGGTGTACTCTTCAGATAGGCTTGGATCAAAACCCGGTTGTCGGAGGAATCGTCCACGAGCAGAATTTTCAGAGCGGGCAGTACTTCCGAGAAAGGCGATCCCACCACGGGGTAGGGTTCCGGTCTCGCGGCTTTCGGTTTGCCGATGGCCGCGGTGATGGCGTTCAGCAGGCCGGAGCGATCGACCGGCTTCGAGAGGTACCCCGCCAGACCCAATTCCCTGGCCCGGGCCAGATCGCCGCTCCGGTGGTCGGAGGTAAACAAAATGACCTTCATGTCCGACATGCCCAGCGTTTTCACGACGCGCTCCGCAATCTTGAATCCATCCTCACCCGGTGTGGAGTCGTCAAATAATAGCAATCCGTACGACGCTCCCGCCTCTTTCGCCCGGCTGAGTTCGGCCAATGCTTGCTTGCTGCCTTCGGCCTCCGCCACCTGCGCACCCCAGGACGTCAGCATTTCTTTCAGGATGAGACGGTTTGCGGTGTTGCCGTCCACAACGAGGCACTTCAGTCGCTGCAGATTTGCCGTCGGGAGGGTCGCGTAACGATCCTGCTCGGGTTGGGTCTTAAACCCTGCCGAAAAGTAGAAGGTGCTCCCACGTCCGACGATGCTCTCGACCTGCATGTGCCCCTCCATCAATCGCACCAGGCGCCGCGAGATGGTCAATCCGAGCCCGGTTCCCCCGTATCGACGGGAGGTGGAGGAGTCGGCTTGCGTAAAACTCTCGAAAATCTGGCTCAGTTTGTCTTTAGGGATCCCGATCCCGGTGTCGGCGACCGAGAAACGGAGACGGCCGGCTTCCTTGCTTTCCGGATCATTCTGGACACGCAGCGAGACCTTGCCCCTCTCGGTGAACTTGATGGCATTCCCGAGGAGATTGACGAGAATCTGGCGCAGGCGGTTCGGATCCCCCACCAAATTGGTGGGCACGTCCGGCGACACCTGCCAGTCCAGCTCAAGCTGCCGCTCCCGAGCGGTGACCGCCATCATTTCCGTTGTGCGTTCGATGAGATCGTTCAGATCGAAGTTGATTTCCTCCAGTTCAAGGCGGCCCGCTTCCACTTTGGCCAGATCAAGAATATCGTTGATCAGGTTCAGCAGGGTGTGCCCCGCCTTCCGAAAAATCTGGACATACTGCCGTTGCTCCGGGTTCAACGCCGTCTCCCAGAGCAGGTCGGCCATCCCGATGATGGCATTCATCGGGGTGCGAATCTCGTGACTCATGCTGGCAAGGAATTCACTCTTGACACGGGCAGCCGCTTCAGCCGTTTCTTTGGCCGTTTGCAGTTCGTCCTCCGCCCGTCTCAGCTCGACGATGAAATCGACGAGGTGAGATTTTTCCTGCCCCGCTCTGCGAACCGTCTCCGTGGTGACCCCGTAAAAGATCGCCATGATGAGCAGGAGCGGAACCCGGATCAGGGCACCTTCCGAGATCCCACCGGCTCTGACGCTGTCGAAATACAGGAGCAATCCGTACGCCCCGCACACGACAAGCGAAAGAAGAAACATCTGCTTCATCGTACGGGTTGCGGCGGCGAGCAGCATGATGGTGAAGTAGGACAGGTAGAGGTCGGAGCTGGCATTCCCGGAGAGATAGATGACGTACGACGTGAGGGCCGTATCGCCCAGCGCCAGCGCGCCCGTGAACCAGGCGGTCCACAACACGCGGATCGGAACCACCATCAGACCGGCCGTGAGCAATATCAGGCACAGGATGGCGAAGAGCCCAGCCTCACCGGAAAGGTTCGACTCTTTGCTGAACAACAGTTGGTAAGAAAGAACAATGGATACGAGGGTCTGGAGCAGGAGGACCTGGAACCGAGGAGAGGCATATCCGGGAATGGGGCCGTCCAGGGGCTCCGGAATCACCGCCTCGAACCTTGTGGCTTCGTCGGACATCATCGAACGGTAGACACCCTGCCGCGTATTGACCTGCTGACGCCGGAGGACTCCATGAGAGGGAAATTAACCTGGCGACGATGGCATGCTGCGGCCGTCACGGGGAGCAGGACGACGGCTCGCCCGCCATGCGGATGCGAGGACGGCCCGCGTCCTGGGCCCGACCCATGGCCTCATCGGCCTCGCGCATGCGGTCTCGCTTAGTCTGGGTGTGATTCGTCCGTACCGCGCCGAGGGTCGAGTTGAGCGGGACCCCGTTCTCCGGCGACTCATCAACGACCAGGATCCTCACGCCTTCATTGGGCGGACCGGGTCTGTGACTGTTTCAAGAGGTCCGTGACCTCATCGATGGGCAGTGGCTTGCTGAACGCGAACCCCTGGATATCGACACACCCGTTCTCACGCAGAAAGGCGATCTGGTCATCGCTTCCAACCCCTTCGGCGATCACCTTCATCTTGAGGGCATTGCCCAGGGCGACGATGGCCTTGGTAATCAACGCGCCATCGGACGTCGTCGTGCAGTCCTGGATAAAGGCCTTGTCAATCTTGAGGGTATTCAGAGGGAAGCGTTTCAAGTAGTTCAGCGACGAATACCCCGTGCCAAAATCGTCTACGCAGAGCCGGACGCCGAGCTTTCTCAACGCGTGCAGGGTCGTCAGGGTCGACTCAGAGGTGTTCACGATCATGCCTTCGGTGAGTTCCAGTTCCAGAAAACGGGCATCCAGCCCCGTCTCTCGCAGCACCCGCGCCACCACCTGGACGAGATCATATTGGGGAGTCAGCTGACGAGCGGAGAGGTTCACCGAGACGATCAGCCCGTGGTACCCCGCATCGTGCCACGCCTTCGTGTGAGTGCAGGCCGTCCGCAACGTCCATTCACCGATCGGGACAATGAGACCGCTGTCCTCGGCTACCGGGATAAATTGAGTCGGGGGCACGAGGCCCAGGTCCGGATGCTGCCATCTCGCTAAGGCTTCCAGGCCGGTGATCTGACCTGTGCTCAGATCCAACTGTGGTTGGTAGTGCAGGAAGAGCTCTTCGCTTTCGAGCGCCTTGTTGAGTTTGTTCTCCAACAAGAGCCGCTTCACAGCTCGAACGTTCATATCCGCCTTGAAGAACTGAAGGGTGTTCTTGCCCTGCGCTTTGACATGGTTCATGGCGGTGTTGGCGTTCTTGATCAGCGTGTCGGGATCACTGGCATCCAATGGAAACACCGAGACCCCGAGGCTGGCCGTGACCACGACCTCGTGGCCGCCCAGGGATAACGAAGGCGCCATGGCCGCCTGCAGCTTCTGCGCAAGACGCGCCGCATAGTCCGGCGAGGAAATATTCTCCAGGATGACGCCGAACTCGTCGCCGCCGAACCGCGCAACCGTATCGCTCTTCCGGAAGCAACTGGTGAGCCGTGCCGAGACCGCCGTTAACAGCAGATCGCCCATCGTATGCCCGAGCGTGTCATTGATTCGCTTGAAGTCATCAAGATCGAGTACGAGAACGCCGACCAACTGATCGTTGCGGAGCGCTCGCTCCAGCGCCTTGTCCAGCAGGTCCGTAAAAAAGCGCCGATTGGGCAGGCCGGTGAGGGGGTCGTAGTTCGTCAGGGCATTGCGCTCGAGC
>Ga0209235_1002398_pt1 | contig 10415 bp, 4 predicted proteins | sample GraSoi013_1_20cm_4_FD_185817 | JGI IMG/M metagenome (GOLD analysis project Ga0209235, IMG submission 185817) | Grasslands soil microbial communities from the Angelo Coastal Reserve, California, USA - Sample 09_25_2013_1_20cm (SPAdes) (version 2) | ecosystem: Environmental > Terrestrial > Soil >...
CTTCGGCTTCCCCCACCGCCCAGGAGAACGTCTCGATGTCATTGATCGGTTGCTGGTCGCCCGCGTTGGACCCCTTGTGGGCGTCGCCGCTCGGCACACTCCCCCACACCCAGTTGCTGGCCGCGCACCCCCACGAACCGGCAGAGCTCGAGCTGCAGTCCAGTGACCGGTAGGCGGCGATGAGGGTACCCTCGACGCCGGCCTTGGTCTCGAGCGACGCCTCCACCACGGTCCCCTGGGGCGGGATGTTCAGAAAATCCTTGCAGGCGTACGCGCCCCCGGCGGCGAGTATCACGACCGCCATTCCGTAAAGCAATCGGTTCCGATCTTGCTGTTTCATCGTCTTCCGTCCTTGAGTAAAGACGAGTCGCTAGAACGTGGTCGAAATGCCGATAGTGAACGTTCGGTTGCTGGGATACGAGCCCTCATCGACACCGCGGAACTGGTCCCGGATGTCGCCGGCCGCCCCGAAGGTGCTCCAGGCCGGGAGCGCTGGATCGAGCCCCGAGTACCCGGTGATGGTGAACAGGTTTTCCGCCTGCACATAGACGCGCGCGGCCGGGACCCACCGGATCCAGGCCGGCGGCAGGTTATACGCGACCTGCAGGCTGCGCAGCCGGACGTACGAGCCGTCCTCGATCCAATAGCTCGAGAACTGCCGGCTGAACGCGGCATCGTTCCCGTCCAGTCTGGGATATTTGGCGTCCGGGTTCGTCACTTTTCCCGGGCAGATATAATCGGTCCGAGGCGTCGGCGCAGGGGCACACGGTCCATCCAGCACCACGGAGTTGGCCAGCAGGTCGCTCCGCACGTTGGTGTCGAAATAGCGGAACACGTACCAGTACTTCTGCGCGTTGAAGATCTGGTTCCCGAACGTCCCGAACACCGTAGCGCTGACTTCCCAGGCTCCGCGGCGCAGGTTGAGATCCAATCCGCCGGTGAAGTCCGGATGAGGGCTCCCGATGATGGCCCGGTCGGCGCCGGTGATCGTGCCGTCCCCGTTCAGGTCTTTGAACTTGATCCGGCCGGGGCGCGCGCCGTCGTTCCAGAACGGGGCGGCATCGAGCGAGTCTTTGTAGTAGCCGTCCGCCACCAGGCCGTAAAACGCCCCGATCGGCTGGCCGAGCATGTTGATCACGGGATTCTGTTCCCGCAGCGAAATCGGCCCGGTGAAGGACTGGGTCCCGAGGGCGTCGATCTGGACGATCTTGTTGCGATAGTGGCTGCCGTTGAAGGTCACGCTCCACAAGGTTCCCGAGCCGATGCTGCTGCGGTAACCGATGGAGAAATCGATGCCGTTGTTTCTCATCTTCCCGATATTGACGATCGGGGGAGCGGCGGAGCCTGCGGCGGCCGGAGTCCGCGGGTCGAACAACAGATTGTTCGTGTTCCGCCGGTACACGTCCGCGCTAAAGGTGCCGCGACCTTCGAGAAACTCGAGGTCCAGTCCGACGTTGGTGGAGCGTTGCTCTTCCCACTTCAGCTCTACGTTACCGATGGCCGTCTGCTTGAATCCCGCCCGGATCGCCGTGGGGCTCGTTCCCCCAATGTCATAGAAAGTGTCGCCCCGGTCGCCCCCGAACTGGCTGACGATCCGTCCGGCAGGGATCTGCTGGTTACCGGTGACCCCCCAGCCGAACCGCAGCATCATGTTCGAAAACAGCGAATTGTGCGACAAGAAAGATTCCCGCGACAGCCGCCAACCTGCCCCCACCGCCGGGAACGTTCCCCATTGATTATCCGGCCCCAAGCGGGAAGAGCCGTCGCGGCGCAGCGTGAAGCTGAGATAGTACTTGTCCGCAAAGTTGTAGTCGGCCTTGCCGAAGTAGGACAAGAGCGAAGCCTGCCCGCCGCTACTGCTGACGTTCTTGGTGGTCGGATCGCACAGCGCATCCTGGATGTAGCGCGAGTCCACGCCGGGGTTGAGCAGGTTCGCACAGCTGCCGGCCTCGAACCGATTGGTGTTCTTGGTCGCTTCCTGGCCTAACAGCACGGCCAGATTGTGCTGGTTGAGCGTGTGCGTATAGTTGAGCGTGTTGCTCCAGGTCCACTCGGTGAACAGGTTGTAGTTCTCGTTGATGCCGTTGACGTCGGTCACCTCCGAGTTCTCGGGCGTGGTGGGCGCGAACCCATGGAATGAATTCTGACCGAGGTTGAACCCGAGCCGCGTCTTCAGGGACAGGTCGTGGGCGGCGTCGAACCCGGCGAACACGTTCCCGAAGATGCGGTCGTTGGTGCTGATGTCGTGCTGATGGGAGTCAGCGATCTTGAGCGGATTGGTCAGGTTGGAGAGGCCGACGGCCTTGCCGGAGGCGAAGTACCCGTTGATATCGTAGACCGGGACCACCGGCTGCTGCATGATGTTCTTGCCGATGATGTTGTCCTCGCCGAGGGCGTCGTCGTCGAGCCCGCCGTAGTGCCGCTCGCGCGACGCCGTGATGTTCTCCCCGACGCTCGTCCGCCCCATGTTGAACGCGGTGTTGATGCGCATCCCCCCCCGCTGCAACCGGGTAAACGCCGCGGTCCCTTCCTGATCGAGGAAATTGAACGACACGTGGTACGCGTTATCGTCCCCGCCACCCGACACCGCGAGATTCGCATCGCGGTACTGACCGGACCCGAACACCGCCTTCCACCAGTTCGTCCCGGGGCTGCCGGGCATGATGAGCGTGGAAGGGTACTTGTAGGTCGTCGGATCCACGACGGTCGTGCAGGTGGGGCCGGCGGCGCTGCAGCTCTGGCCCTTGCCATCGTTCGGCCAAATATAGGCGGGCACCGTCGGATTGTTGGGATCCCCGTAGATGTTCCTCGGGACGGCGGTTCCGGCATTCTCGTATGCGGTCTTGACGACTTTGAAGTAGTCGAGCGCGTTGAGCGTGAGGATGTCGTCCATCCCGTGCGTCGGCGTGGCCACACCGGTTCTGACGTCCAGGGAGATCCGCCGCGGTCCCGGTCTGCCGCGCCGCGTTTCGATGATGACGACGCCGTTGCTCGCGCGCGAGCCGTAGATCGACGCTGCCGAGGCGTCCTTCAGGACCTGGATGGATCCGATCTCGCTCGGGTTCAGCCAGTTGAGGTACGTGTCCTGAACGGGAGTCCCGTCCACGATGTACAGCGGATCGTTGTTCTGGAACGAGCTGACGCCCCGGATCCGCACCGTGGTGCGTGAGCCAGGAGACCCGCCCGCCTCGACGGTCACGCCGGACACCTGGCCATCGAGGCGCTGCAGCACGCTGGTCGAGGTCTGCTGGGAAATGCCCGCGACGTCCACGGTGGCCACGGCCCCGGTGATGTCGGCCCGCCGCTGCGTCGTGTAACCGGTAACGACGACCTCGGGCAGCACGGTGACGGCACGCTCCATGACGACGTCGATGGTGGCGCGCCCGCCGACGCTCAGCCCGACGCCGCGATACCCGATGCGATTGAAAACCAACACGGCGTCGCTCGGAGCCGTCAGCGAGTACTTCCCCTCGTCATCGGTAACGGCGCTGGTCGTGGTCCCTCGGATGCGGACCGAGGCTCCCCGAATCTTCTCACCATCGGGCGCGGTGACTTTACCGGAGACCTGGATCTGCTGCTGGCCAAATGCGGGTGCGCATATGACCAGGGTCAACAGCACGCTCATCCCCACTGCACCAAGGAAACGCTTACCCTGCAGCATGTCTTTCATAAGGGCGCCCTCATCCTGCGGGTCGTCGCATGGCCTTCAGGCCTTGCTTGGTGATTAGGTCGCGGTACGTCATGAGTTGAACGTTCCGGGCCTTCAGGGCCCCGGCGAACCTGTCCGACGTGAGCGCATCCAGTTCTCCCTGACGATTCTTGCTCATCTCGGGGAGGGGCTGATCGGTGTTCATGTCCAGCAACGCGCCCAGCTCCGGATCGTCGATCCCCACGTGTGTGACTACGACATTCACTCCGGGCCGCAAGCGATCGATCAACGCCACCAGGCTATCCACCTTGTCTGGCGGCGCCGCCCAGTACTGAGGAGCATCCATCGCCTCCCCGAAATACTCCGACATGCCCAGCGCATATTCGCGCGCCAGCCGCTCGGTGACCTCACGGAACTCGGGGTAATGAACAGCCGTGCCCATGTGGAAATCGACGTAGTCGATCTTCAGTCCCGAATGGAGCGCTCGCTCGACCTGCGCCCGCAGCTCCTTTTCGATTTGTCGCACATCAGCGTGGTTCTGGTGCAGGGCCTCGGCAGACTGGAAAAAGTATCCGTTGGAGTCGACCAGCGTCGGAACCGCCTCGCGACCCGATACCGGTCCCCACCGATAGTTCTTCCACTCCGAATTCAGCGTCAGGTGAATGCCTACGGCGACCTCGGGATGTCGCTTCAGGAGCTGCACGGTTTCCTGGTACCAGGGACAGGCAAACATCACCGACACCGAGAGGGGAAGGCCGGTGTCGATGAGCCGTTGCAGCGCGCGGTTTACGCTGTGACTGAACCCAGCGTCGTCGGTGCGGATGATCAAGTACACCGGACTGGAAGTACCCGCATGTTCCGTCGTGCCGGCCTGACCGAAGCTGGCAGTCGGCGAGGTGGCAAGCAGGACACAACCGTACACAGCCAGTAGAGGTACCGCTCGCATATGCGAGTCCTCAGGGCGTCCCACAACCTCTGACGGGCGCGAGGCACGTTGCCGATACAGACCGGCAGCCTGGGCGACGCGACGAGCTGCGCCCGCGTGCGACCGCGGACGCTGGGCAATAAAAGACGCGGCCCAGCTTGACCTGTCAAGGAGACCGACGGGGATTGTGAAAAAAAGCACAAAGGTCGACGGCCTTGGCGAGCGGACCGACGATCGCTAGCGCTAGGATCGGCGGCGCAGGGTACAGCGCGCCGAGCGCTGCCACGTGATAGTCGCCCGCCAGCCGGATCCCGGCCTCCACCACCGCCACGAGCGCGGCCACGGCGATCCGCCCCCGCAGCGAGCCGACCGTCGTCTTGGGATCGGTGATCATAAAGAAGATGAACAGCTGGTACATCGGGCCTGTGATCGGCGCGAGCTCGGCGACCAGTGGCGTACCGACGATCGCGCTGCGTGCCGCGGCGAGCAGCCCGTAGCAGATCACGTACGTGAGGGTCACGTGCAGCACCCGCACCCGCGAGGCGATCAAGAGCCCGAACGCCCAGATCACCGCATTGGTGGCGAGGTGGTTCCCCCACTGATGACTGAGGATCGCCACGCTGCCCGGCGCGATCACGAGCAGCAGGCTGATCGCAAAGTTGCTCGGGTTCCACAGGTGCTGGCCGCGATACGCCAGCACGTACTTCGAGGCGATGGCCAGGAACGCGCCCAGGGCAAACGGCCAAAGGAGACCGGCCCGCGGCTTGAGGAGCAGCGCGAGACTGACGCCGGTGACGTAGGCGCTCTGGACCGCCGCACTGCGGCCCCCGACCAGGCGCGCCAGGGCGAGCTCGGTCACGACGCACACGCCGAGGGTGATGGCGAGGCGGTCGTAGCCGCCCAGGATCCCGTAGCGCGCTTCCCCCACCACGAGAATGAGCGTGATGAGGAACGAGACGAGGTAGCGGGGATCGACCTCGCCCAGCCGGGCCCACAGCGTCCGGCTCCGCCCGCCGAGCGCCGCGAGCGCCGCGGCGGTCACGGCACCGCGCCTGCGGGGGGGGGCGACTCGGTGATGAGGTTGAGGCGGTCGACGACGGCGTGTTCGACCACCTGGCGCGCGCCCGACGGCCAGCGGATCACCACCCGGTCTACGCGCGCCGCGCCGCCCAGCCCGAAGTGCAGCCGCCGGTCGTTCTGACTCGCGAAGCCCATCCCGCCGTCCACGATCTTGAGCTGGCGGGTTCCCCCGGCTTCGACCGTCACTTCCGCGCCGATTGCGCTGCGGTTGCTGCGCGTCCCCACGAGCTTGAAGGCGATCCAATGGTTGCCCGGCACGACGGTATTCTTGTAGACCAGCGCCGGCTCGTTCTGGTTCGCGACCACCACGTCGAGCACCCCGCGATTGAACACGTCGACCAGCGCGACCGCGCGCCCGTCGTATTCGTCGGTCACGCCGGCGGCCGCTGCCACATCCATCCAGCCTGCCAGCCCGCGGTTGACGAGCACCCGCGACCGCTCGTACCCGGACAGGCTGGCGCTGCCGATGGCGGGCCAGTTGCGGGCGTCTTCGAACACATTGCCGTTCGCCCCGGCGACCTTCGACATCGCGTACCAGTAGCTCCGGTCCCGGGCGCCCGAGACGTAGCCGTTGACGATGAACAGCTCGTTGCGCCCGTCGTTGTCCAAGTCGCCCAGCTGCGCTCCCCAGGCCCACCCGGCGTCGACGATGGCGCCTTCGGCCCCTTGCTGGAAGCGCCCCAGCTCCGGCAAGAAGTTGAGGCGCAGGTTGTTGCCCTGGAACAGGTAGCCGCGCTCCGAGATGTTGGTCACGAACGCATCGAGCCGACCGCGGTTCAGCACGTCGCCGAGCGTGGCGGACATGCCGCTCTTCGAGTCGCCCTCGAGGCCGGCCCTGGTCAGCACGAACCGCTTGCCGGAATCGTTGACGAACAGCTCTTCCGGCCCGTAGTCGTTCGCGAGGAACAGGTCGGGCCAGCCGTCGCCATTGAAGTCGGCCGCGGCCGCGGCGAGGGTCCAGCGCGTGCTGCCGACGCCCATTTGGTCGGTCACGTCCTCGAAGCGACCGTTCCCGACATTGTGGAACAGGCGATTCTTCCCGCCGTTGGTCGCGAACTCGAAGCTGTTGTGCATGATGCGGGTCGTCTGCAAGTGCCAAAAATCGATGTCGGAGCGGAAATAGCCGGTGACGTAAAGATCGAGCAGCCCGTCCCGGTCGTAGTCGAGCCACACCGCCCCATTGCTGTTCATCCAGTGGCGCAGCCCCGCGGCAGCGGTCACGTCCGCGAAGTGCAGGCCGTCGAGATTCCGGAACAGCTGGAGGTACCCCCATTTGTAGACGAGCAAGTCCTCGAGCCCGTCGTTGTCGAAGTCGCCCCACACGGCGCCCATCGACACGCCCTCGCCGGGCCGGTTCAGATCCGCCAGCCCCGCGCGCGCCGCGACGTCGCTGAACGTCCCGTCGCCCCGGTTGAGATAGAGCGCGTTGGGGAACCCGAACCGGCTGTTCGTGAAGTAGAGGTCGGGCCACCCGTCGTTGTTGACGTCGCTGACGGATACCGAGGCCCCGAGCGCCGTCACGAGCGGGGCGATGTTGTCGATCCGGGAATCGAGCGTCGGCGCGTGATGCACGAAATCGATTCCCACATCGCGCGCTACGTCGCGGAGCGAAAAGCCCGGAGCGGCGGCGCTCCCTCCGGCGACCTCTGCCGGCCGCCCGCGGTTCAGCGCGACGACCGCGAAGACGGCTCCGAGGAACACCGTGGTGAGGGCGAGCCGGCGCACGCGCAGGGACGTCACGCCGTGAACCATATCGCGTGGTCTTGTCCGTCGGCAAGGATCGAACGATGTTGCTAGCCCCATGATCCGGAACGCCCTGACGAGTCTTGGCGTCGCCGCGACGCTGCTCCTCCTCGGCTGCCGCGGCCGGCAGCCAGCGGGGGGGGGCCTCGAGCGCGACGCCGCTATCCTGGCGGCGCGGACGCTCGGCCTCGCGTACCTGCGGAGCGAGCAGCTCGCCCAGGCGGAAACGGCGTTCCGCAAGATTGTCGCCCTGGCGCCCGATCAGGCGCTGGGCTACGCGAACCTCGGACTGGTGCACCTGCGACAGGGCCGCTACGACGCGGCCGAGCGGGAGATCCGCCGGGCGGCGGCCCTGGATACGGCGAGCGACGACATCGCCCTCACGCTCGCCAAAGTGTACGAGCTGACGGGCCGCACGGCCGAGGCCCGTCGCGAAGTGGACCGCGTGCTGCGACGCAGCCCGGACGATCTCCGCGCGCTGTACGAGCTGGTCGAGCTCGATCCGGCGTCCAAAGAGACCTACCTCCGGCGCATCGTGGAGCGCGCGCCCAGCAACGTGGCAGCCCGGCTCGACCTCGTGGACGTGCTGCTCGCGCGCGGGGGGGGCGGGGCGGACGCGGCGGCGGCCCAGCTCGAGGCGCTGCAGCGGCAGCTCCCCGAGCTGCCGCGTGAGGCCAACCGGTTCTTCCACCAGGCCCTGACCCTGGCGCGCGCCGGTCGCGCCGCCGCCGCGGCCACGCCCGCTACGACGTTCCATCGCTTCATGGAGACCACGGCGGCCTACCAGGCGAGCCTGCAGAAGCTGCGGGGTGCGAACGGCGCGCTGCCGGGATACCCGATCCTCACGTTCAACCCCGTCATCACGCCCCCGGCGCAGGACGCGCGCGCGATCGCGGCGGCGATCCGCTTCAGCGACGTAACCACCACCGTTGGGCTCGCCGGCGTGCCGCCACTCCCCGACACCGCCACCGCAGTCGCGCTCGCGACCGGCGATTACGACGGCGACGGCGGGGAGGATGTGTTCGTCGGGGGACGCCTATTCCACAACGAGCTGGCACGCGCCACCGAGACGACTACCCGCGCCGGCATCCAGGTACGCGATCGGGCGGCCGGCGCGGCGTTCGGCGACTACGACAACGACGGACGGCTCGACCTGTTCGTCGCGACCGCGAGCGGCGGAGCACTGTACCGCAACACGGGAGACTCGTCGTTCACGGACGTCACCGCCGCCGCCGGCCTCGGCAGCGCGCCGCCAGCCACGACTGCGCTATTCGTGGATCTCGATCACGACGGCGACCTCGACCTGTTCCTCGCCACGGCCGCTGGGAACCGGGTCTACCGCAACGTCCTCAACGGGCGGTTCCAGGAAATGGCCGGTCCGATGGGCCTGGACGGCGGAGGTGGGAGCCGCGACGCCGCCTTCGGGGACTTGGACGGCGACGGCCTCACGGACCTCGTCGTCGTGCGAGCAGACGGGCGTCTCACGCTCTTCCACAACGCGGGACAGGGCCGATTTGAGGACGCGACGGCGGCCAGCGGCCTGGCGCACGCCGGGCCGCCGGGCCGCGCGGCCGCGGTCGCCGTCGGCGACTACGACAACGACGGGTTCCTCGACCTGTTCGTCGCCTCGGCGGGCGGAACGGCGCCCGTCCTCTACCGGAACCGTGGCGATGGCACCTTCGAGCCGGATCGCCGCAGCGCGGCGCTCGAGGCGCTGCGCGCCCTCGCCGCGCGCGCTGCCCTCTTCTTCGATTTCGACAATGATGGCTTCCTGGACCTCGTGGTGGTCGGCGCCCCGACACAAGCGGGAGCACGCGGCGTCTACCTGTTCCGCAACGACCAGACTGGACGTTTCCTCGATCGCTCTGCGATTCTGCCGAATGACTTGCACGCCGCCCGCCGGGTCGTGGCGGTGGACTACGATCGCGACGGCGATCTCGACCTCCTCGTTATGGGAGAAGACGGGCGACCGCGGCTGCTCCTCAACGACGGTGGCAACGCGAACCAGTACGTGCAGGTCGAGCTCGCCGCCCTGCGGACGGGGAGCGGCAAGAACAACCGCTTCGGCATCGGCTCGACGCTCGAGCTCCGGGCGGGCAAGCTGTACCAGGCGCGCGTCGTGACGGGGCGCGTGACGCATTTCGGGCTGGGCCAGCGCATCAAGGCCGACGTGCTGCGCGCGCGGTGGCCCAACGGGGTCGCGCAGACGGTCTACTACCCGGGGACCGACGAGGACATCCTGGAGCAGCAGATCCTCAAGGGGTCGTGCCCATTCCTGTACGCCTGGGACGGCGCGGCCTTCCGGTTCGTTACGGACGTCATGTGGCGCAGCGCGCTCGGCATGCCGCTCGGCATCATGGCCGGCGGAACCGACATCGCGTCGGCGCCGCCGCACGCCTCACGGGAATACATGCGGGTGCCGGGCCGCGCCCTCGCGCCCCAAAACGGCCGCTACGTCCTGCAGCTCACCGAGGAGCTATGGGAGACCGCCTATCTCGACCAGGTGAAGCTGCTCGTGGTGGACCACCCCGACTCGGTGGATGTGTACGTTGACGAAGGGTTCGTGCCGCCCGCCCCGGGGCCCGCGGCGCTGCGGCTGTACTCGATCGCGCATCCCCGGCCCCCCGTCGCCGCGACCGACGAACACGGCACCGATCTGCTCCCCGCGCTGCGCGCGCGAGACGATCGCTACGTGGCACCGCTCGCGCTCACGCGCTACCAGGGCCTGGCCACCCTCCATGACCTCGTCCTCGACTTCGGCGATTTGGGCGACTTGGGCGGCCGGGACAGCGTCTACCTGTTTCTCGCCGGGTGGATCTACCCGACCGACGCCAGTATCAACATCGCCTTGGCCCAGGCGGGGAAGCCCGGCGTCATCTTTCCCTACCTCGAGGTGAAGGATCCACTGGGCCGCTGGCGCCGCGTCGCCGAGGTGGGCTTCCCCTCGGGCAAGGACAAGACGGTCGTCGTAGATCTCACGAGGAAGTTCCTGAGCGCCGATCACCGCGTGCGTATCCG
>Ga0209235_1002404_pt1 | contig 10407 bp, 12 predicted proteins | sample GraSoi013_1_20cm_4_FD_185817 | JGI IMG/M metagenome (GOLD analysis project Ga0209235, IMG submission 185817) | Grasslands soil microbial communities from the Angelo Coastal Reserve, California, USA - Sample 09_25_2013_1_20cm (SPAdes) (version 2) | ecosystem: Environmental > Terrestrial > Soil >...
GTTTGGTCGGGACTGAAAGTTGTTTTAGTTCAGTTAGGGAGGTTATCTTTGTCGTATAGGCGTCTTCGAGGATAATCGAGCCGTCATTCAAGACGACAATGTCAGGGGGCAATGCTTCCTGAAGAGGCCTTGTAACTTTCCCGATTCGGATATCTTTCTTTGTCTCGAAAACCGGCAGCGCTTGCGGATGGTAACTGGGCGCGTAGACGACTTCGACGAACGTCTTGACTATCTCTTCTGCTGTTGGCTTGTCGACTGTGGTGTTGAATACGACGACGCCACCGAATGCGGCGCGTGTGTCTGCGCCTAGCGCTCGAATGTAGACATTGCTTAATGCCTCGCCTGGTTTTGCCAACGCAACTCCTGAAGGGTTGAGATGTTTCATCACCGTGACGGCCGCCTCTGTGAAATGGTCTACGATTCGCAGCCCGTGGCTTCCATCTTCGATATTTGTCGCGGAGGGACCTTCTTTGCCCCACTTTATCCATTCAACATTGCCAATTCCGGACGGGGACACTTTGGGTTTGTAGAGGGCCGCTTTCTGGTGGGGATTTGTCCCATAACGTAGCCCGCGTGCTTTATCGCCGACCATCCACTGGGCCTTTGAGTAATCGTACAAGTGGCCGCCGAGTGTAATTGTCAGCTGTGGGGGGAATTCCTCTTCGCGAGCTGTCCGGTAGATCTTCCGGATCTCCTGTCTGCTCACTTCGTGTTCCTCGAAAAGTATTCGCTGATGGCGAGGTCGTAGCGTGCGGTGATGCCGAAGGCTTCCTTGGCGAGGCTGAGTCGCATCTCCGGCCCTATCTTTCCGTACCGGTCCAGTTCCCGGATCAAACCGTCGTACTGGAAGGGGTTGGTGACTGGGACTACTCGCTGGTTGAGAAGGGCTCCTTTCGCTGCTGCGCGTATCAAGGCTACTCCTCCTATGTCGATATTGTCCACAGCTTTCTGATGGTTTTCCGGGTCTTGTTTGACAACTTCTTGGAATGGGTAGAGGTTGACGACGACGAAATCGAAGGGGCGAATACTGTTCGTTTCTAGGTATTTTCTCTGCGAGGGATCGTTCCAGTCTCCGAGGATTCCCGCATGAATCTTAGGATGGAGGGTCTTCACGAGCCCTCCCGGCATCTCAGAGTACCCGGTATAGTCGGAAACGTCTGTGACCTGGTGACCTAGCTTTCTGATTGCTTCAGCCGTGCCTCCGGACCCAATGATCGAGACCTCATGCTTTGCAAACGCGCTAGATAAAATGCTGAGCCCACTCTTGTCGTACACGGAAACAAGCGCGATCCCCGCCAATTCCTTCAGAGAAAGGGTTTGGACACCCTGTTAATCTAGCTTGCTCCCCTTTTGCTCTGTAGACGGGCCTCAAACGCAGGGCAACATTTGCGACTCAGCGGGCCGAGCCTTCACCTAGGCTGCTTGGTTCACACGGTTGCGACTTCGACATTCGGAAAACTCGCCCGGATCTTGCTAAGCAATTCAGTAGCTTCATCAGACTTTCCAAACAGGATCCGAAAGCGTGTCCTTCCTGAAACGACAGCAAACGAGTCCGTTCCGTTCCACTCAATTCTTGAAGGAACAAAGCCTTCCACATTGCCTAAGGTTCTTACGGTGAGATAGTCAGCATCGACGCTTATCCAGGCTTTCACTCGCCTTGGTCTGAACCAAGCCCGAGCAGGCCCGGCCTTCAGCTCCGCGTCCATCAAGCTTAAGCGGATCATAGCCAAAACGAATGCGACTAATCCTCCATAGGAAAGCGCCGACCTGAAGTCAGACGGAGCCCTCAAAACAAGCGCTAAGAATAGCGCGATGGGCCAAACTAACAAGACAAGAAATAGAGGTCCGACTTGAACCATCGCTAGCAGTTCAACAGGCAACTCTCCCCACTTAGCCTCAAGACTCTGCCTTTCCTCAATCTGCGAACTCAAAATTCCAGCGGCGACTTTCGCAGCGTCTTCGCCCTTGAATCGAAGAATAACCCTTGTCAGGTGGCTCCTTTCGTTCAGCCCCGAGAGGGAAAGAGAGTCAGATCTTTTCCATGCCAGCCGCGTCGCCCGGAACTCAACGGTCCCCTCTGCGCTGGTAACTCGGACAAGGCGGTCTTCGACACCTAACCTCGCACGAATCCATAACGGCCCCGGCATGGCAGCGTTTAGGGACCGGCGTGGTGTAAACCATGAGCGCTTGAGCTCAGTGTCGAGCTCCGTTGGAGTCCCACGTGGAACTGAAACGTAGGTCTGGATTTAGTCTAGCTATCCAAGAGTGCATGATAATCTAAGCTTCCTTCTCGAATAGACTCTTCCCTCGCGCTATTATCTCGGCGAGTCTATCTTCAAACTCTCAAAGGATGAGACTAAGCTATCCGACTCGGCGTTCTTGGCCACGCGGTTCACGCGAACCTTGACCGAGGCTGAGACGTCCTTCACGTCCGCGTTTTCAACAACCAAGAACCAAGTTCCGCTCCCTGGGGCGGTAAAGTGAACAGTCGATTCCTCAACACCCTCCTCACAGGTCTCGCTCCAGAACTCCTCCCCGGCATCGATACTCGTCAAGTTCTCCTCCGTCAGGACATACACGTTCACAAGCCCGTCTGCGGAAACCTCTCCCACCAGCTCCTTTCCAGCGTCAAGACCCACATCTATGCTCAGATAGTCTCCTTTCTCGATTAGCGTCGGGAGTTCTCCAAGGTTCTCCCTAGGCTCGACCTGAACTGGAGGGGTTGCGGGCTTTGGTGTCACAGGTGCAGGTGCGGATTGGCTAAGGGCTGCGGCTCGCGGGACCGAAGGCGTGGACAACGGCGCTAGATGCGGAGCTTGAGTCTGGGCCGTGGAGACTTGTCTCTCCCGTGACCTCAGCATGGGAGGCGTCATCGCCCTCAACGCTGGGGGAATTCTGGCTTCGACTTTCTTGGAATTAGTGTGAAGAAGAATCGTGGCAGTCAGAATTGTAATGATCAGTAAACCAGCGTTGGGCCAGGATAGCTGCTGAAGAAAGGCGGCTATGGTAGCTAGAAGCGCGAGCATGTTTCCGGCCAGAAGTAGCCTGGAGCCCACTGTCCTACCTCCGAAGAGGTCCCAGGTAGAGCGTGCGATGACCGAAAACCTGCTGTAACATTAGAGGGTTGGGAAGGGTTGCTCGTTCACGCTTCCTGTTCCCGACATACTCGACCCGAGGGTTCGACTTGTTTCATAAAGGGGGAGCTTCCAATGGAGCAAGCGAGCAGATTTGGATAGGTGCGAATCTTGCAAGGGAATTAGCCGGTGCACCGAGTGTGGCCGAGGCGTAACTCGCTTTGACCACCTTGGAGTGAGAGCAACGACTAGCCAGGCGGGACCTGGTCTAAACGTGTCGGGAATCTGGCACTACGCCAGGCCTTGCGGCCATCGGGCTCATGTCCAAGCCGCTGCTCGCAATGTCAAGTATAATGGTGGGCCGCTCTGGCAGAATGGTTATTCTTGGCAGAATGTCTACTGGGGAACCTATTTCACAACCGCAACAGCATGGGTCAGAAGTGTAGAGAAGGCCACCGCAGACATTGAAGCCGATCCCACCTACTCAGTAGGATTAGCACAGTACAACGTAGGAATCGGAAGGTTCGCCCAACCTGCGATTATCAAGACAGCTCCTCCCACAAGACTGTCAGACAGCCAGCTCAGACAGGCCCTAACAAGCTGGATCGCCTCAGGTGCAGTGCAGAAACTCGAGACCCAGGGTGCCTACAACATATTTCTCCCACCCGGGGTCACGATCACCCTCGCCCCCTCGGAGTCCTCATGCGCTGTCTTCTGCGACTACCACAACGCAGTAAACGGGTCCAACGGACCGTTCTACACGGTTGAGCCCTACCCTTGCAGCAAAGGATGCAACCAATGCACCGGTGACCCGTTTGACACGTTGACACAGGGCCTGTCAGAGGAGATGGTGGAGCTAAAGACTGACATGGACCCCGGAACAGGCTGGGTCATCGGCAATGAAGAACTCTGCGACTTTTGCGACCACCACTTCGTCTGCAACCGGATCAGCACAGGAGAATATGTCAACGCGTGGTATGACCAGAACAAACGGGTGTGCTGGACAGGAACCGGTCCCGCGCAGAATCCAGCACCCACGTTATTCCAGCCCGCGACAAAGTCGCGCGTAGGTCAACAGTAGCCAAGTTCGCTTTCAGAACGAACGCACCGGATTCAGATACGCAAAGCTAAGCCTATCATCATCCTATGCTCTGACTGGGGACTGCCGCTGCTACAAGCATCTGCCTGAGAAAGAGAAATCGGACTGGAAAGCCCGGATGCAAATTTCCTCATTGGTACGGGGGCGGAAACCCCAATCCGCCCCCTCTTAGGCTGTAAGCATGGCTCATCGCTCTCGATGACTACTGGACCCGTGTACTGGCATTCAGGGCAGTGGTAGATAGCTCCAATTGAACCTCGGAGCTACAGTGAAACCTCGCCGGAACCGCACACGAGACATCTTCTTGTCCCCATACTGTTTCTTCACCTCCACTCTTTTCCCATCTGCAGAGGATTCAGGAGGAGAACTATTCCATTCTCCTAGGAATTCTATTAAATGGGCCAATTTCCATTTCGAGAAAACCGAGCCTCGGTTACTTGCCCCAGACTTCTCCTCCCGTGTAAGGGTCGAGGAAGTTCAGTTGCATGTCCAAGACTCTCTGGTACACCTTTCCGGCCTCCGTTCTCGAATAGAACGTAGCACGCTCTTCCTGGGAAGCGGTAATCAGCTTAGTTCTCGTCAATATTCCGCTGGGCCCTAGTAGTCTCTCGAAGGCTTTGTCGTCTCCCCCAAACGGTCCGTTCAGGAGAGTGCTCTTAGCGCACCTGTCCGCGTATAGTTCAATCATTTTCAGAACTGTTAGTCTCTTCTCTGCCTCTCGTTTGGACTCTGGGGAGAGCGGCAAGCTCTATCGGCCGAGTTTCTCTGCCAATGCTGCTAGTCGCGTATACCTTCTCCTTAACACTAAAGAGTAGCGCAGGGAAAGAATCGAGAGCAAGAATAGCACCACTGTCATGATAATCTCTGAAGTCAAAGTAAACGCTCCCGGTGAAACCCCAAACTGGCGTAGAGGGCCAAATCTGTCCCCCTGAAAGGGGAAAACATAGAAGACGAAGAGCCTCACCGTTTCAGACACCGCTAGAATCAGAGCAACCACGGAAACCGCGAACTGCAGCCAGAGTCCACTGAGAATGTCCATCGCGAGGTGTTGTGAGTCTTCCCTGAATGCTGTAAGCAGTTCCTTCAGAAGTGGGTCGTCGAGGCCCTCATTGGATGTCACCTGTCAAGGTCACCAGGGAAAATCTTTCCCGTTATGGAGAACGAGGTTTGACGCCTTTTAAGGAAATTCCTAGGAGAATGATGATAGGAACTCTCCCCTCGTCCTATCGGCTGGAAACAACAATGTCCCAGCAAGAAATCGAACAGCCAACTTCGAAACGACACCTCGCAACCAAATCGACACTACTAATACTGCTTATCATCGGGCTCGCCGCCAGCGCTGTCGCCTACGAACTCGGCCTCGCCCTCGAGGCCAACGCTCAAACAACGTCCCAGTCGACAACGGACCCCTCGTCCGGCTACTCGGGCTACGGGCCCAGGCCCTGGGGAGGACATCCGGGAAACGGCAATTGCACAAGATACGGCTCAGGAACTAGCTTCACCGCCTCCAGCAGAGTCGCCAATGTAACAGTGACAGGGTTCAATATTGCAAGCGCCAACCAGGTCACCGTCAACCTATCATACACCGGAGCAGGAAGCGCTCCAGCAGTAACAGTAGGCGCCGTTGCTCCAGGCCTAGCTGGTAGCATGACGCTCGCGACCGGATGGAGCTCCTCGACAACAGTAACACTCAACCTGACAGGCTCAGGCTCCCTCATCACAATGAGACACATCGCCGTCATAGTACTACCATACACAGCCTAGCAAAGTACGGAAACTATTCTGCAAACTCCCTCTTTTTTCAAACTCTTCAAAAAACGCGGGGGTGGACTGGTCGTTGCGTTCTTAAAGAAATTCCTAGGAGAACGCAGATAGTTTCTGCTGTTGCAGAATAGGACCGCCAGCGCGACCCTCGACAAGAAGGACCCAATTGAAGGCAGGAAACAAACGCCATGAGATTCTCCGCAAGAGCCTGCCTGAAACTCATAGTTTCAACACACAGAATCTGAGTTACATCCCTTTTCTCCATCTGTCTGACAGCGCTGGCAACATTCTACTTCATCTACGGAGAATTGTTCCAGCTCTCACTCGGGGTCCTCTACCTACTGGCGGCTCCGGTCTTCGTCCTGTTCGAGCGTTGGAAAGGATTCTTCAAAGAGTCGTTCGCATTCATCACTCTCCTCTTGTCCTAGGAACCGCTTCAAGGTCTTGTCGGCTCGATCACAGCTTCACATAACATCTTCTCCATCTATTCTGTCGACGGAGCTCTCTGGGGGTTAAACCTGACCGGCTGGGTCCAATCACACCTTCAATCAGTCTCAGCCACAACGCTAGCCCTCGTCTTCTACGGCCTGCACTTCCCCCTAGTCTTAGCTGCCTCAGTCCTCTTCTGGCTGGCCAACAAGCCCGTCTATCGGTCGTACGTCAGCGCGATGCTGATCACATCATTCGCAGCTCTCACCATGTTCCTCCTGCTTCCGACCATGCCTCCATGGTATCAGGGGACTGCCCGGAACTTGGTTCTGAACGGGTCGGGCAGTCTCTCTGCGTATGGAGGGTGGGTCACTCAGTTGATGGAATCGGACAAGTTCGCCGCGTTTCCAAGCCTTCACTCAGCCTATGCTACAACTTTCGCCTACTTCGTTATCAAGCTTAGACCTCTGCTTGCGATTGTTGCCGTGCCGCTGGTGCTTGCGGTAGCGGTGTCAGCAATATATTTGGGACAATACTACCTTGTTGACCTACTCGGCGGAGCCGCTCTCTCCTTGGTCTCATGTTACTTCGCGGGAAGGTCTCTAGAACCTAGCCATGAGACCGGAGCACGCAAACGGGAAGCGCCTCTTCTTTGAGGTATTCGAGAGTCTTCCTCATCATCCTGCTCGTCTTTGGGTCATGTTCCCTAGCCGCTTTTCAGATGTACTCGCATTCAATGACTTTCAGCCTAGCTCAAACTCATAATCCCCTGGGCTTTGGCTCCCAACCGTCCCCGCTGGCGCGTGGATACCAAGTCTATCCCTACGATGAACAGGTCGGAGAAACATTCACCCAGGACTTTACTAGCCTATCTTTCAACGTAACAGCTGTGGCCCAGACCGGATCAGATGGGGTCGGCCCCGCCTACCTTCTCAACGGGCTCACCAATGCGGGCTACTGGTACCAGATAGGAATCTCCTGGAATTGGCCTCATTCAACAGGGGGCTACAACGCGGGGTTCAGCATGAACTACGAAGTTTTCAATCCATACGGCACGTCTGTATTCCCGCTCGCTGGTGGAGGCGGAATACAAGCCATTAGCGTCAACCCTAGAGATACGGTGCTTCTCAGCTTGAACTTCTCAACGGGCAACGTGCTAATGCAGGCACACGATTTTAACACTGGTTCCTCAGCGTCTCAAATGTACAGCGCTTCTTACGCTTCGTACTTCATCGGTCTAAGCAGCAGCAACTCCCAGAACGGCTTCTTCACAGGACTAATGACCGAACAGTATCACTCCCAGCCGTATTATGGAACCGGCCAGCCCGTCACCTACGCGAGTAGCGATATCAACATGTCCTCTGCCTGGATGTGGATGGACGAGTTCAACACGGCCACCGGTCAAACCGTCTTCCAAGACGGAACAACGTCCCCCGTTCTCTTCGACAACCCAACCTTGTTCCAATATTTCTCCACCAACGGAACAGCCGAGGTGTCCAGCCCGAAGGAGCTAGTGACCGGTCTCTCACCAATACAGCCCCTATCGATCGAGTCAACGAACCTGCCAGCTGCCAATGCTGGCGAACGAGCACCATTCACATTGAGGATTAAGAATCCAAGTTTGCTCAATGCCAAGATCACCGGGCTGAAAGCGTCAACCTCTCTCGGCAACTTCAACACATCGGCCACCCTCCCCTTCACTATCAACACCCAAAGCGCAAACTTCACGGTTGCAATCATCCTTCCGGCAAGCCTTTACAGGGGAAATCTCACGGTCACAGTCCGAGTCTCGTGGCAGTTCCTTGACACACGTATAGATCGCTCGGTTACCCTAGCTGACCTGACCACGGGTGCTACCCTACAGGTTAATGGGTCCACAGCTCCGCCACCCCCAGGGTCTAATCCACCGCCAACAGGGCCCACGACGCCACCATCTACAGGACAACCAAAATCGCAGAATACGACGAGCGGCTTGCTAACAAGACTGCGGGGAGTATTGATACCGGTGGCACTCGGCTTCATCGTGCTGGTAACACTTGCAGTTGTCATGGTGGTCAGGGAGGAAACTAGGCCCAGACCCCAGTCGGGGGTCCTCCTTCCGCAATTCTGTATTACGTGCGGAGGCCAAACAAACCCAACAATGCTGTTCTGCCCCAACTGCGGACACCCGAACACAACGCTCCCCCAAGAACAGAGCAGTGCACCATTCGAGAAACCATCGGATACCTCGTAAGAATTCCTGCCTCTGGCCAGCTTTACTTACCTAAGTAAGGAGCGCATGGTCTGGGAGACGTTGCGGTCTAATCCAACAAGAAGGAAGCACGACAAGCGCCCCTATGTCTTGCTGAACTCGGCTATGAGCGTCGACGGAAAAATCGCCACCGTCGGAGGAGAATCCAGACTCTCCTCGCCAGCGGACCTGAAGCGGGTCCACGCCATCCGAGCCTCGGTGGACGGCATAATGGTTGGAATAGGAACAGTACTCGTAGACGATCCGAAGCTGACCGTGAAGTTCGTTCGTGGTCCCAATCCCACGAGAGTCATCGTCGACAGCAGGGCCCGAACACCTCCGACGGCCAACGTAGTCATCTCGGCTAGGCAGGTTCCCACCATAATAGCCGTCACCTCAAGAGCTCCTTTGAAAAGAGTCAGCGCATTAGAACGGGCTGGCGCAAACGTCCTAGTTTGCGGAAATGGCTCGAAGGTTTCTCTCCCCATCTTGCTGGGACGGCTTCAAAGAATGGGAATCAAGAAAATTCTCCTGGAAGGAGGCGGGACCCTAAACTGGAGCATGGTCAGTCGAGGCTTTGTTGACGAGGTCACTGTCGCGATTAGCCCGAAAATTCTTGGGGGAGCACGTGCCAAAACACTAGCTGATGGAGAGGGAGTCGCTCGAATCAGAGATGCCGTAAGACTCCGTTACATAGGTGCGAAGAAGTACGGGACCGATATTGTTGTTCGTTATGGCTTGCTGACCTAGTCTCTTTCCTTTGTTGGAGGCGGTGGCAGGCGAGGTTTCTCAGGGCCTTCGTAGAAAATCAAGTTCTTCGCCTCAAGAGTCTCCTGCAGCTTCTTCACCGCGATGTACACCTGAATCTCCTTCTTAGCACCTGTACACACTAGCTTACCGCTCGCGAACACTAGGATGACAACTTTCGGATCATCCATGCGGTAGATTAGTCCTGGAAACTGCTCGGGCTCGTACATTGTCTTTGTCAAACCAAACACCGCCTTCTCCAAGTCAATGCGGCCTCCTAAGCCGCAGGACGCGACGATGTTCTGAATCACAATTTCTGGCCGGCCAATGATCACAATCCCATCCCTCTTCAATTCATCGACAACTTTCAGCACGGCCTTCCGGGCCTGGCGTTCAGATTTTGAACCGGTGCAAACCATCTTTCCGGAGCTGAAGATCAGGGTCGCCGTCTTAGGCTTCTTCAGTCTGTAGACCAAGCCTGGGAACTGCTCCGGGCGGTACTCGACTCCAGGGAAGACCCGAACGATCGCGTTGAGGTCTATCCCTTGCTTTAGCGTCGCCGAGGCGACAACATTCTCGATATTGATGAAAGCTCTACCCTTGTCAGACAAGATAGATCAAAGCTCCATTTTGAACTGGGAAGTCTTCTCGCCCGCCACGTTTCCCCAAACTGGTCGCTTATATAGAGCAACCTCATGGCGTTGGGCACTTTCTAATGCATTCTGCTCTGCTGCGCGAGCCAAGCGGGATCGGGACCTTCTTGGATGATTCGTAAACAAGGCAAGCAGACCAACGATCATAAGCTCCGATGATACAGTCGAAAAAAGGACCCGGAGACTTCCTTCCACTTATGCTTCGGGTCCAAGACCCTGCCTCCAGTTCTCTAGGAGACTGCTTGAAGCTCTTGTTTAGTCCTGCTTGCCTTGTCAAGGAGGAGGTCTATAGCTGCCTCAATTCTCTTGCAACTGGCTTTCTCGGCGGTTAGGGCTGCCTGGAGCTCGTTGAGCCTTCGAAGAGCATTGTCCAAGTTCTGTGTAACCTGTCCAAGCGGCGCGTAATCTACG
>Ga0209235_1002408_pt1 | contig 10401 bp, 8 predicted proteins | sample GraSoi013_1_20cm_4_FD_185817 | JGI IMG/M metagenome (GOLD analysis project Ga0209235, IMG submission 185817) | Grasslands soil microbial communities from the Angelo Coastal Reserve, California, USA - Sample 09_25_2013_1_20cm (SPAdes) (version 2) | ecosystem: Environmental > Terrestrial > Soil >...
TCCGCAGCTGGGCGAGCGCGTGGTGCTGGCTCCCGGCGCTTCCGCCGTCGGGCCCGTGCAGCTCCCGGACGGCTCTGTGATCGCGGCGAATACGCTGGTGGGCCGCTCGCTGCCGCGCGGTCACGGCTGGACCGGCATTCCACCGAAACCGGTCCCCGCCGCGCGGATCGTCCTTCCCACCCCGCAGCGATTCGATTCGCTGCGCAAGGAGGCAGCGTCGATGTACCCGGAGCACCTCCGGCTCCACCGGAAAGCCCCGGGGCGTGATGCTGTCGCACCGCAACTTCATCGCCAATACCAGCTCGATCGTCGCGGCCATCGGCCTCACCGAGCGCGACCGCGCGATGGCGGTGCTGCCCTTCCATTACTCGTTCGGCGCCTCCGTCCTGCAGACGCACCTCGCGGTGGGCGGGACGGTGGTGATCGACAAGCGGTTCCTGTTTCCGGACAAGGTGCTGCAACGGATGATCGAGACGCGCTGCACCGGCTTCGCCGGCGTTCCGAGCCACTACCAGATCCTCTTGCGCAAATCGTGCTTCAAGCAGATGGAATTCCCCGATCTGCGCTGGCTGCAACAGGCGGGCGGCAAGCTTCAGGCGCCCTTCGTCCGCGAGCTGCGCGAGGCGAAGCCGTCGGTGCGTCTCTATCTCATGTACGGCGCCACGGAGGCGACGGCGCGCTTGTCGATCCTCGATCCAGACGAGGTGGATGCACGTCCCGGCAGCATCGGCAAGGGCATCCCGGGCGTCACGCTCCGCATCGTCGACGAGCAGGGCCGCCCCGTCGCGCCCGGCGAGATGGGCGAAATCGTCGCCGAGGGAGAGAACATCGCGCGCGGGTACTTCCAGGATCCGGCCGAAACGGCGGCGACCTTCCGCGATGACCGGCTGCACACGGGAGATCTGGCAACCATCGATCCGCAGGGTTATGTGACCGTGCTCGGCCGCGCGAAGAGCTTCCTCAAATGCGGCGGGACGCGGATGAGCGCCGAGCGCTTCGAGGAGGCGCTGCTGGCGTTCCCGGACATCGTCGAGGCGGCGGTGATCGGCGTGCCGGACGAGGTGATGGGGGAGGCGCCGGCGGCCTTCGTGGTCGCACGCGACCCGGCCGACGTCACCGTGGCCGACCGCCTGGGCGAGTTCGCCAGCGAGAATCTGCCTATCGCGCTGCGGCCGAAGCTCATCGAGGTCGTGCCCGAGTTGCCCAAGAGCGCCGCCGGCAAGGTGCAGCGGATCAAGCTGCACGAACGGCTGCGGCCGCGGCAGGACGCGGCCTGACGCCTGCAATCAGAGCCGTGCGACCAGGCTCGAGAACCGGTCCGCGGCTTCTTCCAGGCTCTCCAGCGAAGTTGCAAACGAGAGGCGGAGGTATCCGGATCCACCTGGACCGAATCCCGCTCCATCGAGCAGCGCGACCGCCTCCTCCTGGAGGAGCCGGTCCGCGAGCGCGGCGGCGCTGAGGGGAAGCGCGCGCACGTCCGGGAAAGCGTAGAACGCTCCGGCCGGCTCGTGACAGCGAACGCCCGGAATCCGCGCAAGGCGCGCGACGATCGCGTCTCGCCGCGTGCGGAACCGGGCCACCATCGCATCGACCACGTCCTGCGGCCCGCGCAGTGCGGCAATCCCGGCCTCCTGCACGAACGAAGCGGTGCAGGTGTTCGAGTTGATCACCAGCCGCACCGCATGCGGAGCGAGCGCCGGGGGAAAGAGGCCCCAGCCGAGCCGCCAGCCGGTCATCGCGTACGCCTTGGAGAAGCCGTCGACCAGGATCGTCCGCTCGAGCATCCCGGGAAGCGCGGCGATCGAGGGGGCGTCCGCGCCGTAGCGGATGCGCCGGTAGATCTCGTCGGCCATGACCCACAGGTCGTGGCGGTCCGCGAGCGCCGCCAGCCGTCGCAGGTCGGCCTCGGGGACTACTGCGCCAGTGGGATTGGAGGGCGAATTGAATACGACCATCCGGGTCCGCGGCGTGATCGCCCGCTCGAGCACGTCGAGATCGAGCGCCCGCCCTTGATCGAGGCGCGGCGGGACCGGGACGGGCGTCGCGCCGCAGAAGCGCACCATCGACGCATAGATGGGAAATCCGGGATCGGGAACCAGCGCCTCATCGCCCGGCGAGAGCGTCGCGAGAAAACCGTAGAAGAGATTCGGCTTCGCTCCAGGAGTGACCAGGACGTGCTCGGGATTCGCGCGGACGCCGCGCTGCGCGAGGTGCTCCGCGATCGCCTCACGCAACCCCGGCGAGCCTGCCGGCGGGCCGTAGCGGGTGTGCCCGTCCCGGAGCGCCCGGACGCCGGCCTCGACGATGTGCCCCGGAGTGGGAAAATCCGGCTCGCCGACCTCGAGATGGATGACCTGGCGCCCGCGCGCTTCCACGGCGCGCGCCTTCACCAGCACGTCGAGGGCGGTCTCCGTCCCGAGCAATCCCACACGGCTGGCGGCGCGCGGCATGCGCGCAGTCTACCGCGCGTGAGTTACTGTGCGCGCGCCATGGAACACCACGCCAACGTGTTCCTCACCAACCTGGCGATCGTGCTCTGCGTCGCCGCCGTCACTACGGTGGTGTTCCAGCGCCTGCGCCAACCCGTGGTGCTCGGGTACATCCTCGCCGGCCTGCTCGTCGGTCCGCACGTGCCGTTCCCGCTGGTGGCGGACGACGAGATCATCCGCGGGCTCTCCGAGCTCGGGGTCATCCTGCTCCTCTTCACCATCGGTCTCGAATTCACCGTCGAGAAGCTGCTGCGGGTGGGAGCGGCTGCAGCCATCGTCGCGGCGGTGGAGGTCAGCATCCAGATCATCCTCGGAGACCTCGCCGGCCGCATCTTCGGGTGGTCTCCGCGCGAGAGCCTCTTTGCGGGCGCCGTGGTGGCCATCTCCAGCACGACCATCATCGCCAAGGCGTTCGCGGAACTGCGCATCGGAGGAAGGCTGCGCGAGCTGGTGCTCTCGATCCTGATCGTCGAGGACCTGATCGCCATCCTTCTGCTCGCCGCGCTGACGACGCTCTCGGCCGGCCGCCTCAGCGCCGCCGAGCTCGGAATCACGGCGGGCCGGCTCGCCCTCTTTCTCGGCTGCGTCGTCGTGGCGGGATTGCTGATCATTCCGCGCCTGGTGCGCGCCATCCTCAAGCTCGATCGCCCCGAGACGACCGCCGTGGCTTCCGTCGGGATCTGTTTCGCCTTCGCGCTGCTCGCGCAGCGCTTCGGCTACTCGGTCGCGCTCGGAGCGTTCCTGGCCGGAACGCTCGTCGCCGAGTCGCAGCACGGCGTGTCCATCGAGCACCTCCTCCAGCCCGTGCGCGACCTCTTCGCCGCGGTGTTCTTCGTCTCGGTCGGAATGCTCATCGACCCCCGCCTCGTGCGCCAGCACTGGGCGGCCATCCTCGTCCTCTCCGCCGTGGTGATCGCGGGCAAGACGGTGGGAGTGTCGATTCCGGCCTTTCTCACCGGCGCCGGGATCCGCACCTCCGTCGCGGCCAGCATGAGCCTGGCGCAGATCGGAGAATTCTCGTTCATCATCGCTGCGGTCGGGACCTCGACCCGCATCGTGCCGGACTTCTTCTACCCGGTGGCGGTGAGCGTCTCGGCGCTCACCACGCTGACTACGCCGTGGATGATCCGCGCTTCCGGTCCCGTGGCAGCCTGGGTGGATCGGAAGTTGCCGCACGCATTGCAGACCTTCGTGGCGCTGTACGCATCCTGGATCGACGGGTTGCGAGCGCCGGGACCGCGCCGGACCCGCGCGCAACGGCTCGTCCGCCTGCTGTTGCTGGATGCGGCGCTCCTCACGGCGGCGGTGGTGCTGTGCGCGCGCTTCTTTCCCGACGTCGTCGACTGGCTGCGCGCGCGCGGTCTCGGCGCTCGGGCGGCTGAGATGATTGCCCTCGCCACCGCGATCGCACTGACGACTCCTTTTCTCGCAGGCAGCGTTCGGCTCGTCGGCGCGCTCGCGCTATCGCTCGCCACGCAGGCGCTGCCCGCGGGAGCGCCCGGCAAGGTCGACCTGGCGGCGGCGCCACGGCGCGCCCTCGTCGTCGCCCTGCAACTCGCCGCCGCCGTCGCCCTGGGGCTGCCGCTGTTCGCCGTGGCGCGCGCCTTCCTGCCGCTGGCCCCGACGCTGGCGCTGTTCGCCGCGGCGTTCGTCTTCCTCGGCATCCGGCTCTGGCTGTCGGTGACCCAACTCCAGGGCCACGTACGCGCCGGGGCGCAGGTGCTCGCGGCGGCCTTCTCGCAGGCGCGCGGCACGCCGGCGGCGGGGAGCGGAGCAGTGGAGGCGGAAATCGGGCGGGTCCTTCCCGGACTCGGCTCGCCCGTGCGCTTCACGCTTTCGCAGGGAAGTCCGGCGGTGGGACGGACGCTCGCGAGCCTGAACCTGCGCGGCGCCACCGGCGCGACCGTGCTCGCGATCGCGCGCGCGGGAGAGGAGGTGCTCGTTCCCACCGGACACGAGATCCTGCGCGTCGACGATGTCCTCGCGCTCGCCGGGACGGGCGAAGCGGTGGAGGCGGCGCGCGCGCTCCTCTCCGGCCGCGGTGCCGTGGAGCAGGCCGCGAACTGAGTTCAGCGACGGATGTTCTTCGCGTAGCGCTGCAGCTGCCTGCCGACCGAGTCGCCGATGTACGCGTCGACCACGCCGAACCCGTCGACGCTCATCAGGCACCTGGAGACGAGCTCCTCGAATTCCTCGGAGTGCCTCAAGGCGGAAAGCCTGGTGCGTTCGCCGCGGACGAGGATGAAGCCGTCGAGGTCACCGCCGTGCGGCGAGAGCAGGCAGGGCTCGAAAGAATCGATCGTTCCCGCCGTTTCCTGCTTGGTCAGGAAACCGACGAACGACCCGAACAACTCCAGCGCGTCCGCCTCCCGCCCGACCACGGGCAGCTTCCAGCCGACGAACAGAGCGGAATCCGATGCCATGGCGTCCCCCTTCACAGACCTCGATGGTCTGCGCGCGCACCCTAGGCTTGCGCCGGCGAAGATCAAGACGCGGTGCGGCTTCCTCCTCTACACGGTGGGCGATGCCGGATACGACCCGCTGATGTCGTGGCCGGCGAGCGCTCCGTCGACGGACAGCGCGCCACCGCCCTTGATGAGAAGCGCGATCGCGAGGCCGAGCGCGAGCAGGTGGTACTCGAATCCCTCTCCCTTCTGGGTGCCCCCCCAGTTCATGAAGAAGCCGACCTTGGAATGCACGAGCAGGATCGCGCCGAGCATCACGCAACCGATTCCGAGGGCGGCGAGGCGGGTGAGGAAGCCGACGATGAGCAGCAGCCCTCCCCCGAGCTCGGCGGCCATTATCAGGACCGTGAGCACCGGCGGCATGCCCATCTTCGCGAACCCCTGGAGAGTCGCGCTCGCCCCATATCCGCCAAACCACCCGAGCACCTTCTGCGCGCCGTGCGCAAAGAAGACCACGCCGAGCGCGAGTCGCATGAGCGTCGCGGCAACGTCATTGTCCGTGCGAAGGAATCGCATGTTCCCTCCTGTCCGGAAGGGATGATGCGCGCAGGCCGGAGAAAGTCGCAAGCGTGGACCTGCGAAGGATAGTTGCCTGCGGGCACTAACTTAGATGGTAAACTGCGCGCCCCTTCGCCGCCCCTGAGTCGTCATCGCCGCTGGAGGAGCCATGACCCGCTTTCTTGGATGGGATCGCCCTGCCGCCGCCCGTTGTGTGCTCGCACTGCTGTTCTTGGTCTCCGCACCGACGGGTTTCGCAAACGCGGCCGCACCGGCGGGGGATGTGCGCATCCATTACCACCGCGATGGCGGCGACTACGCGGGTTGGCAGCTCTACACCTGGTACGGCGCACTCAATCCGAGCCCGCAATGGAATCCCGCCCAACCGAACACCGGGACTGACGGCTTTGGCGTGTACTACGACGTGGCGATCAACACGGCGGACACGGGGCTGAACTTCATCCTGCACGACGCGTCGGGCAACAACAAGAACTGCCCGAACGACATGTTCTTTCCCTTTCCGGCGGGCATCCCGAACGGAGCGGAAATCTGGCAGCTGCAGGACGACTGCACCATCTACACCTCGGTCCCGGCATTCAAGGTCGGTGACGTGAACAAGGCGAAGGCCCACTGGCTGGTGCCCGGCACCATTGCCTGGCCTGGGGCGGACCCCACGAACACGTACCGGCTCTACTACGCCGCGGACGGAGGAATCACCTCGGACGCGAGCGGCGTGTCCGGAGGAGCCTCCATTCCGCTGTCAGTCGTTTCCAGCGGCTTGAGCGCAGCGCTGAAGGAAAAGTACCCGTTCATCGCGTCGGCCACGGCACTGAAGCTTCGTCCCCAGGATCTGCCCTCGGTCCCCGGAATCCTGAAGGGACAGGTCGTCGTCGGGAACTTCGACGGCAGCGGGAATCTGGTGGACGCGACAGCGCTCCAGATACCGGGTGTGCTCGATTCCCTCTGCACCTACTCCGGCAAGCTCGGAGCCGTCATCGGGCAGCGGTCCGACGACAGCGATCGGGGGCCGGCCAGCGGACTTCAGTTTCGCCTCTGGGCCCCCACTGCCAAGTCGGTCAAACTGTACCTCTACGACTCGCCCACTTCCCCGGCCTCGAGGGTCCTGCCGATGTCTTGGAATTCCCGCACCTGCGTGTGGGCGGCGGACGGCGACTCCAGCTGGGCCAACAGGAAATACTACAAGTACGAGGTCAAGGTGTTTGTCCGCCTGACCGGCAAGGTCGAGACCAATCTCGTGACCGATCCGTACTCCCTGGGCCTGTCCGTCGACAGCCAGCGCAGCCTGGTGACCGACCTCCGTACCCCCGAAACCATGCCTCCGGGGTGGGAGGACGGAAGGAGCGCCAAGCAGGCATCCGCGCCCCCGGGACCCCTTTCCATCTACGAGCTGCACATCCGGGATTTCAGCATCAGCGACACGAGCGTCCCGCAGCCGGATCGCGGCAAGTACCTTGCGTTCGCGGACCGCCAGTCCAGGGGAATGAAGCACCTCCGGGAACTCGCCAGCGCAGGCCTGACCTACGTTCACGTGCTTCCGTCATTCGACATCGCCACCGTGCCGGAGGATCCCAGCCAGCAGGTGACCCCGGTGGTCCCCAATGCACCACCGGATTCGGACGCACAGCAGGCGGCGATCGCGCCTGTCCGGGACGTGGACGGATTCAACTGGGGCTACGATCCGTGGCACTACACTGTCCCGGAGGGCAGCTACGCGAGCGACGCCAACGGCGTTGCGCGTATCCGCGAGTACCGGGCGATGGTCAAGGGGCTCCACGAGGCCGGGCTCAAGGTCGTCATGGACGTCGTCTACAACCACACCACCGCCTCGGGACAGGATGCCAGGTCGGTGCTCGATCGCATCGTGCCCGGCTACTACCACCGGCTGAATGAGGTGGGGAACGTGCTCACCGACAGTTGCTGCTCCGACACCGCGGCCGAACATGCCATGTTCGAGAAGCTGATGATCGACTCGACTGAGACCTGGACGCGTGAATACCAGGTGGACGGCTACCGCTTCGACCTGATGAGCTTCCACCCCAGGTCGACGATGCTGAGGCTTCGCGCCAACCTGCGGCGCTTCGACCCGGACGTCTACATCTACGGCGAAGGCTGGAACTTCGGTGCCGTGGGGAACAATGCGCGGTTCGTCCAGGCCTCGCAGCTCAACCTCGCGGGCACCGGCATCGGGACGTTCAGCGATCGCCTGCGCGACGCAGTCCGGGGAGGTGGGCCGTTCGACGGGGGCGAGAACTTCGTGCGGAACCAGGGATTCATCAACGGCCTCTGGTACGACAACAATGATGTTGCGGGCCTGCAGACGCCGGGGCAGAAGGACTGGCTGCTCCATCTCAGGGACCTCATCATGGTGGGGCTCGCCGGCAACCTGAAGGACTACCCGCTGGTAGACAAGGACGGCAATCCCAAGGTGGGTTCGCAGATCGACTACTTCGGCCAGCCCGCTGGCTATACGGGCAGTCCCCGCGAAAACATCGTCTACGCCTCGGCCCACGACAACCAGACGTTGTTCGACATCAGCCAGTACAAGCTGCCGGTGGGCACGAGCCTGGCCGATCGAGTTCGCGCCCAGACCCTGGGCCTCGGCATCATCGCGCTCGCACAGGGTGTCTCCTTCTTCCACGCCGGCGACGACCTGCTGCGGTCGAAGTCGTTCGACAACAACAGCTACAACTCGGGCGATTGGTTCAACCTGATCGACTTCACTTATCAGTCCAACAATTTTGGTGTTGGCCTGCCGCCTTCGTGGGGCGGGAACCAGGACAACTGGCCCGTGATGAAGCCGTTTCTCGGAAATCCGGACCTGAAGCCCGGCTTCCAGGAGATCGACCAGGCTCGAAGGAACTTCCTGGACCTGCTCGAGATCCGGACGAGCTCTCCGCTCTTCAATCTGCCCACCGCCGAGGAGGTGATCGAGCGGGTGAGGTTCTACAACACTGGCCCTACCGACAACCCCACCTTGATCGTCATGGCCATATCGCGCGTTTCCGGGCGCGGAGATGACTCTCGCAACGGGCTCATTGTGTTCTGCAATGCCGACAAGGTGCCGGTCGTGTACACCCCGAAGACTGAGAAGCATGCGGACTATATGTCCGCGCGCGCGCGATTGCACCCTGTCCAACGGACCGGCGCCGATCCCGTGGTCAAGGGATCGACCTTCGATCCCGCCACCGGCAAGTTCAATATCCCGGCACGGACGACGGCCGTCTTCGTCGTTGGCGATTCTGGCTAGGATTAGAAGCTTACAAGCGCGCAGCTTCGCCTACGCCGCGGAGGCGGCATTCGTTCGGTAGAGTGGGGGGTGGGAGGCTCCCTGCTCGCGTGGTTGTCGCGTCTCTTCCTGATCGCGATCGGCGCCTGGCACGCCCGGGCGTACGCGCGTGATTTCGTTCGCGAGTACATCCGCAGACTCGTGCGCGATCGCCTGCGCACCGCTCTGGTCATCACCATCTCGCAGCTGGGGCTGCTCGCCGGCACCGCCTTCGCCGTCCACTCCCTGGGCGATCCGCTTGCGGGCCGTCTGCTCGGGTCCGCGCTGGTCTGGTTCCTCATTGTCTTCAATGTCAATCGCTTCTTCAGCGAGACCGTCCCGGAAATCGCGGAGGCCCGCCGCCATCTCGCGGGCCCCGTCGGCTACGTCATCCGCGGGATGCTCGGGATCTCCATCGCCAAGGAGCTCGTCGAGATGGAGCTGATCGTCCTCGCCGTCTGCCTCGTCCTCGGTCTCTACGTCCGCCTCGGCGTGAGCAGCACCTTCAATCTGCTCGCCCCGTGGAGGGAGCTGCTCGCCGCATCACGGTAGGACGCCGAGCTCGTCCAGGCTCACCGCGAGCTCGGCCGGGTCGCGGTAGACGCGATAGGCGCCGGCCGCGAGCAGCTCGTCCGAACCGTACCCGCCGGTCAGGAGTCCCACGCTGAACATCCGCGCGCGGCGCGCTGCCAGCAGGTCCCAGACCGCGTCGCCGACGACGTAGCATTCCTCCGCGGGAATGGAGAGCCGTTCCGCCGCCGTCACGAACAGGTCCGGCGCCGGCTTGGCTCGAGCCACATCGCCGCGATCGATCACGATGGTGCTCGCCGGTACCGACAGCGCCTCCAGCGATGCATCGATCTCGGGATGCCGTCCGGAGGTGGCGATCGCGTGCGGGACGTTCAACTCGCGCAGCCGCTCCAGCAGCTGCACGGCCCCGGGCAGGGCACGGCGCGTCTGCGCAAGAGTGCGGAAGATCTCGCCGTGCCGTTTCTGCAGCGCCTCCGCCTGCGCGGGGGAGAGCGGCCGGCCCACCTCCCGGGAAACGGCGCGCGTGAACAGGCCCCCGCTCATGCCGATGCGCCGGTGGATGCGCCATCCGTCGATGGTCATGCCCGCCTCTTCCAGCGCCTGCTGCCAGGCGACCACGTGCGGATACACGGTGTCGACCAGCGTCCCGTCGAGGTCGAAAATGAGCGCTTGCATGGGGCGCTCTACAGCACACTCCGGCATCGGCGTCTCGATTGGTTGACGGATGCCAGAGAATCAGTTGACATCGTCAACTGATTGCGCGCAGGCTGGGGCCCATGTCCCAATCGCTCGACTCCTGCGTATCGGGCGTGCGGCATTTCAACCGCTATTACACGCGCAAGATCGGCGTCCTCCGCGAAGGCCTGCTGGACAGCGCCCTCTCGCTGACCGAGGCGCGAGTGCTCTACGAGCTGGCGGGACGCGACGGAGCGACCGCGAGCGAGGTTCGCGGCGAGCTAGGCCTGGATGCGGGATACCTGAGCCGCATCCTCAGGGGTTTCCAGAAGCGCGGGTGGCTCCAGCGGGGCGCCGCGAAGGACGATGCCCGGCGCCAGCCGCTGTCGCTGACCCGGTCCGGGCGGGCAACCTTTCAGTCCCTGGACGCCCGTTCCAGCGACCAGATCCGCCAGAT
>Ga0209235_1002409_pt1 | contig 10400 bp, 5 predicted proteins | sample GraSoi013_1_20cm_4_FD_185817 | JGI IMG/M metagenome (GOLD analysis project Ga0209235, IMG submission 185817) | Grasslands soil microbial communities from the Angelo Coastal Reserve, California, USA - Sample 09_25_2013_1_20cm (SPAdes) (version 2) | ecosystem: Environmental > Terrestrial > Soil >...
GGCCCAGGCGGTCATCACGACGACCGGGGGCGGCGCGTCGAGCCCCCGCAGCCGCGCGAGCAGGTCCAATCCTTCCGCGCCCGACGTTGTGTCGCGCGCGTAATTCATGTCGATCAGCAGAGCATCGAAGTCCCGATTGTCTAGAGAGGAAAGGACACCGCGAGGGGAAGCGACGGCCTCCACCTCGTAGCCTTCTCCTTTGAGGAGCAGCTTCAGCGCCTCGAGGACGTCGGGTTCGTCGTCGGCGACTAGGATCCGGGGGGCTGGCTGGCTCACGTGGCTAAAGGTGTCGGGGGTCGGGGGTCAGGGGCCAGGGCCCGATGTCGGGGGTCGGGGGTCAGGGGCCAGGGCCCGAAAACGCGCGAGTTCCCTGACCCCAGGCCCCCGATCCCTGACCCCTACTCACACCGCAACGCCACCACCGCATCGATCCGCGTGCTCGACTGAGCCGGGACGAAGCTCGCGAGCGCCGCGATCCCGATCAGGAACCCAGTGACCACCGTGAGCGTCGCCGGGTCCGTGGGAGTCACTTCGTAGAGCATCGCCGCCAAGAGACGGTTCGCCAGCAGCGCGCCGAGTAGCCCCAGCACCGATCCCGTGCTCGCGACCGCGAGGCCGCGCCCCATCACCATGCGCCGCAGATCTCGAGCGGTTGCTCCAAGCGCCATCCGCACGCCGATCTCCCGCGTGCGTTGGCGCACCATGGTCGCCATGGCGCCGAACAGGCCGACGGCGGCCAGTGCGACCGCGGCGCTCGCGAACACGGCGAGGAGCAGCGCGTTGAGTCGTGGCTGCGCCAGCGGACCCTCGAGAAACGCGCCGAACGGCGCCGCGCTCGCCAGGGCGACGCCGGGCTCGCTCTCGCTGATCGCGCGGCGGATCGCCGGCACGGCCTCGGTCGGGGGGCCGCTCGTGCGGACGGCCAGCTTCATCGGCATGTAGGGGAAAAACGACTGGCGGAGTGGGAAGTAGATGCTGGCGCGCGCGTCCCGCAAGTCGCGGTAGCGCGTATCCGGGATGACCCCGACGACGCTGAGGGCCCGCTCCAAATTCTCCCCCATCCTCAGGCGTTTACCGATCGGGTCGTCGGTCCCCCAGAAGAGCCGTGCGGCGGACTCACTGATCACCACAACCGGCGGGGCACCTTCGCGGTCGGCGTCCGTGAAGACCCGCCCGCGGCGCACCGCAATGCCTAACGTCGCGAAGTAATCCGGGGTCACGATCTCCATGTTGAGCATCGGGTTGGCGGCGGCCTGCTCCGCGGACTGTCCTTCGGCCGCGGGCTTGCCATCCCACCCGCCGGAGCCGGAGAAGGGGACCGCCACAACGGGCGAGGCGGCGCGCACACCCGGGATCGCCCGCACCTGCGACAACAGCCTCTCGAGCTGCGCCGGCTGCTGCGCCGGGGACTGATCGTAGCGAAACGCCAAGTCGCCGATCAGCAGATGTGACGGCTCGAACGACAGCTCGGCCCGTTCGAGCTTGATGAGGCTTCTGGCGATCAGTCCCGCGGCCGTGAGCACGAGTAACGCGAGCGCGAGCTGTCCCGCGACTAGAGCTTCCGTTACCCGCCGAGCGCGCCGGCCCGCGCTGTGCCGAGGATCCGATCGGAGCACCCGCTCGAGCTCGACGCGCGACGTGATGACCGCCGGCGCGAGGGCGAAGATGAGCGTAGCAATGCCCGTGATCGCGACGGCGCCGACGAGCGCAGTCGCGTTCACTCGAATCTCGTCCAAGCGCGGGACGCCGGCGGGCGCGAAGGCGACGAAGCTCCGGACAGCACCTGCCGCCACGGCCACGCCGAGGGCCCCGCCGGCGAGCGCGAGGAGCGCGTTCTCGGTCAGCAGCTGAACGATGACCTGTCCCCGGCCCGCACCGAGCGCCGATCGCACGGCGATCTCCCGCACGCGCGCGAGGCCGCGCACGAGGAGCAGGTTGGCGACGTTGATGCACGTGATGAAAAGCAGGAGCCCGGCGGCGGCGGCGAACGCGATCAGCGCCGGCCTGGTGTCGCCGAGGATGAGCCGGGGTAGCGGGTGGACGACGCCGCGCAAGACCCGTTGCCAGGGCGAGGCCTGGGTGCGCCCGAAGAAGCCGGTCATCTCGTCCCGCGCCTGGGCGGCGGTGACGCCCGCCCGCAGCCGACCGATGACGTACAAATCCTTGGGAACGGTCGAGGGGACGACCGGTGCCCAGAAGTCGGTCCCTCTCGGATAGGCCAGCCCTTGAGGCATCACGCCGACGATCGTGTACGCCACGCCATCGTCGTAAGTCAGGACCTGCCGCCCGAGTACGTGGGGGTCACCGCCGAACCGCCGCTGCCAGGCACCGTAGCTGAGCACCAGCACCGGGGCCGCGCCGCTCACGTCATCTGTTGCGCCCAGCGTTCGTCCGAGCGTGGGTCGCGCGCCGAGCACGTCGAAGAACTCGCCCGACACCAGCGCGCGGCGGAGCGGCGAGATCTGGTCGCCGTCGCGGATCGGTTTCGGCCCGGCGCCATAGTAGGAGAAGAACGCGACCCGCTCGAGCGATCGGGTCTGCCGCGCGAACTCACGGGCGTCATCGAGCCCGAGAGGATAGTTGTAGGGGCGGTCGCGCATTTCTCCCCATAGCACGACGATCCGGTTCTGCTCGCGGACGGGGAGCCGGCGCAGCAGCAGCGTGTCGGCCACGGTGAACATCGCGGTCGCGAGACCGATCCCTAGGGCGAGCGTCAGGATGGCGGTCAGGGCGAAGCCCGGTGTGCGAGCGAGGCTGCGGAGCGCGTGCATGTGCGGGGCTCGGGGCTAGGGGCTCGGGGCTAGGGGCTCGGGGCTCGGGGCCTGCAAGAAAGCGACGGTGCGCGCCGTGAAATGATGACGCAAGTCGAAGCCCCGCGTGAAGCATTTTGCCCGGCCTCCTTCCAGAGTTTGTCATGAGCGAGCCCACGCAAGCAGCTGCTCCGGTGCGGAGCTATCGCGATCTCCGGGTCTGGCAACAGGCGATGGACCTCGTCGAGGCGATATATCGCGCCACGAAACAGTTCCCCTCCACTGAGCGATACGGGCTCGTCACCCAGCTGCGGCGCGCTGCCGTGTCGGTCGCGTCGAACATCGCGGAAGGTCATGCACGCTCCCTGGGCGATTATCTCCGGCATCTGCTCGTTTCCAGCGGGTCGCTTACCGAGATGGAGACACAGCTTATTCTGAGCACCCGACTCGGATTTCTCCAGGTGGCTGATACGGAGCCCCTGCTCCAGTCATGCGACCAAATTGGACGCATGCTGAGCGGCCTTCGCAAGAGTCTCCGCGCCCGCCGATCCCGAACCCCGAGCCCCTAACCCCGAGCCCCTATTCGTACCGCAACGCCACCATCGGATCGACCTTGGTCGCCCGCCGCGCCGGGAGCCACGTCGCGAGCAACGCCACCGCGATCAGTAGCAGCGCCGTCGCGGCGAACGTGACCGCGTCGCGCGGCGCCACCTCGAACAGCATCGCGCTGAGCGCCCGCGTCACGCCCAGTGCCGCGAGGAGCCCCAGCCCGACACCCACCGCCACCCGGCGTAGACTCTCTCGCATCAGCAGTCCGACCACGTCCACGCCGCGTGCCCCCAGCGCCATCCGGATGCCCAGCTCCCGGGTCCGCTGGGTCACGGCGTACGCGGTGACACCGTAGATGCCGACCAGCGCGAGTCCGACGGCGAGCAGCGCAAAGATGGTGAGCAGCGTCGTGTTGAAGCGCCGCGCCGCGGTCTGGCGACCGATCAGCTGCTCGAGGCTCACGATGTCCCCGATCGATTGCTCCGGATCAGCCTGATGCACCGCGTCGCGGATCGCGCCCACGAGCTGAAGCGGGCGCCCGTTGCCTGATCGGAGAGCCACCCATATCTCCCGCGTCTCGGATTGCTGCGATGCCGGCGAGTAGATCTCAGGCTGGGGCCTGGCATCAAGCGAGGCCGAGCGCAGGTTGTCGATCAGGCCCACGATCGTGATTGGCGCTCCGGGTCCCCGCGGCCCGCCGATGGTGAGCTGCCGGCCGATTGGATCCTGGCCCGGCCAGAGCTGATCCGCCGTCGCCCGGTTGATCACCGCGACGCGTGGCGCACCGGCACGATCCTGCGCCGTGAAGCCGCGGCCCCGTCGGATCGGAATGCGGAACGTCGTGAAGTAGTCCGGGGAGATGTCGGAGGACCGCAGTATCATGACCGGCTCGGGATAGTCCGGCCGCACCGAGCGCGGATCGAACGCGATCATGAACATGTTGCCACTCAACGGCAGCGTGCTCGCGAGGCTGGCCGACTGGACGCCCGGGTGCGCTTGTAGCGATGCGAGCATGTTGTCGAAGAACAACTTCTGTTGAGCGCCCGCGGAATAGCGCGCGGGCGTGAGGCGAATGCGGGCCGCGAGCACGTCGCGCGTGTCGAACCCGGGATTCACGTTGCTCAGCCGGATGAAGCTCCGTACCAGCAGGCCCGCTCCCACGAGCAGCACGAGGGCGAGGGTCACCTCACCCGCCACGAGCGTACCCTGCAGCCGCCGCCGCCCACCGGTCGCGCCCGGGGCATCCTCCCGCAGCGATTGCTCGATGCCGGGCGCCGAGGCCCGCCAGGCGGGGAGCAGGCCGAACGCCACCCCGGTCACTACAGCCAGACCTAGACTGAACGCGAGAACCTGGGCGTCGAGTGCGATTTCCGGGGTTCGCGGCAGCGCGTGCGGCCAGACGGCGAGCAGAGCCTGGAGTCCCGACCCCGCCAGCACGACTCCGACGATGCCTGCGGCGAGCGCGAGCAGCGTGCTCTCGGTCAGCAGCTGCCGGACGAGGCGCGCGCGTCCCGCGCCGAGGGCCTGCCGCACCGCCATCTCACGGCGGCGCGCAGTGGCGCGAGCCAGCAGCAGGTTGGCTCCGTTGGCGCACGCGATCAGCAGCACCAGGCCGACGGCACCCAGCAAGATCAGCAGCGGCCGGCGCACATCGCCGATCGCAACGTCCCGAAGCAGGGTGACGTCGAAGCCGGTGTCGAGCATCGACCGCCCGCCGCCGGAGGGGGCGGGGGCGCCGCCGCCCGGGCTGGCCTGGCCCGTCACACTCAACTGCCGCCCGGCGCCGCTACTCCCAGAGTCGCTGGCGCTGAGACGCGCTGCGAGCAGCTTGACGTCGCCGACCACACGCTCCATGGAGACACCCGGCGCCAGGCGCGCCACGGCGTTGAGGAAATGCACCCCGCGGTCCGTCTCGACTTGCGGATTCTGCGACAGGAACTCCCCCATCGGCGTCCACACCTGCACGTCTTCGTTGGGGAACTGGAACCCAGCGGGCATCACGCCGACCACGGTGAAACTGCGGCCGTCGAGTGAGATCGACCGGCCCAGGATGCCAGGATCGCGGCCGAAACTCGTGACCCAGAGCCCATGGCTCAGGAGGGCGAGCGGGGTGCGCTCCTCGGCGGCCGCGAAGCCGTGGCCGAGCTCGGGGTGCACGTGGAGCACATCGAACAGGTCCGCCGTGACCGCGCCGGCCTGGACTTCGCGCGGGTCTCCTGCGCCCGTCAAGTTGTGACGCTGCGTCCTGACGGCCGCGACGCCGGTGAAGTCCTGCGACAGCGCCCGCAGGTCGTGGAGGTCCGGGAAGGACACGCCAAACCGCACTCCCCGGAACCCGGTGGACATGATCTGGACCAGCCGGTCCGATCCCGGGTACGGCAGCGGCCTGAGCAGAACGCCGTTGATCGCGCTGAAGATGGCCGTGTTCGCGCCGATGCCGAGGGCGAGCGTGAGCACGGCGACGAACGTGAAGCCGGGGCTTTTGGCGAGCGTGCGGGCGGCGTAACGGAGATCCTGGAGCAGCGTGTCCATCATTCGTACCTCAAGGCCACCATCGGATCGACCCGCGCGGCGCGGCGCGAGGGGACAAAGCTCGCCAGCACCGTCACGCTGAGCAGCACCGCCGTCACAAACCCGAAGACGAGCGGATCGTGCGGCGACTCTTCGAACAGCAGCGGCCCGAGCCATTGGCCGCCGGCGAGAGCGATCACGACGCCGATCACGATACCGGCGGCGCCGAGCTGGAGACCCTCGGTGACGACGAGTCGCACCAGGTCTCGCTGCTGCGCCCCCAGGGCGGCGCGGACGCCCAGCTCCTGGGTGCGCTGCGATACGGTGTAGGCCATCACGCTGTAGAGCCCGATTGCCGCGAGCGCTAGCGCTAGCGCACCGAAGGCGAGGAACATCGTCGCGCCGAGCTGCCACGAGCGCGTCTGCTCGCCGAGGATCTCGCCCAGCGGTGTGACCGTGACGTACGACGCGCCCGGCATGACTGGCTGCAGCCGGCGGCGGATCGTCTCGGCGTAACGCGCGGCCTCTCCACGAGTCCGGATGAAGAGTCCCCCCTCTTCGGGATGCCATTGCGCCTCGGAGAGATAGTAGAACAGCCCGGGGTCGTCGCCCAGCTTCTGCGACTTGATGTTCTCAGCCACGCCGACCACGTAGCTGCACGGCACGGTGTCGGCGCCCACCTTGACGCACTGACCGATCGGATCCTGGCCGGGCCAGAGGGCCTTGGCCATCGCGTCGCTCACCACCATGGCCCGGGGCGCATGCTGCGTGTCCTCTGCGCCGATGCCGCGGCCTCGCAGGATGCGCGTACCGAGCGTGGCGAAGTACTCCGGGGTCACGGCGTTGAGATCGAACTCGCCCAGTCGGTCGACCGAATCGATGCCCGCGACATGGAGGCCCATGTTCCAGGTACTCCAAAACGGCACCGTGAGCTGGCGCGAAGTCTGCTCGACTCCCGGAATCGCCTGCGCCGTTTCGAGCAGCTCGCGGCGCAGCGCGACCCTGTGGGCGCTGTCGAGCTGCACGCCCCGCATGTTCAGGTCCACGAGGAGCACGGGGTCGACGTCGTAGCCCAGGGGGATCACCCGCACGTGGCGCAGGCTCCGCACGAACACCCCAGCGCCGACGAGCAGCACGACGGAGAGGGCCGCCTGCAGCACGAGCAGCGCGACCCGTGTGCGTGACCGTTGGAAGGAGCCTTCTCGAGCACCGGCCTTGAGGTCGCCGGCGAGGTCCGGCCGCCGCGTCTGGAACGCGGGGACGAGGCCGGTGAGAAGTCCAGCGAACAGGGCCGCCGCCGCGGCGAAGGTCAACGTGCGCGTGTCTCCCATCACGCTCACGTCCGCTCCCTTCGCCAGGAATTCCGCGCGCAGCACCGCGCCGCCCCACTCGGCGATGAGGAGGCCGGCCAGACCGCCCAACGTGGCCAGGAGCACGCTCTCGGTGAGGAGCTGGGACAAGAGGCGCGCGCGGCTCACGCCGAGCGCCAGGCGGACGGCGATCTCCCGGCGGCGCCGCAGCGCGCGGGCGAGGAGGAGATTCGCGACGTTGGCGCAGGCGATGAGCAGAACAATCACGGCAACCCCGCTGATCCACGTGGCGACCTTCGCGAAGCTCGACTCGTTGGGCCCCCGCTCGCTCAGCACCGACGCGACGAACGCGCGCGGCCGCGCGATCGCTGCTGGAGTGAGCCCCGGGCTTCCCGGCCGCTGGGCGGCGTAGCTGCGGACGAAGGCGTTGGTGAGGTCGGCATCTGCGGCCGCCACGCTCACCCCCGGTTTCCGCTGCACCAGCATCGACAGCCACTGCCAGTGGTAGGTAGTCCACCAACTCTCGCCCCGCCGGCCCACGGCCATCGCGCTGGCATAGCTCGTGATGGGGATGAACGCCACCGGTCGCTGCACGGGCCACAAGCCGACGAATCCCTCGGGTGCGACGCCGATGATCGTGTAGAGCGTGGGACCGATCTGGAGCGTGGACCCGAGCGCCTCCCGTCGACCGCCGTAGCGCGTTTGCCAGAATGCGTATGCGACCACCGCGACTGCCGTCCCATTGGGAGGGGTGTCCTCGGCCGCGGTGAAGTAGCGGCCCAAGGCCGGTGGCGCATCGAAGAAGCCGAAGAAGGTCGCGCTCACAATGCCGACGCGCATTTCCCGCGCCTCGGTGCCAACCCCGATGGCGAGGTCCTCCTCGGTGAACGCAGCGGTGCGCGAGAAGGCAGTCGTCCAGCTCGTCAGATCGACGTAGCGCGCGTACTGCAGGTAACCGGACGCCTGCTCCTTGCCGCGGAAGGTCCGTGCGAGATAAGTGCGATGCGTCCCGGCGGGATCGCGCAGCAACGGCGGGGCCCGAAACAACATGCGGTCCACGACCGAGAACATGGCGACGTTCGCCCCGATGCCGAGCGCCAGCGTCAGCACGACGCCGAGCGTGAAGCCGGGGCTCTTCGCGAGCGTGCGCAGCGTGTAGCGGAGATCTTGGAGAAGGGTGTCCATCACGTCACCACCCATCCATCCCGCAGCTGCACGATACGATTGCCGAACTGCGCGTTCACGTCCGAGTGCGTCACCTGCACGATCGTCGTTCCACCGCGGTTCAGTTCGGTGAACAGCTCCATGATCTCCTTCCCCTGGCTCGAATGGAGATTGCCGGTCGGCTCGTCGGCGAGAATGAGCGAAGGCTTGTGAATCACCGCACGCGCCACGGCGACGAGCTGCTGCTGGCCGCCCGAGAGCTGCCGCGGGAAGAGGTCTTTCTTCGCGACGATCCCGAAGCGGTCGAGGGTGTCGGCCACGAGGGACTGGCGCTCGCTCTTCTTGATGTCGCGATAGGACAGCGGCACATCCAGGTTCTCGGCGACGGTCAGGTCGTCGAGCAGGTGATACTGCTGAAACACGAACCCGATGTGCTGCTTGTTGAGCGCGATCCGCTCCTTGGGCTTCATCTGATGTACGGCTTGGTCGAGGAAGCGGTACTCGCCGGTCCAGTCGCCGTCGAGCATGCCGAGCACCGCCAGCAGCGTGGACTTCCCCGCCCCGGAGGGGCCCATGATGGAGACGAACTCGCCTCGGGCGATGTCGAGCGTGATCTGCCGCAGGATGAACAGGCGGCCGTTCCCCTGGGAGACGGACTTGTCGAGGTTCTTGAGCTGGATCATTCGTACCTCAATGCCACCATCGGATCGACCCGCGCCGCGCGGCGGGCGGGCAAGTAGCTCGCGGCCAATGCGACCGCGAACAGCAGCCCCGCCATCGCCGCGAACGCCACCGGATCGGTCGGGCTGACTTCGTAGAGAACGGCACGCAGGTACCGGGTAAGCACGACCGCACCAACCGCGCCGACGACGACCCCCGCCAGCGTGAGCAGCGCGCCTTGGCGCACGACCATGCGGACCACCGCCGCAGGCCTCGCCCCCAGGGCGATACGTACGCCCAGCTCGGCGGTGCGTCGGCTCACTGCGTAGGACAGGACGCCGTAAATCCCGGTCATCGCCAACCCCAGGGCGGTCGCAGCGGCTACGAGAAGCAGCACCATGGTGAGGCGAGCTCGCGCCATCGAACCGTCCACCAGCGCTTCCAACGTCCCGATCTGCGTTATCAGCAGCTTGGGGTCGACCTCGCGGATCACTCGCCGGATCGCCGGTGCCAAAGACATCGGCGCGAGGTGCGTCCGCAGCACGTAGAACTCGTCGTCGGGAATGTAGACATGCACAACACCGGTGATCGTGTCGGCTTTAGGCGGATAGATGTTCGGGAAATAGAGCACTTTCGTGGGCCCGTCTTGGATCCTGTCGCTTGGCACGTCGCCGGCCACGCCGACGACGGTATAATCAGGATCCCTGGACGGGCGAGCCCAACGCACTCGCCGCCCGATCGGGTCTTCGCGATCGAAGAGCGCACGCGCGAGCGACGCGCTCAGGATCACGCCGTGCCCCTCGCGGCCCGTGTCCTCCCAGCGAAACGTGTGACCCTGCAGGAGCGGAATGCTCATGGCCCGGAAGTAGCCCGGCGTCGCGAAGCTCAACTCGGCGTACGGCCGGTCCCGTGAGCTGTCGGCCCCTCGGTCCGCCGCCGTGAGGCGAACGTTGTAGAACGACGGTACCGGCGTCACCGGAAAGCCGCTGGTGCTCGCGGCTTCCGCAGCGACAACGCCGGGGATGGCACGCAGCCGCTCGAGCACTTCCTGATGAATGCGGGCGGTAGCGTGGTAGTAATTCTTCGTGCCGGTCGGTGGAGGGAGCGGAAGGCGGAACGCGACGGCACCGTCAGGATCGAATCCCAGCCGCACGTGCCTGAGTCGCCAGAAGCTCTGCGCCATCAGAGCCGAACCGATCAGGAGCGCGAGCGCAAAGGCGACCTGCCCCGCTACCAGAACCGATCTCACAACCTGCTGGCGGTGCCCGGCCGTCGTGCGGCCGCCCGCCCCGGCGAGCGTGCCGGCCAGGTCAGCCCGCCGCCGCGCGCTCAGGAATGCCACGCCCGCGAGCAGGCCGGCACTCGAGAGCGAGAGGCCAAAGATGACGGCCACGACGGTGAGGTCCACACCCACCTCGCGGAGGCGCGGAATGTCGTCCGGCGCGAAACCGAAGTG
>Ga0209235_1002411_pt1 | contig 10399 bp, 16 predicted proteins | sample GraSoi013_1_20cm_4_FD_185817 | JGI IMG/M metagenome (GOLD analysis project Ga0209235, IMG submission 185817) | Grasslands soil microbial communities from the Angelo Coastal Reserve, California, USA - Sample 09_25_2013_1_20cm (SPAdes) (version 2) | ecosystem: Environmental > Terrestrial > Soil >...
CCAGGGACGAGCGAGCCGTTCCGGTTCCGGACGACACCGTTGACGGACCCGGTGACTGGCGACAGCGCCAGCGCCAGGTCTGCGCGTGCGAACGCCCGTCCAGCCAGATCGATCACCAGCATTCCCGCGGATCCGCCTTCGCCCTGGCCCCGCAGCACGAGCGCAACGTCGGTCGGCAGACCGCACAGCAGCACATGACCAGAGCCGTCAGATTTTGCCGCGACACTTCGCTGCGCGCTGCGCACCGCTCCGTTGCCGATGTCATACGACGTCCAATGCGCGCTGATCGTCGCGGCGGCCATCGGCTTTCCGTCCGCGGCATTGTGCACGACGCCCACGACAGTTCCTGTCTGGCGCAGGGGATCCTGCGGGCACAGCAGGCGGTGTGCTTGAGCGGGACTCGGCGTCGCCAGCGCGATGGTATTGCCGTCACCGGCCACGACCTCGACTGCCACTGGGGGCACCGACAAACCGGCCGAGTCGAGCATCGGATGATAGAACGTCAGGACGTAACGACCGGGGGCGAGCGCGGTCAACGCAAAGCGTCCCGCGGCGTCGCTCCGCGCCATGAGATTGGTGCTTTCGATCCAGATCTCGGCGCCTTCGAGCGGTGCCGACGTGATCAGGCTGTCGAATACCACGCCATGCAACACACCGGAGCCCTGAGCGGCAGCGGCGCGTACGGCACATCCCAGGCTGAGCCCGGCGATGAGGATCAAGCGTAGGGGATTAGGAACGGCCATTATTGCGATAATCCTACCGCTCGGCACGGGACGCCTCAAGCAGGGAATTGTGTGAAGGCTGGGGGTTGACCTAACTCAAACAATGGGTTTAGTTTCGCGGGCTCTGGAGCCGCTTTTTTGCATTCCTTTGCGAGGGGTATTTGCCGACCATCAATCAGCTCGTCCGGCACGGCCGCCGCGACGTGGAGAAGAAAGAAAAGGCGCCGCACCTGCGTGGCAACCCGCAAAAGCGGGGCGTCTGTACACGCGTCTACACGACCACGCCCAAAAAGCCGAACTCGGCATTGCGGAAAGTGGCGCGCGTGCGGCTGACGAATGGATTCGAAGTGACGGCATACATCCCCGGTGAAGGGCATAACCTGCAGGAGCACTCGATTGTGATGATTCGCGGCGGCCGCGTGAAGGATCTGCCGGGCGTCCGCTACCATATCATCCGCGGCACGCTGGACGCCGCGGGCGTGAACGAGCGCAAGCAGTCGCGCTCGAAGTACGGCGCCAAGCGTCCCAAAGAGGCCGGGAAGTGAGTCGTCGCAAATCCTCGGTCAAGCGGCCGGTGCCGCCCGATCCGCGCTACGACAGCCAGACGGTCTCGAAGTTCTTGAACAACCTGATGGTGTGCGGCAAGAAGTCGTTGTCGGAGCGGATCTTCTATCAGGCGATGGACATGATCGAGCAGCGCTCGGGGCAGCCCGGTGTGAACGTGTTCAAGCAGGCGCTGTCGAACGTGAAGCCGGCGCTGGAAGTGAAGTCCCGGCGTGTGGGCGGCGCGACGTATCAGGTGCCGGTCGAAGTGCGGCCCGAGCGGCGCACGGCGCTGGGGATGCGCTGGCTGATTCAGTACAGCCGGCTGCGCAAAGAAAAGACGATGGCCGAGCGCCTTGCCGCCGAGCTGATTCTGGCGTCGAAGGGCGAAGGCGAGACGATAAAGAAGAAGGAAGACACGCACCGGATGGCGGAGGCGAACCGCGCCTTCGCGCATTACCGGTGGTAAACATCTAGACCAACAACTTCGGGACCCTGCTTCAAGGGATCCTGCATCGAGGCGGCCGAAAGCCGGCCCGATGACAGCGGAGCGAGACCGGCCCACTCGTGGGCGTCCTGGTCGCCCCGCGTTTTTGCTGAATAAAGGAAAGCAATGCCACGCACGACACCGCTCGACAGGATTCGTAACATCGGCATCATGGCTCACATCGATGCCGGGAAAACGACTACGACCGAGCGTATCCTCTATTATACGGGCCGCACCTACAAGCTGGGTGAGGTGCACGAAGGTACGGCCACGATGGATTGGATGGAGCAGGAGCAGGAGCGCGGCATCACGATCACCGCCTCAATCAGCAGTACCGCATCAACATCATCGACACCCCGGGACACGTGGACTTCACCGTCGAAGTGGAGCGCAGCTTGCGCGTCCTCGACGGTGCGGTGACCGTGCTGGATGCCGTGGGCGGCGTCGAGCCGCAGACCGAGACGGTGTGGCGTCAGGCGGACCGCTATGGCGTGCCGCGCATCATCTTCGTCAACAAGATGGACCGCGTCGGCGCCGACTTCGACATGTGCCTCAAGATGGTCCGCGACCGGCTCGGCACGAAGGCGGTGCCGATCCAGGTGCCGCTCGGCTCCGGCGAGTTGTTCACTGGGCTGATCGACCTGGTGCGCGAAGTCGAGATCGTGTACGACGACGAGACCATGGGGAAGAAGTACGTCGAAGGCCCGGTCCCTGCGGCGCTGAAAGATCAAGTCGCAAAGCTGCGACACGAAATGATCGAGGCCTGCGTCGAGTCCGACGACGCCATCCTGCACAAGTATCTCGAAGACCACAAGCTTACTGAAGAAGAGATCCGCACAGTCATCCGCAAAGCCACCATCACCGGCAACGTCGTCCCGGTGATCTGCGGCGCCGCCTTCAAGAACAAGGGCGTCCAGGCGCTGCTCGACGCCGTCGTCGATTATCTGCCGTCGCCCGTCGACATCCCGCCGATCAAGGGCCATCTGCCACATCACGACGCGACGCATGCCGAGCGGCCCGCGTCCGACGACGCGCCGTTCGCCGCGCTCGCGTTCAAAATCATGACCGATCCGTACGTCGGGAAACTGACGTTCTTCCGCGTGTATTCGGGCGTGCTCAGCGCCGGCTCCTACGTCTACAACAGCACGAAGGACCGTAAGGAGCGGATCGGGCGGCTGCTGCAGATGCACGCCAACAAGCGCGAGGAGATCGAGGACGTGCGCGCGGGCGATATCGCCGCCGCCATCGGACTCAAGGAGACGCGCACCGGCGATACGCTGTGCGACGAAGCGCATCCGATCATTCTCGAGGCGATGCGCTTCCCGAACCCCGTGATCTCGGTCGCCATCGAGCCGAAAACCAAGGCCGACCAGGACAAGCTGGGCATCGCGCTGGCGAAGCTGTCCGAAGAAGATCCGACCTTCCGCGTGCACACCGATGCCGAGACCGCGCAGACCATCATCAGCGGCATGGGCGAGTTGCACCTCGAGATCATCGTCGAGCGCATGCGGCGGGAGTTCAAGGTCGACGCCAACGTGGGCCGCCCGCAGGTGGCGTATCGCGAAACGGTCCGCAAACGGGTCGAATACATCGAAGGCAAGTTCATCCGCCAGTCGGGTGGCCGCGGGCAGTACGGCCACGTCGTGATCCATCTCGAGCCGGGCCAAGCGGGCACCGGGTTCGTGTTCGAAGACAACATCGTCGGCGGCTCGATCCCCAAGGAATACATCGGGCCCGTCGAGCAGGGCGTGAAGGAAGCGCTCGAGAACGGCGTCCTCGCGGGCTATCCGATGGTGGATGTGAAAGTCGAATTGGTGGACGGCTCATTCCACGACGTCGACTCGAGCGAAATGGCGTTCAAGATCGCCGGCTCGATGGCCGTGAAAGAGGCCGCGCGCCAGGCGCATCCGATTCTGCTCGAGCCGATCATGGACGTCGAAGTCGTGACGCCCTCGGATTACATGGGCGACGTGATCGGCGACCTCTCGGCGCGGCGCGGCAAGATCGGCGGCATGACGCAGCGCGCCGATGCGCACATCGTCGCCGCCAGCGTGCCGCTGTCGGAGATGTTCGGCTACTCGACGACGCTCCGGTCCATGAGCCAGGGTCGTGCGATTTACTCGATGGAATTCAGTCACTACCAGGAAGTGCCGAAGGCGAAAGCTGAGGAGATAGTCTCAAAGGTCAAAGGATAGGGAGAGTTCATGGCAAAGGCCAAATTCGAACGCAACAAGCCCCACGTGAATGTCGGCACGATCGGCCACGTGGACCACGGCAAGACGACGCTGACGGCGGCGCTGACGAAGGTCTCGGCCGACAAGGGCCTCGGGACGTACGTCAGCTACGATCAGGTGGCGAAGGCGAGCGAGAGCCAGGGGCGGCGCGACGCGACGAAGATTCTGACGATCGCGACGAGCCACGTGGAGTACTCGACGACCGCCCGGCATTACGCCCACGTCGACTGCCCGGGGCACGCCGACTATGTGAAGAACATGATCACCGGCGCCGCGCAGATGGACGGCGCGATCCTCGTCGTCTCGGCCGTGGATGGCCCGATGCCGCAGACGCGCGAGCACATCCTTTTGGCGCGGCAGGTGAACGTGCCGGCGATCGTGGTCTTCCTCAATAAGTGCGACCTGGTGGACGATCCGGAGCTGTTGGACCTGGTCGAGCTCGAGGTGCGGGAGCTGTTGTCCAAATACCAGTTCCCCGGTGATGACGCGCCCGTAATTCGCGGGTCGGCGCTCAAAGCGATCGATGGCGACAAGCAGTGGGTCGCCAAGATCGAGGAGCTGCTGGCAGCCTTGGACAAGTCGATCCCGGTGCCGAAGCGCGAAGTCGACAAGCCGTTCCAGATGCCGGTCGAAGACGTCTTCTCGATCACGGGCCGCGGCACCGTGGCCACGGGCCGCATCGACCGCGGCAAGATCAAGGTCGGTGAGGAAGTCGAGATGGTGGGCTTCGGGACCGACAAGAAGACCGTCGTGACGGGCGTCGAGATGTTCCGCAAGCTGCTGGACGACGGACAGGCGGGCTGCGCGGGGTGGAGAAGCACGAGGTGGAGCGGGGGATGGTGCTCGCGAAGCCCGGCTCGATCAAGCCGCACACGCAGTTCGAGTCCGAAGTCTACGTGCTCACCAAAGAGGAAGGTGGACGGCATACGCCCTTCTTCAAGGGCTATCGGCCGCAGTTCTACTTCCGCACGACGGACGTGACGGGATCGGTGGAGCTTGCGGCGGGCGTCGAAATGGTGATGCCGGGCGACAACACGAAGATGGCGATCGAGCTGATCACGCCGATCGCGATGGAGGAACAGCTCCGCTTCGCTATTCGTGAGGGCGGAAGAACGGTTGGCGCAGGTGTCGTCACGAAGATTCTGAAATAGTCGAGAACCGAGGACTCACATGGCGAGCAAGATTCGTATCCGGCTCAAAGCGTTCGACCACGCGCTGATCGATCAGGCGGCGGCGGACATCGTCCGTACGGCCGAAAAGACTGGCGCGCAGGTCTCTGGACCGATTCCGCTGCCCACCAAGCGGCAGCTCTGGACGGTGCTGCGCAGCCCGCACATCGACAAGAAGAGCCGCGAGCAGTTCGAGCTCAAGACGCACAAGCGGTTGATCGACATTCTCGATTCGCGCTCGCAGACGGTTGACGCGCTGACGAAGCTCGATCTGCCGGCCGGCGTGGACGTGGAAATCAAAGTCGAGTAGAGACATGAACGGACTGATTGGACGCAAACTGGGAATGACGCGGGTGTTCGACGCCGCCGGCACACACGTGCCGGTCACGGTGATCGAGGCGGGGCCGTGCCCCGTCATTGCGGTCGCCGAGGGTCGCGCCGAGCTCGGGTTCGGCGCGAAGAAGGCGAAGCGGACGCCCAAGGCGCTGGCGGGGCACGTGAAGAAAGCCGGCCTGGAAACCGCCCCACGGGTGATCCGTCGCTTCACGATTACGGGCGAAGCGCCGGCGGCCGGCAGCGCGGTCACGGTCTCCATCTTCGCCGAAGGCGATCGCGTGAAGGTGCGCGGCGTGTCGAAGGGCCGCGGCTTCCAGGGCGTCGTGCACCGCCATCACTTCGCCGGCGGTCCAGAGACGCACGGGAACACGCGGCACCGCAAGCCGGGGTCGATCGCACCGGGTACCGACCCGTCGCGGATTATCAAAGGCAAGCGCATGCCGGGGCATATGGGCGCCCGCAACACCACCGAGCTCGGGCTGCGGGTCGTGCGAATCGATGCCGAGCGCAATCTCTTGTTCGTGCGCGGTTCCGTGCCGGGGCCGATGAATGGCCTGGTCACCGTCCGCAAGCAGGGAGGCCCGAGCCGCCATGATTGAGGCTCCGCACTACTCCGCGGCCGGCGCCAGCAAGAAAGCGATGAGCCTGCCGGAGGCGCTGTTCGACGGCACGGTGAACGAGGACGTGCTGCACCGTGCGGTGATCACGTTCCTGTCCAACCAGCGGCAGGGCACGAGCAACACATTGACCCGCAGCGAGGTGTCGGGCGGCAATCAGAAGCCGTGGCGGCAAAAAGGCACCGGCCGCGCCCGGCAGGGTTCGACCCGTGCCCCGCACTGGCGGCACGGCGGCATCGCGCACGGACCGCATCCGCGCAGCTATCGGCTCGCGATTCCGAAGAAGATGCGCCAGCTCGCCAAGAAGTCGGCGCTCAACGCGCGCGCGCGCGAGGGCTCGCTGGTGATCGTCGATACGCTGGAATACGAGAAGCCGAAGACGAAGGACTTCGCCGCGTTGCTCGGCAAGGTGGGTGGCGAGGGCAAGAAGGTACTGGTGCTGACCGCCGGTGATTCGCAGAACGTCTATCTGTCGGGGCGCAACATCCCGGACGTGCATGTGATGCGGTTCGCCGACGCGACGGCGTACGAGATCCTGTGGGCGCAGACGGTGGTCGTGGAGATCGGCGCCCTCGATGAGGGCGCGGCGAAGCAGGAGACCACGGAGGCAAACGATGCCTGAGCTCCACGACACCATCGTCCGCCCGGTCGTGACGGAGAAGTCGTCCGCGGCCTACGGGGCGCGCAAGGAATACGCGTTCCGCGTGCACCTCGAGGCGAGCAAGCCGCAGATCAAGGCGGCCATCGAAGCGCTGTTCAAGGTGTCGGTCACCGACGTCCGCACGATGGTCATGCGGGCCAAGCGGCGGACGTACGGCCGCTACGCCGGACGCCGGCCGTCCTGGAAAAAGGCGATCGTGACCCTCAAAGAGGGCGACGCGATCGAGGTGTTCGAGGGCTAAATGGGAATCCGACAGTTTCGGCCGATGACGCCGGCGACGCGGTTTCGCTCGGTCTCCGACTTCTCCGAGGTCACGAAGAGCGAGCCGGAGAAGTCTTTGCTCGAGCCGCTGAAGCGCACCGGCGGGCGCAACAACAAGGGCCACATCACCACCCGCTGGCAGGGCGGCGGCCACAAGCGGCAGTACCGGCGCATCGACTTCCGGCGCGACAAGTTCGCCATTCCGGCGCGCGTGGCGGCGGTCGAGTACGATCCGAACCGCACGGCGCGCATCGCGCTGCTGCACTACGCGGACGGCGAGAAGCGCTACATCGTGGCGCCCAAGGGCTTGAACGTGGGCGACAGCGTGGTCTCGGGTCCCGGCTCGGACATCCGCATCGGCAACGCGATGCCGCTGTTCGAAATCCCGCTCGGCACCGCGGTGCACAACGTCGAGCTGAAGATCGGGCGCGGGGGACAGCTGTGCCGCGGCGCCGGCACGAGCGCGCAGGTCGTCGCGAAAGAGGGCAACTACGTCACGCTGCGCCTCCGTTCGACCGAAATGCGCATGGTCCGTGGCGAGTGCCTCGCGACGATCGGTGAAGTCGGCAATGCCGAGCACGAGCTGCTCTCGATCGGCAAAGCAGGCAAGACGCGCTGGCTCGGCCGGAGCCCGCGGGTGCGTGGCGTGGCGATGAACCCGGTCGATCACCCGCTGGGCGGCGGCGAGGGCAAGAGCTCGGGTGGCCGGCCCCCGACCAATCCGTGGGGCAAGGTCGAAGGCAAGAAGACGCGGCACAAGAAGAAGCCCTCGACGAAACTCATCGTGCGCGGCCGTAAGCGCGGGAAGGCGACGCAGTAATGGGACGGAGCGTAAAAAAAGGCCCGTACGTCGAGGAGTCGCTGATGGTGAAGATTCGCGCCCTCAACGAGCGAAACGAGAAGAAAGTCTTCAAGACGTGGTCGCGGCGCAGCACCATCACGCCCGACTTCGTCGGCCACACACTCGCGGTGCACAACGGGAACAAGTTCATCCCGGTCTACATCACCGAGAACATGGTCGGCCACAAGCTCGGCGAATTCGCCGCCACGCGGCTGTTCCGCGGTCACGGCGCCAAGGGCTCGGCGGCGGAGCGTGAGGCCGAGGCCGCAGCGGCCGAAGCCGGTGGCGAAGCCGGCGCCGAGAAGAAGGGCTAGGAGGAAGCGATGGAAGCTCGAGCGATTCAACGCGGCGTGCGGCAATCGGCGCGCAAGATGCGCCTGGTGATCGATTTGATCCGCGACTGCGCCGTCCCGGAAGCCGACGCGATCCTGCGCTTCTCCAAGAAGCGGGCCGCGCGGCAGATCCATAAGGTCCTGAAGTCCGCCGTGGCGAACGCGCAGCAGGCGGCGCAGCGGGAGAACACGCCGTTCGACGCCGACGACCTGCGTGTCACCTACGCGGTGGTGAACGAGGGCCAGACGCTGAAGCGCTTTACCGCCGCGGCGATGGGACGCGGTACGCCGATTCTGAAGCGCACCAGTCACGTCGAGATCCGGGTGGCCGGTGTCCAGGCTCCCGCCGCGCCGGCACCGGCGGCTCCGAAAGCGGAAGCCAAGGAAAAGGCCAAGCCGCGCGCGAAGGCGAAAAAGCGAGCGCCGGCCAAGAAGAAGAAGACGACAAAGAAAGCGAGCAAGTAAGTGGGCCAGAAAACACATCCCTACGGTTTCCGGCTGGGCATCGTCAAGCCGTGGCGCTCCCGCTATTTCGCGCGCCACAACTTCCCGGAGCTGCTCAAGGAAGACGAGCTGATCCGGAAGTACCTGCGGACGCGCCTCAGCCACGCCGCGATCGCCGACGTGCACATCGAGCGCAAGCCGGGCAAGGTGACGGTCACCGTGCACACCGGCCGGCCGGGCGTGGTGATCGGCAAGCGCGGCGCCGAAGTCGACAAGCTGCGCGACGAGCTGGCGCAGCTGACGGGGAAGGAAGTCGGCATCAACGTCGAGGAGATCAAGCGTCCCGAGCTGGACGCGCAGCTGGTCGGTGACAGCGTCGCGCATCAGCTGACGCAGCGCATCTCGTTCCGCCGCGCCATGAAGCGCGCGGTGCAGAGCGCGATGCGGATGGGCGCGCAGGGGATCAAGATCAAGACGGCGGGCCGGCTGGGCGGCGCGGAAATCGCGCGGACCGAGGGTTATCACGAAGGGCGCGTGCCCCTGCACACGCTGCGCGCCGATATCGACTACGCCACCTCCACCGCCAAGACGACGTTCGGCACCATCGGCGTGAAGGTCTGGATCTTCAAGGGCGAGCGGACCGAGGATCTCCACGGCCGCACCTATTCGACGGGCGTGTAGACCATGCTGGCACCGAAGCGGGTCAAGTTTCGCAAGCGGTTCAAGGGCCGCACGTCAGGGATGGCCACGCGCGGCAACACCGGCCACTACGGGCTGATGTCGCTCGAGCCCGGCTGGATCTCCAACCGGCAGATCGAGGCCGCGCGCGTCGCGCTCACGCGCGAGATGAAGCGCGGCGGCAAGGTGTGGATCCGGCTGTTTCCCGACAAGCCGATCACGAAGAAGCCCGCCGAGACCCGGATGGGGAAGGGCAAGGGAAATCCGGAAGGCTGGGTCGCGGTGGTGAAGCCGGGCCGGATCATGTTCGAGCTCGAAGGCATCGAAGAGGCCTCGGCGCGCGCGGCGCTGGCGCTCGCGTCGGCGAAGCTGCCGGTCAAGTCGAAGTTCGTGAAGCGGGAGGAGCGGTAAGATGGCGGCGAAACGCGAAAACCGGTCCGAGGAACTGCGCGAGCTCAAGATCGACGAGCTGACGCAGAAGCTGGCGGTGCTGACCGAGGAGCGATTTCGTCTCGAATTCCGCCGGGCGACGGAGTCGCTCACGAATCCGCTGCAGCTGCGCACGATTCGCCGCGACATCGCGCGGATCAAGACCATTTTGAAGGAAAGGGCGTCGGCATGATCGAGCGCGGCCGCAGGAAAGTTCGGACCGGGACCGTCATCAGCGACAAGATGCAGAAGACGGTGACGGTCTCGATGGTCCGTCGCTTCGCCCACGGCTTTTACGGCAAGCAGATCACCCGTACCAAGACGGTCGCGGCGCACGACGAGCACGGCGCCAAGACGGGTGACACGGTGCGGATCGTGGAGACGCGGCCCTTGTCGAAACGGAAACGTTGGCGGGTAGTGGAGATCATCGAGAAGGCGAAATAGCCATGGTCCAGCAAGAATCGCAGGTCAAGATCGCGGACAACTCGGGCGCGCGCCGCGCGCTCGTGATCCGCGTGCTCGGCGGCTCCAAGCGCCGCTACGCCGGGCTGGGTGACGTCGTCGTGGTCACGATCAAAGACGCCATCCCCACCGGCCAGGTGAAAAAGGGCGAGGTGGTCAAGGCGGTGATCGTGCGGACCGCCA
>Ga0209235_1002413_pt1 | contig 10396 bp, 5 predicted proteins | sample GraSoi013_1_20cm_4_FD_185817 | JGI IMG/M metagenome (GOLD analysis project Ga0209235, IMG submission 185817) | Grasslands soil microbial communities from the Angelo Coastal Reserve, California, USA - Sample 09_25_2013_1_20cm (SPAdes) (version 2) | ecosystem: Environmental > Terrestrial > Soil >...
AACTTCCCGCCGTCCGCCGGCTCCACGTTCCACGCGAACGTGTAGGTCGGCACGGCGGTGCCGTAGATCCACTCGTCGAAGAACCAGTCCATCGGCCGACCGACGTGCTTTTCGACGACCCGCTGAAAATCGAGGGTCGTGGCGCGCTTGCCGCGGTAGGTCTGATAGTAATCACGCATCATCAGCTTGAACCGGTCCTCACTCATGGTGCGGGTGTCGATCATCATGTTGCGCAGCATGTGCAGCACCCACGCGCCCTTCTGGTAGGTGATCAGCGCATAGTTGCCGCGCCAGTTTTCCAGCGCTCGGTAGCCCAGGCCGATGGGGACCGCCTTGTCCCGCGTGCGGCGGATCTCGTCGCGCGCTTCGCGGAGCATTTTGAAATACTTGTCGTTGTCATGCAGGATCATCTGCATGTACCACATGCCCGCGAACTCGGCGAAGCCCTCCGACAGCCAGGCGTCGCGATAGCTCGCCGGCTCTACGCCGATCCCCCACCACTGATGGGCCATCTCGTGCGCGCGGAAGCTTTCATCTTCACCGGCATCGGCGAGGCCCAGGAACGTGGCGAACGACAAGTGGATCAGTCCGGGGAAGGCCTGCCCGTGGAAGTACGGAATTTCGGTCGCGTAGTAGTGGTGAAACAGAGGCGCCCCGAAGGCGTTGCTGAAGAACGCGAGGCTGTTCGCGACGTCCGCGCCCACGTCGTCCGGCGCGCTGCGCGACGTCGGGATGAAACGACGGATCAAGCCGTGCGCTTCGGTATTGAGCTGAATGGTCACCGGCGGGATGCGCTGATCGGTGATCGCGACCTCGTCGAAGCTGCCGATGTTGAACGACACCTGATCGGTGGGCAGCTCGCTCACCCATTTCGTGACGAGCGTGTTCCCCTCCGTATCCGCCTGGACCAGGCGCCCGATGCTCGAGAAGCGCAGGCTCTTGGGCGTGTGAAACGTGAGGTTCACGTCGAAGACTTGATCGCCGCGGTAGCGGGGATACCACGTCTCCGTGTCCTTGATGAACGCCCAGGCGTCGAGGACGGTCCGCAGATCACCGCGCGCTTCATCCCACATCGGGGGCAGCGCGGATCCGAAGCCGATCAGGTTGCCGTGGTAGACGACCCGGATCGCCTGCGTCTTTCCCGTGGCGAGCGGTTCGGCCAGCCGGATCCAGAGCCCGCCGAAGTGATTTTTGCGGAAGAACGTCAGCGGCGCGCCGGCGTCGGTGAAGACGGAATCGACCTCGAGCTCGTCGAACAGGTAGAACGGCATCCACTGCTGGGGGTCGGCGGAGCGGCCGGCGAGCTTGATCGTCGTGCGCGCGGAGAACTTGTAATTCCCTTCGATCGTCGCGTCGATGTCGTAGCCCGTCACGGCCAGCGGCTCCGGCTGCTCGTTCGCGATCGAGACGCCGCTGATCAGGTCTTCGGCGCGCTCGAACTGGCACACCGTCTCGGTACGCTGCCCCAGCATTTTCCCGCGGCGGTAGAGCAGGACCTCCTCGGCTTCCGCGGGATCGAACTGAATCATCACGCTCTCGCCGCGCTTGCGCTGGACGTACGCGGCGAAAAATCCAGTCGTCGAGTGATTGAGCAGGGCGGTGACGAGACTCGCGTCGGCGCTGCGGCTGCGGCCGTCCACGAGGTAATCGAGCGCGGACCCGATCGCGCCGCCGGGATCGGCCGCGCCCTGCGGTGCCGGTCCGAACTTCAGCGACCGCCCCAGCTCGGTTCCCGTCGAATCCGCAAAGAAGAGGACGACCGCGGTGATCGGCCCGTTGATCGTGGAGTCGCCCAGGACGCGTTTGAGATTGAACTGCTCGACGAGCAGCGGAGGAACGAAGGACAGCGATCCGGAACCCACCCAGGCGATGGCCGCGCCGCGCCCCGCGACGGGCGTCAACTGATAGGCGACGCCATCATCGAGCCGCAGCTCCATCACGTCGCGACGGAGGACGAGTCCATGAACGGGCGCCGCCGCGTTCGGAAGCGGCGCCAGGTTTTTGATCTGATCGAAGACGGTGTCGTAGGGCGTTTGGGCCGACGGAGTGAAGGCGAGCACGAACGCGACGACGGCATGCATACGACCTCCGCGGGGGGTGAGTCGACGGAGGGCACAGGATTCGAACCTGTAAGGGCTTGCGCCCGCCGGTTTTCAAGACCGGTGCCTTAGCCATTCGGCCAGCCCTCCCAGCCGTTTCTAACCTACCGCGCCGGCCGCGCGTACCAAAGGCACCCTTGCGGGTCCGTCGAACTTCGGTATATGTTCGGTCCCCCAGTTCGAACAAAAACGGGACCAGCCGATGTCGATTTCGCGCGTTCTTTTTCGACGTACTAGCAGAAGTCATTGGAACTACCGGGTGACACGTCCCGTTACGTTCAGGACTGTCCGGCCGGTTCACTTTCCTGGGAAAATTGTCTGATATGAAACTCTCCGAAACCGCGATACGCCGTCCCGTGCTCGCCAGCATGCTCTCCGCGGCGCTGGTGCTCTTCGGATTCATTGGGTACACGCGCCTCTCCGTGCGCGAGCTGCCCGACATCGATCCCCCGGTCATCTCGGTGACGACGGTGCTGCCGGGCGCCAATGCGCAGGTCGTCGAAACGGCCGTGACGGACGTGCTCGAGGAAGAGCTGTCCACGATCCAGGGGATCCGCACGCTGAGCAGCTCGTCCGCGGAGCAGACGAGCAACATCACGCTGGAATTCACGCTCGACCGGCCGGTGGACGTGGCGGCGCAGGACGTGCGCGACAAGGTGTCGCGCGTGCGCGGGCGCCTGCCGGTGGACGTGCTCGAGCCGGTGATCGCGAAGCAGTCGGCCGACGCGCAGCCCTTCTTCTGGCTGGCCCTCTCGAGCGACAACTACGATCTGATGCAGCTGTCCGACGTCGCGGACCGGCTGGTCAAGGCGCGGTTACAGAGCCTGCCGGGCGTCGGCAGCGCCGCCATTTTCGGCGAGCGGCGCTACTCGATGCGGGTGTGGGTTGATCCCCAGGCGCTTTCGGCGCGCGGGCTCACCGTCCAGGACGTGGAATCCGCGATCGCCGCGCGCAACGTCGAGATCCCCGCGGGGCGTTTTCCGTGCGCTCACTCGGCGAGCTGAAGACGCCCGCCGAATTCGGCGAGATGGTGGTCGCGAGTCAGGGCACGCAGCTGGTGAAGCTGAAGGATGTCGCGCGCGTCGAGCTCGGTCCCGAGGACGATCGCTCGATCTTCCGCTGGAAGGGCACGCCGTCGGTCGCGATCGGCGTGGTGCGGCAATCGAAGGCCAACCTGATCGACGTCGCCAAGCGCATTCGCGCCGAGCTCCCCGCCATCCAGCAGACGCTGCCGACCGGCGTGAAGCTCGAGAGCGCGTTCGACGGCTCGGTGTTCGTCACGCACTCGATCGACGACGCGAGACTCACGTTGCTCATCGCCGCGATCCTCGTCGTGCTGATCATCTTCGTGTTCTTGCGGAATGTCCGGGCCACGATCATTCCGGGACTCGCGATCCCGGCGTCGATCGTCGCGACCTTCGCGATCATGTATTTCCTGGGCTTTTCGATCAACAACTTTACCCTGCTCGCGCTGACGATCGCGATCGGCATCGTGGTGGACGACGCGATCATCGTGCTCGAGAATGCCTTCCGGCACCAGGAAGAGCTGCACGAACAGCCGGAGGAAGCGGCGGTGCGCGGCACGAACGAAATCGGGTTCGCCGTCATCGCCACCACGATCGCGCTGGTCGCGGTGTTCTCGCCGCTCGCGTTCCTCACCGGCACCGCGGGCCGGTTGTTGAGCGAGTTCGGTATCGCCGTCGCGGGCGCCGTCGTGATCTCGGGCTTCGTCGCGCTGACGCTCACGCCGATGCTCTGCGCCAAGATCCTCCGGATGCAGCACCAGCACGGCGCGACCTTCCAGATGTTCGAGCGCGGCTTCAGTGCGCTATCGGAACGGTATGGGCAGCTGCTGCGTCGCGCCGTCGATCACCGCGTTGCCGTCCTGCTCGGTACGCTGGCCGTCGTCGCCGTCTCCGTCTTTGCGTTTTTGATCTACCCGCCGACGCGACTCCAGAACGAGCTGATCCCGGACGACGATCGGGGCTTTTTCCTGATCGTGGTCCGTGGACCGGAAGGCGCGTCGCTGCCGTATACCGACGGCTACGTGCGCCACGTGGAACAAATCATCGACCGCACGCCCGGCGTCAACGGGTACTTCACCATCGTCGGCGGATTCGCCGGTGGCGTGAACAGCGCCTTCATCGGAGTGATCATGAAGCCTTGGGGCAAGCGCCCCGAGTTGAAGCAAACGATCGGCGGGCTGTTTCCCCAGCTCATGGGGATCTCGGGAGTCCTGGCATTTCCGTACGCGCCCGGCGCCATCGGCTTCGCGCAGCCCATTCAATACGTCGTGCAGAACCCCGATTTCGCGAAACTCACGGACATCATGGGACCGTTCACCGGCCGCGTGTCACAGGTCAAGGGGCTCGCGAACGTTCAAACCGACCTCTTCGTGAACAAGCCGGAGCTGCGGGTGACGTTCGATCGGGACCGCGCTGAGGATTTGGGCGTGCCGGTCCGCGACGTGGCCTCGGCGCTGCAGACGTTCCTCGGCGGCCGCCGCGTGAGCACGTTCACGCGCAACGACAAGCTGTACTACGTGATGGTGCAGCTCGATCCCAAGGATCGCGCGACCCCGAGCGACATGCGCGGGGTGTACTTACGCGGCAAGAGCGGCCAGCTGGTCCAGCTCGACGCCCTGGCGAACGTGCGGGAAGGCGTGGGCGCGAGGCAAATCAACCACTTCAACCGCATTCCGTCGTTTACCTTGTCGGCCTCGCTCTTGCCCGGGCTCGCCCAGGGCGAGGCGCTCGATTCCATCGACGCGGTCGCGAAGCAAATACTGCCGCCCGGGACCACGACGGCCCTCTCCGGAGAATCGCGCGAGTATAAGGAGAGCGGGAGCGCTATCTACTTCGCGTTTGTGATCGCCCTGATCGTGGTGTTCATGGTGCTCGCTTCGCAGTTCGAATCGCTGCTGCACCCCTGGACGGTGCTCCTGGCCGTCCCGCTCGCCGTCACCGGTGCGCTGGCGACGCTGAAGTTCGCGGCGATCATTCATCGGTCGGGCGCGACGATGAACCTGTACAGCCAGATCGGGATGATTCTGCTGATCGGACTGGTCAGCAAAAACTCGATTCTGCTCGTCGAGTACACGAATCAGCTGCGGGAGAAAGGCCTCGACACCGTCGCGGCGGTCCTCGAGGCGGGGCGGATCCGGTTCCGCCCGATTCTGATGACGTCGGTCGCCACGATCATGGGCGCGGTGCCGGTCGCCTGGGGCGTCGGCGCCGGGTCCGCGTCCCGGAAACCGCTGGGATACGCGATCGTCGGCGGCGTGTTCTTCTCGACGGCGCTCACGCTGTTCCTGGTGCCGGCGGCGTACGTGGTGTTCGACGGGTTGCGCGAGCGGGTGCGCGCGCGGCGCGGTCAGCTCGTCCCGATACCAGGGGAGGGCGACTGATGTTGACGTTGTTGCTCGCCCTGCAGGGCGCGGTGTCTCCAGCACCCACCGACTCACTGCCGAAGGTCACGCTGATAGAAGCGTTGCAGCAGGCCGCCCGCCTCGATCCGAACTACGTCGCCGCGCTCGGCCAGGTGGACAACGCGGTTTGGGCGCGCCGCAGCGCGTTCTCGGTCTTCGTGCTGCCGTCGATCTCGCTCGCCACGACCGCCACGCGCAGCAACCCGCCGTTCTTCAACTTTGGGACGCTGCGGCCCGAGAAGAATTCGGTGCAGGCATCGATCACCGCGTCGTACGACCTCTTCACCGGCGGCCAGAAGTTCGCCGAGCTGTCGCGGTCGGGAGCGGCGCTCGAGGGCGCGCACGCCGGTGAGCTGAAACAGCGCTTCGCAACCGCGCTCCTCACCGAATCCGACTACTACAATGTCCTCGCCGCCGCTGAGCTCGACCGCGTGGCGCGCGACCGGCTGCGCCGCGCGCGTGAACAGCTCGCCGTGGCGCGCGCGCGCGTGTCGTCGGGCGCGGCCGTCTCCACTGATTCCCTGAACTTGCGGCTCGAGATGACGCGGGCGCAGGTCGCGCAGCTCCAGCAGCAATCGACGTTGCGCGTCGCACGGCTCGAGCTGGGCCGGCGGATCGGCGCGCCGGGACCCGTCGACGCCGCGCCGCTCGACACGGCCCCTGCGCGGGAGCTGCCCATTTCGCTCGCGGACGCGATCAGCCAGGCGGCGGTGCAGGGCCCCAGCTATCGCATCGCCGCCGCTGAAGAGCGTGCTGCCTCCGCGACGTTCCGATCGCGCCTCGGCGCGTACCTGCCGCACGCCACCCTCTCCTGGACCGGTGTGGGATTCGACAACAAGTTCGTTCCGTCGGGCGCGAAGTTCACGCAGCTGTCGCTCGGCGTCTCGTTCCCGCTGTGGGACAACGGGCACCGGGAGCTCGCGCTGTCGCAGGCCCGTACGAGTCGCGACGTCGCGCGGGCCGTCCGGCAGGATATGGACCGCGCGGTGCAGCATGATGTGTCGGCGGCCTACGATGCCTACGTGACGACGCGGGCGACCGCCGATCTGGCGGTGCAGGGGCTCGCGGTCGCACGCGAAAGCTTTCGCGTGCAGCAGACGCGCTACTCGAGCGGCGCGACGACGATTCTCGATCTGCTCGATGCCGAAGTAAACCTGTCCCAGGCCGAGGCGGATCTCGTCCAAGCCCGCTACGGGACCCGCCTCGCACTCGCCGGGCTCGAGAGCATACTCGGCAAACGACTCTTTACCGATAAGGGAACCCCGTGATGTCGTACCGCGCACTTGCTGTTCTGCTCCTGCTCGCGGCTCCGGCCGCGTGCAAAAAGGCCAACTCCGCCGGCGGTGGACCGGGTGGTGCCGGCGGCTTCGCCATGCCCGTCGAAGTCGCCGCCGCGATCCGCGATACCGTCGTGGACGCGATCGCAGCCACGGGCCAGATCGAGGCCGTGCAGTCCATCGAGCTCCGACCCGAGGTGCAGGGGCGCATCACGGATATTCTGGTGCGCGAAGGGCAGGACGTCGCCGCGGGGACGGCGCTCTTCAAAGTGGATGACGCCGAGCTGAAGGCGCAGGTCGCCCAGGCCGAAGCCGAGCGCCAGATGGCTCGGCAGGCACTCGAGCGCACCAAGCAGCTCATAGCTCAAAATGCGTCGTCAACGTCTGATTTGGAGCAGGCCCAAGCGAAGTCGCAGGGTGCCGACGCGAACTATGATCTGCTCAAGACGCGGCTCGACCGTACCGTCGTCCGGGCGCCGTTCGCCGGTGTCGTCGGCCGCCGGCTGGTGAGCATCGGCACGTTTGTCAGCAACCAGACGCCGCTGACCTCGCTGCAGTCGGTCCACCCGCAACACGCCTCATTCCAGGTGCCCGAGCGCTATGCGGACCAGTTGCGCCGCGGCCAGCTCGTGAGCTTCCAGGTCGCCGCGCTGCCCGGCAGGAATTTTTCGGGCGAGGTTGTCTTCGTGGATCCGGTCGTCGAGCTGCCGGGCCGCACGATCCTCATCAAGGCCCGCGTGCCGAACCCGGAGCACCAGCTCCAGGCGGGGATGTTCATCGAAGCGCGGCTCGCCACCAACATCCGGCCGAACGCGATCGTCGTGCCGGAGGACGCGATCCTCCCGCTACAGGGCTCGACCTTTGTCTGGATGGTGAAGGACGGGAAGGCCGACCGCCGTCAGGTGACGCTCGGCGTGCGGACGGCGGGCTGGGCCGAGATCCTGGGGGGCGGGATCGAGGCCGGCGACCAGGTCGTGGTTGGCGGAGCGGAACGGCTCTTCCCCAACGCGCCGGTGATGCCGCAGGTGGTCGAGCGTCACCGCGGCGCACCCACCGCGGAGTCGACGTCGACGCGATCCGCCGGTGGAGGGGGAGCGGGCGACTCAGCGAAGCACTAGCGGACGGGGCGCTCCGGCAGCGGCTGGAGCGTCATCCGCGTGTTGCGGAAGACCGCCTGCGCGATTTGCTGCGCGCGGGCCGAGAGCGTGGGGTCCTTCGCCTGGATCGCCTCCGCCATCGTGTAGTAGGTGAGCCCGTACAGATCGAGGATGCCCTTCGACGGCTCGTCCACCCAGCCGCGCGGCCGCAGCCGCGCGGCAGCGTCGGAGTGGTACACGTCGAATAGGAGCTGCATGGTGCGCGGCACATTCACATAGCCCAGCGACTGAATCCCCTGGATGCTGTCCGAGGGCGCTATCGCTTTCGGTCGCAGCACCCGCGCAAACCCCTGTCCCTCCAGATGCGACGTCAGCCCGAACTGATCCCCGTACAACCCCACCGTCCGTGAATAGTAGATCGGCCGTTTGCCGAGCTGATCCTTGATGACCTGCATGACGATGAGGTCGGCGCGCTCGACGTACGGGCGGCCCAGCATCTGCGGATCGACCGTGATGCGGACGGTATCCGCGCCGGTGCCGAGCTTGGCGGTGCGCTTGTCCTCGACCATGTAGAACTGTGGGAGCGCGTCGAGCTGCTCGTCCGTGAGGGACATCAGCCTTCCCACCGGCTTCGGCCACTGCCTGCCGCGATACATGGCGGGCGCGTTCGTTGAATCGAACGTCGCCAGCGGGCGCCGCTGCAGCTGCCGGACGTACCAGTCGGTGTTGGCGAGCGAGAGGTTGACGACCGTGACGTCCTTGCGGATACCTTCGACCTCCTGGGCGTACCACAGCGGGAAGGTGTCGTTGTCGCCCGCGGTGACGAGCACGCCGTACGGCTCCACCGATTGCAGCAGGTCGTAGGCGAAATCGCGCGCCAGCGTCTCGTCCTTGCGGGAGGCGGTGAGGCGGTTGCCGAGGAGGGGAATCAGCGCCAGCGCCAGCAGGGGAGTGCCGTACAGCCAGCGGCGCGCCTCGTCCGGCTGGCGCTCGCGGAGCCAGTCGCTCACCGCTTCGATCATGCTGGCGAGTCCCATCGCCACCCAGATGCCCCACAGCGCGAACGACACGATGAAGAAATAGTCGCGCTGGCGCACCTCGTGTGCGGCGAGCGGCTGCTCGGGATGCAGTGAGAAGCCGTATTTGAAGTTCAGGTAGAACACGAGCATGAAGGTGAACGTGAACATGAGCACCGTCATGGCGAGAGCGGTGCGCTTGTCCGCGCGCCAGTGGCGCAGCGCGCCGAGGCCGCCCACGAACGCGAACACGACTGCCAGCACGCGCTGCAGGCGGTCCGACCAGTCGTGCGCGAACTGCCAGCTGAAGTACTGCGCGTAGTTGACGAGCTGCGCCCAGTACAGCGCCGCCGTGTGTCCCAGGTTGTCGGCACCGGGCGGTTGCGTCGGATTGTCGAAGATGGATGGCTTGCCGTACTGCACGCGAAAGATGACGTCCCACAGCGCCTTCCACGTGGTCGGCTCACCTTCGTTGATCGGCGGATAGAAGTGAGCCCGAATCGGGAGGTAGGTGTAGACCGATATCCCGACGACGGCCACGAGCAGCGCCGCGACCGCGAAGGAGGCGTTGCCGGCCATGATCGCGTAGGCGAGGGCGGCGGCGAACACCACACCAGCCACGGCAATCGGCGTCCACCCTTCGAGTCCCAGCGTCATCAGCAGGGCCCACACGCTCGTGAACACGAGGAACTGCGACCATTCGAGGCTGCGCTCGGCATCCGACAGGGGCCGCTGCTTCTTGAGCGGCGGATAGAGCAGGATGATCACGACCGGCCCGACGAGCACACCCATCATGTGGTTCGTCGCGGTCAGGGCGAGCAGATAGATGATCAGCAGCAGGTGGTGATCGTGCGCCTGACCGGCCGGCTGGTCGTCCCACCGGACGATGAGCCACAGAATCAGCGCGATGGAGAGCAGGCTGAGCGTGTAGACCTTCTCGTTGACCACCGACTGATTCCACACGGTGAACGCGGTGGCGGAGACGATAGCGCCGGCGAGCGCGGCGAAGCGGCGCGGCCACAGCGCCGGCACGAACGACCGCAGCCACCGCTCGGCGACGAGGAACCAGCAGCCCGCCGAGATCGCGCTCGTCGCGGCGGCGAACAGGTTGATGCGCTCCGCGTAGGCACGGGCGAGCGGCAGTAACCCGAACACGTGTGCCATGAGCACGAACAGTGGATTTCCCGGCGGGTGCGGAATGCCGAGCGTGTTCGCCGCCGCGATGTATTCGGACGTATCCCAGAACTGCGTCGTCGGGGCGAGGGTGAGGACGTAGAGGATCAACGCCCCCAGCGACACGCAGCCGGCCATCAGGTACGGAGGCTTGACGGCGTCGAACAGCGTGGGAACTGCCTGAACCGGCGTGCGGCTCATGGGTGTCGTGCGGTTGGGAACCGTGGTCGTCATAGGCCCAATAATCTAGTGTCGGAACTGCCGCATACCGGTCAGGATCATGGCCAGATCGTGTTCGTCCGCTGCG